>JAANMU010000023.1_pt1 | contig 164948 bp, 125 predicted proteins | sample 7279701 | NCBI WGS metagenome assembly JAANMU01 (sample SAMN14094539, study PRJNA606508) | bioreactor metagenome | isolation source: A lab-scale SPAN reactor treating ammonium-rich wastewater day 57 | place: Ireland: Galway | collected 2017-03-13
ACATTGGCCCCCTGATTCGTGCTGCCCGCAAGCAAACCGGGATGTCACAGGAGGCACTGGCTTCACTCGTCCATGTCAACCGCTCCTACCTGTCGCTGGTTGAAAATGGCCGTTCATCGCCAACGCTGGAGTTTCTCGAGAAGATATCCTCCGGTCTGAACTTGAGCATCGAGGAGCTAATCCTCGGGCGAGAGGCTTTCCGGCATATCACCTACACTCCGGAACAGGGCTACGTCTATCGTGGCCTACAGGAGTTTCTCGAGGACCGCGAACAGCTCTTGCTGATGAACCCGACGGAGAGTGAAATTGCGGCCCTGAAAGCTATCCGTCTGCATCCGGATCATGATCCGACCAAGCGCTTCTTTGTAGATGCGCTACTCGATCTGCGCCGGACTCGTGCGCCGGAATAGCACTACTCAGTTTGAGTCCCAATCAGGAGTGATTCGTCATGCTCAGCGTTAGTGCGCGTCGGGACAACGACACGTTCATAGTCGAACTCGCCGGTAAAATGATGGGCGGCATGGAACAGAAGGAGTTTCATACGCTCGTGCGTGATGCGGTCGAAGGCGGATGCAAGAGTGCTGTCATAGACCTCTCCGATGTCGAATGGCTGAACAGTTGGGGAGTCGGACAGCTCGTTTCCGCGTACACCACGATGAAGAATCGTGGCGGATTGCTGGTGCTTTCCGGTTGTTCCCCAAAGGTTATGACCGTCCTTCGACTAACCCGCTTCGATAACGTGTTCAGTTTCGAGCCTACTGTGACGTCTGCGCTCGAAGTCTGCAAGCGGCAGATGCCGCCGGCACATTAAGTTCTCAGAGTCTGAAACTCATTTTTCAAAATACCGAACCTGCACAAGGAGTTATTGCAACATGAAGGTCAAAACGTCCGATCAGAACGGCATTTACATCGTCGGGCTGTCGGGAAAGATCATGGGTGGACCCGAATCCGCTCAGTTTCACGATGCCATGAAACACGCTCTGGCAAGCAGCCATAAGCGAGTTGTAATTGATCTCGGCGAAGTCGAGTGGATGAACAGCTCGGGTATCGGGTTGCTTGTTTCCGCATACACGACGCTTAAGAATGCCGGTGCCGAAATGAAGCTGGCACGGACGACCGACAAGATTCAGTCGCTGCTGGTCATCACCAAGCTTAATTCGGTTTTTGACAGTCACGACAGCGTCGATTCCGCCATCAAAAGCTTCAGCTAAATCCTGATTCTCTCTTCGCCTGACTGTGGCTGTTCACTCTCCTATGACTGATTCGCCCCGAGATGTTGAACGGACACTCCAGAGTCTTGACGAACTGGAGCGGCTCGCGAACGAACTGAGCGGTGATCTGGTTGACCAGCACTTGGATCCGGCCAAGGTTGAGTCTTTCGCAAAGCTCACAGAGTCGCTGGCAAAGGCTCGCAACTACCTTCGACTGCAGGCCGAAATCGAACGCGAGCGACAGGAATACCGCACACTCGAAGAGGTCTCGCTGCGGCTTTCGAGCGCCGCGGAAGTTCGTGATGTGCTTCGAGCCATCCTCGAGTCCCTGCGGCAGGTCGTCCGATATGACGCCGCAGGAATCTTTGTTTTTAACCGGGAACTCGGCATTATTGAAGTAGACATGCTTGCGGGCTATCACGGCACGCAGAAGCGCAGAGTCTACTCCAAATTTCAAGAGGGAGTCAAACAGGGGGAAGGCATTGTCGCGACGGTTGTCTTTGCCGGCAAACCGCTCTACGTTCCTGATGTGACAAAGGATCCGCGCTATGTCGAAGTTCGCCCGACCACGCGATCTGAACTTGCCGTGCCGATTTTTGTTCGTGACGAACTGATCGGCGCGTTCAACCTTGAGTCCGACCAGACGGACGCGTTCTCAGTACGCGATTTGCGAATCTTGAAAACCTTCGCGAGTCATGCGGGTGTGGCGCTGGAGCGTGCGCGTGCGGATCGCCAGCGGCTTCATACGCGTCGAATTGAAGAGGAACTCAATTTGGCGCGCAAGATTCACACCGGCTTTCTTCCCAAAGCCATGCCGGAATTCGCCCCGTACGACTTGGGCGGGATGAACTTTCCCTCGAGCGAAGTGGGCGGCGACTATTACGATTTCATTAATATCACTCCTGACGACCTTGGGATCGTAATGAGTGATGTCGCAGGCCACGGAGTTGCCGCGGCGCTCCTGATGGCAAACTTCCGCGCCTGCATTCGCATTGAATCCCGGGCGCATTATGCCATCGAGACCATCCTTGGCCGTGTCAATGAGTTTCTCGTCGAGAGCAACCCTCCCGACAGTTTTGTGACCGCAGTGTACGGCGTACTCAGCCGCAAACACCACGTCTTGACTTACGCCAATGCTGGACACAATCCGCCTTTGTTGCTGCGGGTTGGTGAAGAGATGAGATTACTCGACAGCGGTGGGCCGATTCTGGGTGTTCTTCCCGAAGCGAAGTATGCTGAAAACCAGATTCATTTGAGGCCGGGTGACTTGCTGGTGTTCTATACGGACGGTGTTACGGAAAGCCGTAACGAGAACGGTGATGAGTTTGGGATTGAACGGCTCGCGGAATTGGCGCAGCGCTACCGCACACTTTCCGCTTATGAAATGACCCGGCGGATGAGTCATGAAGTGCATGCATTTCAGGCGCCGGATTCGACTGTGGATGATTTGACCTTGTCGATTGTGAAATATGACCCAGCCGTTAAGAACTGAACAACTCGTTATCCCCTCTTCGGTGGATCAAATCGAGAAAGTTGACGAGTTCGTCGAGAGTTGTGCTGCGTCTATGGGATTCGAGCAGGATGCGCTTGCGGATATCGGTATTTGCGTTACAGAACTCGTGATGAACGCAATCGTCCATGCCCACAAGGAACAGGCGGAAATCCCCGTGCACGTTGACCTTGAGTGTCATCCGGATGGATTGCGTGTGAGGGTTCGCGACCACGGTCCCGGATTCGACACCGCCTCCGTCCCTGATCCCACTTCACCGGATCACCTTATGCAGGATCACGGCCGTGGAATCTTGATTGTCCGGGCTATGATGGATGACGTGGTCTGCACGCGGCTCGATGACGGTATGCAGGTGACCTTTTTCAAGAAACTTCAGTGACCGACGCCATGCGCACCGCGATCTACCCCGGCACTTTTGACCCCATCACCTACGGTCACCTCGATGTCATCGAACGCGCCGCCGCGCTGTTCGAACGCGTCATCGTCACGCTCGCAATTCATTCCCAGAAAGTGCCGCTTTTCAGCACGGACGAGCGTCAGAAACTGATCGAACAAGCAACATCTCACCTGCCGGGTGTTTCCGTTGGCAGATGCAGCGGATTGCTTGTTGACTACGCGCGCGAGAATAATGCGGTTGCCATCATTCGCGGATTGCGCGCCGTCTCGGACTTTGACTACGAATTTCAGATAGCCTTGGCAAACCGTATGCTCGCGCCGAGCATCAGCACGGTCTTCCTGATGCCGGGAGAGCAGTACACGTACCTCAATAGCTCGATTGTGCGTGAAGTAGCGCGACTTGGTGGATCCGTCGAAAGTTTCGTTCCACGGCACGTCGCCGAGGCTTTGGCCGAGAAATACGGGAAACCCAGATCGTGAACCTGCGGCCGCAGGTCTCGATTGAGCTGGCTGCGAGTCTTTGTCTATCGTCACGCCCTGCCGGGCGTTTTGTGTTTTGATGCTCTCCTGCACTTATATCTTATTAAGCTAAATCTTACATCATGCGATTTCCTGCCGAACCCTTCCGCATTAAAGTTGTTGAAAAGATCCGCCGCACGACACGCGATGAGCGTGAGGAGCTCCTCAGACGGGCCGGATTAAATGTCTTTCTGATTCCGTCCGATGCTATTTACGTTGACCTCTTGACGGACTCCGGTACTGGTGCGATGAGTGACCAGCAGTGGGCCGGACTGATGATTGGCGATGAAAGTTATGCCGGCTCGAAGAGCTTCTTCAAGTTTGAAGCCGCCGTTCGCGATATCACGGGCTTTCCATTCGTGACACCGACGCATCAAGGTCGTGTTGCAGAAAATCTGCTGTTCTCGACTATCTGCGAGAAAGGCAAGACGGTCATTGCGAACACGCACTTTGACACAACGCGTGCCAATGTCGAGATGAATCACGCTGTGGCCCTTGACCTGCCGGTCAAGGAAGCCTACGATCCGCAGCTCGGGACCCTTTGGAAAGGCAATATGGATCTCGGCAGACTGGAAAGTGAGCTAAAGTCCAATCGCGACAGCATCCCGCTGGTCGTGATGACCGTGACGAATAATTCGGCGGGCGGCCAGCCGGTGTCCATGGAGAATATCCGAGCGACGTCCCGTCTCTGCAAGCAATATGGCGTGCCGTTCTTTATCGACTGTGCGCGCTTTGCGGAAAACTGCTGGTTCATTCACGAATTCGAGCCGGGCTACAAGGGCAAGTCAATCATTGAAATTGCGCGAGAGTTGTTCAGTCACTCGGATGGCTGCTGGATGTCCGCAAAGAAAGATGCGCTCGTCAATATCGGTGGCTTCATTGCCATGAACGATCTCGATCTCGCGCGCAAACTCCAGCAGAAACTTATCCTGATTGAGGGGTTTCCGACCTATGGCGGGCTTGCCGGACGAGATCTGGAAGCCGTCGCAATCGGACTCTATGAGGGCATGGAGAGCGAGTACTTGCAATACCGCACTGCGCAAGTAAGATACCTTGGCGAGATGCTGCTCGAGTCCGGCATTTCGATCGTTCGTCCTGTCGGCGGGCATGCCGTGTTCATTGATGCGAAGTCCTTCTGTCCGCATTTACCCGCTGAACAATTCCCGGGAGTGGCGGTCACTGTCGCGCTCTACCGTGAGGCCGGTGTGCGCGGCGTGGAGATCGGTTCACTGATGTTCGGACATATTGATCCCGAGACAGGAAAGCACGTCGCTCCGCCGCTGGAGTTGGTGCGACTCGCCGTGCCGCGACGCGTTTACACGACCGCGCATATCACCTACGTTGCAGAATCGCTGGCCGATCTCTACAAGAATCGTGAGAAGATTAAAGGACTGAAGCTCACCTACGAAGCTCCGGTATTGCGGCACTTCACTGCAAGAATGGAAGAAGTCGACTGACAACGGAACCAACAGTCGTTATCACAGGTTGCTCAAGCGGGATTGGCCGCGCGGCTGCATTCTGCTTTGCACGTGCAGGTTTTCGAGTGGTTGCCACAGTTCGGCACGAATACGAGCAAAAAGTCTTGTTTCAGGAGTTGCATCAATGCTCGCTTGAGACTCTCGTGGTTCGGTGCGATGTCACGTGCGACGACGATTTACTGGGTTTGGTTGATTCTGCGCTGCAGCGATTTGGAAGCATTGATGTATTGGTTAATAACGCCGGTTACGGCCAGTTCGGCGGCATAGAATTGGTTACGGCAGAACAGGCAAGGGCGCAGTTTGAAGTCAATACGATTGCGCCGCTGCGGCTTGCCCAACTTGTCCTGCCGCACATGCGGGAGCGGGGAAGTGGAAGGATCATTAACATCTCTTCAGTTGCAGGGCGAATCGTGCTGCCGTGGGGGGGATGGTATGCGGCGTCGAAGTTTGCACTCGAGGCCCTTACGGATGCCTTGCGGCTTGAGTGCCGACCGTTCAACGTGCACGTTGTGTCCGTCTTGTCCGGTCCCGTACAAACTGACTTTGTCACTAAGTTGCAGATAAGTGAACCCCGCGCCGCCAGCCCTGAGTTTCAACACAGGATACACGAGCACGCACAGGAACGCCGAAAGCGTTCTCGCGAGGGTGCATGGACCGCGCAGATGACGGCCGAACTTCTCCTGAGTATCGTCAAAAGCTCCAACCCCCGCACTCGCTACGTGACGACGCCGATAGGCAAGGCCGCCGTCCTGTTGCGCAAGTTTCTTCCCGATCGATTGTGGGATAGGTTGATTGTTCGAGCTTACGGAGCGCAGAAAATCTTTAACAAGCCGGCATCATGATACGAGCAGTCTTTTTTGACTTTGACGGCACACTGATTGACTCGATGCCTGCACATGTCGTCGCGTGGGAGAAGATTCTGGGCGAAATCGGCATTCAATTGGATGACCTCTATTTCCAGATGAATGAAGGTGAAAAAGCTGAAGACACGATTTCCCGCCTGCTGTCTGAGCGGGGATACGAATATTCCGAGGAACAGCAGGCTCTATTGATCGAGCGAAAGCGGGCACTCTATCGATCCTCCGCCCCGAAAGGATTGATTCCCGAAGCTTCAGAACTTGTCAGAGACTTGCTGAGCCGAAACATCGCGTGCGATATTGTCACCGGTTCCATCCGCAGCAACATGGACGCCGTGCTCTCCGAGGATGAGTTTGCGTTGTTTCGGAGTATCTATACGCCCGCCGAATATGGCAAAGGTAAACCCGCACCGGACCCATATCTGATTGCGCTGGATCGTTCCGGACTGGAGGCGTCGGAGTGTCTGGTGCTGGAAAACGCTCCGCTCGGAATTCGCTCTGCGAAAGCCGCTGGATTGCGTACTGCCGCGATCACAACCACATTGCCTCCTCGCTATTTGAGCGAGGCGGATCATGTCATCCACCGTTTTGCCGACTTCTTGAACTTACTTTAGCATTGAGGTTACGATGAGTGCCGAACGCACCTGTACTATTGAACGTCACTTTATAGATCAACAGTCGAAACATCCCGAGGCAACAGGTGAATTAACACGCCTGATGCATCAACTCGCATTCGCCGCCAAGCAGATAACCAAGGAAGTTCGCAGCGCGGGACTCTCGGATATTCTAGGTGTCGCGGGCCATACGAACATTCAAGGAGAAGTCGTTCAAAAGCTCGACGAGATTTCCAATGATATGATCTATCGAGCCATGGATCACGCCGGAGTCTTGTGCTGCATGGCCTCCGAAGAGCGGGAAAAGATGATCTCAATTCCTGCCGAGTTTCAATATGGCAAATACACGCTGGCGTTTGATCCACTAGACGGAAGTTCGAATATTGATGCCAATATTAATGTTGGTACAATCTTCTCGATTCACAAGCGGATTTCGCCCGACGGCACGCCCGGCACAGAAGCAGATTTACTGCAGACGGGCAGGGAACAGGTCGTGGCGGGATACATCGTTTACGGTAGTTCAACCATGATGGTTTACACCACCGGGCACGGTGTCAACGGGTTTACTCTTGAACCCTCTATCGGTGAGTTCCTGCTGTCACATCCGGACATGCGTATCCCTGAGCATGGCAAGTACTTCAGCATCAATATGGGCAATTACCACTACTGGAGCGAAGGAGTTAAGCGGTACATAGACCACATCATTACACCAGACAAGGAACGCGGTACTCCCTATTCGCTGCGCTACATCGGGTCAATGATTGCAGACGTGCATCGCACCTTGCTCTACGGCGGAATCTTCATGTATCCCCTTGACTACAAGGACCCCAAGAATCCCAAGGGGAAACTGCGCCTGCTGTACGAGGCCTCACCAATGTCCATGGTTATCGAGCAGGCAGGAGGTCTTTCAACCGACGGAAAGCAGTCCATCCTCGATGTAGTGCCCGAGGGTCTGCACGACCGCGTCCCGCTCTTTGTAGGTGCTCGAAAGAATGTTGAAGAGCTGCTCCACTTTTTACGGCAGTATGAGAGCTGAGTAGTCGAAAATAGATACGACAAAGGCCCGGTTTGTCCGGGCCTTTTTATTCTCGTTGCAGGCAAATAGCAGTTACTTCTTCTTCAGCTTGACCAGTGCGACCGCACCCATCATCAGGCCTCCAACCCAGTACGGTGCGGAGAGCCCGACGAATTGAAACAATGCTGTGCCGCTTGGCGGGCCGAACACGCGACCGAGCGCGGCAATCGATTGGGCCGCACCCATCGTGAGACCCTGTTTGCCCGGTGGAGCCGCCTTCGAAATCAGTGAATTAATCGTGGGATTCATTAACGCCGAGCCAATCGCAAGCAACGGGGCGACCGCAACTAACTGCGGCGTTGACTGAACGAATCCCATGACTCCTAAACCGAGCGCCATGAGCAGCAGTCCGGTTCTGGCTAATGGGGCCTCGCCGAACGCACGCACCAGTTTGCCCATGAGCGCTCCTTGCACGATTGCGGAGATAACTCCGACTTCCGCCAGAATCCATCCGACGTGCACAGCATCAAGCGACAGCCGATGTTCACAGAACAGCGCGAAAGTCGCTTCCATCTGTGAAAACGCGTATACCTGCACGAAGAATACGCCAATCAGGATTCCAAGCATGGGTACGGAAAATAACTCGCGCAGTGAACTGATTGAAAGCAAGGAGCGGTGAACTCCATGACTTTGTTCAGACTGAGTCTCAGGCAGTTTCCAGTATGCCCAGATGAAGTTCAGTGCCGACATCCCAGAGGCGACAAGTGCAGGAAAGCCGTAACCGTATTTGGTTAAGATGCCGCCTACAGCGGGGCCGAAGATGAACCCCAATCCAAAAGCTGCGCCAATCAGCCCCATTCCTTTTGCACGATCCGCCTCCGATGTTGTGTCAGCGATGTAGGCCTGCGCAGTCGGCAACGTTGCGCTGGAGAGAATTCCCGCCAGAATGCGTGCCACAAACAGCATGAGCAGGCTTTCTGCTAAGCCAAACATCAAGAACGCTATCGCAGATCCCGCCAACCCAATCAACAGAACGGGACGGCGTCCGAGACGGTCCGACAATCGGCCCCAGAGCGGTGAGAACAAAAAATGCATTGCGCTGTAAGACGCCGACAAGACTCCAATCGTGAGGAAGCTCGCACCAAAACTCTCGGCGTAGAAGGGCAACGCCGGAATGATCAGCCCGAAACCGAGCAGATCGATGAAAATTGTCAGGAACAGAATCGCGAGTTTGGAGTTCATTACTCACCGGTTGCCGTGAATCGCACAATGTAAGGATGTTCCTATCCAGAGTAAAGCTGTCGAGTCACCGAAAGAGCTTGCTTATTCGAGGGTTGCACCTTTGCGCATGGTTTTGTATTATGGCATGTTAGGCGCGAGAGTGGCGGAATTGGCAGACGCGCCAGATTTAGGTTCTGGTATCCGGAAGGATGTGGGGGTTCGAATCCCCCCTTTCGCACGAATTTCTAAGTTTTGGAGCAAAATTGCAGTTAACAGTTGAAAACAATAGACTTAATGATGTTCAGCATGAGCTGAAGGTCGCCGTTCCTGCCGAGTTCATGCGAGAGGAGCTGGAGCGTGGAATGGAGGCCATCAAGTCCCATGCGAAGATCCCGGGATTTCGGCCGGGGAAGGTCCCCAGAAACGTTCTTGTGCAGAGGTATGGCCCGGCGGTCACCGAAGACACGATCCAACGAGTACTACAGGACGCCTATCGAACGGCGCTCGATCAGGAGAAACTCTATCCGATTTCTCCGGGTGAAATGAGCGAAATCAACTTTGAGCCCGGACAACCGCTGACATTCAAGGTGGTTGTAGAGATACTGCCTGAGATCCCGCTGCCCGATTTGGCGACTATCGAGGTGGAGTTAAAAGAACCACAGGCCGGTGAAGAGGACGTAGTCACGTCCCTGGAGAGTCTGCGCGAGTCGCAAGCCGTGCTTGTGCCCACAGAGGATCCGATTGACGAACATTCGGTGATAACATTCGACTTGCAGGAGCTTGATGAGTCAGGATTCCCACTCGTGGGCCGCTCCCAGAAAGATATCACGATTGACATGAGCCGGCAGCAGTTTGGCGAGGATTTTGCTTCGCGAGTCAAGGGCCTGACATGTGATCAAACCGCTAACGTCGAGTTCAGACGCGCTGGCGCGGAAGAAGGCAAGCCGATGCGTGCACAACTCACTATTCGCAATATCCAGCGGAAAGAGTTGCCAGAGTTGGATGACGCCTTCGTCCATTCGGTCAATCCCAATCTTGCCACACTGGACGACCTGAAGAGTGATCTTCGCAAATACATCGAAGCCCGTGCCGGTCATGCCGCACGGCAGCAAATGTTCCGAATGGCTGCCGACGAACTGCTGCGCAATTCGGACTTTCCCGTCCCGCCGCGTATGCTGGAGAACTACCTTGATCGCATGACCGAGGAGGCCGAGCAGCGATCCCATAGCAAAGGTGACGAATCTGCTCGCGAGAAGTTCCGGAAGGATTACCGTGCATCTGCGATTTGGACCCTGCGATGGTACCTGATGCGCAATCGCCTGATTCAAGAATTTGATCTCAGGGTGAAGGATGAAGAGATTAATCAGGAAATTGCAAATCTGGCGACACTCGAAGATGAAATGGCGGAAGACTTCAAGCAGCGTTTGACGCCGGATCAGCTGCAGCAGATTCAGGATGATGTTCAGGAACGCAAAGTCTTGAACTACCTCGAAGATAACATTACCATCAAGCGAGTATCGGTGCCCCTTGCGGAGTTTGAGGGACGCACCGAGTCCTCGAGAATCGTTACGGTTTAAGCATTACTTACGCTACAGGAGAACAGATTTCCATGGCCTTAGTTCCCATGGTCGTAGAGCAGACGGGTCGCGGCGAACGCGCGTTTGACATCTATTCCCGTTTGCTCAAAGAACGCATTATCATAGTTGGAACTCCGATTGACGATCACATCGCCAGTCTGATTATCGCGCAATTGATCTTTCTCGCGGCAGAAGATCCTGAAAAGGACATCAGCCTCTACATCAACAGTCCCGGCGGTATTGTCACTTCGGGCATGGCGATATATGACACAATGCAGCATGTGAAACCAGACGTTGCAACTATTTGCATCGGTCAGGCTGCGTCGATGGGTGCTTTTCTTCTGGCTGCAGGAGCCAAAGGCAAGCGCAGCATTCTTCCAAACGCTCGGGTCATGATCCATCAGCCCCTTGGCGGCGCACAGGGCCAGGCCACAGACATCGATATCATGACCAAAGAGATCCTCAAGACACGGGCGAAGCTTAACGAGCTGCTGTCTCATCATACGGGGCAATCCCTCGAGCGAATTGAGCAGGACACGGATCGAAACTACTTCATGTCCGCCGAGCAAGCCAAAGAGTACGGCATAATTGACGAGATTATCTATCCTCGCAAGCAAGTCAAGAGCTAAGGCAACATCGTGACAGAATCCCGTTTGGAACAAGCTTGCTCCTTCTGTGGCCGCAACGAGGCGCAGGTCGCAACTCTAATCAAGCATCAAGACGGCATCGCCATCTGTGATGTCTGCGTTGAGCACGCGCATCAGATTGTTGCTATGTCGCGCGCGGGCCGTAAGAGTGTCAATCTGGCGGATTTCCCGACGCCGCGTGAGTTAAAGCGTAAACTCGATGAATACATTATCGGGCAGGACGACGCGAAGCGCAAGATTGCTGTGGCGGTCTACAACCATTATAAGCGAATCACCACCGTAGATCAGGCGTCGGATGTCGAAATCGAGAAAGCGAACATCCTGCTTATTGGGCCAACCGGAACGGGAAAGACTCTGCTTGCGCAGACGATGGCACGCTTCCTTCATGTTCCATTTGCGATTGCCGACGCTACCACACTTACCGAGGCAGGCTACGTGGGCGAAGACGTCGAGAATGTTCTCGTACGACTGCTTCAAAATGCTGATTATGATGTTGCCCGCGCGGAAATGGGCATCATCTACATAGACGAAATAGACAAAATCGCGCGTAAAGATCCGAATATGTCCATTACGCGTGATGTTTCAGGTGAAGGAGTGCAGCAGGCGCTATTGAAAATCCTCGAGGGGACTAACGCCAATCTGCCGCCGCAGGGCGGACGCAAGCACCCCGAACAGAAGTTCATTCAAATGAACACGCGGAATATCCTGTTTATTCTTGGTGGTGCATTCGAAGGGCTTGAGAAGATCGTTCGCAGTCGCGTAGCCAAGTATCCAATGGGATTCGGCGCTACCGAAGCGATAGAAAGTGCGACCAAAGAATACGTTGTAAAGCAAGTCAGCTTTGAGGATCTGAACATGTTTGGCCTGATCCCTGAGTTGATCGGGCGACTGCCCGTAGTTTCGGTGCTCGAACCGCTCTCGGACGAGGCCATGATGCGGATTCTTCTTGAACCGAGAAACGCACTGGTCAAGCAGTATACCAGGCTGTTCGAGATGGAGGGAGTCAAGTTGACGTTTGAACAAGACGCGTTACTCGCGATTATCAGTGAAGCTCGGCGACGCAAAACGGGAGCGCGGGCATTGCGGGCCATTGCCGAAGAAGCGTTGATGGAGGCTTTCTTCGAAGTTCCAAGCCGAAAAGACGTTAGCGAGGTCGTCATCAATGCCGAGACCGTGCTTGACAAGAAACCTGCCCGCTTCGTTGAGTTGAAGAAGAAAAGCGCGTAGTCTTCATCGCGCTATCTCTTTCCGGCGTGGCGACGATTTTCTGTTGTCACGCCTTTCTTTTATGTCCCTGCGAGATTCCCCTTTCCTATTTCTCCTGCTGACGTTGTTTGGCACAATGTCCGCACGTGCCAACGTTCCGGCTCCGCCACCTGCGACTTCGCAACAGGATTCAATAGCTGCACGCTGGGAAGGCGGGTCTGAGCTAACTCGCTGGCTTGGTGGTTATCGCGTAAGCGTCGGAAGTGACACGGCGTGGCGAGTGTCATCGAAGTCAAGCTGGGTGACTGGTCTGACTCGCGGCCAATCGTCTGTCGGTCGAGTTCGGCATGACGCTCGGTGGGCGCTCTCTGCTGCCCGTCCGCTGGCGGAACGCGTTCGACTCTGGGCTGGTGCAACCGGACAGCATTACAATGACCGTCCGCGAGCCGGTGCAAGCACATTCGCAGGTCAAGGCAATCGTTCACATTTGATCCGCGGTGGACTTGGACCGCAAATCGAGTGGACACGCTACCTCGCCACGACTCACAGTATTGGTGCAATTCAGGACTCGCGTGATGACTATGCGGACAACGGGATTGCGAGCTGGCAGTCAGCTTTGCTCCAGCATAGAACGCCGCACAATCAACACGATGGAGCTCTCAGTTTCGACTACGAGAGACCGGGAAGTCGAGATGGTTCGGACGGGCGTTTGAGCTACAGCCTGGCGCAGGACTATGAGCAGGCGGCTAACCGGGTGCGTTTGCAAACGAGTTGGACGCGACGGAACATGCTAACCGCGCCTTCGCTGCCTGATCAGTTTCGAGAAGAGAAGGCGCTGCAAGTCGCTGATGAACTGAATTACGAGATCGCAGGAAACACCAGCTTGCGCGGTGGTGGAATCGTCCGCTACTCAGACACGCGTCTCGACGATCGGATGGGGAACGTTTCGCGTCTTGAAGAACTGGAGTCAGGCTTGAACGTCGCGCTTGACATGGTTCACGGCAAGCGCGAGGGCACTCTCTCCGCCGAGTTGCGCACAGTTTCACAGAACGTCAGGGGAGAAATTCTGTCCGGCCGCAAAGTTGTCCTCGGGGCATTGGGAGCGACTGATACAGGACCCTCGAGATTGACTCTGCAGACTACTTTCAGCAAGTACTCGCTGGATACACGATCGGAGTTGAATTACGACGACCGTGATGAACTGTCGTGGCGGTTTGACGGCGGGGTTAGGACACGGCATTCGCCCGCGCTGACTTCGCAAGTTCAGGCACTGGTTGATCTCAATCATCTGGTCTACATCTTTGCACGAAACAGCGCGAATAATCGATGGACAAGGTTACTGGTCCTGTCAACGCGATTTCTACACACTCCTTCCTCTTCCGTGATCCACGTACCCGACTTTAGAATCAGTGCAAACTATCAGGCATACGACTTTGAAACGAATCCAAGGCAGGTTCGTTCGACCGTCTTCCGGAAACTTGCTATTGGAGATAGCGTGGCATGGATGTTTCGTGCTCCGTGGAGCGTGACGCTTGGCGCAAGTGCTTCGCGTGAAGAGTTGGGCCGCCTTTACTGGGAGGAATTCGAACAGGAACGCAGTGATCAAACTGATGTGTTTTGGTCCGTGATTGAGTTTTCGAGAAAGTTCCCGCAAGGCGGTGTAGCAGGCTTGGGTGTGACTTACAGCACTCGCCGCGGAGACCGCTTTGAATTCGAGAAACCGCGGACCCGCGTTCAAGACATTAGAACGTGGGGACCTACAGCACGTGTTAATCTGAATTCGCGAGGGTGGTTCTGTCAGGGTGCGGCGCAGTGGGTGATCCAATCGGAACTCGGCCGAGCCGACCGCGAGTTTATCTCCGGGTCGTTAACTGCAGGGCGCACATGGTGAAGCTAATGCACGGCGAGTTTGTGTACGTGGGCGACGCGAAGCGCGATGGTAACGTCTTCACGATTCCGGCTGAAGAAGCTCATCACTTAATGCGTGTACGACGCAGAAGGGTGGGGCAGGAGGTCTATGCTACCGATGGGAGCGGGAACGTCTATCGGTCACTGATTGAATCTCCGGAGTCGATTCGTGTCATCGAGACGCTAGCGAATTTGGGTGAATCGTCTCTCAAAGTGACACTCGTTTGCGGGTGCTTGCAGGGCGATTCATCGCGCGAGGTCGTCAACGCAGCTGTTCAGCTCGGTGTCTGCGATTTGATTTGGGTGAGAATGATGCACAGTCAGGAAGTCTATACTGAGAATAAGCTCGAAAGACTCAGGCGAGTGGCCATTCAAGCCTTGAAACAGACAGGCCGGGCACGCTTGACTCGGCAGGCTCAGCATGAGAGCCTTCAGGAATCCCTTGAGGCTGTTTCCGGTCAGCAAGTCTGGGTCGCGCAGCCTGCTTCAAGCCCGGATTCAGTTCCGCAGTCGGTGCCATCCTCACCCTGTGCACTGGTTGTCGGTCCGGAGGGAGGCTTTGCGGAACAGGAGATCGAGTTGTTGGATCGCTCTGGAGCACGATACTTGACGCTTGGCCCACGAAGGTTGCGGACGGAGACCGCTGTGTCTGCAGGATTATCCTTCCTGTTGACCCGGTCAGAAGAGTTCCGGGGCTAATCCATTCTTCATGAGATGCAGAAGGCCGAACTTCCATTCGGCCTTCTACTTTTTTAGATCTCTTGATAAGATGTAGGCGATGTCGCGCAGGACCCTCGCAGAGTTGTAATACCCTGCGTCTATTCGCTTGCGAATCTTGCGGTACAGCAGGCACTCGCTGCTCCGATTCTCCGGGACTAACGATAAATCCACATCTTTGGGTCTGTCGCCTTCGTGCCTTGGGCGGTATTCGTCGTGTTCATTCATTCGCGTGCGTGGCCTCCACTTCAAGTATCGGCGCAAATCATGCGAACTTGACGAACTAAAAAGACCGGTCATTACCGGTCTTTGGGTCCCAGAATGCTGATAAACTGCTTTAACAGACCCTTGTCAATCTCTTCATACATCTTGTCGCGAATGAAAGTTAACGCTTCATACCCTCGCATCGCGGGCTTGTAGACCCGATGTGAAGTTAGTGCGTCGTAGATGTCTACCAGCGAACAAATACGGGTCTCCACAGATATTTTTTCGGGAGGCAGCCTCCTCGGATAGCCACGACCGTTCAATTTCTCGTGATGCGAGTGGATAATCTCAAGGGCTACTTCTCCCACTTCAATATGCGGCCGCATCAACCCCACGCCATGCTCCGGATGTTTTTCAACTTCCTTCATTTCAGATGTAGTCAAGACTCCTGACTTGCGCAGAATCTGAGTGGGGACTCTGCATTTGCCGACGTCGTGCAGCAGAAACCCCATGGCTGCTTCCTTAACGCGGGACTCCAGTCCGTACAATTCAAGGAGCAGAGCTGTTGCCATCGTTGCGACATGCACCGCGTGCGAGTATAAAGAATAGTCCAGTGAAAATTCGGCGGCAAGGGTCCGTAGAAGTGCAGGTTCCAATGCAAGAGCCTCGACGGTATGCTCGACCATCGTGCGGTTTGTCTTCATGAGCATTGGTGACTCCGGACGGGTAAAGGTCGCTTGTACCAATGCCGTTGTTGTCTTATAAAGTACGGCTGACCGCTGTGCGGGTGAGGCTCCCTCGTCGCGAAGCGCTTCCCCCACTGTGCGGTCCACGAAACTGAAATACGAGCCCGCATCCTCGTCCGTCACGTACAGAAACTGTACCCCGCGCTCAATCAACTCCTGACGCTTCTGTTCGGTTAAGTCCAGGTCTGCGGACTTGAACAGCACGTACTTCTGTCCTCCGCGCGTAGGCACGCCGAGGAACAGGTCGAAGTGCGCACCCTTACCAGCACGCAACGTCGCCAGCGGAGCAGGATGGTAGATTCGCGTTAAGCTGTCAGTGTCACTATCAAGCAGGTGGGTCGCCATTGCTCGCCTTTAGTTCATAGCAAACAACTCTGAGCGCGCAAAGGCCGTGCCCCAGACAGAAAAAAGCCCACAACGCGTTCGGTGTGGGCTGTCCTGTGAGAGCGGCGGGATTCGAACCCGCGACCATCGCCTTAAAAGGGCGGTGCTCTACCTACTGAGCTACGCTCTCCTCCCTGATAAAATCATGCACTATGCACGAAGCAATCAGTGAGGTTTTCCTATCGCAACACTATCGTCTGCTCTCGCGACGCTCCTACAGATACGATTGATACCGGTACGCCTGTGAAATCTTCGATGAAGCGCAAGTAGTCCTGCGCGGCGCGGGGAAATTCTTCCCATCTCGTAGCCCGATCCAGACTCTCTGTCCAGCCCGGTAGTTCTTCGTAGACCGGATCAATCGTGCTGAGTATGCGGCTGTCTGACGGAAAATTCTTGTAGACTCGTGCGCCGTCGTCGTAGGACGTGCAAACCTTTATGGTTGGCAAGCCTGTTAGGATGTCGAGTTTAGTAACTGCCCAGGAATCCACGCTATTTACGCGTGCCGCATAACGAGCGGCAACGCCGTCAAACCAACCGCAGCGCCGTGGTCTTCCGGTTGTGGCACCGTATTCGTCACCCTTTTCGCGCAGCCGATCCTGCTCATCGCCGTCCATGATTTCTGTCGGGAAGGGTCCTTCTCCGACACGCGTCGTATATGCCTTGACGATGCCGATTACGTGATCGATTCGCCGTGGGCCGATTCCCAATCCTGTGCATGCTCCCCCTGCCGTGGGATTGGAGGAGGTGACGAACGGATAGGTCCCCATATCAACATCCAGCAGCGTTCCCTGAGCACCCTCCAGAATAACGTTTTTTCCGGCCCGGATGGTCTCATCCAACAACACGGAGACATCCTTTACGTACGGGTCGATTCGCTGATCGAACGCGACGTACTCTTCGACGATCGCTTCGACATCGAGTTCCTGTGTCGCATAGACCTTCGACAGAAGCCGGTTCTTCTCCTCAACATTTGCACGAATCTTCTTGCGCAATAAGTCACGGTCAAGCAGGTCCACAATCCTAATACCCACTCGTGCGACTTTGTCCACGTAGGCCGGGCCGATTCCGCGGCCGGTAGTACCGATCTTCACCCGCTCGCCCTGAGACTCGTGAATGCTGTCAAGAAGCTTGTGATAAGGCATGATCAGATGCGCCTGATGACTGACGAACAGTCGCCCCGTCAAGTCTATCCCGGCCGCCTCCAGCAATTCGATTTCGTTCAGGAGGGCCGCGGGATCTACCACCACTCCGCCGCCAATCGCGCAAATGGTGTTCGGTCGCAGGATTCCGGCGGGTAACAAGTGCAACACGAACTTCCGGCCATTCTCAATTATCGTATGGCCGGCATTTGCGCCGCCCTGAAAGCGGCATACCACGTCGGCACGCTCGCTCAGGTAATCTACTATCTTGCCTTTGCCTTCGTCGCCCCACTGAGCGCCGAGAATCACTGTTACCACAACTCGTTCCCTTCACAAAAACAAAGCCCCGCTCTCGCGGGGCTTGCGAGATATGTCGAGCAGGTTACTTTTTCTTGCCCTGAAGCGCTTTGCGCTCTGCCCACTCCAACACCGCAGGCGCCGCCACGAATATTGATGAGTACACTCCTGTTACGACTCCGACCAGCATGGCAAAGCTGAATCCTCTCAACACCGGTCCGCCGAAAATGAAAAGCACGAGGATCGTGAGGAACACCGTGAGCGACGTGATAATTGTGCGCGACAGTGTCTCGTTGATGCTCTGATCCATGATTTCCGACAGTTTCACTTGCCGGAGTTTCTTCAAATTCTCGCGAATCCGGTCAAAGATCACGACGGTGTCATTTAAGGAGAATCCGATCAAAGTCAGAAATGCAGCAAGTACGGAGAGGCTGATTTCATAGCCGAAAAACATGATGAACGCCCAGGTGACCAGCACGTCGTGCAGCGTCGCGATGATCGCTCCCACAGCATAGACGAACTCGAAGCGCCAGCTAATATAAATGAGCAAAAGCACAAGCGCAACTGCCGCGGATATCATAGCCTGTTGACGCAATTCCTTGCCCACTTTAGGGCCGACGACCTCAATGCCGCGCACTTCCCAGGCATTGCCCGGAAACGCCGACGTCAATCGCTTGCCAATGGTATCTTGAAGCGCCTGTACAGACTCGGTGTCCTTCATGCGAATCAGGATGTCGTCTCGCTCACCAAGACTGGATACGGTTTTCACTTCTCCAACGTCGAGCCCAGACAAAGCCGAACGCACTTGACCGTCGGTCACGGCCTGAGCAAATCGAACCTGAACGTCCAAACCGCCACGGAAGTCAATTGACCAGTTTGGACCCTTCACCACCGTCATGACCAAACCCGCCAGTATTATTGCGACGGATACAGATATCGCTTTCCAGCGGTGCTTGACGAATTTGTAATTGCTGTCCTTGAAAAACTGGATCATTAGATGCTTAAGGTTTGAACTTGACGGCGGCCAATCCACAGGTCATAGACCAAACGGGTAAAGAAGATCGCCGCAAAGAGATTGATGAGAATACCAATGGTCAATGTCAACGCAAAGCCCTTAATCGGACCCGTGCCGTAAATCAACAGCACGACACCTGCGATAGCCGTCGTTACGTTGGCATCAATGATCGTGACAATCGCGTGCTCGAAACCTGCGTCAACCGCTGCCCGCACCGTCTTGCCAAGCCTGAGTTCTTCTCGAATGCGCTCGAAAATCAGTACGTTTGCATCCACTGCCATACCGATCGTGAGAATAATACCTGCAATCCCCGGCATGGTCAAAGTGAATTGGAAGAGTGCGAGCGCGGCAAGCAGTAGGAAGATGTTCAGGATCATCGCAATATCGGCAATTCCGCCGGACATCCGATAGTAGAACAACATGAACAATGTTACTGCGAGGAACGAGAGCATCAAGCTGAGCTTGCCCGCCTGAACCGAGTCCGAACCTAACGACGGGCCAACTGTGCGCTCTTCCACCACGTTGACCGATGCGGGAAGCGCACCGGCGCGAAGAACAATAGCGATGTCGCGAGCTTCCTCCACATCATCCAAACCGGTGATGACTGCCGAACCTCCCGGTATCTTCTCTCGGAGGTTTGGTGCCATGTAAATCTTGTCGTCCAGCACAATGGCCAAACGGCGACCTACATTGGCGCCGGTCACGCGCGAAAAGACTCTGCCGCCTTCGCGGGTGAACTCAATCTGTACAATCGGCTTGCCCGCTTGATCCGGATCATAGCCGCTCCCCATTGTAGAGCGCGAGTCTGCAAGCTTGTCGCCAGTCATTTCGGCGCGCGACTTGACTAAATACAAACGCCAATAGTCCTTGGCGTCCGTGCCGACTTTTTCCGGCCGCGCAGACCACACGAACTTCAAGTCGCGGGGAATATGTCGCTGATTCTCAATCGCGTTGATATATCGCGTAACCTGACCGCGATTTTCTGCTGGAACCAGAATGTCACCGGTTCCGCCGACAAGTAACGACAGGAATGGATTTTCTTTGTTCAGGGCTGTGTCGCCCGTTTGAGCCTCGGTCTCTGCAAACAAATCTTCAGCGGAACGCGACGTGTCGGAAGAAGCGGTATCCTTCGCCAAGGTGTCGGTCGACGCGACATCAGAAAGGCTGGTGTCCACGGACGTCGTATCCACAAAACTCGTGTCGCCGCGCATCCGACGGGCGATCGCATCGTCCAGCGCCGTTAAGACTTGTTGCGTGCGATCGGTCTCGGCAAGCAGATTGAACTCCAACAACGCCGTACGGCCGACAAGCTGCCGTGCGCGCAGGGGGTCCTTTACGCCCGGCAATTCCAGCGCGATACGCTGTGAGCCGAGTTTGCTAATGGACGGCTCGGACACGCCAAACTGGTCCACACGATTTCGCAGAATCTCGAGTGAGCGGTCAACGGCATCACTGGCAGTGGAGCGAATCTGCGACAACACGTCGTTGTCCGACTGTCCCGGCTCACCCCAATAGCGGCTGAGCGAAATGTTCATGCTGCGCGCCGTTCTTTCGAGCGCATCGAACACTTCAACATCCGGGTCTTTGGATGACACCCGAACTTGTCTCATGAGTGCCTCGTATTGGTCGTCCTTGCCTTTGGCACTATTGTCCAAGAGCTCCACGAGGTCGACCTCGAGCACAAGATACATTCCCCCCTGCAGGTCCAAGCCACGCTTGATGGCGAGACTGCGGTTGGCTTGCAAAGCACTGGCAAAATCGCCGCGCATGTGATTCACTTGCTCGATGGCTGACGCTTTGTCTGCTTCCGGAAGGTCAGATTGCTGAATCTCTCCAATGAGGTCCACCTCATCACGATAGATATCCAGCGCAAGTCGTGACACAGGGATGCCAGACGTTGATGCGAGCTGCATCAGCAGCCCGTCTTCTTGCTCGCTCAACTGCTCATATCGCATTGTCGGATACAACATGTATCCGGCCAATACAATCAGGGCAAGTATTACGATGATTCTAAACCGATACTGCTTCATAACTTATAAGGGGCAAACCGAAAGGGGGTTAAGTTTGCAAAGAACACTAATATACAACGTTCTGTCCTATTTGTCAAGCTCCAGCAATGCATCTTTTCTCAATAAATCCAATATCTTAGAAAACAATTCCGGCGGTTCCACTGCAAAAGTTAGAGCAGAGCCAGTAATAGGGTGGACGAATCCGAGTGTCCGCGCATGCAGCATAAAGTGTTCTGAACCCTCCAGAATGTCCATGTAGTACTTCTTCCGAGTCCCCCCAAAGTTCCCCATTCTCTTCAATCGTCCCCCATAGGACGAATCGCCGAACACAGGATGGCCCGCGTGCTCAAGATGGACGCGAATCTGATGCGTCCGGCCGGTTCCAAGCTTAAGACTCAGGTATGATGTATCTACATACGATTCGAGCACCCGAAAGGTAGTGATAGCCTCTTTACCGCCGCGCTTGACCACAGCAAATCGTTTACGGTCGCCCGGATGTCTGGCAAGCTGAGTTTCAATCCTGCCCTCGTTCTCACGAAATCTGCCCCAGACGATGGAGCGATACTCGCGCTCTACCGTCCGTTTGCTGAACTGCTCGGTCAGCTTGCGGTGCACGCGTTCCTCCTTCGCGACCACCAGCAACCCTGATGTCCCCTTATCCAACCGATGAACAATCCCGGGCCGCAAATTCTCGGCTTCAGTCGTAATGCCGAGATGGTGCATCAGAGCATTCACCAATGTGCCGCTGAAGTTCCCGTGCGCAGGGTGTGTGACCATTCCAGCCGGTTTATTCACAATGAGCAGATGCTCGTCTTCAAAGTGGATGTCGAGCTGAATCGCCTCCGGCAGGATGTCGCTGGGTTCCTGAGGTCGAAAGAGCACCTCCACCGTGTCTCCTCCCACTACACGCCATGACTTGCGAACTTGTTGTCCGTTGACAAAGACCAGCCCGGAGTCGATCAGGTTGTGAACCTTATTTCGGGAGATTGACGGGAGAGCCTGCGTCAGAAAGCGGTCCAGCCGGAGGGGCTTCTGACCCGCTGCTGCTTGCAGCCGAAAGGGAGGATGAGTCGAGTCGGTCACCAATAGGGAGGGGGGGAAGGGGTGATGAATGTCTGACAAACAGAGTCTGCCAGAGGAGAATGGCAATGCCGATCGTCACGCAGGAGTCCGCGACGTTAAACACCGGCCAGCGATGCATAATGAAATCGGGAAAATCCGAATCAACAAAATCAGTCACCGAACCCAGCAGGGCGCGATCGATAGAGTTGCCAATGGCGCCACAGAGAAACAGGAAGACCGGCCAGCGCAGCGAATCATGTTCGCGGATCAATCGGATCAAGTAATAGATTAGAGCGAGAGTGGCCAGACTTCCGAAAAGCAAGAGCACTTTTGGAGGCATAAGTTCCAAACCGAAAGCCACCCCGGGATTCTGCACATAGGTCAGTCGCAGAAGGTCCCCAATCAGAGAAATGGATTCTCCTAACTCAAAATTGGCACGGACCAGAAACTTGGTGACCTGATCCAACCCGACAACCAACGCAACCGCCAGAAACCACGGCCAGAGACGCGGGCGCGCCTGCATCGATTCGATCATTCGACGTTGTTCTTTGCTTCTTCCAGCCTGCGCTTCGCTTCGATGGACAGCTTAGCGTGAGGAATTGCTTCGAGCCTGCGGAATTCGATCGGTTGACCCGTGTCCATGCAGTAGCCGTAGGTTCCTTCCTCAATGCGATCGATGGCCTGCTCAAGCAACGTCAACATCTTGCCTTCACGGCTTGCGAATAGAAACGCCTTCTCACGCTCTTGCGCGTCCGTGCCTTGATCGGCCATATGGTAGCTGTAGGTCGAAGAATCACCGGAATATGTTTCCGTCGTATGCTCCAGCGAACTCTCGCGAAGGTAGCCCAGCTCGCGCAGAATCTCCTTCCGCTGCTCAATAATCAGGTGCCGGAAATACTCCTTCCACTCGGGCGAATAGTGCGTCGGTTTCGGGCCGTCCGGCCACGGATTCTGTGGCGTTGCGGGAGATGTGTTATTCGTGGACTTCTTGTTCTTTTCGTTTGCCATGTCGGGTGATCCTCAAGCCTGTGTCTCAACTGCTGTATGGGCCGCTTTGCGGCTAACCGCCACTCCAAATTCGTGCTCGCCAGCCCGCTGGTCGCCGTGACCGGCAATGACCGTCAACTCCAAAGCAAGGGTCTCGCGGCAGATATACTCAGCAAACTGGTTAACGGCATCTTCAAGCTCTCCTGAAAGCGTCGCCAGTTCAATTGAAATTCTATCGGTTATCTCAAAGCCTGCGTCTTTGCGCGCCGTCTGAATAGAATGCACAATCTCGCGCGCCAAACCTTCGGCCGTTAGCTCCTGCGTCAGATACGTATCGAGAGCGATCGTCATGTGTCCATTAGACTTCACGGCAAATCCCTCAAGCTCATCTCGTCGCACCAACACGTCCTCCGGCGTCAAGAGAACGTCGGAAAGGGTAATGTTGTTCCCGCTCTCAAGTTTGGCAATCTCCTCGGCAGGAAGCTGCTCAATCAACGCAGCGATTTCCTTCATGCGCGGTCCGACCTTCTTCCCCAAGACTTTGAAGTTCGCCTTGGCTGACAGCGTCACCAGCCCCTCATCACTGGAGTGAATCTCAATCTGCTTGACGTTAATCTCTTCTGCGACCAGAGCAAGATAAGGTTGCAACTCACGGTCCGCGTTCGCGTCTGGCACAACCCACGTCATGCGTGCCAGCGGCTGCCGCACCTTAATCTTGCGTTCTTCGCGAAGTGCACGCGCCAGCGAAACCGCCTCCTGCACCCGCGACATCTGCCGCTCAAGAGTCCTATCCCGCAAGGATTCATCCGCGATCGGATAGTTCGTCAAATGGACGCTTTCAACGGCATTGTGATTTAATCCACGCACGAGATTCTGGTAAATGTGTTCAGTAATGAATGGCAAGAAGGGTGCCAAGAGTCTAACTAACCCTTCCAAAACATCATAAAGTGTTGCATATGCAGACTGTTTGTCCGCGTCACTCTCTGACTTCCAGAATCTCCGACGCGACCGACGAATGTACCAATTGGTCAGTTCATCCAGAAAAGACAGCACCGCCTGCGAAGCGCGTCCCACATCGTACTGTTCAAGGTTTGTGGTTACATCCCCAATCAAGCGATTGTATTCCGAAAGTATCCAGCGGTCAAGCTCTGTCCGCTCGACAGGTTCGCCGCCCGGCTTCCAGCCGTCAATTACGGCATAAGTCACAAAGAAGCTGTAGCTGTTCCACAAGGGCAGGATCACGGCCCGCACCGCTTCGCGAATCTCCTCTTCGCCGAAGCGTTTGGCCAGCCAAGGGTTTGTCGCGAAGAAAATCCAGCGAACGGGGTCCGCGCCAAACTTGTCGAACAACAGCATCGGATCCACCACATTACCCAGAGATTTGGACATCTTCTGGCCCTTCGGATCGAGCACGAGTTCCGTACAAATGACGTTCTTATAGCTCGACCAATTTACCGGATTGTTCCAGAACTTCTGCTCCGACTCGTTGCCACTTTGCTTTGCGCTCTCCTGCTTGGCTTTCGCGACCAGACAAGAGCAAGCCAAAAGCGTGTAAAACCAACCCCGCGTCTGATCCTGACCTTCACTGATGAAGTCGGCCGGATACTGCGACATGAAGAGCTTCTCAGAGTCCGGTTCGGCAGGATAGCCCCACTGTCCCCAAGGCATCAGTCCTGCATTAAACCAACTGTCCAGCACAAAATTCTCGCGCCGCATTTCACGTCCGTCCTTGGCGCGCAGAACGATTTTATCAATAGCCGGCTTGTGCGGGTCAAAGTCAGCAGGCAAATCGCTGCCTGACTCCAGTACCAGCTCGCGCAACTCGGCAAGACTTTCCACACATACCGCCTCGCTGCCGTCCTCCGTCATCCATACGGGTAGAGGAGAACCCCAATATCGCTCGCGCGTGACATTCCAATCCTGCACGTTCTCAATCCAATTACCAAAGCGTCCGTCGCGCACGTGATCGGGCTTCCAGCCGATGTGCCGATTTGCTTCGAGCATCATCTCTTTGAGTTCAGTCGTCCGGATGAACCACGCCGGACGCGGGAAATACATCAACGGCGTCTTTGTCCTGTAGTCGAACGGATACGCGTGTGTGTATTTCTCTTTCCCAAGCAACAGCCCTTTCGCCTGCAAATACTTCAAGATGTCAACGTCGAGGCCCTCTTCACGAAACTCCCGCCCTGCAAAGGGCTTGGCATGTTCTCCGACGATTCCGTTGGAATCCACTGTCAACACGACCGGAATCTCCATTTTACGCAGAATGCGGAAGTCGTCCTCGCCATAGTTTGCCAAATGCACGAGTCCCGTTCCGTCCGATGTCGTGACATAGTCGTCGCACACGACAGAGCACGCGCGCGTTCCATCGATCTTCAGCCAATCAAAGAGAGGCTCGTACCGCATGCCCTCAAGCTCCCGCCCGCGCCTCGTGCCTACGACCTTATACTCGCCGAGGACCGGCTTCAGAGCTTCAAGTCGTTCCGACGCGATGATCAGGTGTTTGCCGCTGTATTCCCGCTCAATGACGGAATACTCGATATCAGGACCAACCGCCACTGCCAAGTTGGACAGCAGCGTCCACGGAGTGGTCGTCCATGCCGTCAGATAAAGGTTCGCTTCGCCGACAACTTTGAACTTAATGTACAGTGTCAAGTCCGTGACTTCTTCATAGCCCTGCGCAACCTCGAAGTTTGAAAGGGTCGTCCCCGTGCGCGGACTGTAAGCCATGACGCGATAGTCTTTGTAGAGGTAACGCGGCATTTGACCAAGTCTGAGCGCGCGCTCGCGCGCTTCGCCCGTCAGCTCGAGATTCCACGCCTGTTTAAGCGTCCACCAGTCGGATTGAATGTAATACGGCTCATACGTCGCATATGCGTTTTCCAAGTCGAGGAATCGCCCGATGCGCTTGATGGCGAGTTCCCACTCTCGCTTGAAACGAAACACGGTATTCCGGCAGTAATCCACGTATTCTGCCTCGCCAAATTTCGCAACATCAAGTTTTGATGTGAACCCGAGCTCCTTGTCAGCCGTCAGCTCGATGGGCAGGCCGTGTGTGTCCCAGCCCGCCTTGCGCAGCACGCGATGACCCTGCATCGTCTTGAAACGTGGCCACAAATCCTTCAATGCAGACTGCATCATGTGGCCAATGTGCGGCAGACCGTTGGTTCCGGGAGGTCCGTCGAAGAACACATAGTCCGGTCTTCCCTCACGCTCCGAAATGGAACGCTCGAACACCTTCCGCTCTTCCCAGAACTTCATGATTTCGTGGTCAACGGCCGGCAGGTGCAGTTTTTCGGATACAGGTTTCAGCATATGAATCAGAGGCGCTCAATCAGCCCTGTCATGATCTTGGTCATTTTCGGTTCAGCTTCGGCGGCATTTCTCAAGATGTGCTCGATGACTGCAGGTTTCAGGCAGTCGGCGAAGCCCTCGTCGGTGATGATGGACATGCCGAATACCTCCATACCGCAGTGATTGGCCACGATGACTTCAGGTACCGTGCTCATGCCAACCACATCCGCTCCCATTGTGCGCAGCATTCGATACTCGGCGCGTGTTTCCAAATTCGGACCTGCCACCGCGACATACGTACCGCGCTGCACCTTTATTCTAAGGTCCATCGCGACCTCTTCCGCGATGCCAATCAAGCGCCGAGAGTACGGCTCACTCATATCCGGAAAGCGTGGCCCAAGCTTGTCCTCGTTCGGCCCGATTAGCGGATTATCGCCGAGCAGATTGATGTGATCATCCATAATCATCAGATCGCCCGCCTTGTAAAGCGGATTTACACACCCACAGGCATTTGAGACCAGCATGGTCCGGCAACCGAGTGCTTTCATCACGCGCACAGGGTAGGAAATCTCCTGCATGGTATAGCCTTCATAGTAATGAAAGCGCCCCTGCATTGCGATCACCTGTTTACCGCCCAACGTGCCAAAGTGCAGCTTGCCGTGGTGTGTTTCCACCGTGGACTGCACAAAGTGAGGCACATCTTGATAGTCCACTGTCACGGCAATATCGATCTCTTTGGCTAACCCGCCAAGCCCTGTTCCCAGGATGATGCCGACTTCAGGGTCGTGATCCAGTTTCGGCTTCAAAGCCGTCAAAGTATCATCAAGTCGCTTGAGAATCTCACTCATGTAGATGTTCGCACTGTTCGGTTTCTATTGTTCCCTGCCTGCCAGGATTTGCTGCAGACTGAAAGACCTGCTGAGACGGAGATTAGCTACACTCACTCCACGAAGCTTCTACGAGCTACTCTACCCGAAAGAGAGGCTGACTACTAGGACAGGAGTCTGACTCTTGGCTACGAGACTCGCGGACCCCAGAGAACGGTCCCCAATCGAATTTCTGTCGCACCTTCCTCGATGGCCCATTCAAAGTCGCCACTCATACCCATGGACAGTTCGGTAGCCTCTTTGAGTTCGGGTTCCAACAAGGCCAAGTCCCTGATTTGTCTCAGTCTGCGAAAAGTTGCACGGGTGGCTTGTTCATTTCCCTCTAGAGGCCCAATCGTCATAAATCCGCGTAAAGTTAAATTTGACAATTGTTTAATTGAAAGCGCAAGGGGTATCGCTTGGTCTGGCGTGCAGCCGGACTTTTGGGCCTCACCTGAAGTGTTGACCTGTATGAGGATACGCAATCGCTTAGACATCTCTGTCGCGCTCTGATTCAGGTGTGCCGCAGTGGTGATCGAATCAACTGTGTCGATGCTGTCGAATAACTGCACGGCTTTGCGCACCTTATTCGTCTGCAGATGGCCTATGAGATGCAAAGTAGGGCGAGTGGGACTGCAGAGGAATTCTGTAGTTCCATATTTTTCAATAGCTTCCTGAACTCGATTCTCGCCAAGATGTTCGAGGCCGAGGGCACGAGCTTTGCTGACGATTTCTGCAGGGTGGCCCTTTGTAACTCCCACAATAATAACTTCGCCAGGGTCGCGGCCCACTCGGAGGCTTGCTTCCTTAATCCTATCAAATAATGTAATTAGAGACTTTGTCGCGGCGCTCATCTGTCATCCCGCAAGGGGTGAAAGTAGAGCCCTAAATATAGCGAGTCACTCTTGAACCTGCAAGTAACTGTGGCTCACTAATCCGAATTCTGCCGCGCCAGCGGGATTTGTCTTAGAGAGCTGGGAAAAGCGTAAAATAAGAATTGTCGAATATTTGAGGGTGAGAGAGTTGATTTTCCGAGCGAGAATACATAAATTCTTAGGCTCAAAATGGGTCACTGTCGCACGGCGAGCGGCGTGGGCCCCTTGGAAAACGCGCGGAGTGGGAGAACTGCGGCTTCCCTCCAACTTGCGAAACCCTAAAACACTGGATTTGCGCATGACGAGTGGACGACGTTTCTTGCTGATAGCACTTCTTCTGACCCTTGGGTCCCTGATTGGCTGCACCGCCAGCACCCAATCCGGTGTTCGACCACGCAGCGCCGAGTTCCGCGAAAAGCTGGACAAGATTTCGCAGCCCACAAACCGCGAAAAGTGGAGCCTTGCTCGCAAGGCTTATACCTACGCAGTGCAGGCACAGAAGCAGAGTCAAAGCGAAGAGGCTGCATACTTTTATGAAGCATCGCTCGCTCTGCTTGGTGAGATTGACCTTGCTTCGATAGACGTCGAGATGCATCGTGTGGCCAGCTTCAATCGGACGGTACTGGAGAGCTACGATCTGTTTATTGCCGACCTGAAAAGCCTGCCTGCAGCGAGCGGCTTGGTTGCAGTGATCGAGGCCGGACGCGTTCAACATTCCGGTGAAGAGGATGAAGATGACGCTCCGGATGAAATCGAAGTTTATCGTCCATCCGAAGTCACAATTGCCCGTCCCGAACTTGATATTAAGCCTTCCAAGCCGATGCTCCCGTCCGTGCCGGTCGAGATTAACGGCCAGGTGCGGAATCAGATTCACTTTTTCCAAACCAAAGGCAACAAGGTCATGCAGCGCTGGATGGAGCGTTCTGCGACGCTTTTTCCGCGAATGCGACCGATCCTCAGGGACGAAGGCATTCCAGATGAGTTGCTTTATCTTTCAATGATTGAGTCCGGGTTGAATCTGAATGCCTACTCTTACGCACATGCCGCCGGACTTTGGCAGTTTATTCCCGGAACGGGACGGATCTACGGACTGCACATCGATCGTTCCTATGACGAGCGCCGTCATGTGGAGCTCGCGACCCGTGCCGCTTGCGCGTATCTGCGCAAGCTTTACGAAGAATTCGGTGATTGGTATCTTGCGATGGCCGCCTACAATTGCGGCGAAGGTCGTGTAGCTCGTGATATCAAGCGGTGCAACACACGAGACTACTGGAAGATGCATCGGTTGCCAGCTCAGACTCGAGGCTATGTACCGACATATCTGGCTGCACGTCTGATCTGCGAAAACCCGGGTAAGTATGGATTCCCGCCTTTGCCGCCCGAACGCCCGTTTGAATGCGAACAGATTTTTGTAAGCGGGGGCTACAAGCTGGATGATGTGGCACGCGCCGCCGGACATGACCCACAAACCGTCAAAGATCTGAATCCTGAATACCTCAAGGGAATCGTCCCCGATCGCGGACTTCCCATGATGGTGCGACTGCCGGGCGCTGCACAAGAGTCGTTCAATCAGGATCTGGCATCGATGCCGAAGACGATCATCGCGCCGACATCGTCGCACCGCGTGCGCAAGGGGGATACGCTTGGCAAGATCGCGTCTAAGTATGGCACCTCCGTTAAGGCAATCATGGCCATGCCGGAGAACAAGCGACTCAAGCCGCACTCGCTTCGAGTCGGGCAGGAAATCGTGATTCCGGTCGCGGAAGTACGCTACGCAGAAGCAAAGTCTCCAACGGTCAAAGAGGCTGCCAAAGCGAAGGAAACAAAGTCCACCGAAGTTACGCAGACAACTGACCGGATCACGTATACTGTTCACAAGGGCGAATCGCTTGGTGCGATATCTCGCAGGCTTGGAGTTTCTGTTGATCAGATTTGCCGCGAGAACGGTATCAGCAACCCCAACAAGATTCAGCCCGGGCAAAAGCTGAAGATCACCGTCAAAGGCGAGGCGCCTCGCTACGCCGCGTCTCCGAAGTCGTCCAGTCAATCTACTCAGGCGTCGAAACAGATGAAGCGCTATTATACGGTGCAGAGCGGAGACACAGTTTGGAGCATTGCACAGGCTCATGGTGTCGACACTCAAACTATCATCAATCTCAATCGCTTATCCCGCAAAGCGGCGATCTATCCGGGTCAAAGGCTTATAGTCAGTAACTGATGTTGCGCATGAAAGAAAGTGTGGTTCACTAATGTTAAGGGAGGTCGGTTCGTGGGCCGCACTGTAACCAAACAGGAACTGGTGGACCGCCTCGCCGATGGCGTCGGTCTGACCAGAGTCGAAACTCAAGCCGTCGTCGACGGCTTTTTGGCCCTTGTTATGGAGGCCGTTTCGGCGGGAGATCGAGTCGAGCTGCGCCGCTTTGGGATTTGGAAACCAGTTAAGCGAAAGGGCCGCAGCGTCCGGACGCCTGATGGGAAGCACGAAGTCGAGATACCCGATCGTGTTGCTGCCGTCTTCACTCCCGCAGATGAGTTCCGCGAACGGATGCGCCAGGCATAACGCCGCCAAGACGTTCAGTCGTTTTCTTATTTCTTACTTTTCTCGTTTATAAATTCATTCAACACCCTCCGGTATCACTTGTGCCGGAAGAAACGGAGATTCACCCTTGCCCTGTGGAAAGAAGCGCAAACGCCATAAAATGGCAACGCATAAGCGCAAGAAAAGACTGCGTAAGAATCGACATAAAAAGAAACTGCGCTAAGCTGTGCGGAGTGTCCCTCCGCACGGCTCTGCCGTCTTTCGTCTTCGAGTGCGGGCCTTCTCTGAGAGGCCCCGCCGTATTTTGTAGCTTGCCCCTCCCCTGACTGCATTGCGAAAAAATCCAGATTCTCAAAGTACAGATTCCTCGCGTAGCCTGACCGTCAGCGAAGTTACGCGTGAAATCAAACGCGTGTTTCGGGACACTTTTGAACCGCTCTGGATCGAGGGGGAGCTCTCGGGCTACAAGCAACACGGCTCTGGACATCACTACTTTACGCTGAAGGATTCGGGCGCGCAGCTCTCGTGTGCCATGTGGCGACTGTATACGAAGGGATTGCGCTTCGTTCCGCGCGACGGTATGCTTGTGCAAGCATACGGGCAACTTGAGGTCTATGAACCGCAGGGCAAGTACCAGCTAATCGTCCGTGAACTCCGCGTTGCCGGTGAAGGGGACTTGCAGAAGGCGTTTGACGAACTCAAACGTAAGCTTGAACGTGAAGGGTTGTTTGATTCGGCGCGGAAGCGGCCGCTTCCTGTCTTCCCGGAACGCGTGGGGATCGTCACGTCTCCAACCGGTGCCGCGCTGCAGGACATGCTTACGGTCGCGGCGCGCCGCTGGCCGCTGACGAAATTCACTTTGAAGCCTGCGCGCGTTCAAGGACAAGGCGCCGCTGAAGAGATTGCGAGAGCCGTGCGCGAGTTTTCAAATGAAGGATCGGTCGAGATCGTTATCGTGGGTCGCGGAGGCGGGTCGCTTGAAGATCTGTGGTGTTTCAACGAAGAAGTCGTTGCTCGCGCAATTTTCGAATGTAAGGTTCCAGTCGTATCTGCGGTCGGACATGAAATCGATTTCACGATTGCTGACTTCGTGGCCGATCTGCGAGCTCCTACTCCGTCGGCGGCGATTGAAATTATCCTCCCCGACGGCCGTCACATTGCTCAAAACCTGCTCTCACTCGAACGCAGACTTGCACGATTGACCCTTGACAGAATAGCGCTGCTCAAGCAGCAGGTGAGGGCGCTGGGTTCGCACTGGGCGCTTCGGCAGCCGCTCGATTTCGTCAATGCAGCGAGTCAAAGGCTGGATGATTTAGTTGAACGCCTGCAGGATGGAGCGACAACGATTCAGCAAAGCGCTGCGGAGCGTCTTCAGCACACAGCGGAACTGTTGAGCGCAGTGAGCCCACATCGAGTCCTTAATCGCGGTTATGCTATCGTCCGTACCCAGGATGGAAAGGTGCTGCGTTCACCACGTCAGACCAGAACAGGCGACTTGCTCGCAATTCAACTTGCAGAAGGAAGTCTAAGCGCCCGAACGACCACTTCGGAACCATTACCCGAGCTTTCCGATGACCGCTAAAGCCAAGAAAACCGAATCATCCGTTTTTGTCGAGCCAAAGGACTTTGAAGAAGCATTAGAGCGTCTGCAGAGTCTGGTTGAGGCGCTCGAAGCCGGAGACGTGTCACTCGAACAATCCGTGCAGGCCTTTGAAGAGGGTCAGAAACTGGTTCTTTACTGCCAGCATAAGCTCAAAGCAGCCGAAACGTCCCTGAAACAATTGGTTGAGCAGTCCACATCTGATTCCGAATCTCCAGACGATGAAGAGTAGTTATTCACGTCCGACGAGTTCGCCGCTGGTGCTCGGGCTGATGGGCAATCCGGCAAAACCGAAATTCCGGCCAGTCGTCTCGGAGTTCGTGGCGTTGCTGCGCGAGCGAAAAATCAAGTTTCTCTTTGATGCCGACAACAAGGCGTGGGTGAATGTCGGACCTGAAGAACTTGCGTCGCACGACATGCTCGCGCAGAATACCGACATTGTCCTCAGTTTCGGCGGTGACGGAACCCTCCTGCACACGGCGACGGCTGTGGCACCGCACGCCAAACCGATTCTCGGAGTGAACCTCGGTCCGGGATTGGGATATCTGACCGATCTGACGCACGACCGCTTGCACGAAAAGCTCGATGATATTCTGAATCACAAATTTGAAGTCGAAGAGCGCATGATGCTAAAGGCAAACGTGGACGGCGATGCCCGAGTCTTTCGAGCTCTGAATGATTTTGTTATCGGGCAGCCCGAAGTTTCGCGCACACAAGCCTTCGAACTCTTTATCGATAACCTGCCGGCTTCCACGTATCGCGCTGATGGGATGATTGTCGCCTCGCCAACTGGGTCCACGGCGTATTCGCTTTCCGCAGGGGGACCGATAATAGAACCGACGCTGCATGCAATGATTGTCACACCTGTCTGTCCTCACACTTTGACGATGCGGCCGATGGTGATATCGGAACGCCGAACCGTTACGATGCGGTCGTTAGGGCCTGCAACGATGACTGCCGATGGCGAGCAGGTGTATTCACTGGAGTACGGACAGGCAGTGCACGTCAGCAGAGCTCCGATCACCGCGCTTTTGGTGAATATCACTGGCCGCGACTTCTATCATGTTCTGCGGGACAAGCTCGATTGGGGCGCTGTTTCCGGAACTCCGAATCACTGATAAGGCGACATGGGACTTTTCAATAGACTCAAGCAAGCACTCACCAAAACTCGCGAAGCAATTTCCGACAAGCTGGCAGCCGTTTTCAAACCGGGCCGTAAGCTCGACAAGTTGTTGTTGCAAGAGCTTGAGGACGTTCTGCTCTCGGCGGATGTTGGACTCGAGACTACCGAGCATCTCATTGCAAGATTGCAGGAAGCCGGTCGCAAGGCTGGTCCAGAAGCCGATGCGGATACGCTCCTGAGACAGGAAGTGGTTGCCCTGTTGAGGGAGGCTGAAGGTCGTGAGCCTGCAGCAGGTTACCCCCATGTTGTGCTGGTCGTCGGCGTCAACGGCACGGGGAAGACTACGAGTGTCGGAAAGTTAGGCAAGCACGCGGCAAATAATGGTAAATCGGTGATGTTTGCCGCGGCAGATACTTTTCGTGCAGCGGCAATCGAGCAGTTGAAGATTTGGGGTGAACGAAGCGGGATTCAAGTCATTGCCGGAGCGCAGAATGGCGATAGCGCTGCCGTCGCAGTGGACGCTTTGCAAGCTGCGGTGAGTCGCGGCACAGAGGTGCTGATTGTGGACACCGCAGGACGTTTGCACAATAAAGTCAACCTGATGCAGGAACTGGAGAAGGTTTCGCGCGTGCTAAACAAGAGGCACGATGGTGCGCCGCATGAAGTTTTGCTGGTGCTCGATGCGACGACTGGTCAAAACGGATTGAATCAGGCACGCGAATTCACCCGAACCGCAGGGGTTACAGGACTGATTCTGACGAAAATCGACGGCACGGCAAAAGGCGGAGTCGCGTTGGCCATCGCCCACACCATGAAAATTCCGATTCGCTATGTGGGATATGGGGAATCACTGGACGATTTCGACGTGTTTAATGCCGAGAAGTTTGCGGAGAGTTTGTTGGGTGAACGGACTGAAGCCGCCGCGAGCTGATGAGTACAGACATCTCAATACTGCCCACTGGGCGAGTGGTAGTTCTATGTTCGCTATATCATCAGAACATCACAAGTGCATTGCTGGTCGGCGCGAAGCAAGAGCTCGCAAAGGCTGGTGTGCCTGATTCCCGCATCGACGTGATTTCGGTTCCTGGCGCCTACGAGCTTCCTGCAGCTGCTTCAACCGTAGCTAAACGTATGAATGTTGAAGTAATTATCTGTCTTGGCTGCGTTGTGCGCGGTGAGACCCCGCACTTCGACTACATCTGTCAAACCTGCGCTCAAGGAATATCTCGTGTTGCCGAAGCGTCCTGTAAACCCGTCACATTTGGAGTGATTACAGCCAATACAGTCGAGCAGGCATTCGAACGGGCCGGTGGGCGAGTGGGGAACAAAGGACAGGAAGCAGCGCGAGCGGCATTGGAACTCTACTCAGCACTCAAACATTGGGAGAGACAGCAAGCAGCAGGTTGAGACGACTTTCTTGCTTCTATTCATGATGAGAGCCCACATGTCGTTGTTTTTTGCGCTGCTCGTGCTGACCACCACCCTTTTCGCGAATCCGTTCCGCTGGACGACCTTTACATCTGGGACGAACGTGCGGGACTTGCTCATCATGGACTCCAGACTCTGGCTGGGGACCACAGGTGGACTCGTGTCCTTCGATCTCGAGACCGGAAGTTTCGAAGTCTATACAAACACCAGTGGCCTGTCCATGAATGCGACGGTGGGATTAGGGGCCGATGCACGCGGGTGGATATGGGTCGTTGCTCCGGATGGCAGAATTACCAGACTCAATCCGGAAACGGGTCAAACAAAAGTCATCTCCGATCTGCGCGAAGAAATCTTCGAGGTTTCTGCAATCGTCGCAAACGGTGACGAAATGTTCCTTGCTGCTAATAACGGCATCTATCGTTTTGCGTATTTTCAAGTTGTAGACAACTACCGCGTCAGCGAACGGGTCCGCGTACTGGGGAGTTTTCCAACGAGCATCGCAGTGAGTGACCTGGCCGCTGTCGGGGATCATCTGTATGCGTCGACGATCGCTGGTCTCGCTCGTGCTCCCCTCGCGACGCAACAGTTTTCAGCGCCGGCGGCTTGGGAGAATTTTACGACTGCGCAGGGATTGCCGAGAAACAACATTGCTGCATTGGGTGTCGATCGGCTGCAGAATCTCTGGATTGCCTCAGGCAACCTTACGACAACTTTTGATGGCTCCGTGTTTACATCCCCGGATACATGCAGTGAGAGCTTGCTGGTCCTCAAGCCTTTTGAAGACACTATGTACGCCGCGGGCACAAGCTCACTTTTCTTTTTTGATGGAAACACGTGGATCTCGACTGGCTCAGGACAGCCTGGAATGGCGTCCATGGTCGAAGTTGAAGTTATGGGCGACAATGTACTGATTGTCGGAGTTGCCGATCGACACAACCGAGAAGGTGGGTTGCGCTTCTTTGATGGAGTGACGTTAACTCCGGCCATAGCTCCACGTGGCCTGGGCGGGAACTACGTAGCGGCAGTTGAGTATGATGCCCTCGGGAATCTGTGGGCTGCTTCTGGCGACATACGGCCCGGTGTCTCTAAGTATGCAAACGGAAACTGGACCGCTTACACGCGGAGTGACTCGATAGACGGGCACTTCTGGGCGCAGGGCGGCGGCGTATCTGCAGTTGCGGATGATCGTGGTGGAATCTGGTTTGCTGGGAACGGTGGCGGCGTTCTCTATCACAGAGATGAAACTTTCTATCGTTACAACCCTGTGGAGACGTCAGGTTACGATGAAAACGGACGGCGCTTGGCTGGCATCGCGAGTGATCCCAACTATTGCGAGTGCCGAGTCGGCCGCATGCCGTCTGGCGAGATTCTAATCACCAACCTGGGAAGTGCTGCGGGTCGCCCGATTGCGCTTGTGACTAATGATTGGCTGGCGAACGGCGACAATCCTGATCCGTGGCAGTATTTTCTTCCACGGAACATCCCGGGTTTTGCCAATCCGGAACAGGTCGACGAAATTTTTGGGGATCCGTTTGGCCGCTTCTTCGTCGGGGCGAGTCGTAATGGCAGCTACACGTTTGCCTGCAACACGCGCGGTACTGTAGCGGACACGTCGGATGACGTGTGGAATGCATACCGACCGGTTGACCTGCAAGATGCAACCACTTGTTTTAATGACATTGCGGCGGAAGTTCTCACTTTCGCTGTAGACCAGCAGAATTATCTCTGGGTCGGTGCGCCGTCCGGTGCATACTATTCACAAGGTGGATTGAGCGGAAACCTCTCAACTTTGAGATTTATCTGTCTGTATGACCTTCCGATTGGCCGGCGCGTCAATGATATTCACGTTGATGCCCAGGACAACAAATGGTTCGCGACAGATCAAGGTGTCGCAGTCCTTGATCCCTCATTCACTTGGGTGCATGTCTTCCAGACTTCAAGCAGTATTGATTTTGCTTCTGATCTGGCATCCAATAATGTTCTTTCGATTACATCCAGCGCTCAGACGGGCGAGGTCTGGATCGGCACGGCGGATGGCCTATCCAGACTTCAGACTCCTTACTTGTCGCGTGCGCCAAAACTTGACAAGGTCTTTCCATACCCCAATCCCTTTCGTGCTGACGGAACACAGCGACTCTTTCTCGATGCAAACGAGCTGGGCGGCAGATTTGACGAACTTCGTGTATTTACTTTGAACGGGAGGCTGGTGCGCGAACTTGCATGGAGTCAAGCTGTCAGCGGAGGCTGGGATGGCCGCAATCAGGACGGTGAGCTGATTGCCAGTGGAGTATACCTGATTGTTGCGACGACAAGAGATGGTCATTCGGCAACCGGCAAAGTTGCTGTGATCGGAAAGTAGTTATGCTCGCGCGACTCCAGATTCGCGATTTCTTGCTGGTTAAGGACGTCAATCTTGACTTTCAGCGTGGTTTCACCGCGATCACTGGCGAGACAGGTGCAGGGAAAAGTATGATACTCGGTGCTTTGCGCGTGCTGTTTGGTGCGACATTGACCGAGCAGATGATTCGGGACGGGGCAGAGCGAACTATCATTGAAGCAGACTTTCGCCTCGCGGCCGCCACGGATGTACGGGAGTTGCTGGGCGAAGATTACTGGGACGACGAAACCTCAACGATCTCTGTGCGCCGGGAATTGATGCGGGGCGGTCGTGCCCGCGGGTTCCTGCAGGACAGGCCAGCTACCATAGACTTCTTGCGGCAAGTGGGCGAGAGAGTCATGGATTTTCACGGTCAGCGCGACAGTCTTTCACTCTTCAGAGCCTCGAGGCAGCTCGACTTTCTGGATGCATTTGCCGGGACGTCAGAGCTCTGCGATCAAGTTTCGCGCCAGCATCGCAAGCGAGCCGATTTGCTGCTCAAGCGAAATGGTTTGCAAGATGAAGTGCAAACTCGACGTAAGGAGCAAGCGCTTCTCGCCTATCAACTCGAGGAGATCGAGCGGCTCGGCTTGAAGGAGGGCGAGGAAGAGGACATTGCCTCGCGACTCAAGAGACTTGAGCAAGCTGAGAGGCTTGCTCTGCTCTCCGGTCAGATCGCAGGATTGCTGGAGCAGGATGACACCTGTGCCATATCGCTGGTAGGTCAAGCCAGACAGCTTGCTGACGATGCGAAAAGGTTCGATGAACACTTCGCGCCAATCGCTTCAGAACTTGAAGATCTCGCTGTTCGTCTTCGCGACTTGAGCTCAGAAGTTACCCGCCATGCAGAACAAATCGTCGCCGATCCGGAAGAACTTGAGTTGCTGCGTCAACGCGCCGGAACACTCTCAGATTTGCGAAGGAAGCATGGGGTAGATATCGCGCAGATTCTCCTACAAGCCAGGCGCATGAAGGAAACTCTGGCAGTGCTGGCCGACATGGAACTGCAGATGGCGAAGACGGAAGAGGAACTTGCTGAAGCAGAGTCACTCTTGACAAGCCTAGCGTCAGATCTTTCAGCGAAGCGTCACAGTGCGGCCGCACAGTTCTCCCGAATCGTCACAGAGTCTCTCCTGCCGCTTGGCTTTGCAAGCCCTAAGTTCGAAGTCAAGCTCGATACTCCGTCTCCGCTTGAAGCCGAACAGATTCATCGAAACGGCGCGGACCAAATTCAGTTCCACTTTTCCGGTGCAACTGGACAGCCGCTACTGCCGCTTTCTGATGTCGCGTCAGGTGGAGAGTCGTCTCGGGTCACGCTTGCGATCAAGAGTGTAGTTGCTGAGCGCATGAACTATCCCTTGCTGGTCTACGACGAAGTCGACCTCGGAATTTCCGGCCGAATCGCAACCGCGGTTGCCAACCTGTTGTGTGATTTGGGCCGTGCCCAGCAGGTTATTGTGGTTACGCACCTTCCGCAAATCGCCGCTCGCGCAGAGCACCATTTGCTGGTCTCCAAACTTATGCGGAATCGTTCTGCTGTGACAACAGCTGCAATGCTGAAACCCGATGAACGCGCACAGGCGGTTGCTGCGTTGCTGGCGGGTTCGGAAATCTCAGGTAGTGCGCTCGCAGCAGCAGACGATCTCCTACATTCACGTCATTCATCTAAAGAACAGGCAGAGTAAATTGGATAGTTTGCTTCTCCGCGGCGGTAATCCGCTCGAAGGGGAGATCCCGATTTCCGGTTCAAAGAACGCAACGCTGCCACTACTCGCTGCAACGTTGCTGGCACCCGGATTCTATCGTTTTACGAATGTCCCCAAACTTAAGGATGTACGCACGATGTCGAATCTGTTGCGCATCCTTGGAGCAAAGGTGGACGAGCTCGATCATGAGCTCCTCATAGATACAAGTCATGCTTCACACATTGAAGCGCCCTACGAGCTCGTGAAAACAATGCGTGCCAGTTTTTACGTGCTTGGCGCCTTGCTCGGTCGCCACGGAGAAGCCCGTGTGTCTTTGCCGGGCGGGTGCGCCTGGGGACCACGCCCCGTCGATCTGCACATGAAAGGTATGGAAGCGCTCGGTGCCAAGCTCGAAATCGATGCGGGGTATGTCGTTGCGTCAGCTTACCCGCTTCGCGGATCAACGTTCGAATTCTCGATTTCAAGTGTTGGTGCCTCTGCAAACGTTTTAATGGCCGCAGTGCGGGCTGAAGGCACTACCGTATTGAGAAATATTGCCCTTGAGCCGGAAGTTACTCAACTCGCACTCTTCTTGAATCGCATGGGAGCGCGGATCTCCGGAATCGGAACACGTGAACTTACAATAAAAGGCGTTGCAGACTTACAGCCGGCGGACGCAGTGATGATTCCTGATCGCATCGAAACCGGTTCATTTATCTGTGCAGTTGGAATGACGACCGGCAAAGTTACGCTGACGCGAACGGATCCCACCCAACTCCCCACCGTACTTGACAAGGCGCGCGAGGCAGGCTTGAACATCATTGCCGGATCGGATACCATCTCGGTTGAACGTGCTCCGGGTAAATTGAAGCCTCTCGATATTACTACCGATGTCTACCCAGGGTTCCCTACTGACTTGCAGGCGCCCTTCATGGCAATGGCAACCATTGCCGATGGACAGTCGAGAATCAGCGAGACGATATATTCAGACCGTTTCACGCATGTGGCAGAATTAGCCCGATTGGGTGCGCAAATTCACATGGATGGCGGGACAGCGACAATCACTGGGACGGAGAAATTGATTGGTGCCCCGGTCATGTCAACGGACTTGCGAGCTTCCGTGTGCCTTGTGCTGGCAGGTCTTGTTGCAAAAGGTGAGACTGAGGTGAAGCGCGTGTACCACTTGGATCGTGGCTATGAGAACCTCGAATTGAAGCTCTCTCGCGTCGGCGCGGAAATCAAGCGCATTGAAGGTGACTTGTGAGCGCAGACTTCGTTCATCTGCATAACCATTCCGAGTTTAGCTTGCTCGATGGCGCATGCAAAGTGACGGAGCTTGTGCGCCGTACGGCTGAACTCGGAATGCCTGCGATTGCGCTGACGGATCACGGCGCTTTGCACGGTGCCGTCGACTTCTATTCACTTGCGAAGTCTGCTGGAGTTCAGCCCATCATAGGCTGCGAAGTGTACATCTGCAGGGACCGCTTTGACAAGTCTCCCACTCAGAAGAGTCGCAATGGAGATTACTCAAATCATCTGTTGCTGCTTGCTAAAGACGACGTTGGGTACAAAAACTTAGTGAAGCTTTCTTCTTTGGGTTACACGGAAGGTTTCTACTACCGGCCGCGAATCGACCATTCGCTGCTCGAGAAGCATTGCGAAGGTCTGATTGCAACATCCGGCTGCATGGCTTCGGAAGTTCCCACTTTACTAATGGCCGGCGATGAGACCGGAGCGTGGGAACGAGCAATGTGGTACAAAGAGCTGTTTGGAAATGACTACTATGTGGAACTGCAGCGACACAATCTACCTGAAGAACCGCAGCTAAATCGGCAGCTGGTCAAACTTGCCCAAAGGTTGGGGAATAAACTTGTCGCAACGAATGACACGCACTATCTCGAGCAGGGACATCACGAGGCACATGATTGCCTCCTTTGCATAGGAACTGGTAAGAATGTCAACGACAGCGGGCGTTTGAAGTTTGATGTCGCCGAATTCTATTTGAAGAGTCCGGAAGAAATGAGCGCACTCTTCAGTGACTTGCCTGAAGCACTCCACAACACGAGAGAAGTTGCCGAGAAGTGTAAGATCAGCCTTGACTTTAGCGCAAAACATCTGCCACGCTTTCCTCTGCCGGAAGGTGAGACAAGCGAGACTGCCTTCTTGACAAAACTGGCGCGCGCCGGTCTCGCGCGACGCTATTCTGTCATCACTCCTGAACTCGAAGAGCGCTTAGACTATGAGTTGCGTGTAATCGACCAAATGGGTTTTTCCGGATACTTCTTGATCGTGTCCGACTTTGTACGTTACGCAAGATCTATCGGTGTTCCCGTCGGCCCCGGGCGCGGCTCGGCTGCTGGATCGCTGGTGTGTTATGCGACCGGTGTAACCAGTCTCGATCCGATCAAATTCGACCTGTATTTTGAGCGATTCCTGAATCCGGAACGCATATCGATGCCTGATATCGATATAGATTTCCATGATGAGGGCCGTGCGCGGGTGATCGAGTATGTCCGCGAAAAGTACGGCTCTGAGTGTGTTGCGCAGATCATCACGTTTGGTCGATTGAAGGCCAAAGCCGTAGTGCGCGATGTCGGACGCGTAATCGGAATGAGCTATGCAGACGTGGATAAGCTTGCAAAGAAGATTCCTGATGGACCTTCCGCAAACCTCGCCAATGCAACTGAAGGGAATAGCGAACTCAGTCAGCTCTTGAATGAACGTGAAGAGTATCGAAAAGTGTGGAACATCGGGCAAACGCTGGAAGGGCTCTGCCGCCATGCGTCCACGCATGCTGCCGGGGTAGTGATTACGCCGGGTCCGCTCACCGACTATGTCCCTTTGTTCCGCCAGTCAGATGGATCGATTACCACCCAATTCGACATGAATGTGGTGGATAAGATCGGCCTGCTCAAGATGGATTTCTTGGGATTACGTACACTAAATGTCATTGAGCATTGCCTCAAGCTGTTAGCTGCAAAAGGCATCGCCATCGAGCTTGACTCTCTTCATGAACATCTTGACGAGAAGACATACGAATTGCTTGGTCGGGGCGATACGACCGGCGTCTTTCAGCTTGAATCCAGCGGGATGCGCGAGTGGTTGACAAAGCTTAAACCGAATTGCATAGATGACATCGTTGCGATGGTAGCGCTCTACAGGCCCGGCCCGATGAACATGATCGGTGATTACATCGATCGCAAGCACGGCCGCGCGCCGATTTCCTACCTCCATTCTGCGCTGGAACCGATACTCAAACAAACGTATGGCGTGATTGTTTATCAAGAGCAGGTGCTGCGTATCGCACGCGACATTGCCGGCTTCACGTTGGGAAGAGCCGACATTCTGCGCAAGGCGATGGGCAAGAAGAAGAAAGAGGAGATGGAGAAAGTCCATGCGGAATTCATCTCCGGTTGCCTCTCACACAGCGGATTGAATAGGAAGATCGCTGAAGACATTTATGAACTCGTGCGGAAATTCTCCGAATACGGCTTTGTCAAAGCGCACGCCGCGTGCTACGCGGTGCTCGCTTATCAGACAGCCTACCTGAAGGCTAACTTCCCGGCGGAGTTCATGGCTTCTGAAATCGCTTCCTATCATGGTGAGACAAAGCAAATGCCGAAACTCATCAATGATGCGCGTCGAGCAGGCATTCACGTGTTACCGCCTGATGTGAATCTGTCCGGTCGTAACTTTTCGGTGCACGGAGGCGCCGTTCGTTGCGGCCTTGAGAACATCAAGAATATCGGCCAAGGGCCGGTTGAATCTATTCTTGCCGCACGCGAGCAGGGAGGGCCTTTCAAGTCCTTCTTTGACATGGCGGCTCGTGTCGATTCGCGTGTCGTAAATCGCAAAGTGTTGGAAAGCCTTGTCGGCTCAGGTGCTCTTGATAGTTTGCCTGGGTATCGTGGTGCCTTTTTCGCAGCGATAGAGTCATTCCTGTCATATTCTGCTGAAAAGGAGCGTGAGAGGGAGTTTGGACAGTCATCCCTTTTTGGTGATGTCGCTGCATCCGGCTCTTCGCTCGAACCTGCATTACCTGAGGTGCCGGATCAGTCGTTTCAGGAGAAGATCGGCAAAGAGAAAGAGTTGCTTGGGTTCTATGCCTCTGGTCATCCGCTTGATCAAGAACGTGAAGTCATTGACCGCATCATTACTGCAAGTCTTGGCGACACAAGTGAGCTTTCGGACTCTGACAGCGTGCGACTTGGCGGCGTAATAACGGATGTCCGGCGCCTAGTTACCCGCAAGGGTAAGCCGATGGCTACACTTGGATTTGAGGACTTCACCGGAAGTGCGGAAATACTCGTCTTTACAGACGTGCTTGAGAACTACATGAGCGTTCTTCAGAAGGATGCGAAATTGATCGTTGTGGCGCGCGTTTCCAAACGTGATGAAGAGGATGAGCCAAAGTTCATTGCTGAAGAGTTCTATTCCATTGAAGAAGCAAAGGCTCGCTTTGCCAAACGACTGGTTCTTCATCTTGCTCCTCAATCGAATCTTGATGTGACGTTGAATGCCCTTGAAGATCTGTTTTCGCAGCATAACGGTGATGTTGAGATTTTTTTCAGGATTGAACAGGATGGACAGGACCGATACATTCGGTCACGACGCTATCGACTGAAAACGTCGCTAGATGTGCTCACCCGGGTTCGCAGCATGATTGGTGAAAACAATGTGGAGTGTTTGTGGAATTAAAGCGCCACTGCGCCTCCGAATTGCGTCCTCCAAGGGTATTTATCCATACATTAGGATGCGCCAAGAATGCTGTGGACAGCGAGACGCTCGCTGGTTTGCTTAAGCAGGATGGGTTTGAGTTGGTGACTAAGGAAAGTCAGGCCGACAGCGTTGTTGTGAACACGTGCGGGTTCATTGATGATGCGAAAGTTGAGTCACTTCAAGTCCTCCTTGAGGCCGTGCGCTGGAAACACGCTAAGCACGGGCGACGAGTCTTTGCCATGGGCTGTCTGACACAGCGCGATGGTTCAGAAATTCGCGATGAACTTCCCGAATTAGATGGGGTTTTTGGGATAGGAGAGTGGAGCAGTATTCTCTCTGCTGTCGGTGCAAATCCTCTGAGTGTTAGTGATTCGGTGAGTACCACGATGTTCAGCGGAAGCGCTGGGCCGGGATCTGCGTATCTTCGTGTCTCGGACGGTTGCTCGCATGCTTGCGCGTTCTGTGCAATTCCTCAAATGCGCGGACTTTACCGGAGCGAACCCGTCGAGAAGCTTGTTGCTGAAGCACAATTGCTCGCGCGCACTGGGATCAAAGAGCTCATTCTGATTGGCCAGGAAACCACGAGCTACGGCGTTGATCTTTACCGCAGGCGGTCATTGGTAGAGCTTTGTAAGCGGCTTTCTGATATTGAAGGTGTCGAGTGGATTCGCATCTTGTATGCTCATCCACCGTCAGCCCCTCCGCACTTCATGGCCGAACTTGCGCGCGTTTCCAAAGTGGTTCCCTATATTGATTTCCCAATTGAGCATGCCTCAGACCGGATGCTGAAGTTGATGAACCGCAAGACGTCAGCCGCAAAGATGAAGGACTCCATCGCAGCGTTTAGGGACGGACGTGCAGAGGCCTGTGTTCGCACTACTGTCCTTGTCGGGTTTCCAGGAGAGACGGACGAGGATTTTGAAGTCCTTCATCAATTCATGCAGGAAGTCCGGTTCGAGCGCGCGGGAGTCTTTACTTACTCTCCTCAATCAGGGACAAAGGGCGCGACTCTGCCCGACGTGGTTGAAGAGGGCGTTGCGCTTGATCGGTTAGATAGATTGATGAAACTGCAGAAGCAGATCTGTGTCGAAAGGCACAGAAGTCTGATCGGCTCGTCACAGAGAGTGTTGATTGACCGGAATAGTCGCGATGTCTCTTGGGGGCGGAGCACATGGGACGCACCGGACATCGATGCTCGAGTTCGGGTGCGCGGCACACTTACGCCTGGTGTGATCCATGAAGTGAAAGTCACAACTGCAGCTGCATACCAACTCGACGCCGTACCCACTCAAGTAGATACGTTGAAACGTGGTGAATCATGTGGAAACTTTGCACTGCCTGTCTTGTCACGTTGATCTTACTAACAGCGAACGTCGACGCGCAGCCTGTAAGGGGCGAGTCTCCTGAGGCGCGCGGATTTCGTTGTCAATCAGGCCAGCGTTTGTCGGTCAAACAGGGCAGTGCTCTCATCTATATCGCATTATCGGTTCCGTACGACAACCTGACGTTTATTCGCGCTGAGCCGGAGGGTTTTCAGGCGAACTTTGAAGCCACCTTTCTAATCTTTGACAAAGAAGGGAGACTTGAGTCTGAGCGCACTGCTGTTATGGATGTTAGGACAAAGTCTTTCAAGGAGACCAACAGCCGTACGATCAGTGCAGTACGAACTGAAGAATTTTATGTTACTCCAGGTGACTACGATGTTTCTGTCGTCTTGACGGACAGAGAGACTAAAAGAAAGCGCCGTTGGACCGGGGAAATCTCAGCGTCAATCATGGATGCGTTGCTCTCGGTATCGGATCTCTATTGGATGAGCAACGATACGCTGCAGAAAGAGTTTGGAACTCCTCGGGTGATTGAGACTTTCTCAACTCGCGATGATTCCGCACGCGCCGGCATCGACCTGGTTTCGTCAGCGACTGTTCCTCTCAATATCATGTGGGCGGTTGTGGGCGAAGACGGCAACGCAGTTCACAGCCTCAGTCAACTCGTTGCCCCGACTGGTGACATGCAGCACCTTGAGTTTGTTGTGAAGATGACGGATCTTCCGGTGCAAAAGTACAAATTGACCTTTGAAGTCGTCGGAAGCGGTCGCCGCGAGTATCGGGAGTTGGCGTTCTCCGTCAACATACCTGGTGTGCCGTCGACGATCAATGATCTCGGTCTTGCTATTCGTCAAGTGAAGTATATTGCCAGCGCCGAGGAGAATCGACGACTGCGAAGTGCAAGCGTGCAAGATCGGGAGAGACTTTTTCGGGAGTTTTGGAAACGTCGTGATCCGACTCCGGATACTCCCCAGAATGAATTGATGGAAGAGTACTATTACCGCATTGAGTACTCCAATGAACGCTTTTCAACCCATCGGTCGGGTTGGGAGACTGATCGTGGCCGAATCTTCATATTGTTCGGTGAGCCGACGGACATCGAACGACATCCGTTTGAATCCGGATCTCGACCATACGAAATCTGGTATTATCATAATCTGAACCGACGCTTCATTTTTGTGGATCATACTGGCTTTGGCGACTATACGCTTGCCGGTCCGCAGTGGGGATATTAACTTTTGATGCTTCGCCCTCTTCAGCCGGGAGATACTCTTGGAATCTGTGCTCCTGCCGGACCTGTCAAGGCAGAGAAGCTTCAGAATGCCGTCACTCGACTTGAGCGGAAGGGGTTTCAAGTCAAACTGAGTCCGCAGGTGTTGGCCAAACGAGGTTTCCTTTCCGCAGAGGATGACGTACGATTGAGCGAGATCGAGTCACAGTTCGCTGATGCCGAAATCTCGGTAGTAATGTCCGCACGAGGAGGCGTTGGCACGTCACGTTTGCTTCCAGCCCTGGATGGTGAATTGATAGTCTCGAGTAGAAAACCGTTCCTGGCCTTCTCTGATGTGACTGCGATGCAATGGGCCCTTTGGGCGAATTTCGGTGCGGTATCGTTTACCGGGCCACTTGCCGTTGAGTTTGATGGTTCCCTGTCGGAGGCAACCGAAGAATTCTGTTTCGAGATGCTGGCTGGGTCAGCCCCCGACAACTGGATCGCGTGTTTCCCTGGGGCCGTGTGGGATGTCGTCCGTTCTGGTGCCCGTGAAGTCACAGCGCCGCTTTTGCCTGGGAATCTTACGATGATTACCACTTTGCTGGGCACGCCGTTCATGCCAAACTTACGGGGATGTATTCTCGCCATTGAAGACATCGCGGAGCAGGCTTACAGGGTTGACAGATTGCTTTTCCACCTTCGGAATGCGGGCGTCCTGCAGCATCTTGCCGGTCTACTTGTCGGTGACTTTGGATGGGAGAGTGAAGACACGGAAAGTGCGGCAAGTTTGCGTAACTCAGTTCTTGATGCAACCAGCGGAACATCTTACCCGATCGTATTCGGACTTCCCTACGGTCATGGACCGGAGCGACTTACGCTTCCGGTGGGTTCTCCTGTGCGATTGTCGCTTCTGGATAGCACTGTCCAGCTAGGATTCGCATTATCACCTTTCGAGACTGCGGCTTAGGTTATGCGTCTTGCATTCTTTGCTTCGGGAAATGGGTCAACATTTCAGTATCTGGTCGAAGTTATCCGTAATGAGTCGCTCCCTGCAGATCCAGCGGTGCTGATTTGCTCAAGACCGGATGCGTTCGTAGTGGAGCGTGCACGTTTGCTTAACGTGCCAGTAGAGATCGTCTCGCGAAAGAGTTTTTCGACGAGAGATGAACATTCTGCGGCACTTTCTGAGGCTCTGGAGAGACATCGATGCGATTACATTCTCCTCGCCGGCTATCTTGAGCTTGTCCCCCTTCCGGTTGTTGCTCGATTTCGAAATCGAATCGTAAACGTTCATCCCGCTTTGCTTCCTGCCTTCGGCGGAAAAGGGATGTATGGGCGGCGTGTTCACGAAGCCGTCATTGAATATGGAGCACGAATTAGCGGAGCAACGGTGCACTTCGTGGATGAGGAATACGATCGCGGACCTATACTTGCACAGCAGGCCGTGGCAGTGCTTCCAAACGACACGCCGGAATCTCTCGCAGAACGTGTCCAGATAGTCGAGAAAAACCTGTATGCGGGTGCGCTGCGCCTGATTCTAAGTCAGCGCGTTATCGTCACCGGTCGAAAAGTGAAGATATTACCTTAAGAACATTATGATTCCCATTCGTCGTGCGTTGCTATCGGTTAGCGACAAGTCGGGACTGATTGAACTTGCGAGAGAACTCAACCGGAGGTCTATTGAGCTGGTCGCCTCAGGCGGAACAGCTCGATCGTTGACCGAAGCAGGTTTGCCCGTTACGCCAGTCGAGCAGTTTACGGGTCATCCGGAAGCGATGGAGGGTAGGATCAAAACACTTCATCCGCGAATTCATGGTGGTTTGCTGGCGCGACGCCAACATGCAGGTGATGAGAGCGATATGGAACGATTGAATCTCCTGCCCATTGATCTCTTGGTGGTTAACTTTTATCCGTTCGCGGAGGCACTTGCTCGTGAAAAGTCGGATGATGACATTAATGAGCAAATTGACGTCGGCGGTCCGTCAATGGTCCGCGCCGCTGTCAAGAACCGGAAGCATGTAGTAGTGCTCACATCCGCAATGCAGTACCCGGAGTTCCTGTCTCAACTGCAGGCGAATGACGGTAGTGTGCCTGAAGAACTCGCTGACCGCCTCGGACGTCACGCATTCGCTGAGCTGGTATCGTATGACTCGACGATTGCGAATTGGCTGAATGAAGGGGAGTTTCACTCACTTGCTTTGCGCAAAGTTCGTCCGTTGCGTTATGGTGAGAATCCGCATCAGACGGCCGCATTGTTCGGAGGCTTCGGACTGGCTGCCGAAGGACTCGTTGCTGCCGACAAACTTTCCGGTAAACAACTTTCCTACAATAACCTCCTGGACGCTGATGGCGCATTGTCCCTCTTGGGTGAATTTGAGGACTGTGCCTGTGTTATCATCAAGCACGTGACTCCGTGTGGAGTCGGAGTAGGAACGAATCCGGCTGACGCGGTTGAGACTGCTTTGCTTACCGATCCTGTGTCTGCGTTTGGCGGAATCGTAGCGGTCAATCGTCCACTCGATGAACTTGCGGCGTCTCGCCTCTCCGATATCTTTCTTGAGATAGTGCTCGCGCCCGAGTTTACGGAAGGAGCACGAGAGGTTCTTGCGAAAAAGAAAGCTTTGCGTCTGCTTACATTTGATCTTGATGCGTTGTCTGCGCGCAAGCCTGCTAGTGAACTACGGGCCATTTGGGGTGGTTACTTGTTGCAGAATAGAGATCACGGGTTTCCGGAGTGGTCGGAGTTTCGCGTAGTCACGAAGCGCGAGCCGAATGACGATGAGCTTGCTGCCATGCTCCTGGGTTGGAAAGTTGCAAAGCATGTGCGTTCAAACGCAATCGTTTTTGCCAATCGCCGCGGCACTCTTGGCATCGGCGCAGGGCAAATGTCCCGTGTGGACTCAACGCGCTTCGCAACTCTGAAGGCAGAGGCTGCAGGCATCTCATTGCTCGGATCAACCTGCGCGTCTGACGCATTTTTCCCGTTTCGAGACGGACTTGACCTGGTTGCGCGAGCCGGTGCCACAGCCATTGTTCAACCAGGGGGGTCTGTGCGCGATGATGAGGTGATTGCAGCAGCAAATGAGCATAATCTTGCCATGATCTTTACGGGTCGTCGACATTTCAAGCATTGAGAGCTATCTTATGAGCAACTGGCCGAAGAATCTCAAACAACCACTCTATGTTCGCCCATCTTCGCGCGTACGTTATATGGGGAAGAACTACATTGTCAAACGGGACGTGACCGGCGCGATCTACTCGATCGTAGGGCGTATGACTCGCAAACTCCCCTCCTTGAAAGAGGCGATTGTGGCCGCCACCAATCAGAAGTTAATTTGCCAGTGGGGAGCATACTACTCTATCTACGTGCAAGTTGACATAGAAGAACAGCCGCTGATGCTCGAATACCTCTGGACAGAGGAAAGAAAACGCGGCATCCAGCCACCAGATGTCACCCAAAAAATTGTATTATCCGACGAAGGTTAGATCTCGTCTTTGTATAAACTGAGCAGCACATGAGCCTTTCCCTTTCCGGTCTATTTTCCAATGAGATCGCCATCGATCTCGGTACCCGTAACACACTTGTCTTTGTCAAAGGCAAGGGCATCTTAGTCCGCGAGCCTTCCATGGTCGCAATTCGCAAGAGTGATCGCAAGGTCATAGCGATCGGAAGTGAAGCACGCGAAATGGTTGGGAAGACGCATCGCGACCTTGAAGTCATTCGACCCATGCGAGATGGCGTGATTGATGATGACGAAGTCGCGGAGATCATGATTCGTGCTCTGATACGCAAGGCACAGACAAACCGCCTCCTGCGACCGCGTGTAATAGTCTGTGTGCCGTCCGGAGTGACGAAGTCGGAGAAACGAATCATCCGTGACTCAGCCGAACACGCAGGTGCGCGCGAAGTGTTTCTAATTGCCGAACCAATGGCCGCCGCATTAGGTGTGGGACTACCCGTTCTTGATCCGATCGGCAGCATGGTCATCGACATTGGAGGTGGTACGACGGAGATTGCTGTGATTGCCTTGGCTGGGATCATAACGGATACGTCTATTCGCGTAGGTGGCGACGAGTTGGATGAAGCTATCATTCAGTTCATGCGTCGCAACTACAATTTGCTGATTGGCGAGCGCACGGCAGAAGAAATTAAGACTCGCATTGGCTCCGCTGCGAAACTCGAACAAGAGCTCTCAATAGTTGCCAAAGGTCGAGACCTTGTGGAAGGTGTGCCCAAAGCGGTAGAAATTAATTCGATCGAAATTCGTGACGCGATTGAAGAGCCTATTTCACAGATTGTTGATGCCGTGAAGAACGCGCTCGAGAAGACTCCGCCTGAACTTGCCGCGGATATTCGTGATCGTGGGATAATTATGACTGGAGGAGGCGCGCTGATTCGCGGACTGGACGTGCGCTTGCGTGAGGAGACCTCGCTGCCTGTCTTTCTTGCTGAAGATCCTCTCACATGCGTTGTGCGCGGTACCGGAAAGGTGCTCGACGATATGGAAACGTACCACAAAGTCCTGCTTCCTAACTAAACTCGCATGCCTGAGCACAACCGTAAGGTCAGCGGAAGCATCGAATGGACCGTTTACCTGCTGTGTTTGATCGTATCGCTGGTGCTTTTGTTGACCAGTCCAAAACCCGGGGTACGCGAGTTGAAAGACTCGGCTACCGAAATTGTGGGAGTTGCTGCCGCTCCTTTGCAGTTCGTCCGTAAGCTGTTCACAGTGTGGTTTGAATATGATCTGCTGCAAAGGCATGTACTGGAGCTGAGTAAGGAGAACGTACAGCTTCGAGACGCGTTTATCGAGAACCAGCGCTTGCGCGCGATGCTCGGTGTGCAGGAGCGGTTGTCCTTCCAAACAGTTCCAGCATCTGTTATCAGTGCGGTCGGTCCGGCCCTTGGAGGGCAATATCGCATTAATGCGGGCCGCAAAGCAGGGATAACTGTGAATGCCGCTGTCATAACCCCGCTTGGCCTGGTCGGGAAAACGGTTGAAGTCACTGACTATACGGCGCTTGTTCAAACTATGATTGGCAACAGTTACGGAGTTGCCGTGATGCTTGAACGAACTCGTATGCGCGGAATCTTGCGCTGGACTGACACTGACCATTGGACGCTTTCGGGACTGCCAACAGGTGTCGACGTCAAATCTGGCGATCTTGTAGTTACTTCCGGTGCAGGGGCCGTCTTCCCAAGAGGGCTGCGCGTCGGGGTAGTGACAGACTCTCCCTCAATAATCTCGACTTTTGGAGAAGCTTGGACCGTTCAACCGTTTGTGGACTTCCGAAGTGTTGAAGATGTGTTTGTCATCATCGATACAGGTTGGTTGGAACCCTCAGCGGGTGCGCGAGACCCCCTGATTGAGGAGAATCCGTGAACGGGCGGATCTTGCTCACGGGATTCGTTCTGCTGATTCTGCAGGCAGGACTTGGGCCTATCATAACGATCGGTGAGGCTAGACCATCGTTTCTGATTCCGTTTGTTGTCTATGTTGGCTTGCGCAGCGGCCCGATCTGGGGAACACTTGCAGGATTCATTCTTGGGCTGACGATCGACTCGTTAGGGCAACTTCCGCTGGGGATATCCGCAGTTGCTTATTCTACGGCGGGGTTTTTCTCTGGGCGGCTTGGTGCAAACGCGCCTCTTCGTCTTTGGTGGCCATGGACCTTTCTCGTTCTGGGTTCTGCAGTGCTGCTTGAAGTTCTGCGATTGCTCTTGGTTGCCCGTGCGAATTCATTGCCGTTCTTTCCCGTAATGCTTTCCAGCGGGCTGCCGTCTGCGCTCGGAACGGCTTTGCTGGCCATTTTGTGGTTTCTTTCGCCTTTGCATAGCCGAGAAGATAGTTCGAGATGACAAAGAGAAGCGAAAATATCCGTTTCTTCTCGTTCATTGCGTTTGGAGTATTGACTTTCAGTCTGCTCATATACCGCCTTGTTCAGCTGCAAGTGGTGCAGGGCCCTCAGTTTCGCGAAAAGTCCGAGAGCAATCGAATTCGCTTCGTCGAACTCCTCGCGCCGCGCGGTGTGATGCGGGACAGGAATGGCAATTTGCTGGTAAGTAATCGTCCTTCCTACACTTGTTACGGTGTGCCGCGAGACTTGTATCACGATTCACTGGCCACAGGCCTGCTTGGCGTGGCCTTGGCCGAGAATCCTACGGACATCCGTGACAAGATTCTCAGGCCGGTCAAGTCCACGTATAGGCCGCAGCGAATCCGCAGGGATATGCCTTATACGTTGCTTGCACGTTTTGAAGAGCTTCGTGATCAAATCCCCGGGGCGTATCTGGAGATTGAACCCAAACGCTTCTTTCCATATGGCGTTGCACCGCACTTGATAGGCTATGTTGCCGAAGTAGCCGAAAGTGAGTTGGCAACTTTCCCGGGCTTGCAGTCTGGAGACCTGGTCGGCAAGCGCGGACTCGAACGGCTATACGACAAAGAACTGCGCGGAGTAAAAGGCAGTAAGCTCTCTGTAGTAGATGTCTATGGACAAGAGGTTGAAACCGGTGGCGAAATCGGAAGAATTGAGCCTGTACCCGGCAACGAACTCTGGACAACGCTTGACATAGGCTCTCAGCTTCTTGCTGAATCATTGCTCGTTGGCAGTATTGGGTCTGTCGTGGCCATGGATGTGAGAACAGGCGGCGTAGTGGTTATGGCTAGTTCACCGTCCTATGACCCCGATATCTTCGCTGGTTCGATCAGCGCTTTTCACTGGAATGCCTTACTGACGGATCCCGAGAAGCCAATGCTGAACCGTTCTGTCCAGACGATGTATCCGCCGGGATCCACGATCAAACCCGCGTTACTTGTGGAAGGACTTGCCAGCGGAGCGATCTCTCCGTCATGGAGCGTGTCCTGCCCGGGAAGTTTCACTTTTGGAAACCGCACTTTCAAGTGTTGGAAAAAGGGCGGACACGGTCATATTGATTGCATTCAGTCGGTCGCGCAAAGTTGCGATGTGTTCTATTACAAGTTGGGACTTCAGCTCGGCGTTGACGGAATTCAGCGCGCCATGACGCGCTTCCACTTCGGGTTGCCAACCGGTGTCGATCAAACAAGCGAAGCTGCAGGGCTGATACCGTCCGAAGAATACTACAACAAACGGTATGGTCCGCGCGGCTGGACAAAGGGATTTATCGTTTCTGTGGCCATCGGTCAAGGGGAGATGCTGACGACTCCCATCCAGCTCGCCGCATTCGCAGGTGCTGTTGCAACCGGCGTGTGGAGACAACCTCATGTCGTTGACGGCGTTTATGACCCAAACAACCGGACACTAACCAAGCGGGCGGATTACGTTGTCGACACGCTCGATCTGACTCCAGAGATTCTTCGCTATGGCCAGTTTGGTATGGAGCAGGTTGTCTGGGGTCCGTCCGGCACGGCGCGAAGACAGCAAAACGATAGTCTGAAAATTGCAGGTAAGACGGGCACTGCGCAGAATGCCCATGGTGACGATCACGGGTGGTTCATCTGCTATGGGCCGATTGACAACCCAATGTACTCCTGCTGTGCTCTGATTGAGTTTGGCAAGAGCGGATCCGGAGCCGGTGCACCGGTAGCTGGAGAAGTGCTACGCGACCTGATCCGGAGGGAGCTTTATCCCGACCTTTACAAGACGAGAGTGCAGGAAGACGAGGAGTCCGAAGACGTTGCGCACATAGGTGACTTGCCGTGAAGCAGCCGGGGAGATTCTCTGATCTCTGGTTGCTATTGTCCATTCTGGTCTTGCTGGGCATCGGACTGCTTTCAAATTTCTCGACCAGCTATGCCGATGGAACGGGCCTGTATTATTTTCAGCGGCAGTTTTTCTGGATCGGTATTGGCACTGCACTGGCACTTGGCATTCTGTCGATTCCATTGCGAATCTTTGAGATGCTGGCCTACATTATATACGGGCTGTCCATCGCGAGCTTAATCCTCGTGTTGGCGATTGGAGTAACGCACAAGGGAGCGACCAGCTGGTTTCAATTCGGCACTGTGCAGTTGCAGCCGGCAGAGTTCGCCAAAGTGGCAACATTGCTGGCCTTGGCGCGATTTCTGGCGGAGAACCCACGGAGTCTGGACCGCATGTGGGTCTTTCTGACGGCATGTCTCATGGTCATGGTGCCAATGGGATTGATTCTGGTGCAGCCAGATCTCGGTACCGCATTGATCTTTCCTGTGATGCTGTTCGTCATGCTTATTTGGGCCGGCATTGCTCCACAGTATCTTCTGCTCCTGGTTATGCCCCCCGCCGCCGTTTTGACGTCTTGGTTTGTGCCGCTGCACGTCACTGTGCTCGTTGTCTTCATTGTTCTGGCGGTCTTTACGATTCGGCGGATTTCATGGATCGCACTGTTGACTGGCCTCTATTTAGGATTTGGAGCACTGACTCCCAAACTCTGGAACAAACTGGAACCACATCAGCAACGACGTATCACAACATTTCTCGATCCGGAGGCCGATCCGCTCGGTGCGGCCTATCAATTGATTCAGTCCAAAATCGCGGTCGGCTCTGGTGGAGTCTCGGGTAAGGGTTTCCTGAACGGTACGCAAACTCAACTTAGATTTCTGCCCGAGGGCCATAACGACTTCATCTTCTCCGCGTTTGCAGAGGAGTGGGGCTTCATTGGTGCGCTTGTTGTCATACTCGCATTCTTTCTCTTCTTCTACCGTGGCGTGGTGATTGCTACGAAGTGCCACTCTCCGTTCTACTCGTTGATTGCCATTGGAGTCACAGGAACGATCATCTTTCAAGCGCTCACTAATCTGCTGATGACGGTAGGATTCTTACCTGTCACGGGTTTGCCGCTGCCGCTTGTCAGTTACGGCGGAAGTTCAATGCTGGTCTCACTGGCGATGATAGGGTTGCTCTTCAGCACGGCATTGCGGTGGCGCGAGTACTGATCTTTCTGGTTCTTGCACAGTGGACGCTCGCGGCTGAATATCTTTGGCCGCTGCCCGATTCGCGCACGTTGACCGGTGGCCACGCCGATAGTCGGACTGATCACTTTCACGGCGGGATCGATCTACGTGCACGAACTCCGTTGCCAGTCATTGCGCCAACGGATGGATGGGTTGAGAGAATAGGTATCAGCCCTTCGGGATATGGGCTTACGCTCTACTTCCGCTTAAGCGATGGCCATACCGCTGTGTTCGGGCATCTGAGTCGCTTTGAGCCGAAGTTACAGCAAACGGTTAGGGATAGCCAGTTAGTCGCAGGAACCTATCGTGTTGACTTCAGTTTCACAGATAGCGTTGTTGCGCCGAGATATAAAGCCGGTGAAATTCTTTGCTATACCGGTGCGACTGGTCGCGGCCCCGCACATTTGCACTTCGAGATTCGTAAAGGTGCCGTTCAACTCGATCCGCTGAAGTTCTATAAGCCGCTTGACCGTGACAGACCAGTAATCGTTGCAGTAAACTGGATCAAGTACTCAGACTTCACGCCGATAACAGCAGGCCGGGAACTCGCTCTTAATTCTTCACCTCGAGTACAGTCCGACGAACCGGTGGCGTTCTTTATTCGAGCGTATGATCCCGGTCCGTGGGGCAGAAATGCTGTGCCGTACGCCGTGCGCGTTTATAAAGGCGATCACCTCGTGTTCGAGGATTTCTGCGCCGAAATCGATCTCCTCGGCCCGCAGAATATCTATGAAAAACTTGTGTATCGTGAAGTCAAACTGCGCGACCGCGATCTGCGGCGCCTCTTTTGCTGGCTCCCGCGTAACCACGGGGCTGATGACCCGCTTGCCTCGGGTTGGATTGAAGACTACACTGGCGACATTCGGATCGAAGTTGAAGATCGCAACGGAAACTTGTCTTCGGTGACAATTCAAGCGGTCATTGGGGGTGTGCGTCCTGGCCTCCAACAGAAGCATTATGTTTCACTCTTTGATTTCGTGCTGACTGGAGAAGATGTCTCAATGAGTTGGACCGAATTGAGTGAACGCTACGGTGAAATCACTGTTAACGATGCTGATTTCGCCTTTGCGTCAAAACTCAAACTCACCGCGCACGAGCCCTTTGTTCCCGGGAAGTACTGGTATAAGCGAAGTAGTGCTGCCGGAAGATCTCCGCTTTGGCGAATTCCCTCGGATACTCCCAGTGAGATGTCCTGCTACGTATTGCGCGGCGGAACATACGGGATTGCGTTGGATGACTCTCCGCCGAAGTTGGTTATTACCGGCTCAAGCGGTAAGCTTAAGTTTACATTAACTGACGACGAGTCATCTATCGATGACAGCAGTGTGCGCTGTACCGTGAATGGTACAGTTGCTATCCCCGAATTCGAGTATGAAGAGAGCGGTGGTTCGATTTTGACCGCTGAAAAGCTGAAGTCAGGGCAACATCGCGTGATCTTTGAAGCGGCCAATCGCGCAGGTATTGGCAAGACTTGGGATGTCATGGTCACAATCCCGTGATTCCAATACGCGATGAAAATCCCGCTCAAGGGACACCGTATGTAACGGTTGGATTGATTGCCGTAAATGTACTGGTATTTGTGTTCCAGTTTTTGCAGCCGATTGAAGAGCAGGAAGCGATTGTCTTCGCTTGGGGCGCAATTCCACGCGACATAACGAGCGGTTTCGAACTACTGCCCGCTGTTCCGGTAGCGTGGGTAACGCTGCTTACCTCCATGTTCATGCATGGCGGGTTGATGCATCTAGGCGGCAATATGCTCTATCTCTGGATATTCGGAAACAATATCGAGGATATTCTCGGGCACGTTAGGTTTCTGCTGTTCTACCTTGTCGGGGGATTAGTCGCCGCTCTGAGTCACGTTATCTTCGAGCCGCACTCTGCGATCCCGATGGTTGGAGCTTCAGGTGCCATCAGTGCTGTGCTCGGAGCGTACTTGTTAGCTTTTCCTCGAGCGAATGTTGTAGTACTCTTGTTCATTGTTTTCATCATTCGGTTTATTCGTGTTCCCGCCCTGCTTATGCTCGGGTTTTGGTTTTTCATGCAGCTGACAGGGTTTGCAGGCGATATGGGACGCCAAGGCGGCGGAGTTGCTTGGCTCGCCCACATCGGCGGTTTTGTTGTGGGAGTCGTGATGATTCTGCTTGCAGGTGTTCGCCCAAATCGCCCGGTTCGACGCTCGAACTCGTTTCGATAGACTTGTGCGCTCTTTCGTTTACATACTAACCTTCTTATTCCTGCTTTCCTGATGCCCAAGATAGAACTTGACAAGGCTTATTCTCCGTCCTCCACGGAATCACGACTCTATGCGATGTGGGAGTCGCTTGGCTGCTTTCGTGCGCCTATCCGCAAAGGCCATAAGCCATACGTGATTATGATGCCTCCGCCCAATGTAACCGGCATGTTGACGCTTGGCCATGTATTGAACAACTCATTGCAAGACCTGCTTGCGCGTTGGCGACGCATGTGCGGGGATGACGTGCTGTGGTTGCCGGGTACCGATCATGCCGGGATAGCCACGCAAATCAAAGTCGAGGATCAGCTTGCCAAGGAAGGATTGTCCCGTCACGACTTAGGACGCGAGAAACTCGTCGAGCGGATTTGGGAGTGGAGGGAAAATTACGGCGGCATTATTCTACAGCAACTCCGAAAAATCGGGGCGTCGTGCGATTGGTCCCGCACGCGTTTCACCCTTGATCCTGAACTTTCACGTGCCGTTTCTGAAACATTTGTTCGCCTGTATAATAAAGGTTTGATTTACCGAGGCAAACGCATTGTAAACTGGGATCCCGAGAAACAGACGGCGCTTTCCGAAGAACAGGTCGAATACAGGAATGTTAATTCGAATCTGTGGCACTTCAAGTATCCGTTAAGTGATGGCAGCGGCCACCTTGTCGTGGCGACGACCCGCCCGGAAACCATGCTTGGAGATACTGCCGTTGCTGTTCATCCCGAGGATGAACGTTATCGACATTTGCATGGAAAGAGCGTGAAACTCCCGCTTGTCGGAAGATTGATTCCCATTGTTGCCGATGAGTACGTTGATCGCGAGTTTGGTACTGGCTGTGTCAAAGTCACACCTGCGCACGATCCGAACGATTTTGAGATAGGTCTGCGACACAATTTGGACTTTGTCGTGGTCATGGCACCGGACGGCACAATGACCGATGCTGTTCCTCTGGAGTTCCGCGGGCTTGACCGTAGTGAAGCACGAAAACGCGTGGTCGCAGCGCTTGAAGCACAGGGCTGTGTGGAGCAAGTGCAACCTTATACGCACTCCGTAGGTCACAATGAGCGGACTGGCACCGTGATTGAACCTCTGCTTTCTGAGCAGTGGTTCGTTCGGATGAAGGAACTTGCTCAGCCTGCTATTGCCGCGGTGCGCGAAGGGAAAGTACAATTTCATCCTCCCCATTGGGAGAAGACCTACTATCACTGGCTGGAGAATGTTCGCGACTGGTGCATTTCCCGACAAATCTGGTGGGGACATCGCATCCCACTCTGGACAGTCAAAGAAACCGGAGAGATCGTCTGTTCGCTTGACGACCCGACACAGGATCCAAAGTATTCTGGCCTTACACTTGAGCAAGACCCCGACGTTGTCGATACTTGGTTCTCGTCTTGGCTTTGGCCTTTTTCCACGCTCGGTTGGCCTGAACAAACCGACGACCTCGCGCATTTCTTCCCGACAAGCACCCTTATTACTGCGCCGGATATTATCTTCCTTTGGGTGGCGCGAATGATTATCGCGTCGGAAGAGGTGTTCGGAGTAGAGCCATTTAAGGATGTCTACTTTACCGGCTTGGTGCGAGACATGCAAGGCCGCAAAATGTCCAAGTCACTCGGGAACTCACCGGACCCTCTCGAAGTTGTTGAGAGCTATGGTGCCGATGCGCTGCGTTTCACGATTGTCTCCCAGACCCCACGGGGCGGTGACATTCGTTTCGGCGTTGAGCTTTGCGAGCATGGGCGCAATTTCGCCAACAAGCTTTGGAATGCGACACGTTTCCTCCTTATGAATATTCCTGAGGAAGGTGAGACGTTCGCCTTCGATCCGATTGAAAGTTTGCCCAGTGCGCCGGATGATGTCATCGACCGGTGGATTACTTCCGCGTTTCTATCCTGTGCTCACGACGTGAATCGTGCGCTAACTGAGTTTCGCTTTTCCGATGCGGCGAAACGAGCCTATGGCTTTGTATGGAATGACTACTGCGACTGGTATCTTGAGTTGATTAAGGTCCGCCTCCAGGGCACTAATAGCGGGCGTAGAGACGCACTCGCTCATGCACTTGGCGTGCTGCATGGCATTGTTCGGATGCTGCATCCCTTCATGCCGTTCGTGACTGAGGAGATTTATCAAACGTTGTGCAAATTGTCCGCATCCACTTGGCCCGTGTATAGTCGTCACGCAAGCATCATGCAAGCAGCGTATCCGGCTTACGTAGAGGCACTTGTGGACTCGTCCGTTGAATCTCAGTTTAGCAGACTACAGGATGTCGTCACCGCGATTCGCAACATTCGCGGTGAACTGCGTGTCGCACCCGCGTTACGCATTCCGGCTGGCTTGCGCTCCGATCATCGCATGATTGGAAAAGAGTGGGAGCCGTTGACAGACTTCGTGAATCGCCTCGCTGGTCTGTCCGATTTTTCGCTGGACAAGCCGCGGCCGAAAGGCAGCGCATCAGCAATTGTTCAGGGACTCGAAGTCTACGTACCGCTCCATGGACTCATTGACGTTGTTTCCGAGCGTGCGCGGCTTGGCAAAGAGAACGAACGACTGTTGAAACTTGTTGACGCGGCGAAAGCAAAACTTGCGAATACAAGTTTCATTGAACGGGCGAAACCGGAAGTCGTTGAGGCAGAACGTGAGAAGCTCTCCGAACTTGAGCACGCACATGATCGTATCCGTCACTTCCTCGATGAACTTGATGCGGCTGAGTAGTATTTGTCAACCCTTGGACACTTCTTTATTCGTGGCCAAGTGTCCATGAAACGCTAATGAGTATGAGGGGAAAATGAAAAATCTTGTCTTTATCGTTCTCACTTTAACGCTTTTTGCAGCCGCTCTTGCAAAGACCGGAGTATCCGTCACCGTCTACAACCAGGATCTTGCGCTTGTTCGCGACGTCCGCGAAATGGACTTTGCCAAAGGTACTGGTGAACTCCTCTTTCGTGATGTTGCCGCGCTGATTGACGCCTCCTCTGTGCATTTCAACGCACAGGGCGTTACTCTGCTCGAGCAAAATTTCGATTATGACCTTGTGTCGCCTGATAAATTGCTGGAGAAGTATGTAGATCAAAACGTCGAGGTCATTACTGAAAATGGCGATTTGGTCTCCGGCAAACTCATGTCGAATGCAGGGCAATCCATCATCCTTCAAATGAATGACGGATCTTTGCGCTCTTTGCTTGCAGAGTCGATTCAAGAGGTGCGCTTTCCTAAACTTCCTGCAGGTCTTATCACGCGTCCCACGCTGCGCTGGCTCGTAAACAGTCCCGCCGGCGGGGGAAGGGAAGCTGAAGTGTCCTACCTTACCGGAGGCATGAGCTGGAATGCCGACTACGTTGCGGTCATTGACGAGAGTAACCGGGCCGATTTCTCCGCGTGGGTAACTCTTAACAACAACTCTGGCGCTTCGTATAGGAATGCGAAACTGAAGCTCATTGCCGGCGAAGTGCACCGCGCACAAGCTCCTCGACCCAAGTACGACCGCGCGTACGCTGCGATGGAGATGTCGATGGATGGCGGAGCGCAGTTTTCGGAGAAATCCTTTTTTGAGTATCATCTTTATACCCTCGAGCGTCCGACGGACTTGCTGGATCGGCAGACCAAGCAAGTTAGTCTCTTCCCTGATGCTTCAGTGCAGAATCGGCGCATCTACGAGTATGACTATTCAAGGAACGCCGACCGCGTTTCTGTCTCGCTCGAGTTCCTGAATTCCAAGGACAACCAACTCGGAATCCCGCTGCCCGCCGGACGCGTTCGGGTCTTTCAGCGTGACAATGACGGTTCACAGGAATTTATCGGTGAAGACAACATTGAGCACACTCCGCGCGAGGAGAAGGTCAGGCTCACGATCGGCAATGCATTTGATGTCGCTGTCGAGCGGGTTCAGAAAGAGTATCGCCGCATCAGTGATCGCGTCTCCGAGCAGGATATTGAAGTGAAACTTCGAAATCGAAAGAAGGAGGCAGTGACGATCGTCGTGGTCGATCATGCGTGGGGCGATTGGGAGATTACCAGGTCGAGTCTGCCTCTTCGCAAGGTTTCTGCCAGCAAGTTCGAATTTGATGTGGAAGCGAGACCGGATCAGGAAGTAGTCTTGACCTACACGATTCGCAATCGCTAATCCTTGTTGTGCCCGATCTGCTTCATGAACCCGTTACGAGGCTTCGTCAGATTGGCGAGCATCGTGCAAAGGCTCTCGAGAAGATTGGTATTCGTGAGCTTGGACAACTGCTTCGCTACTACCCACGCCGCTACCTCGATCGTACCAGGCAGCTGCTAATTCGCGATCTTGTTCCAACTGAGTACGAGGTCACGGTCGTCGGTAAAGTCATTTCCGCTGATGTGCGCCGCACGCGCACGGGCAAGACGCTGCTTACGGCGCTTATTAATGATCTCTCCGGCACATTGAAGTGCGTCTGGTTTCAAGGAGCGCAATACTGGCACAAACAGCTCGTGGTGGGTGAGCTTGTGGCGGTTAGCGGGAAACTGACTGACGGTGATGCTCGAGAGTTCTATCATCCCGCGGTGGATCGTCTCGGCGAAGATGGCGATGAGTCCCGAATGTTTAATACCGGGCAAATCGTCGCGCTCTATCCCGTAACCCTTGACCTCCGAAAAGTCGGACTCGAGTCGCGGACTTTACGGCGTGTGCAGCAGGAAGCACTCGCTCTCGTGCAACACGAGTTGGTGGAGTTTCTACCAGCGGAAGACTTAAGAATCGTGAGTGCGCTGCCACTCGGAGAAGCACTGTTTCAGGTGCATTTTCCTGAGAATAGCGAACTCCTCGCTCAGGCTTGGAGGCGTGTGCGGTTTGAAGAGTTGTTCTTTCATCAACTGTTATTCGCGCTGCGAAAGCATTACAATCGTGTTTTGCCCGGAGTTGGACCTTTCGAGAACATCGGTCCACTCACACGGAAAGTTCTGGATGCCCTTCCTTTTCCTCTAACGGAAGGTCAAAAGGAGGTTCTAACCGAAATTCGGCAGGACCTTGCGAGTCCGATTCCCATGCAGCGGCTGCTGCATGGAGAGGTAGGGTCTGGCAAAACCACCGTTGCCTTGCTCGCCGCTGCGATGGCTGCTGATGCGGGATTCCAAACTGCGTTCATGGCGCCGACGGAAATCCTCGCACAGCAACATGCCCGTACCATCGCGCCACCAGCACAGGCCGCCGGATTAAATGTCCGCATTCTGCGCGGCAAGCAGACTCTATCGCAAAAGCGCGACGTCTTTTCTGCGGTTGCAGCGGGAGTTGTGGACATCCTCGTCGGAACGCACGCTCTCCTAAGTGAAAAGCTCAGCTTCCCTCGACTTGGATTGCTTGTGATTGACGAACAGCACAGGTTCGGCGTCGAGCAGCGCTCGCAACTCGCAGGCAAAGGGAAACGCCCAAATTTACTCGTGATGACTGCCACTCCCATCCCCCGCACTTTGCGTCTCTCGGAGTTGGGGGATTTAGATGTATCGGCACTTCGCGAACTTCCCGGCGGACCCCGCAACGTCACTACCGCAGTAAGATACGCACCGGATCGTGAGCGCGTCTATAAATTCATAGTTGAGCAGGCGCAGCAGAATCAGCGAGTTTTCATCGTCTGTCCACTAGTCGAAGAGTCCGACAAGGTGCAGGCCGAAGCAGCAGTCGAATATCATAAGCGTGTCTCAAGTGGAGCCTTACGTGACACAAAAGTCGGACTCGTACATGGCCGCATGGACTCCGATTCGAAGGAAGCCGCGGTCAAAGCCTTTCGAGACGGTGTAACCCCGGTCCTTGTTGCAACACCAGTAGTTGAAGTCGGTGTTGACGTGCCTGACGCGACGGTCATGGTCATCGAGAATCCCGAACGGCTCGGACTTGCCGCTCTGCACCAACTGCGGGGTAGAATTGGGCGAAAAGGGCAGAAGGCACTCTTCATCCTTCTACCTGGCCCAAAACTGACTGAAGAAGCAAAGGCGCGCCTGAACGCCATCCAGTCAACGAGTGATGGCTTTGAAATCGCCGAGTTAGACTTCCAGTTGCGAGGCGCAGGCGAACTCTTTGGAACGCGGCAATCGGGCGAGTCAGAATACCGCCACTACATTCCGGAACGGGACGAACCACTCCTCAATTACGCTCGAGAGCGAGCTTTCGACTTGGTCGCACAGGATCCCGAATTATCTCAATATCCTGCACTTAGAGAAAAATTCCGCGAAACTCACCTCTCTAAGCTCGGCCTTCTGGCAGGTGGATAAGGCCAGAACACCTTGCATCTCACCTCTTGGGGGTCTATCTTACTATTATGCAAACAAAAACCATCGCAATCGCCAACCAGAAGGGCGGAGTGGGCAAAACCACGACCGCTGTCCACCTCGCCGCAGGGATGGCCCTTGAAGGCTTCTCGACACTGCTGGTTGACCTCGACCCGCAGGCCAATGCAACTGCCGGCCTGGGGGTTACACCTGCAGAGTCACAAAGCGGTGTCTACGACGTTCTGATTAACGAATTGCCCGCCAAGGAAGCACTGCGCCCGACCAATATTTCCGGTCTCAGCATTCTGCCGGCCGACACCCGCCTGCACGGCGCCGAAATTGAGTTGGTATCGAAGCTGGCACGCGAACGCATTCTCGCCGAGGCACTTGATGATCTTGATGGTGACTTCCAGTTTGTCATTCTGGACACCCCACCGTCGCTCGGACTGCTGACCTTGAATGGCATGGCTTCCGCTAATACCTTGATTGTTCCGATGCAATGTGAGTACTACGCGCTTGAAGGTCTTGCGCAACTCATGAAGTCTGTCAATCTCGTTAAACGTCATTTGAATCCCAAGCTCGAAATCGAAGGCATTCTGCTTACCATGTACGACGGTCGATTGAATCTGACCAAGCAGGTGGCCGATGAGATTACGGGAGTTTTCGAAAAGCGTGTTTATCGAACAATGATTCTGCGTAATGTCAGGTTGTCTGAAGCACCCAGCTTTGGTCAAACTGTTTATACTTATGACCCGACGAGCCGTGGCGCACAGAACTACCGCGAATTTACAGTCGAGTTCCTAAGCCACCAGCATCTCCCGCCCCGCGAGGCAGTAGCATGAAATCTCACAAGGCTCTCGGCAAAGGTCTGCGCGCGCTGATTACGGACGAAGAAGTTTCCACGTCCACTTCGCCTGCGCCGGAAGTCACGCACCTTGCGATCGACATGATCGACCCCAACCCCTTCCAGCCGCGCCGGATCTTCCGCGATGAAGCGATTGAGGAATTAAAGAACTCAATCCTCAAACAGGGCATCTTGCAGCCCGTCGTTGTGCGTCCCGCAGGGGCACGATATCAACTGATTCTCGGCGAGCGTCGGCTGCGTGCGTCAAAAGCTGCGGGTCTCACAAGCATCCCCGCCCAGATTCGAATGGTCGAGTCCGCGGAAGAAATGCTCGAACTTGCGATTCTCGAAAACGTTCATCGCGAAGATCTCACGCCTATCGAGCTGGCGAATGCCATTGTTAATCTCCAGCAGCAATACTCGCTGACTCAGGAGATTATTGCCGAAAAAATGGGGATGAGCCGTGCGCACGTTGCCAATCTGACTCGATTGCTTAAGCTTCCGGCGCGAATACAGCAGGCGCTGAATGAAGGCAAACTCACGATGGGTCACGCGCGTGCCCTGTTGTCTGTTGTCGATGAGGGTGAGCAACTGGATCTGTTCGAGCGTTTTCTGGTGGATGGCAAAGTCACTGTGCGTGCCGCTGAAGCAATGACGCGGAAGAAGCCCGTCAAACATAAACCTCAATCTGCGCAAGCCGTTATTGAAGCCCGCGATGCCAAGGCCATTGCCCATGTCGAGTCGGTGCTAAGCCGTCAACTTTCCACGCGCGTCAAGATCAAGCCCAAAGGGCGCGGCGGTACCATCGAGATTACCTACTACACCGTAGACGACCTGAACCGCCTCCTTGAAATCGTTGACCGCTGATTCGCGGCGCGTGAAATTCGGGTCCCAGCGCCATTCACTTACCACGTCAATCTTCGGATCTCCTACACTTGCCTCGCTCGCACCACCCCTCCCGCTCAAAGCCTGATCGCCCGCTCTCCGAACGAGCTGAACGCCAATTCTCGGAGTCGTCCCTCATTATATACGGCCGTAATCCTGTTCGCGAGGCGTTGCGTCGGGGACTCGTACAGGAAATCGTGATTGCGCCAGGAGCTCACGGAGAAACAATAGATTCTATTCGCGATCTCGCGCAGCTCTCGCGTGTTCCCCTGTTCGAACGGGAAATTCATGCCGAGGAGAGCGAAGCTCCTACACAGGGTGTGCGCGCCCGTATCAACGCCCCACACGTTTCACAGGACTTTGAGGTTTTGGACGAAATCGTGGACCGTAAGCCCGCGCCGCTGGTATTGATGCTGGACGGTATCGAGGATCCGCGTAATTTCGGCGCGATTCTGCGCACTGCATACGCGGCCGCCGTGGATGCTGTCATCTTTCGAAAACACCGGCAGTCTCCCCTGACTGATGTCGTCTTTAAGGCGTCAGCGGGCTGCGCGGCCCTGATTGACCTCTATCAGGTCACAAATTTGGATCAGACGACTCGGGCTCTCAAAGAGAGCGGCTGGTGGATTACGGTTGCTATGGCAGACCCCCACTCTGTGAAGTACTCTGATTTTGACTGGGATCGCCCGACGGTTCTCGTCTTAGGTGCAGAAGGATCAGGAGTTTCGCCCGTACTGCAGAAACGGGCTGATGTCTCGATCAAGATCCCGTTGTTTAGGGATCTCGATAGCCTGAACGTGTCCGCTGCCGCAGCCGTGCTCCTCTTTGAAGCTGCCCAATCTCGTCAGCTTATTCCCGAAGTGTAGTAAAATTAATACGATTCGAGATAAATTGCGAGATTTTTCACTTGACTCCCCACGCCGAAATTCTTATATTCCGGAATTGTTGAAATTGCTGCTTCTTGAGTATCATGCCTGAGCGCAAGTCTGAATGGACTGTTGTTGTCCTCTCCGAAACTCAGGCCCGAATGAGGCAGTTTCGTGTCAAGAAGACCTGGCTGATTGTCGCTGTGGCGGCGGCCGTCGCCTGTGTGACACTCTTGCTGGTTCTGAGCATTATGACTTGGTCGTTATCTTCGCAAATCGAAGATAACACAGCAATGAAAGCCCGCCTCGTGGAGCTTGAGCAGACCAATGATCGAATTCGCGACCTTGCTCAGAGACTGGCCGAACTGAAACAATTTGAGCAGCAGCTGCGTCGAGGCTTGCTCCTGCCTGAAGGGACGGTCCCGTCGGCTGATGTCTTGCTCTCTGACGATAGCGCCGCAACCCTGGAATCTTTGCCCGAAGATGCAACTGTGCTGGGTGTCTATGCCGAGCGCGCCTCCGATGTAGTCGTGGAAAGCGTGCTCCCTTCGGATGTTCCAACGCTCCCACCCGTGCGCGGCTATGTGACGAGACAATTCGAACACAAGACTTCGCTCGATGTCGCCGACCACCACGGTCTCGATGTCGCTGCACGTGAAGGGACCCCCGTCCTCGCCAGCGCTCATGGCCTTGTGCTCTTCGCCGGATGGAGTTATCCCTATGGCAATCTGGTCATTATCGCGCACAAGTCCGGCTATCAGTCTTTCTATGGTCACAATCAGATTCTATTAGTGCAGCCGGGTGATCGCGTGCTGCAAGGGCAGCCCATCGCGCTTCTGGGGAATTCCGGGCGCAGTTCTGCGCCACATTTACACTTTGAGATTTGGAAAGACGGAGTACGGGTGAACCCCGAATCCGTTCTCGCTCGTGAGGCAGGATAGCATCCTGTACAACCGCATTACGTCCCGCCACATCCCAACACAGGGAGGTCGGATTCATGGCTAAATGGACTCGTTTGACATCTGCCGACGACAGCGCTGGTGAGATGTCTACTTTGGTCGCCAAAGATGCTGAAATTCAGGGCACGATCCGCACACAAGGATCGTTGCGCGTGGATGGCAGAATTGTCGGTGATATCATTTGCACCAAAAGTATCACGGTCGGCTCGTCGGGCTACGTGGAAGGCAATATCCTCGCTGAAAATGTCTATCTGTCGGGCCGTGTGAAGGGGTCGCTGGTCGCTAAGCAAAAGATTCATCTTGAGTCAACCGCTGATCTCGAAGGTGATTTGAAAGCAGGCAAGCTCTCGATTCAGGAAGGTGCCCGCATCAGAGGTCACGCTGCGACGGAAACTGATCGCGTCCCGTCGGCAAAGCCTGTTATGAGTGAAGTTTCCATGACCGATCCCAATGGCTTGGTTCCCCGCAACCGCCCGGTGACTGTTCCTGACGGTGCTTGAAGGTTTTCAGCCCCCGCGGCAGGATCCTCTGCAGATTGGGCTGACCATCGTTGCATCTACTGCGGTGTTTGGATTACTGGGTTGGTGGGTGGATAAGAAGATCGGTAGCTTTCCAATTCTGATGAGTCTCGGTGCTATGCTTGGACTCGCCCTTGCAATCTACCGCACTGTCCTTGTCCTCCGCCGCGAAGACTCCACAAATGATTCGAAGTGAATTGCTCTCTTGCGCCGCTCAGATCGGTAGGATCTGGAGCCGCAAACAGATATGATGAATTCCTTCCTCTCCGGATTGCTGATTGGCACAGTCGCCTCGCTTCCTCCGCTTGCTTTGGCTTGGATTCGACCCAAGAGCGGAATGTCCGGCTATGTGAAGCTGCGTGCTGCTGGTATGGTTGTTCGGTTTGCGTTGATCGGAATTGGATTGATTGGGCAGCTGAAGCAGCCTGAAACTTCCAAGGTTTCCCTGTTGCTTGGCGTTGTCGTCGCCTATTTTGTTAGCCTCGGACTTGAATACTTAATTCACCGCAGAACTGCATGAAACTCGTTCGCCTGCTCATCATCTTTTCTCTGACTGTCCTTGTGGGACTGGCCTTCGCACGTGTGGACAATAAGGTTGCGAAAACCGACCCACACGCGAAAACTGCTCCGGCTGATGCTGCGCACAGCGACGGTCACAAGGATGACTTGGGCACGACACTGATCCACATTCTTGAACATCACCTGGTGGACTCCGATCACTTCGAGTTCCTGGGCCTGAGTTTTCATTTGCCGACTTTTAAGATCGGTGGTTTCGAGTTCCTGCTCAGTAAACATCGCTTGTGGTGGCTGATTGCTCTCCTGCTCATGGGGCTGGTGGTCTGGAGTGCGGCACGTCAGAAAACCCCTGTTCCTTCGGGGCTCCGAAACGCACTGGAAGCTCTCGTGCTTTTCGTGAGGAATGATGTCGTGAAGCCTAATCTGCATGAGAAGACCGACGCGTTCATGCCCTACTTCATGTGCTTGTTCACAGGCATTCTCTTCTCCAACTTGCTCGGACTTCTACCGTGGGGAAGTTCCGCCACGGGCAACGTGAATGTGACCGCAGGGCTTGCACTGTGCACGCTCGGACTCATGGTCGGAATGGGAATCAAAGCCAACGGTATCGGCGGCTTTCTGCACATCTTCGCGCCTCCCGGAGTCCCGGGCTGGCTGATGCCGCTCATGATTATCATTGAAATCGTGAGCTTCCTCATTCGTCCCTTTGCACTTACCATTCGTCTCTTTGCGAATATGTTGGCTGGACATGCAGTCCTCGCGGTCTTGCTCGGATTGATCGTCAGCCTGTTGTTCGCCGCTCCTGCGATTGCGGTGGCTACCGCTGTGTTCCTGCTCGAAATTATTGTCGCGCTGATTCAGTCCTACATCTTCATTATGCTGACTGCCGTGTTTGTAGGATTGACCATGCATCCCTCGCACTAATCTCGAGTGTTTTTGCGGTTGCGAGTTAACCCGCACTGCGAATCCTTATCAGAATTCATTCAATTCATTCATACACAAGCTAACTTCTCGGAGAACTTCTCTCATGGAACTCGGAAACGGTCTCGCTCTGCTTGGCGCTGGTTTGGGCGCCGGTTTGTTCGCCCTCGGTGCTGGTTTTGGTATCGGCGCGATTGGTAAGAGCGCTATGGAAGGTATTGCCCGTCAGCCCGAAGCCGCCGGTAAGATTCAAGGCGCCGCCCTTGTGATGGCTGGTCTGGTTGAAGGAGCTGCGCTATTCGCCTTCCTCGTTGAAATTCTGATCTGGACGAAGTAACGAACGGTTCTCGTCAGCGTTCTGACGCTGCCGGACACTCAATTGTGTCACGCTTACTGCTGGCACGCCTTTCAACCTTGCTGTTTTGTGTTTTCAAACCTCCACGCAATTCAGTCGGAACCTGTAAATTGGAGCTTTTCTAAGACCTCATGGGCCTGCAAAATATCCTGAATATCGAACCCGGATCGGTCATCTGGACGATCATTACCTTTCTAATTGTCGTCTGGTTGTTCGGCAAGTATGCCTGGAAGCCTATCATCAAAGGACTTCAGGATCGCGAAACATCAATCCGCAATGACCTCGAGACGGCTAAGGCCGAACGCGAGAAGGCGGGCGCCATGCTTGACGACTACAAGAAGGCCATGGCCAACGCGAAGAAGGAAGCCGCGGAGATTATTCAGCATGCACAAGACCACGCGGCTAAGCTCCGCAACGAAGCTGAAGCTGAAGCTAAGGAACAGTCGCATAAGCTCATCGAGCGAGCACGGGTGGACATTGCCCGCGAGTCCGAAGGCGCCAAAGCCGAACTCTCGCGTCATGTCGCCGAGTTAACCGCGAGAGCCACCTCGCGTCTCTTGGGTCGCGTCATCGACGACAAAGAACACGAGAAGTTGATTATGGATGCCTTGAAGGAGGATCGTTGAAAGGCTTCCACGGTCCGTTGCCGACGCGCTATGCGCGCTCGCTCTTTTTTGCTGCTCAAAAGGGCAACTGTGTCGTCGAAGTTGAACGGGACTTGCAGGCGCTCGAAGCTGTGTTCACGGAGAATCGTGAACTCCCTCATCTGCTGTCAAATCCATCGCTCGGCAGCACTAAGCTCCGTGGCATTCTTGTCAGTCTCGGGGCCAAACTCGGCTTCTGTTCAATGACCAATCGGTTCATCGATCTCTTGATTGAGAAGTCAAGGTTGGATCTGCTTCCGCTCATCCCTGGTCGCTATCACGAGTATTGGCGGCAGTATGAAGGGCAGGTCGAAGTTACAGTGCAGACTGCCGTTCCGGTCTCCGAAACGCTACGAGAACAGATCAAGCAGAGTGTTGCAGCCCGGAGCGGAAAGAAACCTGTCATCACATATCAGGTAAACCCTGCGCTGCTCGGCGGGATCGTGGTAATCTATCCCGATCATCAGCTCGATGGTTCACTCGCCCGCAAAGTTTCTGAGCTGCAAAAACATCTCGTCGGCCAGGCATAACTGGACATAGTCCCGGGTGCCGCTCTTTCAGCGCGGAGTCGCGCCATCTCATTTGTTCAATCGCTGTTGCAGATGTTCGTATCTGTAACTGCATCCAGAAGTAACATTTTCAAGTTTTCACCTTCACCATGTCCACCAAACTTAAGCCCGAAGAAATTACCTCCATACTCAAAGAGCAGATTGCGGACTACCAAGCCCTGTCTGCTGTGGATGAAGTCGGCCGCGTCGTCTACGTCGGTGACGGTATCGCGCGCGTATATGGCCTCGACAAGGTCATGTACGGCGAACTCGTCGAATTCCCCGGCAACGTGCAAGGCATGGCCTTGAATCTCGAAGAGGACAACGTTGGCTGCGTGCTCTTCGGTTCCGACCAGTCGGTGAAGGAAGGCGACATCGTCAAGCGCACCGGCAAGGTTGTGCAGGTTCCTGTCGGCGAAGAACTCGTGGGTCGCGTAGTCAACCCTCTTGGGCAGCCACTGGACGGCAAGGGTCCCATTAACGCGAAAATCTTCAACCCCGTTGAAAGGCTTGCAACCGGCGTGGTCACACGACAGCCGGTGAAAGAGCCGCTGCAAACCGGTATCAAGGCGATTGATGCGATGATTCCCATTGGCCGTGGTCAGAGAGAGCTCATCATCGGCGATCGCCAGACTGGTAAGACTGCCATTGCCATTGATGCGATCATCAATCAAAAAGGTCAGGGGGTCGTTTGTATCTATGTCGCCATCGGACAGAAAGGTTCCACGATCGCTCAAGTCGTCAAGACCCTTGAGGATCATGGTGCGATGGAGCATACAATCGTCGTGTCCTCTACAGCCGTTGAACCTGCTCCAATTCAGTTCATTGCTCCGTACGCAGGATGCGCAATGGGCGAGTTCTTCCGCGACAATGGCAAGCACGCTGTGTGTATCTACGACGACTTGACAAAGCATGCCTGGGCGTATCGCCAAATGTCCTTGCTTTTGCGCCGCCCGCCGGGCCGCGAAGCCTATCCCGGTGATGTGTTCTATTTGCATTCGCGACTGCTTGAACGTGCTGCCAAACTCAATGATTCGCTCGGCGGTGGTTCACTGACCGCACTGCCGATCATTGAGACACAGGCTGGTGACGTCTCCGCCTACATTCCGACAAACGTCATTTCGATCACGGACGGACAGATCTTCCTTGAATCTGAACTCTTCTACTCCGGTATTCGTCCCGCCATTAACGTCGGTATTTCCGTGTCGCGTGTTGGTGGAAATGCGCAGATCAAAGCCATGCGCCAAGTGGCCGGTAAACTTCGACTCGACCTCGCTCAGTATCGCGCTCTCGCAGCTTTTGCGCAGTTTGCGTCGGACCTCGACAAGGCAACACAGGCGCAGTTAACACGCGGTGCCAAGCTGACAGAAGTCCTGAAGCAAGGTCAGTATGCCCCTTGGCCCGTCGAAGAGCAAGTCGTTATTCTATGGACCGCCGGTCAGGGCTATCTGGATGATATTCCGAACGGAGAGATTGCAGCTTTTCAGGTCGAGTATATGAAGTATCTGCGCTCCGTGGGAACAGCGGTGCTTGAAGGTATTCGGACTAAGAAGGCCCTTGACGATGACCTGACTGGCAAGATGAAGTCTCACATCGAGGAATTCAAGATTTCTTACAATAAGGTTCGCGCTGCGTAAAGCGTGACAGTCGGTGAAACACCCACCCGACTGGATTCTCGCTCTTTTGCTGGTCGCCGGAGTCTACCTCTGGCAGCGCACGGCATTCCCGCTCTGGATGGTGGATCTGTTGCCAATTCATTTGGCGGCTCATCAGTGGGGTCAGGGCGATATCGAAAACATGTACGCGCCGGTTGATAGGTTCGACGAGTGGTACGAAAGTTATGAACCGGTTGCCAAGGGTATCGGAGGTGAAGGATTTGGTAATCCTTACTTCTATCCTCCGTTCGTAGCTGCCACGCTCGCACCTGCAAGTACTGTCGATGCAAAAGTCTGGCGCAATGTGATCTTCGCGGTAAACGGCTGCCTGATCTTTCTCAATGCTTGGTTTGTTCTGCTGCTTACTGGAGCGAACCGTACACTCCGCAGTGTATTGTGGTGCGTCACACTTGTTCTGCTCTGTTATCCGATGAGCCGGGCGGCAAAACTTGGTCAAATCGTGCCTGTGCTCGCTGCATTGACTTGGGCAGGTCTGCTCTGGCTTCGTGCCGAGAAAAATACCCTGGCGGGTGTGTTCCTCGGTTTCGTGGGCGCTGTCAAATTGTTCCCCATCGGAATTGTGGTGTTGCCGGTCGTAATGAAGCGCTGGAATACTGTGAAGTCGGCGGCATTGATCTTCATAGGCATTTTCGGGATTTCGCTGCTTACATTGGGTTTGCGCGTGCATGAACTCTTTTGGGCGGCTGTCAATGAGTTTCGGACTCTGACCTATCCCTATCAGGGGAATCAGTCGCTCCTTGGCTGGTTCGTGCGACTGGTCTATGACAAATCGCTGGTTGATATCACTCCGTTCAGCGATGCGCGTCTTGAAACTGCCAAGCTTGCTGTTTTCGCATTGCTTGCCGTGCCCACGATTGTTTGGCTTGTGCTCTTTCGAAGGGGATATAATAGAGAGAGTTTTCCCGCATTCGCAGGTTTGCTGCTTTCAGGTATGCTCTTAGCGTTGCCTACGGCTTGGGAGCACTACTGGCTCTGGATGCTGCCAGTATTGGGTTGGGCGCTTCATGAAGAGTGGACGCGAAACGAATCCCGAATTCGCCTGACTTGGATACTCATCACAAGCATCTTGTTTCTGACGAAACTCACCCGTTTCTATGACGACACCGATGTGGGACGCGTCATCAGCGGTAGTCAATGTGTGGGCATGCTGATGCTCTGGTTTTGGCTCCTCAATCGTATCCGCCGAACTGTGCGAAGCACCCCTCTGAACTCGAATTTTCAGGTTCCTTCTACTTCCATATTAATCTCGTGAATTGTGGCCGGTCTTAAAATAATCAAACGACGCATTGCCAGCGTCAAAGCAACGCAGCAAGTCACGCGCGTCATGAAGATGGTCGCCGCTGCACGCTTGCGTCGCGCGCAGGATGCCATGATGAATGCGCGTCCATACTCGCTCACTCTGCGTGACGCTGTTCGGGACCTCTCTGAACGTGTGGATCGCTCCGCGCATCCGCTGTTGGAAATGCGGGATGTCCAGAATGTTGGGATTATCGTTGTGACCGGCGACCGCGGATTAGCGGGCAGCTTCAACGTCAATATCATGAAGCGAGCGCAACAATTGATGCAGGCGAATGTGCATCACGACGTGCATCTGATGACTGTCGGTAAAAAGGGTGCAGAGTTCTTCGCGCGTCGAAACGCTAAAATCGCGCATCGCATGCAGGGGTTCTTCAACTCTCTGAGCTTTGAGCACGCTATCGAACTCGGTGAATCCGTCACTGCGCAGTTTACGAATCGAACGATTGACCGCGTCTACGTCGTTTATAACGAGTTCAAGTCGGTCATTCAACAGCAAGTCGTGGTGGAGCAGTTGCTGCCGATTGAACATGATGGTGAAGTTCCTCATCCCGGCACGCAAATTATCTTTGAGCCGAGCGAAGTTGAGGTGCTGAAGGCCATACTGCCGAAGCACATTAACGTCCAGATGTGGCGGGTTCTACTCGAGTCCTTTGCCTCTGAAATGGCTGCGCGTATGACTGCAATGGAAAATGCCACTAAGAATGCCGGCGAGTTGATTGACAGACTGACCCTGAATTACAACAAGGCACGTCAGTCTGCAATTACGGGCGAAATTCTCGAAATCGTTGCCGGCGCCGAGGGCCTGAAGTAGATACTTTCGGCCAGCGCAGGTATATTCAGCCTGCATAATTTTGCCGCCATTGCTGCCGTTCTTTGATCTTGAGTCCAGTGCAAGTTACCTTGCCGACCTCCTCGATGGTGTCGAACCGCCCTTCGATACCGTCGCTGTCTCCGGTCATCACTCCGATACGCTCGCAAACAGACTGAGAGCGCGTTTCTTTAGAGTTGTGACTGGCGTGAGTCCTGCAGACGTAATCGTTTCGTGGGATGAAATACATCTGCTGCAGGCTGCTGAACGTTCTGCATTTGTGTCGCGGCTTGCAAATCTGGCGCGCCGCGAGTTAATTATCGCGTGTCCGCTCGGAACAGATCTTCAGCTCACCATCTACAGAAGTCTGGCAAAGTTGGCACAAGAGCTGAGTGAAGAGGTTCCGTCCGAGATCGCGCTCGCTCTTCAGCATGGTCTGCCGGAACCTGTCGATGCCGCCTCGTGGGCACACGGGTTCCTCGATATTGATTTATTCTACGCGGGTGACGTGCTCTACTTCCACGAGCAAGCAACTCGCCGCTTATATATGGCGCAGATGTCCACACTGCGCAAAGTAATGTTGAAATTCTCGGTTCCGCATGCTCATTCTGTCCCAGAAGAGCCGCTTCCGCCGGAAACGGTTCCCATGAGACGGCATCGCCGCCTGTTCTTATTAATACGTAAAAGGTAAATTGATATATGCCGCAGTATTGGAAGCGCCGCATCTCGATTTTCGTGGATGGCGCTAATATGTTCTATACGCAGAAGAAGGGCCTTGGTTGGTTCTTTGATCCTGCAAAGCTATTGAAAGTCTTACGTGCCGATGATGAGCTGACGGATGCTTACTGGTACATGGGCCTTAAGCAGCCGCCTGATCCCCGTGACGAGAACTTCGTGCGCTTCCTGTCCTACGCAGGCTATGTTGTACGCACAAAGGGCTTGAAGACGATCTATGACAGCGAAACAGGCGAGACGACACAAAAAGCTAACCTAGATGTCGAGATTGTCATGGACATGTTCAACACTATCGAGAACTACGATAAAGCGATTCTGTTGTCGGGCGACGGTGACTTCGAGCGCGCGCTCGAATTGCTACGCTCGCGCGGCAAGAATATTTGCGTCGTTTCAACGCAAAACTGGATCGCTGCTGAACTCCGTCAAGCTATCGGTTCGCACTTCATTGACCTGCAAGATTTGCGCGCTCAAATCGAGCGCACTGCTCCTGAACCGCGCGAACACAGGCTTGGCGGACCGATGCTGGATCACGACCACGAGCATTGACAGGTGACGGAGTCGGCCTCCCATCGCGACGCGCTGACGTCCGCCGTAATTGCCTCGATTGAGCGGTGGCGTGATAAACCTGAAGATGCTGAACTGCATCTTTCCGATTGTGAACAACTGCTCTCTGAATATTCCGCAGAAGAGTCGTATCGTATAGCCGATCTGGGAAATTCTGCGGCCGACAAAATCGAACGCTCGCCAGAAGTAGCTGTAGATATCACGATGCGCTTGAGCTGTTCTTCCGTCGAGGCGGCGCGAGCGTTGGGGTGTGTCTTGATTGCACGCATCGGACGTTTCAATCCGCGTGCTTGGTCATCGCTGATTAAGCAGCTCGCTGATGATGAGAACTCAGGAGTGCGCGACATGGCAGCGATGATTATGGATGACCGGCCGACGTTGTCCGGTTGGGCCGCACTTCATACGGATTATGTTTTCTCGCTTTGTGAAGAGTGGCGCTCTGATCCCAACTACCGGCTTCGTCGTCTGGTGACCCGCACGCTATCGGGTTTCGCCTCTCAGTCTTCCGTAAATGCCGCGCGCACGCTGAAGCTGCTCGAGCCGCTCTACGAAGATTCGGCTGAGTACGTACGGCGCAATGTCGTTTCCGCTCTGCGGGAAATCGGCAGAACAGAATTTGACAGCGTGTTTGAATTTTTGGACGCGCGCATCGCCGAAGGTTCGGCGTACAATTCCGAACTGATTCCGCTGGTTCTCGAAGGCGCGTTCGCCCGCAAGCATCCTGATCTTCGTGACGAACTGCTTTCAAGGCTCTAAGTCGAGCGGTATTCAGGTCAGCATCGAAAAATCGAATTTCTTCTCATAACCAATACATCTGATGAACAACGGTACCATCAAGCAGATTATCGGCGTCGTGATTGACGTCGAGTTTCCGGACGGCGAGTTGCCGCCGCTTTATTCAGCTTTGCACGTCAATCAAGACGGGCGTCAGCTCACGCTCGAAGTGCAGCAGCACTTGGGTGACAACACTGTCCGCGCCGTGTCGATGAATCCGACTGAAGGCCTGACTCGTGGTACGCTGGTAGTTAATACCGGTCAACCGATCAGTGTGCCCGTCGGAAATGCCGTACTTGGGCGTATTTTGAACGTCACCGGCGAGCCTGTGGACGATCTGGGTCCGGTCGCAGCCAAGACACGTTTTCCAATTCACCGTCCCGCTCCGAAAATGACCGACTTAAATACGAGCGCCGAAATGTTGGAAACCGGCATTAAGGTGATCGATTTGATCCAGCCCTTTTCCAAGGGTGGGAAGATCGGTCTGTTCGGCGGTGCCGGCGTGGGCAAGACCGTTATTGTGCAGGAACTCATTAACAATATCGCCAAAGCACATTCAGGAATCTCTGTCTTTGCCGGTGTCGGTGAACGAACGCGTGAAGGTAACGACCTGTTGCGCGAATTCGTTGAGTCAGGTGTGGTCTCGTATGGGAAGAGTTTTGACGTGCATTCTTTCGACATGACAAAAGTCGAGAAGAGCTCGCTGACCGACTCAAAAGTGGCGATGGTCTTTGGTCAGATGAATGAGCCGCCCGGCTCACGTTCGCGCGTGGCCCTGACAGGTTTGACAATGGCCGAGTATTTCCGCGATGAAGAAGGCAAGGATGTGCTGCTCTTTATCGATAACATCTTCCGTTTTACGCAGGCAGGCTCCGAAGTCTCCGCGCTCTTGGGTCGTATGCCATCTGCCGTAGGCTACCAGCCGACGTTGGCTACTGAGATGGGCGCATTACAAGAACGCATTACGTCGACAAATAAGGGATCGATTACGTCTGTGCAGGCCGTTTACGTGCCTGCCGACGACTTGACCGACCCGGCTCCCGCCACGACCTTCTTGCATCTCGACGCGACGACTGTGCTATCACGGCAGATCGCCGAATTGGGTATCTATCCTGCCGTCGATCCGCTCGATTCAACGTCGCGCATTCTCGATCCGCTGGTCGTTGGTCAGGAACACTACGACGTTGCGCGTGGCGTGCAGTCCACCTTGCAACGCTACAAGGATTTGCAGGACATCATTGCCATTCTCGGTATGGATGAGCTATCCGATGACGATAAGCGCGTGGTTGAACGGGCGCGCAAGATTCAGCGCTTTCTTTCACAGCCCTTCCATGTCGCCGAAGCCTTCACCGGCCGTCCCGGCGTCTATGTCAAGACATCCGATACGATTAAAGGCTTCAAGGGAATCCTTGAAGGGGACTACGACCACATTGGCGAGCAGAGTTTTTACATGTGCGGCGGCATTGAGGACGTGCTCCGCAATCATGAAGCCGCACAGAAGTAACGTATGGCCGCGACCTTTCACGTTGAACTGATTACGCCGCACAGGCATCTGCTCTCCGCTGATGTCGTGCACGTGCGTGCGCCCGGATCAAATGGGGACTTTGGTGTGCTCGCCAATCACTCCCCCATGGTGGCCGGATTAGGCCCGGGTCGACTGCAAATAGACTTCCCGGACAACAGGAAGGAGGAGTTTGCGGTCAGCGGCGGCTACTTCACAGTAGACAACAACAAGGTGATTATTCTGGCTGAAACCTGTTACCGAAAGTCCGAAATTGACCTCGAACGCGCCCGCAGTGACAAGCAGAAGGCCCAGCAGCGCATTGAGGCCGCCACGCGCCCCGTTGAACGTGACGAAGCCCGCGCCGCTCTGAGTCGTGCCAATGCGCTGATTCTTGTCGCGGAACACAAGGGAGATTAGCTCCGGCGAGGCGCGCAGCCAGTCGCTTTTAATGTCTGAATTTTGCAAGGTCGAGCCGCAAGCTCGACCTTCTTTGCTGTGTTCCGCGCCTGACGCACGTCACATATAATTGACTCGCCTAACAGGCACGCGAGTTGCCCCTTACGCAGTAGCTAAAACCGGAGTGTTTACCGTGCGCTACTTTTTGTTGCGATATCTCGCCTGTCTCTGCCTTGTTTCGACGTCTTCTGTTTCGTGGGCTGCATCAGACTTGCAGCAGCAATTGCAGAATGCACGACTCCTGCTCGATCAGCCGGCGCCGGACTCGACCACTCTCGTGCATATGATGAGCGGATTTAAGTCGCTGGTTCTGAGCGGAGAAGCGGGGCGTTGGACAGACTCAACCTGTGTCACTATAGCAGAAATCTCACGCGCGACTTCTGGTGACCCGCAGGGCTTCCGCTGGGCGCTGAATCTCTGTCTCGCCGATCCAGAGGCGCCGTGGATGAAGTACACCCTCAAATACGCCTGGCCCCGCAATGATTCATCTGAAGACAAACTTCTTGCCGCAGACAACCTGCTCGATCGGGCTGACCTGAATCCGCACCAGCCATGGGCTAACGAGTTCAAAGCCGCACTTTTTCGCGCTTATTCACAGGATGAACTCTGGTATTCCGCTGCGTTCCTTGGTGCGCAGCTGTTGAAGAAGAACTACCCCCTCCAGCCTGAAGATCAACTTGTGCTGGGCAATGCGCTGCTGCGCAGCAACCGAGTCGAGGAAGCTCGTGATCTGCTCTATGAACTCTCGAGCAACGCCGCACCGAATACTCCGCAAGCGCTTCGCGCAGCGGTAGAGTTGGGGTTGATAGAACAAGTTCTGCATCGTGACATTCAGGCAAAACAACAATTCGAACTCGCTTGGGGAGTCTGGCAGAAACAGCGCAGACGCGAGGGGTTTGACTCTCCCACGGTGTCAAATGCCGCGTCGCGCGCACGATGGGAGCTTCTGCAATTTGAGTTTGCAGCTCTCGAAAAGACGCTGCAAGTTTCGCTCGAATGGAGTGCTAAGGAAGCGATGCGTCGATGCAAGGAGTTGCAACGCAACAGTCAGGAACTGCTGGTGCTCGCTCCTGATTATGACGCAGCTGTGGCGGTGCTGATTGGCCGTGTGCATCGTCTGGAAGGCGATGCGCTGTTCAAGCTTGGTATGTACTCGAGCCGTCCCGAGGACTTGTCGAAGCGCGATCGTCTGCTCTCAGATGCACTATCTGCCTACACGCTGGCCGCTGACTTGTTTACTCTGACTGCGCAGCGCGCGCATGCGACTGTTCCGCCGCTTGCCGAAGGTCATTGGTCCGCGCTCTCCATCGACTTCAAGTCCGAAGCCGCGCAGCATGCCTATGACGTTTATATGCACGCCGCTAATCAACTGGTCATGTGGTCGTCCGCACAATGGGAAAAGACACCGCTGAAGAGCTTCGGCCAAAACGGCTACTCTCCTCGTTTCGACGGGATCGTGCACGACGCATTTCCCATTCTTACTCAGGCGGCAACCTACCGCAAACTTGCACGGCGGTTCGCGCTGCAGCATCGTGATCTGCGGAATTCCGATATCTCGCTCACTACTCTCTATGCAGATTTTGTCAGGCCCGTTGAAGAACTACGCAAGCTCTGCGGCAGCCAATGGCATTCGACGGCTGCCACCGCCACACAAATCTCACGGACGCTGGCCGCAACGTCGAACCCCGATGCGGTGGCATCATTAAGCGAAGCTCTTACCGTGCAGATTGGAGAGGCGAAAAAGCTTGCCACGGAATCCACGATCGCGCTCGGCGACATGTTCACACTCTTGTTTGCAGCCGTGCCTGAACGGGATTCGCTGGCCTTGTTGGCTGAGCATAAGCTCGCATTGCACCGTGACTATGCGGTGATGAACCGGACATTGCACGAATCGCTCGAACTGGCAACACATACTCTCGACCGCCGGGATCCGAAGGCTGCAGGATTACGCTCGAAGTTCTACAAATTCAGCTCTCAGGCTGCGAATGCGGAAATGCAGACGCTCGAGAGCGGACATCAGTGGGCGGAGGCAAATGGTTACTTGCTGCAGGGGGGAAGAGAACTCTACGCGCGGCTCTCCGAACGTGATCCCGGGAGATATCCGCTTCGAGGAGGCGTGCTGCAGGCGGGAAGATAGTTAGGCGGACGAAGCGAGGATCATGTACGGCGGTTCGAAAACGGGCCGCCGTTTCATTGTACCGTTGAAGGGTGCGGCATGGGCAGGAGGTAGTTGGACAGTGGTCTAGTTTGTCGACAAATCGCTGGCTTGCGGATGCTCGTGCTGCCGGGTTGATTTTCCCCCAAATTTGCCACATATTGTGCTCGAACGCATGACCTGCGCCGCCTGCTTGGCGGCGCTGTTATTTCCAATAATCTTATACGGTTGCGGGTCTCGGATCCACAATTGCGGAACTCAAGATGACGACAAGAACTCATACCTGCGGGGAGCCTCGAAAGGGCGATAACGGAAGGCGAATCGTGCTGCAAGGCTGGGTGGCGCGGGCGCGTGACCTCGGCGGACTGGTCTTTATTGATTTACGCGACCGCTACGGAAAAACCCAGGTGGTGGTACAGCCGGAGGACTCGGCGGACGTTGCGAAGATTGCCCACGAACTGAAGAATGAATGGGTGATTGAAGTTCACGGCGTTGTGCGCATGCGACCCGACGGGATGATCAATTCCGATCTGCCGACTGGCGAAGTGGAAGTTGTCGCGTCGTCAATTGAAGTGCTGAACCGCTGCCCGGAGTTGCCCTTCCAGATTGAAGGTGCGGAAAAGGCGTCCGACGAGCTGCGTTTGAAATACCGTTATCTCGACTTGCGCAGACACGAATTGCAGGATGTGCTGATTCTGCGGCACAAAGTTGCGAACATCGCCCGTAATCACTTTAGCGAGCAGGGATTCATCGAAGTTGAAACACCGTGTTTGGTCAAGAGCACGCCTGAAGGCGCGCGTGACTATCTTGTCCCGTCCCGTGTGTTCCCGCATCAGTTCTACGCGCTGCCGCAATCGCCGCAGATCTACAAACAGATTCTCATGGTCGCGGGCTTTGACAAGTACTTTCAGATTTGTAAGTGTTTCCGTGACGAGGACCTGCGCAGCGACCGCCAGCCGGAGTTCACGCAGATTGACGTCGAGATGTCTTTCGCTACACGCGATAGTGTGTTTGCCGTGGTCGAGTCGCTGTGGGTGAAAATCCTCCGCGAAGTGTGGGGAGTCGAGCTGCCCGTGCCGCTCAAAAGACTGACATACAAAGAGTGTATTGAGCACTACGGATCGGATAAGCCGGATCTGCGGTATGACTTGCGCTTTGAGAATGTTACCGAGCTTGTGAAAGACACCGAATTCCGGGTGATTCGCGGCGCGGTGGACGATGGAGGAGTGGTGATTGGGTTGCGCGTGCCCGGACATGCCGAGATTTCTCGCAAACAGTTTAGCGAAGTTGAAGAGCTCGCCAAGCATGCTGGGCTCGGTGGTATTCTGCCTCTGAAACTGTCAGCAGAAGGCTTCGGAGGCGTGCTGTCCGGAAAGGTTGAGGATAGCTCGCTCAGGAAGATATCTGAACAACTTCGCGGAGAGACGGGAGACTTGCTCCTGCTGGCTGTTGGACAAAAGAGTAGAGTCCTAAAGTCTTTCGGTGTTCTCCGAATCAAACTCGCCGAGTACTTCAAACTGTTTGATCCGGCGGACCACCGCAAGGTCTCGATGTTCTGGGTCGTCGATTTTCCGCTGTTCGAGCGAGACGAAGATACCGGCGAAGTCGCACCAGCCCACCATCCTTTCACAGGATTCGATCCGGCGGATGAGCACTTGCTTGAAACCGAGCCGTGGAATGTCCGCAGCACTTCCTACGACTTGGTCATGAACGGTAACGAGCTGCTGTCCGGCTCCATTCGTATCCATGATCCAGTCAAGCAAGCGAGGATTTTCCAGCTTCTCGGGATCTCCGACGAGGAGGCCAAACTTCGCTTTGGGTTCCTTGTGGATGCCTTGAAGTACGGTGCTCCTCCGATGGGAGGCTTTGCACTTGGCTTCGACCGCATGATCATGGTGTTGACAAATCGTCCGATTCGTGACGTCATTGCATTCCCCAAAACCACACTGGCGCAGTCACTGATGGATGGAAGTCCCTCACCGATTGAGCGTAAACTATTGACTGACCTAAAGATAGATCTTCTTCCCCTTGATGCTGGAAAACCCTAATTTAACTCGACAACCGGGAAGTCTGGATAAGTCAAGTTCCGAAATCACAATTTCCTAACGTGGTTATCCACAACCAGTTTTTTTCGGGACTACCCGTGGGTTTATTGACTTGCGGCCCGTTTTTTGTTAATTTATGACGTGGTCAGCCCGAAGAAGTATAGGTAACCGCGACGACCCACGCTTAGTGGATAAGTACCGAAGTCAAACCTCATTTCGCACGTACAAGCTGTACCTCCGGCGGTCCCGTTGACCGTTGTGAGGTATTTTTTGTTGGATGAACCCAAGGAGGCATGACCTGAACCAAAGATCTGCCGCAATGCAACAAGCCCCTCAAGACTTTATTGAAATCGTCGAACTGCCTGTTGAGGACGGAGTCCTGCGCCCGATGCTCGGTCCCAACGACGAGAATCTGCGCTATTTGCAGCGCATGATTAGCTCCAAAGTCACCGCGCGTCGCGAGAAAGTTCTGATTCGCGGAACGCAGCAGGACAATCTCGAGGCGGTGGAAGTCATCATGGAACTCGTCGGTATTACGCGCAAGCAGGGGCATTTGACGCGTGGAGATATTGACAAAGTGCTGCGGATTTCCGGTGCGCCGGCAACTGGTGTGCAACGCGAACTGCACGCCGATCCCAGTGCTCCGTTCGCCGCTATGTTCCGCTCCGGAGATCGGACCTACAATCCGCGCACGTCCGGACAGAATGAGTATTGGGAAGCGATCCAGCGCAATGACTTGACGTTCGCTCTCGGACCTGCTGGAACCGGCAAGACCTTCATTGCCGTCGCCTGTGCCGTGCAGATGTTCCAAGCGGGAAAGTTCGATCGGATCATTCTCGTGCGACCGGTCGTTGAAGCAGGGGAGAGCCTCGGCTTTCTGCCGGGTGACGTGCGCGAAAAAGTGGACCCGTATTTCCGGCCGATTTACGACGCTCTGATGAAGATGATTCCTGCCGATAGGTTGCGCAAGCTGCTCGACCGGCAGATCATCGAAATCGCCCCGCTCGCCTACATGCGCGGCCGCACACTCGATAACGCATTTCTTATCCTTGACGAAGCGCAGAATACCACCTACGGTCAAATGAAGATGTTTCTGACTCGTCTCGGAGAGAACTCAAAAGCCGTGATCACCGGCGACATGACTCAGATCGATTTGCCGCGTAAGGGAGATAGTGGTCTGTTGGGTCTTGAGCAGATCCTTGAGACCATCCCAGGCATTCAGTTCATCAAATTAAGATCCTCGGACGTTGTGCGCCATCCGCTCGTGGGACACATCGTGCGAGCCTATGATAGGTATACCAAATCACACCCGGACGAGAGCGAGTCCGCGGCATCAGCAACAGGCGAAGCGCTCGGCAAGCTGCCTTCCAAACCCAGCGAGCCGCACTCCACCTCAGATGAATGACAAACCTCCCCCGCGCAGGCGCGCTCGCGGCTCGATTGAGTTCTACTCCGAGATTCCCCGGGCGCGCGTGCGCAAAAGCTACACCTTAGCGTGTGCCGCCGCGGCGATGCGCCGCGTGCCAAACTCCGTCGGATCAATTCGGCTGGTTTTGATCGGCGACCGTAAAATGGCCGCCCTCCACCGCGAATTCCTCAGTGTTTCCGGAACGACCGACGTTTTGACATTTGATCTCTCCGAACCCGGAGAAGCGCTTGAGGGCGAGATCTATATCTGTCTCGACCAAGCGCGCAGACAGGCGCGTGACTATCGTGTCCCGCTCTACGAAGAAGTGGCTCGCCTCGCCGCGCATGGCGTGCTGCACCTCGCAGGCTTTGACGACCACACGGACTCCGGCAAAATTGAAATGCGCCGTCTGGAAGACGCAGCCCTGCGCAGAGGGAGGGCGGAATGATTGACGCCTATTTCCTCTGGAGTCTGCTTGCGTTCTGCTTGCTGCTGGTCTTTTCCGCGTTCTTCTCGTCTTCCGAAACGGCGCTTTTCTCGCTGACACGCTCGCAGATTCGCGAACTGATGGAAGAATCGTCCGACGATCCGGCCTCCAAGGTGCTGGCGAAGCTCCTGAAGGACCCGCGCCGTCTGCTGATCAATTTGCTGATCGGTAACACGATTGTCAACATCATGGCCGCTACCGTAGCCGCGATTGCCACCGCACGAGTGGTCAGCCACTTTAACGCGAGTCCGTGGATTGTGTTCGTCGTGCAGGGCCTTGCTGTGACGATAGCGTTGCTGGTCTGCGGCGAAATCATCCCCAAATTCGCCGCCGTCCGCAACCCGTTGAAATGGTCACGCGCGATTGCGGGTCCCATGACTCTGTTTGACAAGCTGCTCTATCCATTTGCACTGGTGATTACACCAATTGCCGACGGCGTCGCCAAGACGTTCGGAGTCGAAAAACGGAAACTCTGGATTTCAGAGGAAGAGATTAAGACTCTCCTTGAAGTCGGCGAAGAACATGGGGCATTGGAAAAGACGGAACGCGAAATGATTCACTCAATCTTCGAATTGGGTGAAATCTCGGTGCGTGAAATCATGGTGCCGCGCACGGATATGGTCGCGATAGAAGTTAGAACCCCATTGACCAAAGTTCTGGAGATCCTCCGTCAATGTGGACATTCGCGGCTGCCGGTCTATGACGAGCGTGTGGATAACGTCATCGGTATCTTGCATGCAAAAGACCTCATGACGTTCTATCCTTTTGACGAAGAAGTGGATTTGAAGAAAGTTCTCCGTCAAGCGCACTTTGTCCCTGAAGCCAAGACTATTGATGAACTTCTTAAACAGTTTCAGGAGCAGCGCATTCACATGTCCATTGCTGTCGACGAATACGGCGGCACGGCCGGGCTGGTGACGCTCGAAGACATCATTGAAGAAATCGTTGGCGAAATTCAGGATGAGCATGATGCCGAACGCCCGCTGTGGACGCGTATCGACGAACATACGACCCTGTTTGATGCCAAAGTCGACGTGGAAACCGTGAACGACGTGCTGGGCGACGATGTCATTCCCATTGACGACGACTTCGATACACTCGGCGGATTCTTGCTTTCCGAGATAGGCGATTTCCCCGAAGCACATGCGCGAGTCGAATACCACAATTATGAGTTCATTATTGAAGAAGTGCGCAGGCACAGGCTGGGCAGAGTGAGAATCATCCGCCGCGAAGCAATTGAGAATCCGTCGAAATGAGTCTGCGTGAACGCATCGGATGGAAGCTGCTTTCGTGGCGGACGCACGCCAACGAGGATGGACAGGTCGAGTTGCCGGGCCTTGTCCGGAAGACGCAGCGCGCATGTATTCTGCTACCCGCGAATTTCGACGACTTCGATCTTGTGCGGACCTTTCTGCCTGAACTGCTTGACCGGTTGGACGGGCGGCTGATAACTATCTGGGTGAGGGACAACTTCCGCAGTTGGCTGGTTATCAACGAATCATGCACGGTCATGAGCTATTATCCTGCGGCGGCCACCCGTTTCGGATTGCCCAATGCTCAAACGCTGCGCGCTTTGAAGTCAGTGGAGCACGACCTGCTCATTGATCTGTCTCTTAATCCCGAACTTTACGTAACTGCTTTGGCCTGCGAACTGCGCGCGCGAACCAAGATTGCGCTCGCCCATCCCTGTCGGCAGACTCTCTACCATCTGTTAGTAGAGAGCAGATCCGGCGATCACGCGCGTCGTATCAACGCGTTGCTGCAATACTTGTAAAGAAAAGCATTTGTGACCAGAGTCTTTCAGCCTACTCCGTTTACTGATCAAGCCGCCGCAGAGTTCGCGCGGCTTGCGCATATTATGGCAGCTCTCCGCGCACCGGATGGTTGCCCGTGGGACCGCGAGCAGACGCATGAATCGCTGCGTCCCTATCTCATCGAAGAGACTTATGAAGTCCTCGACTCGATCGACCGCAAGGCCTACGGCGAATTGAAGTCGGAGCTTGGGGACTTGCTCCTGCACATCGTCTTTCATGCTCGGCTCGCCGAAGAAGAACGGCTCTTCACACTCGTGGACGTACTGCAAAAGATCAACGAGAAGCTGATTCGCCGCCATCCGCACGTGTTCGGCGACGCGGTCGTGAACTCGACCGATGACGTGAATAAGCAGTGGGAACAGATTAAACTTGCCGAAACGCATCGCCCGCAGTTGTTATCCGGTGTCCCCAAGCATCAACCGGCGCTGAATCGGGCTTACCGAGTGCAGGAAAAGGCGGCGGCGGTCGGCTTCGACTGGCCCTCCGATGAGCCCGTCTGGCAAAAGCTTTCCGAAGAGATCGACGAGCTGAAACATGAGCTCGCGGCGGGTGACCGCAAACGCATTGATGCGGAATTTGGCGATCTGCTGTTTACTATGGTCAATCTGGGACGCAAATTAGACATTCATCCGGAAGAAGCCCTGCGGACGTCTATCGAGAAATTCACAAACCGCTTTGGCCAGATTGAACTGGAATTGCGCGAGGAGGGAATTCCTCTCCACGAGGCCGGACTCGAGAAGATGGACGAGCTGTGGAATCTTGCAAAGTCGCGCGAGGGGGTGAACTCTTGAGTCCCGGACGTAAGAAAGAGGATCAGGCCAGATCGCTCGGATATGACCGGCTGCGAATCGAAGATGCGTCGCAAGGTGATGCCGAAAACGCCCTCGTCCCCAGGAAAGAGCGAGCCTTCCTGATTGGTGTTTGTAAACCGGGGGAACTTATGTCTGCCGCACAGGATCATCTCGATGAGCTGGCTATGCTGGCCGAGACTGCCGGAGCGGACATTGTGGATCGCGAGCTGGTGAAACTGCGGCAGATTGACTCCGCCCTCTACTTAGGCAAGGGCAAGACCGCAGAGATCGCCTCGTATGTTGCGGAAACCGGGGCGGACTTGGTCGTGATCGACGAAGACCCCGCACCCGCGCAAACACGGAATCTCGAGCGCGAGCTGAAGTCTCGCGTTATTGACCGTTCGGGTTTGATCCTCGACATTTTTGCACGGCGCGCACAGACCCGTGAAGCCCGCACTCAAGTCGAGCTTGCCCAGCTTAAATATATGTTGCCGCGGCTAACGGGCGCCTGGACACACCTCGAACGCCAGCGCGGCGGCATCGGGATGCGGGGTCCCGGCGAAACCCAGATTGAAACTGACCGCCGGATTGTTCGCACACGCATCCGCAAACTTGAGGAAGAGCTTGCCGACATCGAGCGTCAGCATCGTACTCAGCGCGCGAAGCGGCAGGAGGTATTCCGCTTCTCTTTGGCTGGTTACACAAATGTGGGCAAGTCCACTCTTATGAATGTCCTGACCTCGGCTGGTGTCTATGAGGAGAACCTGCTCTTTGCTACCCTCGACTCAACGACGCGGATGTTGCCTCTCGGACAGGGGATCAAAGCCGTGTTGTCAGATACTGTCGGGTTCATCAGAAAATTACCACCCGGACTTGTGGCGAGCTTTCGCTCTACATTAGAAGAGATCCGTGAAGCTGACTGCATAGTGCATGTTGTGGATCTTGCCTCTGTCACCTATCTGGAGCAGAAAGAAACAGTAGAAAAGATTCTGACGGACATGGGACTTTCTGACATACCGGTAATTGAAGTCTTCAACAAGATTGATGCTCTGGAAGACCCGTCACCGCTGCGCTGGGTGAAAGAGCATCGGCCTGAAGGCGTGCTGGTCAGCGCGCGGAGCGGGGAAGGGATTGACAGCTTGCGGGAACGGATGCGAATGGTCCTCGAGCAGGGCAAAATCACCCTGGACATTGAACTCGATGTTGCCGATGGCAAACTCTGGCAAGAGCTGTATAAAGTCGGAGAAGTCCTCGCCACTGAAACTGCTGGGGATAAAGTCACTTTGCAGGTCAGGATGGACAAAGTGGATGCGGGAAGACTGGGATTTCTGGAGAAGGCAAAACCTGACCCTTGGCGGCGTGGTGGGGCGACTGACTCTTAGTATCTTCTTTTGCCTCTGAATGGAGGCGTAAGTTCCGAAGTATTTTGGGCGGCAGTTTGCGGGGTTCCCATAATTATGGCCTTTTGAAGGATTAGCCGGGCACGCTTAAGTGTGATAAAGGGCGATATATATTAAACTTTCGGCTCCTCACCAATCCTCAATAGGCACTTGTAATCTTAGTGACTTACAACCGAATGTTCCAAAAGGGGGCCTTGACAAGACCCCCTTTTCTCTGTATATTTGCATTCACTTTATTGAACAGAAAGTTTAATATACTTGGAATACAGACCGGTGGATATCGGAGCACGCTTACGAAATCTCCGACTCGCCCGGGACCTGACCCAAGAAGAGTTAGCCGAACGGGCCGATTTGACCAAAGGGTTCATCTCGCTACTCGAACGAGACCAGACCAGTATTTCAGTGGATAGCCTCTTGCAAATCCTGAAAGTACTGGATGTTAAGGTCACGGACTTCTTCAAAGAGTCGCAACCTGACCAGGTGGTTTTCACCAAATCGGAGCGAATCTCTCTAATGGAGACCGGAGCAGAACGGTTTGAACTCTTGATTCCGGGCGGGGCGGACCGCGAAATGGAAGCCGCCTTGGTCACTCTCGAGGCTGGACAGCAGACCTATCCGACCAAGCCCTATCAAGGTGAAGCTTTTGGGTTTGTATTGTCGGGCGCTATCCAATTAGTGTTCGGTAGCGACAGTTTCTCCGCGTCGGCCGGGTCGAGCTTCTACTATTCCGGCGAACGGGAGCATTTCATTCGGAACTCCGGCAAGCGAAGCGCCGAGTTTATTTGGGTAACAACGCCGCCCACTTTCTAAGTTGCGTTGGGTTTTTCACCTTTTCACCCTTTTGGGTAGGAGAACCTGAATTGAAGTCTTTGGGACAGCAAATTGTGGTCGATTATCACAAGTGTAATCCTGAACTCCTCAACGACGTCGCCGCCGTCAAGCGTGCGATGCGCGAAGCAGCTCTGAAGGCGGGCGCAACGATCGTCACGGAAGCCTTCCACCTGTTCAATCCCTACGGAGTCTCAGGGGCAATTATCATTGCCGAATCACATCTGGCCATTCACACGTGGCCCGAGTTCGGCTATGCCGCCGTGGACCTCTTCACCTGCGGTGATGAGGTTGACCCGGCTGTTGCGTTCGAACACCTGAAACAGGCGCTCGAAGCCGAAGAGTTCACCGCCATGGAAATGAAGCGCGGCATCATGAACTCGCACGGTCTGCGGTTTGACTCACACAAGGCAGCGCCGGCACTGACCGCGGCGGTTGCCTAAATGATCATTAGGACACCTGACAAGTACTTTCTTGTCGCAGGTTTCGCCGAAGGTGAAACCGAACTGAACGCCTTCGACAACGCGCTGTTGGCTGCGGGAGTGGGGAATACCAATCTGGTCCGCATGAGTTCGATTCTCCCGCCTGCCGCCTCGAAGATTGAACCGATACAACTTCCGTATGGAGCCCTTGTGCCGATTGCCTATGCGGATGAATGCAGTGATGTGCCGGGAACGGTGGTCTGTGCCGGAGTTGCTCTCGGTGTGACACCGGATCCGAAGCTCCCCGGTGTCATCATGGAACATCATATGACGGGTTCGGAAGATGAGTGCCGTCAGATTGTCATTAATAAGGTTGAAGCCGCATTCAAAGCCCGCGGCTGGACACTGGCCGATCTCCAAGTGGCGGTCACCTCTGGAAAGGTGGTCAAAATTGGAGCCGCGTTCGCAGGCGTTGTCCTTTGGGCATAGTCTATAGCCTCTTCTGCAAAGCCTCCCGTAACGGGGAGGCTTTTTTCTTCCTCACACTCTCTTAAGTCCATAATTTATGAAGAAAGAATAAGTTGAGGTATGTTGATTCTCTGAGAGCCGTTCAGTATTTTCTGGCTTCCCTTTGTGAACTATGGAACTTTGGCTAACTGAAACATACGGACCCATCCGTGGCGGCTGGAAAGCTGGCCGGTTGCTGTACTCCAAGCAGTCCCAATATCAGTTGGTCGAGGTGGTCGAGACGGAACGGTGGGGTAAGACGCTCGTCCTTGACGGCTGTATGATGACCACCGAGCGTGATGAGTTTGTCTATCACGAAATGCTCTCGCACCCCGCGCTGGTCACGCATCCTGCGCCAAAAAGTGTCTGTGTTGTCGGTGGGGGGGATGGCGGCACGGTGCGCGAAGTCCTCCGGCACCCAGGTATTGAACGGGTGGTGCTTGCCGAAATCGACGGCGACGTTATTGATGTTTGCCGTGAGTTCTTCCCTGAGCATACCTCTATGTTGGATGATCCTCGAGTGGATATTCAGGTTGGCGACGGGTTCGCCTATCTGCAGGCACATCAAGGAGAGTTCGACATTATCCTCTCCGACTCGACCGACCCGATCGGACCTGGAGAAGTCCTCTTTACACAGAAGTACTTTGATCTGGCCAAGCGTGCCCTGCGCGAACACGGCGTGTTTGTCACTCAGTCGCACAGCCCCTGGGATCAGGAATCGAGACTTCGTCACATTCGGGATGTCATGCGCGAGTTCTTTTCACAGGTTCATTGGTACGGCGCGCCGATCCCAACCTACCCTTACGGATGGTGGAGCTTCTTTTTTGCCTCCGACCGGGTTCATCCGATAGAAGCCGCGCAGCTTGAGCGGCAACAGTTGATTACACAGTCGTCAAAATATTACACGCCGGCGATTCACGATGCGGCGTTTGCTGTGCCGGCGTTTCTGGCACGCGAACTCGGTCTGTCGCTGTAAGCGATTCATCGGTCATTTCGAGGCTGCCGCTCTTCAATACTCCGACGATTAGAACTCAAGTCTTCATGGGTGCCCGGCCGGCCTTGGAAGCGGGTGCCCGCTTGGCGCTCTTCGGACTTCCTTATGACGGAACCTGCTCGTTTAGACCCGGTACGAGGTTCGGTCCTGCCGCCATCCGGAATATCTCTGAAGGTATCGAAACGTACTGTCCGGTGTGCAACGCGGATCTGGAAGACGTGCATTTTGCCGACCTCGGGGATCTAATTCTGCCGCCCGGTGACAAACTTGAGACCTTGGGATTGATTGAACAGGCCGCTGGCGAACTCTATAGCGCAGGGGTCCTGCCCGCCGGGTTGGGGGGTGAGCATCTGGTCACGCTCCCGCTGGTCAAAGCGGCGTTTAAGTCTAATCCTGATATGGTTTTGGTGCAATTTGATGCCCATTTGGACTTGCGTGATGATTTCTTGGGTACAAAGTTGAGCCATGCTACGGTTATCCGAAGAATCAGCGAATTTGTGGATCCGTCACGAATCTTGCAGGTTGGGCCGAGGTCCGGCACTCGGGAGGAGTTCGAAACTGCCAAGAAATTTGGAACTTACCGCCCCGACTACCAGACGTCTGAAGCACTTCGTGCTTGGGTTGGCGACCGACCGCTCTATGTAACTGTTGACTTGGATGTGCTTGATCCATCTATACTTCCAGGAACCGGGACGCCTGAGCCGGGTGGTGTGAACTACCAGACTTTACAGGCTTGGATCTGTGCACTTAAAGGGTGCAATTGGGTGGGTTGGGATGTCGTTGAGCTGTCCCCGGACTACGATCCAAGTCAAGTTTCCACAGTTGTTTCCTCCAAAATTGTGCGGACGCTCGTGCTAACGAGCCTCGCATAGCCATATTAAGTGGCGTGCATTTTGCCACGACTTAGGCCATAGACTTGCCTAGTCATTTGCCATAAAATTCATAAGAAACATTGAGATAGCATCAAAGTTCGGGTTCTGGGTCTCTGATAATTGCGAACCTCCTGAGGATTAAAGACTTTCGTTTTGCCGGAGTTTGTGATTGTTAAAAATAGGCAAAACATTTTCCTTGACAAGTTGATTCCGATTGACTATATTTGGGGAACTTTGACCAGTATAGAACTTTTTTGAACTTAGGTCTCAGCCCTTTTAGTAAGTACTTGATTTCCAGCACAACACTATTGCAACCTGAAGCAATCTGCGGCAAGCTCGAATTGCTGCGGCTCGGGTGGCTTGTGTTTTTTTCCTCAAGCTGGGTTGACAAAAAAAGCGGACGCGTTCATGCCAGACTCTAGCCTTTCTTCCGACTTGAACATGCAGTTCATGACATCGCAAGTTATCCACAGTTTCCACAGGGCGACGAGTGCCCCATGTGGGTCTACGGCGTGTGCGACCGCCGCAAATATTTCCCCTCGGACAAAGAAGATTTCCCATATTCAGGAGAACCACAGAATGAGGTCCAAGACTCTTTTTGTGTGGCTGACGACCGCGTTGACGGCGCTGATTCTTACGCTCGTGCCGCAGACGGCCGAAGCGCAAATCAATGCGACCGAACCGGTTGTCGCAGTATGCATTGAAGATTCTAACGGGCTCGTGCCGCCAAACGGCGTCATTGATGAGCTCGGCGACGTGCTGCGCATTACAGCTCGAGCCGCCTACGTTGTCCGCTTCTGCGACTCCGTGGCGGTTGGCTTGGATCCGACGCCGGACCTCGGTGTGCTGATCCCTGCCCTCTATCCCACCATTACGGTGAACTGCCCGTCCGGCCCGTCCGACGTGTTGTACCAAATGGACTGGGTGGTCACGCCGCATATGGGTTTGGCAGGACCGATTAATCCGGCCAACTGGAATACGAACCTCGACAGCTGTTTGGTTGTCGGCACGCTCGAATTCCACCCTGAAGGCGTCTCGGTTTCCGCTGGGGAACTGCTGAGTTTTGGTATCACGTGGCTGGGCTGGGATGATTCTCCCGCCCCGAACGGCACGACGGTTTGTGCGGATAATCCGTATACCATCGCCGCCCCGTGCGATATCGAATCCGGCTGTTCGTTCATCCAGTATCGTGAAGGCGGTGGTATCGCGTTTGACGGTATCGTAGCCATTAACGACACGGTCTGGATGGATACCTCGCTGGCCGCGACCATAGACACGATGCCCGCTGGCGATACGCTGATTTGGAATGGATCAGGTTTGACCTGTGATCCCAATGACGCGATACTGTACGCTGGTGACACGATTATCGTTCAGCCCTGCCGTTACGAAAACGGCTTGGTCAATGCCTGCACGAATGATACCATCTGGCTGTATTACTACCAGTGGGATGCGATTGGCGGGGATGAGTGGCCCTTTGATGCTCTGCTCGTGGATTCGATTCCCTGTGTGCGCCCGGTGGATAACTCACCTCCGACGCTCGACCAGGTCTGTATTGACTCTTGCAGTATTATCCAGTTGAACTATCTGGATAACGACACCATCGCCGGCTGCAACGATTTCTTCCGAATCTACCTGTCTACCGTGCAGAACGGTTTCCCGACCCGGAACAATCCGGCTGACAATTGCGACGGTGACAGCGTTCTGCTGGATATCTATAATCCGGCGTTCAACGGCTGGGGTCAGGACTGCGACACAGTTTCGCAGAATTTTGACGTCTCCTGGATGGCCGTTGACTTCCACGATATCGTCCCGCCCGGCTACAAGTTCCCGATGAACGAAGACTCCATCAATCTGCTGTCGCTGGACAGCGTTTGGGTTTCTGTGCGTTTTGGCACCGGTCCGAACCCAGGTGCGGCTAACGACCTGATGTGGGTTGATATTCCCATCTCATGCGATTCCACGCACTGGGATTCGGTCGAGTTCTGTATTCTGGAAGGTCTTCTGAACGGCGATACGATTTACGTCTATTCGCTTGACGATGCTGGTAACCCGTCCAACCCGGTTCACTTCGGCGATACGACGGGCACGCTGACCGGCTGTGATGTCTGTTTGGACAATCAGCCGCCGCAGCTCCCGGGCTCAGACACCTACTGGACGTTCGACGGTGTTGACAATTATTGCAACCAGCGCTTCTCTCCTTATGATAGCGCGCTGGCGACTGCCTTTACGAACCTTTCACCCGATTCCATTCGCTGGTACTTGGACGGCGTGGACTCGGTCTATGACGTGGCGAACTATATTCACGTCCTGCAGAAGGTTTACCTGATTGGGTTTGACGTTCGCGTGATTCCGGATGATAACCCGGACACCCCGACCGGTGCGATTATTACGGCTCTGGATTACTTCCACCCGATGGCCGCGCCCGACTCCATTAACTGGGATTGGCGCTCGCCGTACGTTGGGATAGATTCCAGTGCCTGCTTTACGTGGTACGGCAAGAACGGACCGGATTCTTTGGATCCGAACCTGAACATGCTTGCCCAGTACTGCCCGTGGGGTATGCTGGTCGGTATCACCGAGGCCCGTTATATGGATGCCGGCGGTTGTAACGCCGTGCTTGGCTCCGACCATGACGGCAGCACCGATATTCTGGACGGCTATACGCAGTTAAACAACCTCTATGCGGTGGTTGATTCGTGCTTCCCGACGACGACTATTCCGCTGGATCTGGTTGCGCCCACTTTCTATCCGCAGTATCCGATTGGCCCGGACTATCCGCCTGCGTCCATCGTTGATCCTTATCTGTGGGTAAACGGCGATCCGCTGCCGTTCGTTCAGTTCAAGGCGCGCCGCTACTATACGCAAGGTCTGCTGGACACCTGTCTGGCCGAAGATCTGTGCTACACGGTTCGCCTCGATTCGATCTACACGCAGGGTGTCTGGCCGTTCGTAACAGACTCGATCTACTACGTGTCAAGTGACCCGTCTAATGGAAGCCACACACGCTTCTGTGAGCCGATTCCCTTCTTCTTTAATGACATCAATTCGGACACGATTCGCTTCCAGTGGGGAATGCGCGGTCCGAATAATCAGCTGCTGCCGGACGGCCTCTATTGTCTGACGCTTGAGCTTCAGGACAATGCCGGAAACGTCTACCGCGGCGATCAGGTTTGCATGTGGATCAACGGTCTTGGACCCGCGATTGACTCTGTGAACATCGTCAATGAATCGAACGTCTGCAACATGAACTTCTTCGCGGGCGAGTCGCTGTGCGTCTACATGCGTACCGACACCAGCGCACAGTTCGCGATGTTTGACTTCTCGTGCATCCTTAATATAGACAGCGTTGCGGCGGCCTATGACTCGATCTGGGTCAATGCGCCCGTGGCAACGGACGGCGCCACTTATAAGATCTGGCGCGCCTGCCTAATGGTTGATCTGGGTATGATTGATACGGCTGACGTGTCGAACAACGACTACCAGATTGACGACTTCGAGGCCGACTGCGAGAATTCCGGGACCTACGGCATTATCCGCGCGATCGCCTTCGATTCTGACAGCAACTTCACGCAGGCGACGAACATCACCCCGACGTGCAACAACATCGCGTTGCTTGGTGAAAGCCGTTGTCCGCGTATCGTTGGACCGATTGAATTCTACTTCCTGGATCCGGACACGCTTGATGCGGTCGCCGGCTCCGAAGATGGCCCGTTTGCTGACTTCAATCTGTTTGGCGAAATGCCGCTTTGGAATGCGTTCTCGCCCGGTTCGGTTGACTCGAATGGCGCCTACGATGCTATTCTGAATCCGGCTCACGATCAGGTTCATGACTCAATCTTTATTCGCATCCTGATTGATACCCTGTCGATTACGCAGGCTGACAACTTCGGCGCACCGTTTAACGATGATGTCTATCACGACACGCTCGTGGTCGAGTTCCGCAATACAAATACGGTCCCGACCCGCAGCCGCATCGTCCGCAAGCCGTTGTTCGTTACGCAGTGTGTTGACCTTGACGGTGCGCTGGGTTGCGAAGACCCGCCGCAGAACAGCGTCTTCCATGGCCGCCTCGAAAATGACGAGGCAAATAACGGCCTGATGGAATTCCGCTATATGTGGAATGGAACTTGGTTCATCAATGCCGGAACCGACAGCCAGATGCTGGTGCCGATTACCGGTCAGGATACGATCCTTGTGCTGGCCTGGACGGTCAATGGCGACTCCGCCCAGATCATCGGCATGGATACGATCTACATGGTTTGCGACACGACCGTGGCTCAGCTGGATGTGGACAACGAGAATCCCGAGTTCCTTGAATGGACCGGTATCCCCGCTGGCACCCGCGATCCGGCGACGCACAGCACGGCCACAGTTAATAATGATGGCTGGGACGGTGACTGCGGCTTCCGCTATGCTGAAGGCGACACCTTCCAGTTGACGGTTCGTGCCAGTGAGCAGGTGCACTATGATCCGGCGGCCTATCCCAATGTGGATGGTTCAAGCTATGCAGGCCCTGTTGGACAATGGAACATTACTGGTAACTGGCAAATTTCGCTTGTTGATAGTACGGCTGGTCTGCTGATCAATAATGGTCCGGCGCCGGGCACGTACATTCAAGTTGAGCTGATTTCGGTGGCACCGGAGAGCCTCGCCGGCAATGAGTGGGAATACACTCTGACGGGCCGCATCTTCAATATGCCGCCGGATACCTTCATCTATAATGCCTGCTTCGTAATCCGCGGAGCATGGGACCAGGGTGGCAACCCGGGCCGCTACAACAGCCCGGCGTTCAGTGATGCCTACGAAGCGGACAGCTTTGAAGACACGACGTTCTGCCTGCACCTGATTCCGTGCGACCCGTGGGCGGCCGGTTGTCCGGACGTCTTCGGACCGGACAGCATTCTGGGCTGGATTGCACCGGAAGATACCAACATCACCGTTTGCGCGACCATTATTGAGACCTGTGAGCTGACCGAGTGTCTGCCGGGTGTCAAGGCTGACTCGCTGCGTGTGGTGGAGGGAGACTTCCAGCGCATTACGGACGACCCGAATCCTTGGGTTGTGCCGGACTCTGTGGGTGACTGGTTCATCTATATAGATGGTCTGGGCAATGAAATTGGTTGGGCCCGTATGTACTACTGGTTCATCCGAGCCGACTCCTCTGACCTTGCCACCATCTGGTGCGACGGCGACTATCTCGACTTCGAAATTCGTTTCGTCAGTTGGGAAGGTGTCCGCGATTCAATGACCTTCGACGACTGCGTGCAAGTTGACGTCAACGAGCCGCTGTGGACGCAATGGTCCTTGTTGGACAGCAACGGTATCGAGATGGACGACTTCGCACTCTGCATCGAGCCCGAGCAGGCGTTTACGCTGGTCGGTTGCGTATGGGATAGCGAAGTGGATTGTCCGGACGGTGAAGGTGTGGGTGTTGATCCGACCAAGTTGTGGGCGGACCTCTCCCAGCTGTTGCAGGATGCCACGATGGACAGCGTACCGCCGGACTCCTATGTGGTGTTCGGAACGTTTACGGGTGTCTATCCGTATGTCGGCGGACCTGTGCCCATCCAAGACAATACAACATCGAACGCGTTCATTAATGATCCCGATGCCGGTGCAATCCTCGACGTGAACATCACGCTGGATGTCATCGAGCATACGTGGATCGGCGACCTCAATATCTCGCTTGAATCGCCGAACGGTACGATTGTTCTCTTGAAGCCTTCGAATATCGCCTATTCGGGTGATAACCTTATCGACGTGACGTTTGATGATGAGGCAGCGTTGCCATTCCCCGCGCCGCCGGGCACTGCCCCGTTCACGGGCACATGGCAGCCTGCTGGTAATCTCTCTGATTTCGACGGCGAGAATCCGAACGGTACTTGGACGTTGATAGTTTCTGACGTGTTTGGTGCGGACCAGGGCTTCATCCGTGATTGGACGCTTGAAGTGACCTACCGCACGGGTCCGGATCTGAAGGTGGTAGCGTACTGGAACTTCACGCCGGATTCGACTTTCTTCTGTCTGAATTCTGTCGCGCCGTGGTTCCGCTTCCATGCCGCGCATGACCTCATCGGTCACCATGACCGTGAGCTTTACATGCAGGATACGCTGAACTTCTGCAGCGACTGTCTGCCGCCGGAAATCTTCACCTCGGATGCCTATTGCGAGTGCGATACCGCGCTTGCTGATCTCTTGATGAATAATCCGGTCTGGGATCTGCCGGCTAACCTGCCGTACCTGAGCTTTGGCTCCGAGGTTACGCTCAAGATCGCCGTCTTTGACGCGAATCATGACTCGAGCCTCGGTTTGCCGGAAGGAGCGAATGTCGCGTGGGCTGACCTGTCGGTCATCGATACAAACTACACGTGGGTCGGTAACAACCTCTATGCTGAGGTTGACCTTGCGCCCCCTGTCCTTGACACGGCATGTTACATCTGGGGTCTGGAGTGTTTTGACCTCAATCCCGGTCCGCTGTACATCCTGAACAATCCGACGTATCACAATGGTGACACGATCTTTGTCAACTTTGCGATCGTCGACAATGCAGGCAATGCAGACACGATTCTCTGGCCGATCGCGATTTACGATTCGCTGCCGCCGATCGTGGACTTCATCTATACTATCGGTAACGACTCGGTGCGCGCTTACGTGACGCCGGGTGACAGTAATGTTCACGTCTATGCTGACATCAACGGCTATGCTGCCGACTTGGTCAGCGCGCCGGAACATGTTTGGGCTAACTTCAGCCGTTTCTGGTGCGATCCGATCATGCAGGCTGCCTATGACACCGTGCATGCGCATGAGATCGTTGACCTCGGCGGCGGAAACTATCGTGCCTACTGGGGCTGGACGCCGAGCGGTGTCTACCTGACTCCGGGCGACACCCTTTCGCAAATCACCGACACCCTGCGGATTGATCCGGACTATTCGTGCCACCTAATCGGTGCCGAAGGAACGTACGATTCGCTGTGGATCTATGTGACTGACGTGGCCTGTAATATGGGCTCGCACTTCAATATCTTCGAGTTCTCCGGTGCGGATACTACGGTTCCGGATGTTGACTCGGTTTGGGTGATGGGTGCGGATTCCTGCGCGCCGGGCTGGTTCGATGGAAACAGCGGCGAATGGATCTACGTCTGGGCTTGGATGGACAGCCTCTTCAACGGCTTTGAAGATACGCTGCGTATTGACTCGTTGATGGCCGATCTGTCGGGCTTCGGTGCCGCTTATGCCTGGACCGCTTTCACCTCGCCGGACTTCTACGGCGGTGCTCCGGTCTACGGCGCAGCGCCTGATACAAGTGATGCCGTGCCGGGCTGGTGGGCAATCGAGGAAGATTGCAATGGCATGACCCGCTTGGTTGCTAAGTGGATCGTCAAGAATCCTGAGTTTGTGGACTGCGGCCAGACGGTCATCGTGCCTGTCAAGGGTCAGCGTCAGACTGGTTTGGGCGGTTCGCACGGCTACTACCTTGATGTCGAATACGGTACAGGTACCTCCTTCACTGCCGAGTATCTCTCGTCAGTGGCATGGGGTGACTTCACGATTGAAACCGGCTTCCCGGGCAATCCTGACATCAACGGTGTGGATAGCGTCCTTGTTCTGCAAAACTCCGTCTACGGCTTGGATTGGGACAGCGTCCTGACCGTCGCCGTGCTGATGGATAATAACTGCGTGGTCAGCCCTGGCGACACCGTCTACGATTGGTCGGGTGTCTGGATTGACTTCACAGGTTTCTTAACTGACTGGCAGCAGTATCCGGATGTTGTGTACTACAACGTCTACGGCAACAATATTGACTCGCTCGTGTTCATTATCCCGCTCTATGACGACATGGGTGGTGGACCGCTGTTCAACGTCAATATCCCGTCGAACCGCTATTGGTGGTCGCTCCACCTGTCGGATACGCTCTGCAATATGCCTGAAGAGTTCTGCAACGCCGCCGATCTCGACAGTGTGATCTCGTTCACGATCCAGAATTGGAATGAGCCGAATCCCGGCATGATCCTGCTCTGCGATTCGAATACGGTCGCCTGCTCTGATACGGACTATGTTGATGCTTACAACATGGCACTGTGGAATGATGAAAAGGTCTCGCCGGACACGGAACGCGAGAACCTCTATAAGATCTACACCGCACCCGGCCAGTGGTACTGGTACTCGCATGAAGAGACCAATACGACACGCTTCTTCATCTTCGTGCAGGACAGCGTGCTTCAGTGCGACGGTATTGACAATGATAACGACGGCACGATCGACGAAATCGGCGAAGGTGTGGACTTCTACACTGCCGACCTCCGCATCAATACGATGCCGCAGGTCGCGCACGTCGACTCGATGAACGTGAACGGTGTCTGGATCGATTACCTCTGGTATGCCGATAACTTCAGCGAGCGTCGTTACGATGTCAAGCTGTTCATCAGCGATATCTACGGACACCGTGATTCGTTGACCTGCGACGGTGACTTCGCTCTGACCTTCTATGAAGACGAAAGCTGTCCGTACGGTGATGAGATGTTCTTCTGGAAGGACGGCGAACCGGTGCAGGTGCGGAAGAATCTGAACTTCGAATCTTCCTTTGTGCTTGACGAATTGACCGCCGACGATAGCCTGTTCATCTTCTCTGACTTCGACTCGCTCATCGTCTGGGCCCGTGATCCCGCCTTGTTTGATGCCGGTGGGCACCCCGGATCCGGTTTGGACTTGAGTCCGGACAACTCAGTGGACAGCACCACGTGGAACGGCACGGCCTCGTCGACCATCGAACTGCTTGATCCATTTAACAACGTCGTGGCGACCTTTACTCAGACGTTCTACGATGACACGTTGTTCTTTGACTTAGGTCCGTTGACGTTAAGCGATGCGACTGACAATCTCGAGAATCTCTCCGACGGTCGCTATACTGTGCGGGTTACGATTCTCGACCGTCTTGGCAACAGCTGCGACTATCAGTGGAGCTTCATTCTTGACCGGACCTGTCCGGCTATCAATGACGCCTACGTCTCGCGTCCTGGTTTGAATACGCCGGTGACCGACCTCTATACGTCATGGGACTATGTCGAGATTTACACGCACATTGACGACTCGCTCGACGGTGTGGACAGCGTGATCTTTGAATACGCCTTCGACGCAAATCGTGACGGCAACGTTGACGCCTATACGTTCTGGCAGAATGTCAACCTGCTGACCGATGAAGGTCAGGCCTGGGATACCGAGTATCCGTTTAACGCATACTGGAATATCCGCAATCTGCCGTGGTCGTCTGAAGACACGCTTGGCCTCCCGCCGGTCAATCCGGATGGATCCTGCACCAACCGTTACTTCGTCCGCGTGCGCGCGTTCGATATCTACGGTCATGAGTGTATCGATACCTTCGCGGTGGACATCACCGACGATATCGCGCCGTTGGCCTACATCTCCTCTTTGGAGGCGGCCATTTCTGGCCCTGGTGGTGGCCCGCAAGGATCGCTGGTTGCCTGCTTCAATCCGAACACGATGACGGACTCGACGATCTTTATTATCGCGCAGGACTATGTTGATCCGGGTCTATTCTACGATCCAATTCCGGGTGATACCTTCACCGCCTACGACCATTGGTTCGATCTCTACGAAGGTGTCTTCCAGTACAAGTTCTTCAATGCGCCCAACGACATTATTCCGGGCAACACCGATCCGAGCTTAGGCTGGGTGAACATTCTGAGCGGTCTGCATGGCGATGCACAGGATACGATTACAGCGCGCCATAACTACTTCGATGACTTCTCAATCAACTGGAATATCGCGAACCTCGGCAGTGGCCAGTATAATCTGCGTATGGTTGCCTTCGACGTCTGCGGAAATTATGATTACCTGAATACTCCGGTGATCACATTCCGTGTCGAGTGCGATACCACGGCGCCGATGGCTTTGGTCTGCTTCCCCGAGCCGGATATGTGCGTGACGAATATCCGTTGCGACGAGCCGCAGTGGGTGCCGGTGCAGGCTTCCGCGCCGCTGTTCGCAGACGTGGATTCGATCGCCTTCTTCTTCGTTGACTCGCTGTCGATTCCGGGTCTGGGTATCCATACCTTCATCGGCGGCTCGACGAATCCCGACTCAATTTCTGCTGGTCTGGCCTATTACAGTTCGACTGGCTGGAATACGAATAACTTGTTGTCCGGCTACTACTGGCTGTATGCGGTAGCCTATGATACCAACGCGCTGTTCGATTCCGATCCGATCTGGTCACGCGTCTTCGTGGACAACACGATGCCGCAGGTGACCGAATGCTGGGTTGGCGAGCCGTGGTGGGATGAGTTTGTTGTCGTTGGAACTAAGAACGAAGGCGAAACCTTCGCGCTGCGTGCCAACGCGCAAGACAACATCGGTCTTGACATGGATTGCGGTATCACCGGCGTGCAGTTCCAGATTCTGGATCGCTTCGGCAACTGGCGCAATCTCGACATTGATCTACATCAACAGACCGAAATCTGGGGTGCCGAACTCTACCTCAGCGATGATGATGGATTCATCGAATCTCCGGATGCTGCAGGCTATTACGAAATTCATGTGGCGTTCTATGAGTTCGGCAACAGCCCGCTGGATTCCGTACGCTTCCGTGCCTACGCCATCGATGACGTCGATTGGGGTGACAACAATATGCAGGGCGACTACAACCGCGACTGCAATTTGGATCGTGACCTCGAGTGCGGCTCTGAAATCTGCTGCATGGCCATTGAAATCCGCGACCGTATCCCCGATGGTACCAACCTGTGGTGCTTCAACCACGGCTGGTATTCATGGGGCGTCCCGCAGTTCACGGCTCCCAGCACGCCGATCTATGATGGCGACAAGTTCTCGACTTGCAACTACCAGAATCCGCTGGATACTCTGATGTTCATCGCCAACGTTGCCGACTATGTCGAAGACGAATGGCTGATGTACTTCAAGTTCTGGCGCGCCGACGGTACGACCGATACCCTCGATATTCCGAACGACTACACGCTGAATCCGGCGCTGCCGCGCAACGCCGACAGTGCCATCGTGCTACAGAGCACGTATGACACGGTGGGTGTGATCTGGTCGAATGCTCGTGCTTGGCTTGACTCGGCAGACGCTGCGGACGGCCTCGTGTATTCGCGCTGGGACTTCGCCGCCTATGTCGTAGACGTCACCGGCAATATCGAGTGGATTGGTGATCAGAATTCTTGCTTTATCTACACGTTCTGCCCGCCGAACACGCCGATTACGGATGTCAGTTACGTCACCAATGACGTGAACAATCCGGAAAATCGTGTCCGCGTGACTGAGCCGGTGGTCTGGCAGGATGCAATAACCGATACGATCGAAGTCCTCTATAACCGCACCACGGATCCGGGTTCAAATGATCCGGAAGCACTGGTCCTGTTCTACGTGGATGCCGATGCTATTCGTAACTGTCACGACGACTCCGTCCAGGTGTTCAATATCGAACTCTGGATGATGAGTGACGATACCACGCTGCAGGCTGTCTGCGACGGTGGTCCGATTGAAGTATTTGACTTCTTCAACGACTTCCGTGCATGGGATCAGTTCCCGCCGGATGCCGGCACGCGTCAGTACGAATTCGGTGTCTATTTCGACAATAGCTACCCGCCGGGCACGTACAACTTCTCGGCAGTAGTGAATTACATTGTCTACGCTCCGTTCGCTTATGACACTCTGAATGAAGGCGACACGGATTGCGACGGCTTCATCGAAGGTTCAGACAGCACACGCCTCGACCTCGTCGTGCGTATCGTGAATGTCAATGAACCGCAGGTCGTGTTCTGCTACCCGCCGTATGGTGACGCCTGTGGCGCGCACAATACTATCCCGCTGTCGGCAAATGATGTCAGCGATCCGAGCTACTTCTCGGGTGAAATTGACACCGTTTGGTTCCAGCGCTGGGATGGTTCGGCATGGGTACCGGTCTTCGACGCGATAACAGGTCTGACTTACGACGCCTATCCTGGCGAAGCATATGTCCGCTTCCAGTTTGACGAGCGTGAGCTGCCCGGTATGGCCGGCTGGTACTACGAGCGTCATAACAACCCGATCTATTCGTGGTACGCAGAGCGTGATCTGTTCCCGGATGTGGCAATCTACATCTGGAATACCGGTCAGTTCTACCCGATGAATGAGGTTGCTGACGGATTCTGGCAGACGGATATCTATCTTGATCACGGTGACAATTCGTGCTACGATTACTCGATTGTCATTGATGCGAACGACAATAACGTCTGGGATGAACCCGGTATTGACCGCTGGATTGATGATCCGCGCAATATCGATTGGAACGATCAAGAGCCTATTGCTTACGACCGTTGCAGTGATGACCAGATGCAGCAGTACGGTGAGAGCTCGTCTGCCTACTCGACGATTTGCCTCTGCGAATACGTGATCAACTTCAACAGCCTCTCGGTTGGTGATGGTCATCACGAGTTCAGGACTGTCGTCGGCTGGCACGATGAACTTGCCTATCACGTGATTGAAAATCCGGCGCCTGGTGACTCGCTCCACGTGTTCTTCGTGGATAACGACGCCCCGGTGGCGACGCACGATATCGAGTTTGATAACTTCTGGGTAAATGGCGGCCGTTGCGATGAGTCGGGTAACGTGCATTTCGTCACCGACATTCAGCCGATCGACGGTAACTACAACCTCGTGGTTGAAGATATCTGCGCCGTAATCTATCAGGTGTCGTTGACTTCGAATCCGGCTTTGGATTCGAGCTGGGTTAATGTGGATACGGTTTACGCTTCGGGTGGTCAGGGCTGGATTGAAGCTTGGGCTTCCTTCTGGACTGCATACGACCCGACGGCCGACAATATTGACAATGACGGTGACGGCTTGGTCGACGAGACCTATGATGTTCAGGGTGGCGATGGCCGCGGCGAAGAGAACACGCTGTTCTACAGCCGTTCGATCGTCGTTGACCACTGCGGTAATACCTATATTGCCGCTGCAGAGAGCATCTGGGTTGACGTCAGCGAAGCTCGCGCCTGCATCTCGCTCGTCGGCGACGTCGAGCCGGGTGTCAACGGCAACGATGTGGTGGTGATCCCGGATAATCGTGACCTCGTCATTGTGGCCACGAACCAGGATTACGCGGGCTTTGACCCATCCATTCTCGGTGTCTTCCAGTATCGTACGCTGAACCCGATCGGACCGTGGACGAACATCCAGGCCGATACGCTCAGCAACGACACGGTTCGTCACGTTGGCGATACGCTGACCGCGACGTGGGATCTCTTGAGCTTCTTCCAGGAAACCGGCAACGATCCGGAAGGCTGGTACCAGTTGCGAGTGATTGCCATCGACACGGTGGGTAATACCGACCTTTGTGACAACGATGTATGTTACATTACCATCCGCCTGAATGATATTCAGCCGGCGGCCCGCATTGAACTTTACCAGGTTATCAATGCCAACGAGGAGATCGCTTCCTCGTGCACGTCCGACTCGATACTGTATATCCATGCGGCTGATCCGTATTGTCTGCAGGCCATCTTTGCCCCGACCAATATTGATACGGGCTTGGCCTCGCTGACCTTCCAGTATGCGGCTGTCAATAACGGCGTGCCGTCCAACTGGCGGAACATTGAAACTATCTGGGATCAAATCGATCACGGCCTCGACGGCGATACCACGCGTTGCGTGTACTTCCAGCCGCAGCCGCAGGATGTTGGCGATCAGGAAATCTTCTGGCTGCGTGTCATCGTTGAAGATTACAACGGTAATGATACGTCCGACGTGAAGGTTCTGTATGTCGACGCTCTGCCGCCGACTGGTACCAGCACGGCACTGGGTACGGCTGAAGTCACGACCGCTTGCGGTGACCGTTGCTGGTTCGAAATCCAGCCCGGTCAGGCCATTGTTTGGGTCGACTTCGATCCGGATCAGCTGTCCAACGAGATCAACGTTGATCAAGTTTGGATGACTGCTGTTCGCGAAGATGGCAACTATGCCTACAACTTCGGTGAACTTACCCGCAGCGACGATGACGAGTGGTACTTCAACTTCGGTGGTGACCTGTGTAACTACTGGCTCGAGCACCGTTATGAATCCGGCGAAGGCGGTCAGTACCCGGTCCTTGACTACGGCTGCTATACCTTCACGATCCACTTCACGGATTGTCAGGGCAATGAAGACAGCGTGGTGGTCACGACAACGTGTGGCGAAGAAGCTACTGACCTGATCTGCATCGACTGCTACCCGACCGTTCCGGAGCACACCGATATCCTTTATATGGATTACTCCGGTTTCGATTGTGTGGACGGTGAGTACAACACCCTGCGTGATGATATCCTTGACGGCACGACGGAAATCGGCGGCGATCAGTCCGTTGAAATCTGTGGCGTTATCGCGAATTACGAGCAGGATGTTCACTACGTCGTGCTGTATGTCGAGAGCGTAGCTGCCGGCGTCGTTGAGACAGCAGTGGACACGTTCTGGTGGGATCCGACCTTCGCGTCGCATCTGTCACCGAACTGGTGCATGAACTGGTGGCTGGCGGACACGACGGATGAAGGCGCGGCGAAGTACCCGAGCGGCTACTATCGTGTCTGGGTGCGTGCGCACGATGCCATCTGTCAGATTGAACCGACCGAAATGATTGACCAATTCTGGGTGTATGTTGACCACGCTGAACCCGTGGGTGACATCACCGAGGTTAACGGCGTTCCCGCAACGGAAGGCAACTTCACGCACGAAATCAACGCCGGTGACGAAGATCCTGTGACCCTCTGGGTGCAGTGGACGGACGGCCTCGTGCCGAATGACTCGACACAGACGAACAACATCGTCGAAGTCTGGTGCAAGAATATCTGGCACCCGAACCAGGCCGATGCGTGGACGTCCTGTGGTTACATCCCGAGTCCGTGCAACCCGCACTACGTTGAACTTGACTTGTCCGGCATCTCCTGCGGCGATTCCATCCACGTGGTGGCCATCGTTCAGGATCGCTGGGGCAATGGTGACCTTGACGTGTCACGCGTCATGGAAGCCTTCGACGGTGGTCACTTCGTCAATATCTATATCTATGACACCACGCCGCCGTCCAGCATGCTGTGGTCGGTCGGTACGAGCGAAGAGCCCTGGTGTGATGATGATCGTGAGCAAGGCGTTGACGGTCTGTGGATCGTCGATCAGCAGACCCGAACGGTCAGCCTCGGCGCCCTTGGCGACATCCATGACATCTGGCTGCATAGCTTTGCCGCAACGGGTGACGAATCTATCAGCCGCGTGTACTTTGAGTACAGCGTGGACGGTGGCAACACCTGGTTTGAAATCGGCATGGATGAAAATGGTGATGAGCCCTGCGAATGGGGTGGCAATGAACCTGCCCCATGGTGGGATGGATTGGATCACGAGGTCTTCTGGACGGTGGTTTGGGATGTGTCCGGTTTGGCCGGCGACGTTCTGGTCCGCACGTGGGCTGAAGACGAGTGCGGCAACCTCGAAGAGACGGAAATCTACACCGTATCGTTCGACGTGCAAGCTCCGATGGCCCGTGTGTTTGTCTGGGAGAATGGTGTAAACATTAACAACCTCGAAACCTGTGACCACTGGACTGAGCCGCAAATCGGCGACGAAGTCGAACGCTTCTCGCTTCTCACCATCGGTGCTTGCGCTGATGAAGAAGAAGCTGATGCGTACGGTGCCCACTGGTTCATCAAGCGTGCCGAAGATCATCCGCTCGAAATGTGGAGCTGGTGCTTCATCGGCGATGACTCGACCGGTCCGTTCTCGGTCAATGACGTCGACCTGTGGCACAACGACTGTCCGGCTCCGCAGCCTGGTCTGTGGTACGATGTCGCGGTGCTCACGACTGACCAAGCCGGCAACGAACTCACTTGGACGCAGTTCCTGAACTACGGTCAGGGAACCACCGTCGAAGAGAAGTGGGCGTGGTTGATGGCTAACGGTTACGTCAAGCGCTTCTACGTGTCCGACACGGTGGCGCCGATGGCCTTTGACCTGATTACCGCACCGGATTGCACGCCCGATTCGTCCGTCATCTTCCTCCACGGCGATATTACGCTGCAGGCACAAGTGAACGACGAAGACGTGGTGGCAGTGACCTTCGCCTTCCTCGAAGTCGGTTCGAACGGCCCGTGGACGGTGATCGAGCGCGTAACCGGCGAGCCGGGTCTGTTTGGTCCGGTCGAAGGTTACTGGAATACCGAATTGCTGAACGGCACCTACTGGGTTGGTGCGTTCGCAGAAGATAACTTCGGCAACATGAATGGTGACCTGACGATAGGCGCTGACGGTGCCCCGAATGCCCTGTTGCAGGTGAATGTCGACAATCAGGCTCCGGTCGCGACGATTCTGTCGGTCTGGCGCACGGATGACCCGACACAGACACCGGTGACGCAGCTTGAGCGCGGAGCCGAGGTTACGTTCCATATCGAAGCTGAAGACAACTTCAGCATCCGTAAGGTCCGCTTCTACTACCGCCATACCAACGGCGATCCGAATAACTGGATTCAAGTTGGTGGAGACCGTACATGGCCGTTCAGCTTCAACTGGGTTGTGCCGACGGACTTGGTGGTTGGTTGGAACTACGACTTCGCGGCTGTTGCAGTCGACTACTGCGAGCAGACTGACCAGTACGATGCGCAGGGCAACTACATCATTGACTGGACTGCTCCAATCGTTGATGAAGAAGCCAACATTTCGATCGTCGCGATTAACGATTTCCTTGACGTGGAAGGCACTCCGCATGTCCACGGCACTGAAATCTGTATCTACGCTAACTCTGAACCCACGCTGGACTACGTGCGCTTCCTGTTTGTCACTGCACAAGGTGACACCCATGAAATCCGCACGGTCTCCGGATATGTTGGTCAGACTGAATGGTCCAACTGTCAGGGTTCAGGTTCCTACTGGGATGTGACTACCCTGCCGGAAGGCCCGGGCCAGCTGTGCGCTATCGGTTCTGCCGATATCGCCGGTCAGCTTGTGACAGTCGCTACGGACTGCCGTAACATCGTGATCGACCACAGCCTCCCGTGGGTGTTGCAGGGTAACCTGCCGAATTCACGTGGCCTGATTGGTGGATACTGTGAGTTCAATAGCAACAACGAGAATGGACCTGAAGATCTGTGGGTACGGTTCAATAACGAACTCACCGACAACGGCATCGACACTGTCTGGTTCGAGTGGAAGTGGGCAGCCGATCCAAACGATCCGAACTTCTGGTCGTCCATTGGTTATGCCTATCAGGACCTTGGTGTCACCGGCAATTGGGTCTATTCATGGGATGTCTACAACGCATTCCAAGGCACGTGCGGTACGATTAGCCTGCGTGCGGTGATGAGCGACAACGCCATTCCGGAATCGAACCTTGCCTATGTGCTGTTCGCTGATTCCGTCCGTGTGGATAACTGCCCGCCGACCGTCATGTTCACCAATGTAAACGGTGACTTGACGCCGGATCAGACGGTCATTCCATGGGGCGAAGTCATCAACATGGTGGCCACTGCTGAAGATGTCTTCGGTAACGGTGGCAACAGCAATATCAGCCGCGTGTGCTTCTACGGCGAAGAAGATACCAGCCCCGACCTGATTTCCTGCGACGAGCAAGGTCCTCTGTGGTCGGCACAGCTGGCGACAACTGCCCTCACGCCCAACTCGTGGTACACACTGGTTGTGGTCGCGTGGGATGAAGCCGGCAACTGCAGCGAGCACGTGATTACGGTCTATGTTGAAGATTCGCAGTTCCAGCGCGCTTGCATCGTCGGTTTTGATGATGATAACGAGTTCGGCTGCGACGACTACCTGTACGCAGTGACCGATGATTGCGATCCGAATTGGACCGATCAGGTTCAGTTCCAGGTCTCGATCAACCAAGGTCAGACGTGGATTCCGCTGAGTGACGCCGTCAACACGCGTCAGGATCAGTGCAACGACTGGCTCGGCTGGCACCTGTGGCAGGTAACGCTTGAATTCGACCTGTATCCTGCGAACGCCTGGTTCCGTGCAGTGGCATGGGATGAAAGTGGTAACATCGATCCGAACCCGCCGATCTGGCGCCGTCAGGATGTGTCTGTCACCACCCAAACGCAAATCTGGGCGCCTGACTGGGTACGCGTCCCGAGCAACGGTGAAATGCAGCCGTGGGTCCTGACCACGTTGGAAGACTATACGGAAAACTGCCTCATCGAAGCCGGAGTTGTGTGTATCGAACCGGAAGCTGGTTCCAGCTTCTATGCCGGCGAACTGCCGCTGAATACCAGACCGTGCGAACTTGAAGATGAAGACGGACGTATCAAGGTCTTCAGCTCCAACAAGATCCAGCAGGGTGACAATGTCTTCATCCAGATGGTCACGTACGCGATGGATATCCACAAGGCTAACTACCAGGGTGGATCGAACGGAACGCTCGTCAGCGAAGACGGTGTTCTCGAAGTCACGATTCCTGCCTGGGGTACCGGCTGGCGCGGATCCCTCTGGTTCCAGCCGTATCTGCCGTCGCAGACGCACAGCATGGTTCCGGCCTATCAGTACTACTATACCTTGATCTCCGCGGTTGAAGAAATTCAAAGCGACGATCTTGGTGATATCGACATCGAACAGGCGCCGTCTTCCTTCCGTATGCGCTTCGACAACAGTCTGCTTCCGGAAAATGCGGAAGAATGGCAAGTTGTCGTGGCCTACTGGAACTGGGATGCGGATGATGAATCAGGTCAATACAATGGTATGTGGCAGGAGTGGGGTATCACCTACAACGACCGCGACCTCGAAAACGGAATCGTGGACTTCCAGATGATTCCGGATTGGGATGTATCCGACCTCACTAATATCTGTCCGGATCGCATCCGCTTCGGTGTGTTCCTGACTACGATTCGCCCGATCGACGAGTTCGTTCGTATGAACAGCGGCGACAACTGCCACCCGTGGTTTGATAACCCGTATTACAACGGTCTGCCGGTGGTTGATTGTACCCCGATGTGGTGGGTGGTTCTGGGTGAAGGTGAAACTCCGCCGACGCCTGACCGCGTGGACGTTTGGCTGGACGGTATCCGCATCGTCAATGACGGTGAGCCGGTCGAGCTTGACGGCTACAACTACGACAACTGCTACTACGACGAACTGTTCGACATCGAATATGACGAAGTCAGCGGTATCTTCTCGGTTGAGTTCAATCCCAACTATGGAAGCTGCCCGCCGTGGTTCGGCTGCCTGACGCAGGGTGTCCACACGATTCAGTTCTACGTGGATAACCGTCCGACTCGCGTGACCGAATTCTTCGTGGACAACACGCTGCCGACAGCATACACTGAACCTACCTACATTGGTGATGTCAACGTCACCCTGTGGGCAGACCTCATCGATCGCGAGTCAGGAATTGATACACAGTACGTGTACCTCGATCTCCGCAATTGCGAATACGATGGTGGCGACTATGTGCATGAAATCACGTCGGAAGCCTTGACGTTCGAGCCGATTCTTGAGAACGGCGTTCAGATTGGTGTGCGTGCCTCTGTCACTGTACAGTGGGATGGCTTGATTGACGGACTGTTCTCTTACTGGTACGATGAGGAGAGCGGCTACTACAATATCGAGAACTGCCCGCTGACACTGTGTGCACATTGGCACGTCTACAACAATGTCTGTCTTGAGAACGAAAGCACGTATGATTATCGCTACACGGTGGATATCGTTCCGCCGGTCATCACGCCTGTCTCGCCGGTCGGTGCGCCGATTGACGACGACGGTGACGGTGTCGCGAATGAAGACGTGGCTGACTGCATCAACAATGACGGAGACGTCTACTGGTCGAACGGCTGGGTCGCACGCTACGATGAAGACCCGATCAACTTCGAGCAGGCCGTGTTCAACTGCGGCGAGCGTCCTGTCATTCAGGCCTCGATCAGTGACTGGGCACGCTGCTGCTTCGGAGCTGCCGGTGTCGACCTTAGCGCGGTCCGCTTCTGGATCGACGACCTCGAATTCACCGCGGCTGATACGTCGGTGGCAGGTCTGAACTTCCGGATCGTGCAGCCTGGTCAGAACGACTTCGTGTTTACCATCGGTGGTCCGAACTCCGGTGAAGCTGCAGACCTGTTCTACACGCCTGGTGATCACCGGATTACCATCGCCGTGCCGGACAATGCTGGCAACATCGGTACGATGGATCATCAGAATATCAGCTGGACATGGCATGTTGACTGTCCGGGACCGTCTGTCGAATTCGACGACACGGAATGCGGCGCTTGGTTCAATCCTGAATCACAGCCCGGCAACCCGCAGGACTTCGGATTCACGGTGCGTACGGTCGGCGGAGCAGCCATTGCCCCGAACGGTATCAGCTACACCGTCGTGACGATTCCGGATCGCATCCGTATCAGTGGTCCCACGACCATTGACCCGGCTGGTCGTGACGAAGTCGAAGTGACGTTCACGATGGACGGTTCGTTCCCGGATGGCCAGACTGGTCTGTCCATCGAAGTTGAGACCCGTAACATCTTCTTCGTGTCCGGCAGCGATAACGGTTACAACATGTCGGCTCGCACCTACTGGGCTGACAACTGCGACCCGACGGACGTGGCACACTTCCCGGCAACGGGTGACAGTGTCATGAACGAAGGCAACGTGGTCGTTGAACTGCGTTACAGTGATGATTGCGGCGGAGCGCTGGCTTCGATTGGCGGCGATGCCACCCTTGCGAAGGGCGCGACCCGCATGCTGAATGTATCCGGCAAGGATGCCGCATCCAACAAGAGCGAAACGCGCATCGATCGCGATGGCGACGGCACGCTGGACGACAATGGTTCGGGTATTGTTCCTGACCGTGTCTGGTTCGTCGTTGTCCCGCCGCGTGGTCCGGTGCAGCGCTATGAAAATGCTGAAGACTTCATCGAGCGTACGTCTTCCAGTGCCAAGATCGTCTTGGTGGATCCGATTGCGGGTCTCTGGACGGTCAACGGTTACGCCGAAGACTGTGTCGGTAACCTGCTGACCACGACGTGGACCTTCCGCGTCCTGAGCACCGGCCCGATCGTCGTATTCGGTGATGTCGAAGAAGGTAGCTGCCAGTACAACGGCTTCTGGAATCCGGATTATCCGTTGGACTTCACGGCTACCATAACTGAGAATGACGGCGCCAACGTGCGCAACGGTGACATCAGTGTCCGCTTCATCGGCTTGTATGACTGCGATGGCAGCATCTGTGAGCGCGATCTGACGGCCAATGTCAACCTGAACGTTACGCCGGCTTATAGCAACCAGATCACTGATCAGGTCTTCACGGTGACGGGTTCTGCCACGTTTGGTAACTTCGGCGGCAATGGTACGCCGACCGACGTGCGCATCGTCCTCACTGCACGTGACCAGTACGGCACCGTCCGTGAGGTCCAGCAGACCTGGGTGGTTGATGACGCCAAGCCGATCGTCGAAGCCATCAGCCCGCTGCCTGGCAGCGTGGTGAATGGTGACCTGCCGGTAACCATCAGCGGCCGCTTCTTCGATGACGAAGACTACGGTTCGGCTGCCGGTATGCCTGGTGGCGATGCAACGCTCCTCGATAAGAACGTCGCTCCTGCGTCGGGCTTCATCGGTGGCGTTAATCTGAAGGGTTCAGATGACAAGGGTGCAACCACCTTCTCGACCACCAAGCTTGATCTTGGAGCATGGCGTGAAGCGTTGACCCGCGGTGTCACGAGCCTCGACGGCAACAGCGGTATCGACCTCGATTGTATCGAGTTCCGCCTGCACAATCACCGTACGGGTCAGTACACTGACTTGATGGAAGGTGCAACGATCGGCGGTGGTGTGATTACCTGGTCCGGCAACCTCTCCGAAGGTCCGTACACGGTGGTTCTGACGGTCTGTGACCGCGTCTGCAACACCGAAAGCCGGGTCTGGGACTTCGTAGTGATCAACGGTGGTCAGGGCGGCTCGCGCATCGTGTGGCAGCCTCCGTTCCACGTGTCGGCCATGCCGCATTGCTTCAAGGCATTGTTGGTGGGTGACGCGTTCGATCGCACTACGGTTCGTATGACGCTCGAAGGCGCGATGATGGTCGAAGGCCAGCTCATCTACGCCCCGATCGTGGTGGATGCGCCTGTCAACTTCAGTGGCGACACGGCAATCTACTGTGCGAACTTCGACTTGACCGGCCTGCTGAACATCCGCGCGACGCTGGGTGGCCAGTACTACGGTGGTATCGCATTCCCGAGCAGTTCGCAGGTCTACACGGTGGATACAGGTCGTCCGGTCTTCACGGCCGTCCAGCCTGATCCGTCGGTTATCCTGCCGATTCTGAGTTCGCCTGAGTTCCGCGTGGACTTCGCTGAAGTCGGCACGACGGGTCTGGATCCGGCTTCTGTTCGCCTGTGGCTGACCACAGCGGGCGGTGAGAACGTGGCCAATAACCCGACCGTCTCGATTGCCCCGAACGACCTGACCGGTTACGCGACGCTGCGTCCGGCTGCGCTGGCTGTGGGTAACTACGTCCTGCATGCGGAAGTCAGTGACCTCGCCGGCAACAGTGCTTCGGCGACGTGGAACTATCGTGTCGGTCAAGAGTCGCCGATCGTTGATGGTGAGACGTACAACTATCCGAATCCATTCACCAAGGCTGATGGCTATACAACATTCCATCTGCCGCTGGGTGAAGGCTCCTCGGGTGGCGCAGTGGTCTCGATCAAGATCTACGACTTCTCCGGCCGCTATGTCACTACGGTGTGGGATGGAGTCTTGAATGATCCGAATACTCCGATCACTTGGAACGGTACCAACGCCAATGGCGAAGAAGTCGCTAACGGTGTCTACCTTGCCAATGTCGAAGTGTCCGGTGGCGGCAAGTCTGTCAAGAACATCGTGAAGGTTGCCTACAAGAAGGCTGACAACTAAACCCAACCGGTGCTGGGAAGCCGCATAACGCGGCTTCCCAGCCCGTGTTTTGTAATCACTCGGAATTATGAGTTACTTGAGAATAGCCGATAGGACAGGAGGAAGGGATATGTCATCCCGAATTCGCAATACGGCGCTGGGACTGTGCATGCTGATGCTGTTCGGTGCCTCTGCCGCCTTCGCGCAGAATTATACTGATCCGTATCTACGGATGGGTGTGGGCGCGAGAGGAATGGCGATGGGTACGGCCCAAACCGCCGTCGCCAACGACGCGACCGCGGCTTACTGGAACCCCGCGGCGCTACATTGGCTCCACAAATTTGAAGTGGCGTTAATGTACACCGGTGGGCTGGAGGCCGATCGTAATCACAACTATATCGGTGCATCGCTATGCGCCGAGCGCATTGGAACCTTCGGCCTCTCTTGGCTTAATTCCGGCATCACCGGCATCGGCCAGTATGATGGTACGGGCGCCAAGACCGGAGATTTCGATGTGTCCAACAACGCCTTCCAGCTGAGCTACGCGCGCGGTCTCGGAAACGGGTTCTCGCTTGGTTTGAGCGCGAAGTATCTGCAGGAAGACCTCGCGGACAACACGGGCTGGGGTCTGGACGCAGGCTTACTGTTCCGTCCGTACGATGAGATCCTCGTGGGTCTGATGGTGCGCGACTTGGCCGGTGAGCATGGCAAGGACGACATCCCGTTTGAGACGCGACTGGGCATGGGCTTCATGCCGTGGAAGGGTGTCACGTTCTCGGGTGATATCCAAGTCATCGAAGATGAAGACGCCACGCTTGACGTGGGCGCCGCGTATGACTTTGATGTCAGCGACAACGTGAGCTTCTACCTTGCCGCAGGTATGAATGACCTCGTGGAAACCGATCAGGCCAACAGCGGTTTGACCGCAGGCTTTGGTTTCGGTTTCAAGAGCTTTGGCATTCAGTACGCCTACGTCGAAGAGCCGCAGGCATTCTTGAACGAGAATCACCGTCTATCGGTGAACTTCTTCTTCCGAGAGTGCAATTCGCTGAAAAGCGCAATGGGCAGCTTGAAACGTGATCGTCAGGCTGGTGCGGCAGTTGCCAAGAGCGATGGTCCGAAGGAATTCATCCATCGTTATATCTTCGAAGGCAATCCGTCTCTGAAGCTTAGCCTGGAGTTGCTGCGTCCCGAACACAAGGATTCAATCGAAGCCGTGTGGATGGAGACCGGTGGCGTGGTCAGCTTCCCGGGTATCAACTTCGCCACGGGTTCCGCTGAAATCACGGACGAGTTCGCTCGTGTGCTGGACGGTGCGGCTAAGCTGATCAACGAGCATCCTGAAATTCAGCTGCTCGAAGTTCAGGGTCACACGGACAACACCGGTTCGGATGCCATCAACAACCCGCTGTCACAGGCGCGTGCTGATGCAGTTCGCAACTACCTGATCTCGCGTGGTGTCGATCCCAGTCGCCTGGTGGCTAAGGGCTATGGTTCGACCAAGCCGGTTGCCAGCAATGCGTCTGAACAGGGTCGCTACCAGAATCGTCGCATCGACCTCGTGCGCGTCCGCTAAGCACGAACTGACTGTAATCTGCGTCGAGGAGTGCAGCGGTCTGTTGGCCGCCACTCCTCGACTCACTCCATGACCTCTCGAAAAGAATGGATGAAGCCATGAAGAGAGTTGGATTAATCCTGTTCTCGTCTGTGCTGGTATTGGCAGTCTACGCCTTGTCGCTGGCACAGCTCGAGTCGCGCAACGCCGCGGCCAAGTATCTCCTGCGTGTTATGGATGGCGAATCACCTCGGGCCTATTATGGTTCGGCTGTCGAAGGTGCCTATGCGTGGACGGGCGGCAATCTGCTCTACGCAGTTTCCGCCACCGGCGAGAATGCCGGTCCGGTAGCCCGCGGCACCGTGACAGTGTATGACGGACTGCTGGCGACTGCTCCGGTGCTCACGATTCGTGGGCAAGAGGATGGCGACCTGTTTGGTAGTTCGCTCTCTTCCGGGGATTTTAACGGCGACGGCACTCCGGATCTTGCGGTAGCCGCGGAAGGTGGGCAGGGAACGGGAAATCGCCCGCCAGGCAAAGTATACCTTTATCTTGGTGGCGGTTCCTTTGGTTCGAGTAGCCAAATGATTACCGCAGGCGAAAACGGTGATTCGTTCGGTCGCGCTATCAGCATGCAGAACGACGTGAATGGCGACAGCTACGCCGATCTCGTTATCGGAGCGCCGCATTCCGCCAAAGCCGGTGCGACATCGGGCCGTGCCTACATCTGGTATGGCAACGCAGAAGGCAAACTGAACAAGTCGCCAGACGTTGAAATCAAACTGGGCACGCTAAACGACCTGTTTGGCATGTCTGTCGCGACCGGGGACATTACCGGAGACGGACAGGCTGATATTGTTGTGGGGTCTCCGCATTATGGCACTGAAGCGGTCTACAGCGGCGCAGTGTTCGTTTTTGGAGGCGGCAAGGGTCTGAATGTCTCCAAGCCGACAAAGCTCTACAAGGGCGAGCTAACCAGCTTTCAGGACCAGTTTGGTTGGGCCAGTGCTATCGTGCCAGATCTGAGCGGAGACGGCGTGGCGGAACTCCTTGTCGGGGCACCGCAATACACCTCCGGTGGCAGGCAGCTCGGCAAGGCTTATCTTTACCACGGCGGATCTACGCTACCGGAAAGCCCATCCAGCACGTACTCAGGGTCGCAGGAAGCCGGAAGATACGGAGACCATGTCTACTCTCTCGGTGACCTAAATGGTGACGGAAAAGGCGATTGGGCGGCGCAAGCCGCAAATGCCGCGCAGAGTCGGGGTGTTGTTTACTTCTATTATGGCGGCTGGGAAACTGACTTCTATCAGTTCACAGGGGAGTCCGTCGCCGACGTTGCAGGGAACACCCTGGTTTCGCTTGGGGACCTGGACGGAAACGGTGCTAAGGACGTCGCACTTGGCGCGCGCTGGTGGGACCGCGACATCGAGGAGAATGTCGGGCGGGTTTATCTGCTGAGTATTCAGTAGTTTTCTCGCAAGCGTCCACGTTCCACACAGTTCGTAAATAACGGTATAACAATTGCAAAGCATCTTGAAGGGGCTGTCGGTCAGCCCCTTTTTCATTGCTTTTTAGCCGCATAGTGTGTATATTTTGTGTCACCGATTTTCCTGAAGGACAAATCGAATCATATGATTCTGAACAACTTAAAAAATAAGGCACAAGACGGGTCGCTACGGGTTGGCGTCATCGGCTTGGGCTACGTTGGGCTGCCGTTGGCGGTTCAGTTTGCCGCTAAGGGAATCCGCGTCACCGGGATCGACGTCTCGGAGCGAAAGGTTGAAAAACTGCAGCGTGGCGAGAACTACGTGCTCGACGTAGATGATAAGCAGCTCACGGAACTCGTGAAGTCCGGCATGCTGGAAGCCACGACCGATTACTCTGTCATTCGAGACTTGGATGCTATCTCGATTTGCGTGCCGACGCCCTTGCGCAAAACCGGCGATCCAGATATCTCCTACATTCTGGCTGCGCGCGATGAGGTCCTCAAGTATGCTCATCCGGGTCTGCTGATTGTCCTGGAGAGCACCACATATCCCGGCACGACCGATGAGCTGATGGTCCCCGCCTTTCACGAAAAGGGATTGTCAGTCGGGGAAGATGTCTTCATATGCTTCTCGCCGGAACGAGTGGATCCGGGTAACGAGAAGTTCGGCACGCATAACACGCCGAAAGTTATGGGCGGCACGACGCCTGCCTGTCTGGAAGCGGCGCAAGCAGTCTACTCTCTGGTTATTGACACGATTGTTCCGGTTTCCAGTACACAAGCAGCGGAGCTTGTGAAACTGCTCGAGAACACATTTCGCTCAATCAATATAGGTCTGGTAAATGAGCTTGCGATTATGTGCGAGATCCTTGGTGTGGACGTCTGGGAAGTCATCCGTGCCGCTTCCACCAAGCCGTTCGGGTTCATGCCTTTCTATCCCGGACCGGGCCTGGGTGGACACTGTATTCCGATTGATCCGATCTATCTCTCTTGGAAGCTTAAGACACTGAAATACCGCGCGCGCTTTATTGAGCTTGCCGACGATATCAACACAAGCATGCCCGAATACGTCGTGCAGCGTGTGGCGGACGCCCTGAACGAACGCGGTAAAGCGGTGAAAGGCTGCAGAGTGCTTGTGATGGGTGTGGCTTACAAGCGAGACATCGATGACTCTCGCGAGTCGCCATCACTGGACATTATCGAACTGCTCATGAAGCGGGGTGCGACTGTGGACTATCACGATCCATATATCGCCGAAGTCGCAACAGCGCACCATGACATGAAGTCCGTACCATTTGACGCGTCTACGTTGACGAAGTATGATGTGGCGGTGATCTGTACTGACCATCGCTCCGTGGACTACGCAATGCTTTGCGAGCGTGTGCCGCTTGTTTTTGACGCGCGCAACGCAACCGCGCCGCTCGGTACGCGTAATAACGTGGTCAAGCTCTAACCTGCTCCATCACGTGAAGCACTTGGGAGCGATTCTGGAACTGCTTCGGCCGGCTCAATGGTCGAAGAATCTGATCATTTTCGCGGCAGTTCTGTTTTCGCCTGCACGTGTGGTCGTCGAATCACCCGAAGTTCTATTGCGTGCGCTGCAAGGCTTCGCTGCATTCTGTCTGCTTTCCTCGGCGGTGTATGCGCTGAATGACGTCCTCGATCTTGCCGCGGATCGCACTCATCCTAAGAAGAAGACTCGGCCATTGCCCTCCGGTCGAGTGTCCGTGTCAACCGCGCTGGCATTCTCGCTCCTGCTTGCGATTGTGGGCGTGGTTTGGGCGTTCTGGCTGGATCCATACTTCGGCTGGGTGGGAGTGGCCTATTTAACCGCAAATCTGGCTTACTCGCTGGGTTTGAAGCGTGCGGTGATTCTCGACGTGCTGCTGCTCTCTATGGGTTTTGTGCTTCGCGCTGTTGGAGGCGTGGCAGTAATCCGCGCGATGCTCCCGGAAGTATATCTTTCCTATTGGCTGATTCTCTGTGCGTTCCTGTTGTCGCTGTTTCTGGCTCTGGCAAAAAGGCGTCACGAGATTGCCATCCTTGGCGAAGCTGCTGCGAGTCATCGCGCCAGCTTGGCGGCCTACAGCATTACATTCATTGATCAAATGCTCGCCGCACTCTGCGCGGCTACGATGGTAGCCTATAGTCTGTATACGATCTCGGACGACACGTTCAGGCATTATGGCACTCGGAGCTTATTCTGGACGCTGCCGTTTGTGGTCTATGGACTGTTCCGCTATCTGTATCTGATCTACAATCGCGGTGAAGGGGGAGACCCCACAAAGCTGCTCGTTAAGGATCGAGGAACGTTGATCAACGTGGCGCTCTGGGCACTTACGACTGCCACAATCGTTTATCTGACCTGAAATGATTTTCTTGCGTTTTCGCTTCTTCCTAATCAGCTCGCTCTGCCTCGCGCTTGCTCTGAGTGTTTCAGCCTGCAAGAAAGGCGATGAGAGTCAGAGCGGGGTGACCGGGCGTGTTACAGCGGCGGAAGGAAACGGTGGCGGAGCAATCGTCAGGCTTTATCCAGCACCAAGTCCTTTCAATGATGTATCAGTCTGGTCGGTGCCGAATCGGGTAAGTTCCGTCGGTTTCGGATACGACTTGCATTTCGGGTATGACCATCGAACCGCGAGTTCCGCTTACGTGGACACCGCCGACGGTGACGGCAGTTTTCGATTCGAGAACGTAACGGTTGGCGACTATGTTGTGGTCGCAGAGAAGCCCAATCAAGGGTGGACCCCTTACCGCCTTCTGCGTGTTTCCGGCGACGTCTCGGTCGGCGACCTGCAATTGCCGCGAGTTGTAACTTTGACCACAGTCAACGGGGCCAACATCGCCAGCGATCAAACGTGGAGCAGCGGCACCCATTACATTCTGGCTGACAATACATTTGTTCGTGAGGGCGCAACTCTTACCATAGAGCCCGGCGCGATCGTTCGCATCGCAGGCAATAAAGCTCTGAACATTCTGGATGGAACGCTCGTATGCCGTGGAACGCCGGACCGCTTCATCATCTTCACCGCGGCGGATGTCGTGAGCCGCGATCCCGACGAATGGCTGCGCGTGCGACTGTCCGCAAGTGCTTCTCCTCCCGACTTTGCCTATACGGCATTCAAATTCGGTGCGACAGCCATCAGCAGCGACGTGAACGGCGGCATCGTTGAGTTCTGCTCGTTTGACCGATTTGTGAACGAAGGAGTGCTTGCACTAAGACAGCCCCCGACCGTGAGGAATTGTGTGTTTAATCGCGTCGCGACGGGTGTGCGCGCGGCTTACACAAGTGGATTCCTCTGTGAACGCAACGTTTTTCAAACGTGCGATCCGTTTGCGATCGTGCTGGACACAGTCGATGACGGCGAGGTCTTTTGCAATTGGTTTCGCGACTGCGGCGGATCGGACACCAGCGGATCTGTGGATCGAGGTGTCATCAGCATGGATTGGGTCACGAATTTTGAGATCCGTAATAATCACTTTGAGACCTCTTGGTATGCGCTGGCAATTGGCTCGCGGGTGGATTCAACAGTTCGAGTCCATCATAATATCTTCGAGCGAATCAATCGTGTCGCCGATATCGGCGTAACCGAAGAGCGACGCAGCGCATCTTATCCGAAGTTTAATTACAATTGCTTCCGTAATATCAGCCTGCGCGTGATCTTCGTGCATTGCAACGCACACAACAATCGCGATGTTGATGCCACTCGCAACTTCTGGGGAACCACCAGCATCAGTACAATCCACCAGTCTTTTGTCAACGACCGGAATGACGATCCGATTTGTCCGTCCGTTTACGTCGAACCTGTGCTGCCGTCTTGTGAAGCGGTTCAATCTGAGACCGGGATTCCGGCGGGAATCTGTCCATAACTCGTGCAATACGTCGGTAAGGACATCGTAACGCAAGGCGCACTCCTGCATCTCAATCGCGAGACTGCCTGGAACCACCTGCGATCACGCGCAAAACAAGGCATACGGAAGGCGCAGAATGCAGGCATCCGTGTCGTGGAGAGCCGCGATTTGAGCCTCATGGCGAAGCTCTGGTATGACCCGGAGACGCTGACGGATTCGTTATCGCCTGAGCAACGGCTCTTTCTCGCCTACGTCGGTGAAGAATTGGTTGGCGGCATTATTGTCACGCCCGTTACGCCCAATACGCTCTTCTATCACTACGGCGGAACCAATGAATTCGGTCGCCAGATCGAAGCGAATGCCTATCTCTTCTGGCATGTCGTCTGTGAGTATGAGAAGAGTGAGTTTTCCTATCTTGATGTTGGTGTGAGTTTCCGGCACGAGCTGCAGCACTACTTTCAAAAGTATTGCACGAAGCCCTATCCTATTCTGTTTCGTCCCCCGCCAGAAGAGTCCAGGCCCCGCATTCGTATCGAACCTTTTGAAAGCGCGGATCTGGATGCGCCTGAAGAGCAGGTCATCGCCATCAATACCGCACTCTCCGAGTATTTTGAAGCCGAGTTCACGTACATGCCCTCGTGGCCGTATGCAATGCAATCCGCGCTTCGGGCCGCGAATGTCGAGAAAGGGAGCGTAATTGGGGTGTGGGCGTCGGTCGGGGAGCAATCGTATGTGGAAACTCTGAATCGACTGTTCGGCGATCAGTGGGCTTTCGCACCGCGTGCAGAGCATAGCTCTGCTCGAATTGCCTGTCATCGCTGGGGATACTGGTGTGCCGAAACCGAGTCGCTTAGCATGCACGACACTCCACTTATCGAGGATTGTCGCGACGCACTGTTGCATGGCGCGCATAAAGTCCGACCTGGCAGTTACGGTCGTTTTGCGGTATTCGACTTCTCGCGCTTTCTGCCCCTTCCGTTTGGCGCGGCCCTTGTCGGTGAACACTTTGCGGACAAGACAGTTTGGGATCGTTTCCATTGTTTGGACGTGACTAAACGCAATCGAGTCAGAGAAGGCCTGCAGATCCACTGGCGTCGCAGAGATCAGGAGTTCCTGTCGAGAATAGAGAATCTTGGAGTCTTGGAGGAGTTGTTCGGACTAACGGGCATGCACGAGAGACTTAGTGGCCAGTTCGCTCCGGCTTGCTATGTATTCGAGTCTCGTGATCCATACTCTGTTCGCGCAATTCATGAGCGACTTGCAACGTTTGGTGTGGTAACCGAATTGGATGAGCACGAAGCGCTTTTGGCATTACCCTGCCATTCGCGATTAGGGCGCGGCCAGCTTGAGTATGTCTTTGCGGCGATTCGGGGGATGATCAACCCCTGTTACACCTACGTCCGACCCGACCCTTCACAGCGCGACTAAAATGCCCGCAAAGTATCTGGTCACCGGCGGTGCCGGTTTTATCGGTTCAAACCTCGTTGAAGCGCTCCTGAGGCGGGGCGACAGCGTGCGTATCCTGGATAATTTCTCGACGGGAAAACGCGAGAATATCCAACCATTTCTTCATGACATCGATCTGATTGAGGGTGACCTTCGTGACGAAGCGGCGGTCGCGCGGGCGGTAAGAGGATGTGATTATGTATTGCATCAGGGCGCGTTAGGCTCCGTGCCGCGATCTGTTCACGACCCCGTGACGAGCAATGAGGCGAACATCCGCGGAACATTAAACGTCCTGATTGCTGCCCGCGATGCAGGGGTCAAACGAGTCGTCGCTGCTTCGAGTTCTTCTGTCTATGGAAACACCCCGACGCTTCCAAAGGTGGAAACAATGCCGGTGCTCCCGCTATCCCCTTATGCGGTTACAAAGCTCGCGACTGAAAAGTACTGCGCCGCGTTCCATTCGGTTTATGGGTTGGAAACTGTCGCTCTGCGTTACTTTAACATCTTTGGACCACGACAGGATCCAGCCTCGCAGTATGCCGCCGTGATTCCGCTGTTCATAACCCGAATATTAAAGGAAGAATCGCCCATCGTGCATGGAGATGGCAGGCAGTCGAGAGACTTCACCTATGTGGAGAACGCTGTTAGTGCGAATCTGCTCGCGTGCGAAGCTCCTGCTGAAAAAGTTGCCGGCGAGTTCTTCAATGTAGCTTGCGGTGAACGTTACTCATTGCTGGACGTCTTGCACGGAATTGGCAGCGCGTTGGGACGAGACGTGCAACCAGTGCACGAACCGAGCCGCGCAGGCGACGTGCGCGATTCGCTTGCCTCAATCTCGAAATTCGAAGAAGCCGCAGGATATCGGGTGCTTGTCTCGATGCCTGAGGGCCTCAAACGTACAGTTGAATATTTTGTAAAGGCACATTCATGAGCGTAGGAATGCTGAATCTGCAAGCTCAATTTCGTCAGATACGTGACGAAGTAATGGCGGAAGTGTCGCAGATTTTTGAAACGCAGAGTTTTATTCTGGGAAGCCGTGTCAAGGGGCTGGAAGAGAAGATGGCGGCCTTATCCGGAATGCCGTTTGGCATTGGAGTCTCTTCCGGCACTGATGCGTTGCTCTTGTCGGTCATGGCTCTTAAGCCGCAACCCGGCGAAGAAGTAATTACCACACCCTATACGTTTTTTGCGACGGCAAGCTCAATCGTGCGCGCGGGTGCAAAGCCCGTATTTATTGACGTGGACGAGGCGACGTTTAATGCTCGAGCGGATATGATTGATTCGGTAGTCACTTCCAAAACTCGCGCACTTTTGCCGGTTCACCTGTTCGGGCAAATGGTCAATCCTGACTTGTGGCTCCGTGCGGCAAGGAAGCACAATCTAACCATCATCGAAGACGCGGCTCAAGCCGTAGGTGCAAAATTCAACGGTGTTGTGTCAGGTGGATTCGGTGAACTGAGCTGCTTCTCTTTTTATCCGACAAAGAATCTCGGCGGTGCGGGAGACGGAGGGATGGTGCTTGCCCGCGATGAGGCATTGGCGCACGATGTGCGTATCAATCGGGTACACGGGGGAAAAGATCGCTATTTCCACGATCAGATCGGTATCTGCGGCAGACTGGATGAGCTGCAAGCGGCAGTGCTTCTGGTAAAGTTCCGCCATCTTGAGCAGTGGAACGAGCGCAGGCGTGCCATCGCCGAACTCTACAAGAGCGGACTCAAAGGGCTGCCGGTGACGTGCCCGGTCGAAGAGACCGGCGCGTATCATACGTATCATCAATACGTCATTCGTGTTCCTCGGCGTGATGAACTAATGGAGTCGCTCAAGTCGCGCGGAATCGGTAGCATGATCTACTATCCTGTTCCGTTGCATCTTCAAAAGTGCTTCAGTTTCCTCGGCTACAAAGAGGGTGACTTCCCCGTTTCGGAGAGACTCTCGAAGGAAACTGTCGCGCTGCCGATGTCTGCCGAGTTAACCGATACAGAAGTCGCGGAAGTGTGTGACGGAGTCCGTGCGTTTTACGGTGGCGGCGGAGCGTAGCAAGACAAGCGCTAAAAAGGATCGAGTCACTCTGAAGCTATGGCAAGAACTGTCGAACGGACTATCTGGCTAAGGGTCTTTCACCTGTTGGGAGACTTGCTGCTCACTGTTGTCTCGTTTGTGCTTGCCTTTGCCGCGCGAACGGAGATTCGGGCTGTCTACTTCTTCGGAAGCGCTCAGTCTATCCATAGTTACTATGATGTGCTGGTGCTGCTGATTCCGATCTGGTGGCTGCTGTTGGACTTGCAGCATTCCTACAAGGATATCGGCCGGTCGACGGTCTGGCACGATTTCAAACTTGCGACCCGCACAGCCGTATTGGGAACAGTTTGTTTATTTGCCGCAGCGTACGTACTTCGCATAGAGCTCCCGCCGCGCTCGACTATATTCCTGTTTATGCTGTTGAACGCTTCACTGCTGACGGTCAACAGAGTCTTCTTCCGCTCCTTCCGGGAACTCGTTCGTTCTGAAGGTGGTCTAAACAAACGTGTCCTGATTGTCGGAACGGCGGAGAAAGCGAACAGATTTGTCAAGACAGTGGCCGAGAGTCCGGCGCTGTTTGTCCAATTGGTCGGCTTCGTGGACACTGAACGAAGTGAGAAACCGCCGATGGTCAAAGGAGCGAAGTATCTCGGGACACCTGAAAACCTGCCTGATGTCCTGCATGACCACACGATCGATGAAGTGGTCTATGCCGTTCCGACCAGGCATATCGCGGAATGCACAGACATGCTCGCGCTATGTGAACAGGAAGGTGTGAAGTCCGTCATCTTGTCGAATTGGTTCTCGAATCTCGTTGCTCATGTGTCCACGGAAATTCAGTATGACCAACCGGTGCTCATTTACAGTTCCATGCGGCACAAAGAGTGGCAGATTCTTGTTAAGCGGTTGTTTGACATCGCGTTTTCAAGCTTATTGCTTGTGATGCTCTCTCCGCTGCTGTTGCTGATTGCGGTCGCGATAAAATTCCAGGATGGCGGGCCGATTCTCTACAAGTGGAAAGTTGTCGGGTTCAATAAAGAGAAGTTCACGGGCTATAAGTTCCGCACGATGGTGGTGAATGCGGATGAAATCAAAGCGAAGCTTGAAGCACAGAATGAGATGAAGGGTGCGGTGTTCAAAATCAAGAACGATCCGCGAGTCACGACCATCGGGCGCTATCTGCGCAAATTCAGTCTTGACGAGCTGCCGCAACTGTGGAGTGTTCTAAAAGGGGACATGTCCATTGTCGGGCCACGCCCGCCGCTGGAAACGGAGCTGCCTCGTTTTGACAGTTGGCACCGCAGAAAGCTGTCCGTGAAGCCCGGCCTCACTTGCCTGTGGCAGATCTCCGGCCGCAGTTCCATCACAGATTTTGATGAGTGGGTCAAGCTGGACCTGGCGTACATTGACAACTGGACGTTATGGCTCGATTTCAAAATCCTTCTGAAAACCATACCTGCCGTCTTGCTCGGTCGCGGCGCACACTAAGTACAAAGGACACTCTTGCGAGTTCTCGTTACCGGCGGAGCCGGGTTCATTGGATCACACACAACAGATGAGCTGCTCCGACGCGGCTATGATGTAACGATTCTGGACAGTCTGGAGAAACCCGTTCATATGAAGGGGAAGCCGGATTACATTCCTTCGAAGGTGCGTTTTATTGAAGGAGATGTCCGCGATCGCGGGAAGATGCTCGAAGCGCTGCAAGGCGTTGAGGCTGTCTATCACTTCGCGGCATATCAGGATTATCTGCCGGATTTCTCGAAGTTTTTTTGGGTGAACAGCGTTGGCACCGCGCTCATCTATGAATTGATTGTCGAACACAAGCTTCCGGTCAAGAAAGTCGTTGTCGCATCGTCGCAAGCCGTGGCGGGCGAGGGTCGCTATGCGGCGAGTGACGGAACTCTCTATCATCCCGAACTGCGCCCTCTATCGCAGTTGGACTCCGGCGAATGGGAGTTTCGCGATCCCCGTAGCAACGAAGTCCTAAGATGGCAGCCGACGCCTGAAACTGATGCGAAACCTTTGAATCAATATGCGCTTTCCAAATACTCTCAGGAACTGATGACGCTGGCGTTCGGGAAGAGGTATGATATTCCGTCAGTGGCTATGCGTTTTTCCATCGTTCAAGGTCCGCGCCAAAGTTTCTATAATAACTACTCGGGCGCCTGCCGTATCTTTTCATTGAGCTACTTCTTCAATCGAGCACCGCTCATCTACGAAGATGGAGCGCAGGTGCGGGACTTTGTAAATATTCACGACGTTGTCCAGGCGAATCTGAAAGTACTCGAGGACGACCGCGCAAATTATGAGATGTTCAATGTAGGCGGAGGACGTGCGTACACCGTTACGGAGTTCTGTTCTATCGTCGCTCACGTTTTCGGCAAGGAAGATCTCAAACCGCGAATCCCCGGTCTTTACCGTTTCGGCGACACGCGGCACATCATCTCCGATGTCAGCAAGCTGAAAAACCTGGGCTGGCAGCCGACTCGTTCGGCCGAAGACTCAGTCCGCGAATACCGCGAATACCTCGAACGTCAGACAGACATCGACGACATCATGGACTTCGCTGAGCAGAAGATGCAATCCTTGAACGTAGTCAGGCCGGCAAAAGGAGCGAAAGCGTAAGAATGAAAATTCTGGTGACAGGTGGAGCTGGTTTTATCGCGTCGCACGTCGCGGACGGTATGATTGCCGCCGGACATGAGGTCGCGGTTCTGGATAATTTAAGCACAGGTTTCCGCGAAAACGTGCCTGCGAAGGCTGCCTTCTTTGAAGTGGACATTCGTGATGCCGTCGCGGTGGATCGCGTGATCAGCGCGTTCCGCCCTGATGTGATCAATCACCATGCCGCGCAGATGGACGTGCGGAAGTCGCTGGTCGATCCTGTTTTCGATGCAGAGTGTAACATCGTTGGTTCGCTGAATGTCATCCTTTCGGGACAAAAGCACGGAGTCAAGAAATACATCTATATTTCGACGGGAGGAGCGGTTTACGGTGAGCCCTCGGCCCTGCCTGTGACCGAGCAGCATCCAGTTCATCCCGAGTGTGCGTATGGGATTTCCAAGCACACGGTGGAGCACTACCTCGAGTTGTACAAACTTCTCTTTAGTCTTAGATACACTGTGCTGCGCTATCCGAACGTCTATGGCCCGCGGCAGAATCCGCACGGTGAAGCCGGTGTCATTGCGATTTTTGCCGGATTATTACTCGAGGGCAAGACACCGACCATCTATGGAGACGGCGAGCAGTTGAGAGATTATGTCTACGTCTCCGATATCGTGCGCGCGAATCTGCTTGCGCTTGAGTCCGGAGATGGTGAGATATTGAATATCGGTTCCGGAGTGGGAACTTCCGTAAACAGGCTCTTCGAAGAGCTTGCCAGACTTGCCGAGTTTCACGAGAAGCCGAACTATGCGCCGCCGCGAACCGGCGAGATTCGCGCCACGTACTTGGACGCTGCACGCGCGGCCAAATTCCTCGGGTGGAAGGCGGAAGTCAGCCTCTCTGAAGGCATGCGCAAGACCTGGGATTGGAATCGCGCCGTGCGCGAGAAGGCAGCAGCCAGCGCGTGAAAGCCGTTGTCCTGGCGGCAGGTATCGGAAGCCGCTTGGGTGCGCTGACGAAGGATCGACCCAAATGCCTCTTGCCGATTGCCGGGCGACCGCTGCTTGACTACTGGTGTGAGTCGCTTGCGAGGGTCGGAGTGAAAGAGGTTTTCATTAATACGCATCATCATGCCGCTCAAGTTCGCGAATTCATTAGAAAGGCCCCGCACGGCCTGACGTTTGTGGAAGGGTACGAGGAAACGCTGCTTGGGAGTGCCGGCACGTTGCGCAGTGCGTTTGAGTTTGTGAGAGCCGAAGAGAAATTCTTCATTATATACGCGGACAACTACTCAGAGATTGACCTGGCGCGATTGATGAGTTTTCACGAGCAGAGTGGAAGACCGCCGCTGGTGGTTACGGCTTATCAGACTGAAACTCCATCCAACTGTGGCATCTTTGAACTGGATGACGATGGACGAGTCATAAGCTTTGAAGAGAAACCTGCACAGCCGAAGTCCAACATCGCGAACTCCGGAATTCACGTTGCGTCTCGGGAGTTGTTTGATTTCGTTCCCTCAGACACCCCTGCTGATATCGGATTTCAAGTCCTGCCCAGACTCGTCGGCAAGATGTTCGCATATGTCACGGATGAGTATATCATAGACATTGGGACTCCTGAGAGCTACGCTAAAGTTCGAACGCGGAAAGAACTGACTTTTTAGTATGGTTATTACACAAACGCCACTCCGGTTGAGTTTTGCAGGCGGCGGCAGTGACTTGCCGGACTTCTATTTGCGTGGCGCAGGCCAAGTGATCTCGACTGCGATTGATAAGTACATCTTCGTCATCATCAAGGAACGATTCGATGACAAGATTGTCCTCAACTATTCACGAAACGAGACTGTAGACGAAATTTCGGAAATCAAACACGAGCTGATTCGTTCCGCTATGGAGCTGACCGGTCTGGGGCGAGGCGTCGAGATTTCTACTCTGGCGGATATTCCGTCGGAAGGCAGCGGGCTGGGTTCGTCTTCGTCATTGGTGGTTGGATTGCTAAACGCGATGTACACGTACCTCGGCAAGCAGGTTACGGCTGAAACTTTGGCGCAACAGGCGTGCGAGATCGAAATCAAACGATGCGGACGGCCAATCGGCAAACAGGACCAGTACATTGCTGCATACGGTGGATTGCGGAGATTCATCTTTGAGACGGATGACACGGTCACTGTACGGGAAGTAGACCTTCCTGCGCAGGCACTGCGGCTGTTTGGGAGCAATCTGCTGCTGTTCTACACGAATCGGACTCGCAAGTCTGCCGAGATTCTGACCGAGCAAAAGTCCAAAACGTCGTCACGTCGTGTCGTGCTCGAAGCGATGCTGCCGCTCGTCGAAAAGATCGAAACGTCGCTGGCTGCACTTGACTTCGAGGCCGTCGGCCGTTTGCTGCATGAAGGTTGGACATTAAAGAAGCAGATGGCTAGTAATATCTCGGACTCAGGTATCGATGAAATGTACGAACGCGCGTTGAAAGCCGGCGCGTTGGGCGGCAAGATCGCGGGAGCGGGGGGCGGAGGTTTTCTCTTGCTCTATGTTCCGCCGTCCAAACAGGAAGGCGTGCGCGCGGCGCTAAGCGATTACTTCGAGTTGCCGTTCATGCCGGAACGCGACGGCAGTAAGATTATTTTCAATATCAAACGATATCCCTTCAAGTGATGGCTGACAAAGCAGTTCATGTGCGCTCTTACTTTGAGCGTCTCAAGTCCGTATTGGACGGTGTGCGCGTCGATGACGTTGTTGCGTGCATCGATGTACTGGAGCGGGCGTATGAGCAGGATGCCACCGTGTTCATATGCGGCAACGGCGGATCGTGGACCACGGCGACGCATTGGGTTTGCGACTTCACTAAAGGCACGAGCGTATCCGGAAAGCGACGCTTTCGCATGCTGGCACCCGGTGACAATGTCGCCATGTTGACGGCCTATGCGAATGACGTGAGCTACTCGTCAGTCTTCAGCGAACCGTTGCGCGCGTACGCTCGCAAGAACGACGTCGTCATTCTGATTACCGCGTCCGGAAACTCACCGAACATTCTTGAAGCAGCCGCTGCCGCCAACGACCTCGGGTTGATTTCCATCGGGCTAATCGGCTTCGGCGGGGGAAAACTCGCGGAAATGGTGGATCACAAAGTTGTCGTTGAGTCGCGCGAATACGGCCCAGTCGAGGATCTTCACTTGATTTTGGATCACATCATAAGCACTTACCTTAAAGAGCATATTGCCCAACGGGCAGTGTAGCCAATTTTTCTAACACAAAATTAGTCCTCAAAATGAAAGTTGTCGTAATTGGCACCGGATACGTCGGACTTGTGACCGGAACCTGTTTGGCCGAATCCGGAAATCAGATCTACTGTGTAGATACGGATGTACGTAAAATTGAAATGCTTGAGAAGGGCATCGTCCCCATTTATGAACCCGGCTTGAAAGAGTACATGGATCGCAACGTCGCTCAGGGGAGACTCTCGTTTACAACGGATCTCTACTCCGTGATGGACGACGCGGAAGTACTGATGATTGCCGTTGGAACGCCGCCGGGGGAAGATGGCTCTGCGGATTTGAGTCATGTGCTCGCCGTCGCCGAAAGTATCGGCAAGCGAATCAAAGACTATAAGATCGTCGTCAACAAATCCACGGTGCCCGTCGGTTCGGCCGATCGTGTGCGCGAGATGATTCGCAAACATACGAAAGTTGAGTTTGATGTGGTTTCGAACCCCGAGTTTCTGAAGGAAGGCGACGCAGTCAATGACTTCATGAAGCCCGACCGTATTGTCATCGGAGCGGACAGTGATCGTGCGGCCGATGTGATGAAGCGGCTTTACGCGCCGTTTCACAGGCTAGGACATCGCGTGATTACGATGGATGTGCGCTCGGCGGAAATGACGAAATATGCAGCCAACGCGATGCTCGCAACGAAGATAACGTTTATGAACGAGATCGCCAATCTGTGCGAAGCGTGCGGCGCGGACATCAATCAGGTGCGTTATGGTATCGGCTCCGACAAGCGGATCGGCCAGCACTTCCTCTATGCGGGTATCGGCTACGGTGGATCGTGTTTTCCGAAGGACGTTTCCGCGTTAATCAGAATCGGACGTCAATACGGTCACGATCTGAAAATCCTTGACGCTGTTGACGAAGTGAATACGAAGCAGCGACTCAGACTCGTTGAGAAGACGGTGAAGCACTTTGGAGAGGATCTCTCCGGATTGAAACTTGCCGTGTGGGGATTATCCTTCAAGCCGAAGACGGACGACATGCGCGAAGCTCCGTCGATTTACACGATTGAAGCCTTGCATGAACGCGGAGCAAAACTCTGTGTCTATGACCCACAGGCAATGGAAAACGCCCGACCCATTCTGGGCGACAAGGCGCACTTCCATGACGACTATTACTCTCCTCTGAAGGATGCCGACGCACTGTTGATTTGCACGGAGTGGCAGGAGTTTCGTGAACCGGACTTCGAGCGGATGAAGTCGCTGATGAAGCGACCCGTAATTTTCGACGGGCGAAACCTCTTTGAACCGGATCAAATGCACGTCATCGGATTTGAGTATTTCGGGATTGGCCGCAAAACCGTTTAGTCTTGCTGCGCTCTTTGCGTTGCTGTTGATGTCCTGCGCCCGAATGGGCATTCCGCCGGGCGGACCGGAAGACGCTGCGGCACCGACGGTTGTCTCAACGACTCCCAACAGGAATGATGTCAATGTTGCGCAGAACACATATGTGATCCTCGAATTTTCGGAGCCGGTCAACCGTGCCAGTGTTGAGTCGTCGCTGTATCTTTCTCCCGAGCCGGGCAGGCGGTTGCGATATCGTTGGTCGGGACGATCACTGACTCTGGACTATCTTGATCCGTTGCCGGAGAGTCGCACGATTGTCGTGACCGTCGGCACTCAGGCGAAGGACCTGCGCGGTATTCCCGCTGACAGCAGCTTCACGCTCGCGTTCAGTACCGGCGATAAAATTGACCGCGGTGTTGTGCGAGGCAGAGTGGCGGTTCCTGCGGACGTGCGAACGATGACAGTGACGGCTTATCTGCTGCGCGATTCTCTCCCTGATCCGATAAGGGATGCACCCGATTATCGAATTCAGACGACGACGCAAGGTGAGTTTGAGTTGGGTTATCTTGCGGAAGGCGGTTACAGGCTCTTCGCACTGGATGACCGGAACATGGACGGGTTGTGGTCGCCTGCGAGCGAGTGGATAGGCACGGCAAATACCGATGTGGAAGTGCGGGAGGGAGATCGCCCTTACGTAACGTTTTCGCCATCATGGCAGGACACTACTTCGCTCGCCTTGCTGCGAGTTCGCCATGCTGATTCGTTGTCACTGGATGTACGCGTAAATAAACCCGACGTCTTGTCTGGGCTGCGAGTGTCGGATGCTGCGGGTGAGCTTGAGCTTTTTGACTGGATCGTGGACAGCAGCGCGAGCGGCAGTTGGCGGGCATTTCTCGCACGCGGACTGCAGGGCGACAGCGCGACCTGTGTGGTTCAGTGCGGCGGCGAGTCCGCTGCAGGGCGCTTTGCCGTTGTGCCGCGCGCGGACACGACAAGGCCTGTGCTCCTCGCGTCAATGCCGGCGAATCGTTCGAACAATCGTGCACCGTTCCCCGGCATTCAACTTGAGTTCAGCGAACCTGTGACGTTCCTCGAACAGACGGATTCTGTTTCGGTCGTTCTCAAACGGGATACGCTCGAGTTGCCCGTCACGATTGCCCAGCTTGCACCGCGACGATTCGAATTGCAGCCGGACAGTGCCTTGCTCCCGGACAAACGCTATACTCTGACGATTCCGGGGTCATTGATTAAGGATCGTTCCGCAAACAGACTCCGTGATTCTCTTTTGACTATAAGCTGGTACGACTACCCTGCGGACAGTTTGGGTGTTATCACGGGCGTGATTCGGCCAGGTGACGGCGGGCCGTGGATCGTGCATCTGTATGATGCAAAAGCCAGCACACTCCTCGACAGCGTCACATCGTCCGGTCCGTTTTCATTCAGCGGCTGGCCCGGTGGTGACTATCGTCTCCGCGTGACGCAGGACGTCAATGGGAACGGTCGTCCGGATGCCGGAACTGTTCTGCCATTTGGTTTTTCCGAAGCGTTTCTCTGGTATCCAGATACCTTTAATGTTCGTCCGCGCTGGACAAATGAGATTGAATTTCTCTGGTCAATAGGCACACAACCTTAAAATATGCTACACGCCGTTATCATGGCTGGTGGAGTGGGCGCACGCTTCTGGCCCCTCTCACGACGAAATCGCCCCAAACAGCTACTCAACTTGACCGGGGAAGGAACGCTGATCGAGCAAACCGTCTCGCGTCTCGATGGCCTTGTCGACCCTGAACAAGTATGGATTGTGACGAATGAAGATCAGGTGGAGCTAATCAAGAATACGCTGCCCGGCTTTCGTCATGACAGGTTCATCATCGAGCCTGTCGGCCGCAACACTGCGCCGGCGATCGGATTGGCTGCCGTGCACCTTCACAAAAACGATCCGGACGCGGTGATGATCGTGCTGCCTGCTGATCATCGGATTCGTAATCTCTCCGAGTTTCACTTCTGCCTGACGTCTGCGGTCGAAGTGGTTCACGATTCGCAGGTGCTTGCCACTATCGGCATTGAGCCGACTCGACCGGAAACCGGCTACGGCTACATTCAGATGGATCAAACCGGAGTCCGTCTGCGAGCCAATGTCTATCCCGTGCGCACCTTTGCGGAGAAGCCGAACCTCGCAACGGCCAGAGCTTTTCTGGAAAGCGGAGAGTTCCTGTGGAACAGCGGTATGTTCGTGTGGCGCGCGGATACTATTCTGCAGCAAATCAATGATCATCTCCCGCTGTGGGGCGCGGCGTTTCAGGAAATTGATGCCGCACTCGGGACCGCGCAGGAGCATAAGGTGACCCGCCGCGTGTTCGAAGCAGGGAAAGGCATCTCGATTGACTACGGTGTGATGGAGCGCGCGCCGATAGTGGCTGTCGTGCGCGGAACATTCGATTGGAGTGACGTGGGGAGTTGGGATGAGGTGTGGCGGTTGATGCCTCATGACGAAAATGGCAACGCCACGCGCGGGAATGTCACGTTGAATCATTCGCAGAATACCTGCGTGCTCGGTGGAAAGAAACTGATTGCGGCAGTGGGAGTGAGTAACATCATAATTGTGGACACGGACGACGCCATTCTAATCTGCCCGCTGGATCGTTCGCAGGAAGTGAAGGACCTGGTCGATAAGCTGAGAGCTGAAGGGAAGGACGGTGTGCTCTGATGAAAGCTGCGAAACTTGTGCAGTTTCTGACTGAGGCTATCGAGAAACAAGGCTATAGAATCCGCTACGAAAAGGGCAACTTCCGCGGCGGAAGCTGTGTTTTTGAAGAGGACAAGCTGGTGATCATGAACAAGCGCTACGGTGACGAGGAACGCGCCGAAGTGCTGGGGCGGGCGCTGGCACGCAATGATCTGGACACGCTCTTTCTCGTACCGGAAGTCAGGGACTACGTGGAGCAGTTCGTCGATCAGCCGCTCGTGCTGATTGACCTGACCGAATCCGATCCGGAGTCTGCGGCGCGGTGACCCTGCCCAATCTCACGACTGACATGCTGGCCGGTTCGCGCAGTGCGCTGGCGCGCGTTTTGTCCCGCGTGGAAAACTCTCCAGAAGGGGCGGATGAGGTCTTGCGCTCGCTGGGCAATCGAATCGGGAATGCCGTACGCATCGGGTTCACCGGCCCGCCGGGCGCGGGGAAGAGTTCCCTCGTCACAGCCTACGTCAAACTATTGCGGACGCAGGATAAGCAGGTGGCCGTGCTGGCGGTGGACCCGACATCGCCGTTTTCCGGCGGCGCGCTGCTCGGGGATAGAGTTCGGATGAATGCCATCGGACTCGACCCGGGAGTGTTTGTCCGGTCGCTTGCCACGCGCGGCGACTTAGGCGGGCTGTCGCAAGCCGCAGGGGATATGGCCGACGTGCTGGATGCAGCTGGATTTGATTACATCCTTTTCGAGACGGTCGGGGTGGGACAGTCCGAACTGGAAGTGGTGCAGTATGCCGATAGCGTGGTGGTGGTGCTGGTGCCGGAGTCGGGGGATGCGATTCAGGGGATGAAGGCGGGATTGATGGAGGCCGCAGACGTGTTCTGCGTGAACAAGGCTGACCGCGAAGGCGCCGACCGCTTTACGAGCGATTTGCAGGGGGCTATGATGCTCAAGATGTGGGACGACTGGAAACCACCCGTCGTGCTGACCATCGCCACCCGCGAATCAGGAGTCACCGAGTTAGCCGAACAGATTGAAGCTCACCTGACGCATCTGCGTTCTTCCGGCGAGTTTGAGAAGCGTCGTCACGCGCATGCCCGACGCCGGATTCAGCGGATGCTGGAGAAGCGTCTGGTCGCGCAGTTCTGGACTGATGAGAAGGCCAGAGTCATGGACGAAGCATTAGCTAAAGGCGAGAGTCCGTACGGGGTGCTGGGGAAGCTGGTGGGGTAGGGCGAGCGGGAGTAGGGGCTTGGAGTCCATTTGGATTCGTTGTGATTGTGGTCAGGGACTCCGCTCATCGGCTCTTTCCCAAGCTCTGACCTTTGTCGGCTTGAAGGGTTCCTGAGTGAATAGCATGCCGCAGGCGGCTTCGTCTTCGATACCGCGCGACTCGCGGAGCGTGCAGCGGATTCCAGCTTCGGTAAGCCACCCCATGAAACGCTCTATGGCCTCGTCGCTGGAGGGTATAAGACCGGAACCTGTGGGATGCAGGCGAATCAAGTTCATCTTTGCCGGGATGTTCTTGAGCCAGTGCGCGAGGTTGTCGACATCTTCCTCACGGTCATTGAAGCCGGCGATCATGATATACTCGAAGGTTACCGGGTCCCGCGTAAAGTGTGCGAAACGTCGGAGCGTCTTGAACAGCACTTCAAGTGGATAGGCCCTGTTCACAGGCATCAGTTCGCTGCGCCGTTCATCAGTAGTCGCGTGCAGCGAAATGGCAAGTTTGGCAGGCGGACTATCCAGCATCCAGCGTTCAATCGCAGGTACAAGTCCTACAGTGGAAACCGTGATACGGCGGGCGGATAGACCAATGCCATCAGGGTCGGTTAGCAACCTTAGCGCGGCCACTACATTCTCATAGTTGTGCAGCGGCTCACCCATCCCCATAAACACGATATTGGTAAGTCGAGTCTGACAGTGACCCTCGACTTCGAGCACCTGCAGGATGATTTCACTGGTAGTCAGGTTGCGGAATAGTCCCATCTTAGCTGTTGCACAAAAGCGGCAGCCTAAAGTACAGCCAACCTGACTTGAGATACAGACCGTTTCTCCCGGTGAATCGGGGAGATAGACAGACTCAACCCGAAGTCCATCCGCAAGTTCGAAGAGGAATTTCTGAGATCCGTCGCGCGTCTCCTTTGCCGGTCGGGCCAATTCTAAAGTCCCGATATCGGCGACCTCTGAAAGCTTAAGCCTCCATGCTGTGGGAAGATCAGTCATCTCATCGAAACTGGCTGCCCGCTTCTGATATAGCCACGAATAAAGCTGGCGTCCACGAAAAACAGGCTCGCCAAGCTCTTGCGCGAAACTTTCAAGCTCTTCGCGCGTTAGACCTATAAGTATTTTCTTTTTCAATAACATGTAACTTTGCGTGGTCGTTGCTTCAATCTACGAAGTGAAAAGCGGCTACGCAAGTCAAACCCCGAAGGATTTCCCCGCCTATGGCGTCCGATCTCGACGCACTCAAGCAACTCAAAGATTCCCGCGATGTGATGCTCAAGGAAGTCGGCAAGGTGATTGTCGGCCAAGAGCAGATTATTGAACAGCTGATGATGACGCTGCTGGCGCGCGGGCATTGTCTGCTCGTTGGCGTGCCCGGCTTGGCCAAGACGCTGCTCATCTCTACCATGGCGCGGATGCTCGATCTCAAGTTCAGCCGCATTCAGTTCACCCCGGACCTGATGCCGTCGGACATCACCGGAACCGAGATTGCCGAAGAAGACCGTTCGACCAGCCGGCGCAGTTTCAAGTTCATCAAGGGTCCCGTGTTTGCCAATATCGTGCTGGCCGATGAAATCAACCGCACACCTCCCAAAACTCAGGCTGCACTGTTACAGGCTATGCAGGAGCACGAAGTCACTGCGGCGGGGGAAACCTACAAGCTCGAAGAGCCGTTCTTCGTGCTGGCCACGCAGAACCCGATTGAGCAGGAGGGCACCTATCCGCTGCCGGAAGCTCAGCTCGACCGCTTTATGTTCAACCTGTGGGTAGACTACCCAAGTCTGAAGGAAGAAGAGCAGATTGTCAAGAGCACAACTTCGGCGGCGACCCACTCTGTTTCCAAAGTCCTGAACGCCGGTCAGATTGCAAGTTTGCAGGATCTCGTACGCCGCGTTCCGGTGGCCGATAATGTGGTTGAGTACGCGGTGAAGCTGGTGCGTAAAACGCGTCCAAATTCCGACGAAGCTCCGAAGTTCATCAAGGATTACGTAAGCTGGGGCTGCGGCCCGCGTGCATCACAGTATCTGATTTTGGGTGCCAAGACGCGCGCCGCGCTGAACGGCCGTCCGACTCCCGAGATTGACGATGTGCGTGCCGTGGCACTGCCCGTACTGCGTCACCGGTTGGTTCCCAACTTCACAGCGGAAGCGGACGGTATGCGCGCGGAACACCTGGTCGAGAAACTCCTGAGCGAGAAATAATCCGACTTGGCTGAACATCTCCAATATCTTGATCCTGCCTTTGTGTCGCGGCTAAGAAATATGCAGCTGCGGGCAAGAATGGTGGTTGAAGGTTTCATGGTCGGGCTGCATAAGTCGCCCTATCACGGGTTCTCCGTCGAGTTCGCCGAGCACCGGCCGTATATGGACGGTGACCCGCTGCGCAATCTGGACTGGAAGGTCTATGCCAAGACGGACCGTATGTATGTCAAGCAGTATGAAGAAGAGACGAATCTCAAGTCCTATATTCTGCTTGACACGTCGAATTCGATGAACTACGGCTCGGGGAATATCACAAAGTTTCAATATGCTTCGTATCTGGCTGCGGCGCTGTCGTTCCTGATGATTCAGCAGCGCGATGCGGTGGGGCTGGCGGCCTACGACACGGAACTCAGAACGTATCTGCCTCCGCGCTCGGTGCACTCCTATCTGAATGTGATTCTTACTCAGTTAGAGAAGATCAAACCTTCCGCGCAGACGGACATCGGTAAGAATCTGCATCGCGTGGCCGAGCGGATTACGCGGCGCGGGTTGATTATAGTGCTGTCCGACCTGATGGATGAACCGGATCAGATTCTTTCCGGATTGCGGCACTTCCGCCATAACGGCCATGAGGTGCTGGTTCTGCAGATTCTCGATCCGCGCGAAGTGGACTTCGCTTTCAGCGGTGATGTGAAGTTTAAGGATTTGGAGACAGGTGTCGAACTGCCGACGCAGCCGTGGCACATCCGAAAAGAGTATCAGAAGCTGATGGGAGGATTCGTCGAGAGGATTCGAAGGGGATGCCAGGAAGACAAGATTGACCACACGCTGCTGCAGACCGATACGTCGTATGATCAGGCGTTGATTTCGTTTCTAACGAAGCGGAAGGCGTTGCGGTAGACTGTGCGTGTGCAGCTTAGTGATGTGCGGCGGCCGAGGGGCCGCCGTTTTGCGTTTATTCGAAGAGTCGCAAGGCGCTTATGAACTGCACTCCGCCTGATGGTATTCACGTACGAGCGTGTCTATCAGTTCTTTGACCGGAATTATTCTGTCGACGCGGTAGGCGTTGGCGCCGGCGAAGGGGAAGCCGTGCCTGAAATTGCCTTTCTTGGCATTCATGAGGGCAAGTGCGATGCAATAGGGGCTTGTCTGGTAGTCACAGGTGACAATGCAGTGATAGGGACAAGCGAAGGGTTCCTTTTCACCGCGCCCGACCGCGTCAATGAAGTCATTGCGAATGACACGGCCCGGAAGTCCGACAGGACTCTTGATGATCATAATATCTTCCGCGCGGGCGTTCACGTATGTTTCCTTAAACTCACGCGACGCGTCGCACTCGTCGGTCGCCACAAAGCGCGTGCCCATTTGCACGCCGGCGGCGCCTAACTGAAAGAACTTGTGGATGTCCGCTCCGGTATAGACCCCTCCCGCAGCGATGACAGGGATGCTGGATCCGGACTCTTGATAGGGACGCACTGCTTCGAGTACGTCCGTGACGAGAGTTTCCAACGCGTAATCGGGGTTTTCCAACTGCTCCACTTTGAATCCCAAGTGCCCGCCTGCGCGCGGTCCTTCCACAACCAGCGCATCCGGCACGCAGTCAAATTTCTCAAGCCATCGTTTGCAGAGCATGGCCGCTGCCCGACCGGAGGAGACTATCGGAACGAGCTTCGTCCTGGACTCCCGTGGGCGGTATGCTGGGAGGTTCAATGGGAGGCCTGCTCCCGAGAAGATGATGTCAATCCCCTCTTCAATAGCCGTGCGCACCATTTCCGCGAAATTCGTCAACGCGACCATGATGTTCACGCCGAGTATGCCGTCTGTCGCCGCCCGAGCTTTGCGAATCTCCTCGCGCAGAGCGCGCATATTTGATTCCGCGAAGTTCCGGTAAAAGTCCGGCTCGTTCATGCCGATGCCGGCAGTCGCAATCACACCAACTCCGCCTTCGTTTGCGACCGCTGCGGCCAGACCTGACATGGAAATCCCTACGCCCATGCCTCCCTGAATGATTGGAATGCGGGCGGTGAGTTCGCCAATGCAAAGGGATTTCAAGTTGTTAATCATGCGGGCGCGAATAGGAGGTTTACTGTGTGACAGGAAGTCGTTCGCAGAGTACGCGAAAGTACCTAACGCTACGACTATAGCGTCTGAGAATCAAGAGACCCTGGGACTCTAAGGACCGAAAATCCAGAATTCTTGCAGACTTTGAAGGGCTGGAAGGGGGGATGGGGGCGGGAATTGTGAGAATTACAATCGCGACAGATGCTAATATAATACAATAATTAGAAATTGTCAAGTGGTTTTTGAAAAAATGTTGTAACCATTTGTGCAATATCGGATTAGAGGAGAGCTTTCTCGCGAAAACCTTGGAGAACGGACAAACTTAAAGGTTTTTGAGGACCATTCATAATACTTGACAATATTAGTCAAATTATGATACCTTGTAAGGTTGTTCAAACGACTGTTCTACTTGTTGCCCGAAATTCCCAAGAGGAGACATCACATGAAGAGACGAATTGCTGTCATTGCAGGATGTTTGTTGGCTATCGCGACCGCCATCGCGAGCGGTCCCGGTCACGTTGCCGCTGCAACGAATCCTACCGGATTGGCATTCGGCAAGTCCAGTGCCGCGGAAATCCTGGAAGGCGCGTATCAAGAGATTCTCCGGTATCAAAAGCTCGGGTACGAAGTTCCTGAAGAGATGTACAACTTCTACTTCGCGTACGAGCAACTGGTACACCCAGAGTATTATGAGGGACGACATGCGGAGCAGGGAGCGCTTGACGAATTCGCTGATGCATGCCCGGGAACGGTTATCAACGGGCCGGACTTTGGCAATCAGACCATTATCACCTGCGGGCAGACCAATAACGCTGCCAACGACTGCAGCTATCCGCACTGCCGCTGGGGCCGCGATGTCGTCGCCCAGTTGGTCGTCAACGATTACAACTATGTGATTATCACAACGACCGGTTCGCGCTTTGATACGTATCTCTGCCTCTATGAGGACGGATGCTGCGGTGAGCCGGGTTCTTTTCTCATAACCACGAACGACAACAACCCAAGTTTATGCGATGGTCAGCGTCTGGCCGCTGGGCTGGATGCCTGTCTTGCGCCGGGAACGTACTACGTCGTTCTAGATGGTGCCGGAGTAGCTGCGCGCGGCTCCTATTGTCTGACTGTCCAGTTCCTTGCAGAGGGCTGCGAAAGTTAAGCCGGGTTCGCCTTTGATTGAGAACGGCGAGCAGGGCTCGCCGTTTCTTTTTGTCGGAAATTTGGGAATTTGCGAAAGGAAGAGTCAGTTTCTTCTGTCAAGTTGCAGAGAGAGTGTCTGTCAACTGATGCGGAAGCTAACAGAACGGCATCAGATTAGCCGCGCAAAGTGTCCAGCCGTCCACGGGTGGTGACGCAGATTCCGGTGGTGCAGGTCTACACAGCTGTTCCCGTGTCGGGACATTTTTGCCGTGTCCTCCTCGTGCGGTACTTCCATAAGTTCCGACTTCAGTGCGATTTGACAGCAAGACTTGGGGGATAAGCGGCTCCAGAAGTTGTGGCATAAGGCTTGCTAAGTGTTATAGCACAACCTAAACACAACTGTCGGAGACCCATAGATGGACGCCACCACGATTGCCCGCAACCTCGTACGCCAAACCCGCCCCGGAGTCGACAATTTTGACGGCTCGCGCATTAAACAGCTGCGTGAAGACCTGAACATGACGCAGGAGAATTTTGCACATGAAATCGGCGTGACGTTCGCGACGGTGAACCGCTGGGAAAACGGACGCACCACGCCGAACAAAGTGGCGCAGAAGGTTCTGTCCTTGCTGGAGCGGAAATTGCGCAAGATGAAGCGGGACTGAAGCGCGCGATGTCTGCTTGCGCTGCAAGTCCGGCCATGTCTCTCGAGTGACCTCGACTGATTCGGCCGCCCGCAGAGAAGCATTGTTATGGCCGTGTTGTGAAAGCAAAGAGCCGGCGAGCAAAGCCGCCGGCTCTTAAAACAAAAATCGTTTTCAATTAGGCGGTGGCGGAATTCCCCCCCGTTGCACGCTGAATGTCGAGCATCTTACAGAGAGTGTCGATCTCCTTCTCTGCGTTCTCTTCAAGATCCTTCTTGTCTGCGTAGTCGCGCAGCTGTTTGGCTAAAAGCTCGATGCCCGTGGTGACAAAGCTCATTGCCTTCGGGTCTGCGCCGCGTTCAGCGAGGATCTGGGCTGACTTTCCGAGCATGGTCATCGCCAGACTGTAGGTCAGGAAGATCCGGCTGTTTTCCATAGTTTCATCAAACGTGGACATCGGCAGCTCCTTGAATATTCATGTTAAAGTAATGCACTAAATTGACCCCGCGGCCATAGTTACTTAGTAGAACCGTAGTAAATATAGTGAGCGGATCACGTCAGCGCAATAGCAATTACACAATCTTTGAGATTAATTAGACGGGCAAATGCACTATGAAGCCCCAACCCGACTTCGAGCAGTGGACTGACCAGAATCATGTCCCCTATTGTACCGGAATTCAAGGGAAAAGCCTTGAGAATTCAACAAGCTCCCATCCTAAAAGTTTCTTGAAGCAGCTATGGCAAATCGTATTGCGCTGGACAACGAGAGTTCCAGCGAACGGTATTGTCAGTAGTGCAAATAAACCACGCACTTCCTCCTAAGCCTCTCCGCGCAGATCGGCGTGCATCCTGCATGCTCGCGGCAAGTTGCCAGAGCGCAACGCCAGATTTGCTCCGCCCGACCCGTCCGCCCCTCGTGGCTTGAACGGTAACGCGCAACTGCGTATCTTCTTGCCACCCGAACCGAATCCTATTCGCAATACATGAGAAACTTGACAGACGTTGAGCGCTACCTCAATTCGCTGATCAACTACGAGGTCGCTTTCCCGCTGGGTGGCAGCCGAGACCGGCCCAAACTTGAGCCAGTCTACGCCGCGGCACGGCGACTCGAGTTGCCGCTTGTTCTGCCGAAGTGCCTGCACATCGCGGGCACTGTCGGGAAGGGGTCGACGGCTGCTTTCGCACAAGCGCTGCTCAGTCTGCATCATCGCGTACTGTCATTCACCAGTCCGCATCTTGTGTCATTCACCGAGCGTGTTCGGCTGGACGGGGAGGACCTGCCTGAAGAGTTGTGGTGCGAAGGGGTGGACCACATTCGTCACGGAATCGCGGGTGATCAACGTATTGAGTTGACATACTTCGAGACTGTGTTCGTCTTTTATCTGTGGGTGTCGAAACGGCTCGGCACATCCGCACATGTTGTGGAGACCGGCCTCGGCGGGAGCTTTGATGCGACGAACGTTCTGCAACAAACGACCGCCGTGTTCACGAGAATTGACTTCGATCACACCGAAATTCTGGGAAAGACTCTGCAAGACATTGCTCAGGACAAGAGCGGTATCATCAAACCGAAATCTGTCGCTTTCACCGCCGAGCAGCAGGAGGATGCGGTCAACATGCTGCTGGCTAAGTCCCTGATAGAAGACTCACCTTTGCACATCGAGGGTGTGGACTTTCACATTGGAGGAACGAGCAACCGGCGTCTGAAGTTCCGTAGTCCGGAGTTTTCTGCGGAGATTTGCCTGGAACTGGACGGCGAGTACCAGCGACACAATTTTGCAGTTGCGTTGGCTTCCTCGAGGAGTCTGGATTCCCTGCTGACTGAAGCAGACATCGCTGTCGCCTTGTCAGGTCTGCGGCTGGACGCGCGCCAGCAGTATCTGGTAAAGCACCCGAATGTGCTGGTGGACACTTGCCATAATCCGGCGTCGTTCCGTGAGCTTGCGGTTGCCTTGGGACAGGACAAGAGGTTTCTGAAGACGATCGCGTTGGTGGCTATGATGAAGGACAAGGATGCGCGGACTTCGTTGGCGGAGTTGCGAGGCAGAATTGACGAGCTTTGGATAACCGAGGCTCCGACGCCGCGCAGTCTTCCAGCAGAGCAACTTGCCGAAATTGCCCGTGAACAGGGTTTGCCGGTCAGAGTTGTCGATCGCGAATCCGCCTACTCAGAGCTCCTCGCGCTGCCGCCTAACGTGCGCGGAGTGGTCTGTGGATCCTTTTATCTGGCCGGGGACTTTCTAAAAGTGATTCGCGATGCCTGAGCTTCCCGAAGTCGAAACGGCAGTCAGGGAATTGCGTCCAAAGCTCAAGGGGCGAGTACTGCGCGGGGCATGGTCAAGAGTGCCGAGGCAGCTTGGCAATACGTCTGTCAAACAGTTCTCCAAACTGGTCAACGGCCAGCGGATTCAAGACGTAAAGCGCCGCGGCAAGTATATCCTGCTCGAACTTGAGCAAGGAGTCCTGCTCGTACACTTGCGAATGACAGGACGACTTTTCGTGGCAGCTACTGAGCAGGAGCCACACATTCACCTGAGGGCGGGGTTTCCACTTGACGACGGGCATGATACGCTCTACTTCAAAGACGTCCGAACACTCGGGACGATGCGATTCTACGTGGACACGAGGGAAAGTCGCGAGCTTTCCGGATTAGGCTGGGAGCCGTTGGAAGAACAGATCGGTGCGGAGCAGCTGAAGAGCGTCTTAAAGAACAGAAAGCAGGCGATCAAGCCCGTTCTGCTTGATCAGACCATATGGGCGGGGATTGGGAATATCTATGCGAGCGAGGTGTGCTGGGTCGCAGGGATCGATCCACGTAAAGCGGCGAATCGTTTGACGGTCGCTCAATGTGCGGCACTTTGCGAAGCGGTTTCGGAGGTCCTTAGCAGCGCACTTGAACGCGGTGGATCGACATTACGGGATTTCATGAGTCCGGACGGGAAGTACGGATCCTATCAGAAGGAGTTTCGAGTGTATGATCGGGAAGGAGAAGCGTGTCTGCGCTGCGAAGGAGTGATCAAACGGCTTGTGCAGGCGCAACGGTCGACCTACTTTTGCCCTAAATGTCAGAAGCGAGGCAGGGTGTAGGTCGCTAAATGCTTATGCGGTTATTCAAGCAGAAAGCCGGGACTCCTATGAGTTCCGGCTTTCTGCTCGCTGTATCAACTGGCCTATTGCGGAGGTTAGCGCATCAGCAAGAGTTTCTGCGGCGGCGTAATCTGCTGCGCGGAGTGAAGCACGGCGAAGTAGACTCCCGAAGCAAGTGTGGGTGTCCAGTCATAGGATCCAATTAAAGAGGTGAGCATGGTGCGATGCACTTCTCGCCCCAGTACGTCGTAAATCAAAAGACTCGCTTCACGTGCGGATCCGATGGTAAACTCGATTCGGACGCTGCTGTTGAAGGGATTGGGATAAGCGGCTTTCAAAGCGAAATCATTCGGCGCGAGCGCGGGGGAGTCAAATTCGGGGGTTGACATAGGTTGACCGGCCCACTCAAGAATGTGAGCGAGGAATTCCGAGCGGGGGCGATTGCCGATCGGAGTGTTGTCTGCCACAGCTTCCATACCGAAACCAAGCACCAGAGTACGCTGACTCACGGGGCCGACAATTCCAGCGTAGTTTGCGCCTGCGGGGCCGTAACGCAGCACGGCATCCGCTTCTCCCACCAACTGCAGAATGGTCATGCTGTCCTGATTCGCCGCGCCGCCTGATCCGGTCAGAAGATACGACTCGTCCGGCGGGAATGGAGAGGCAATAGTCGTCGTCATACGGATTCGGGAAACTCCGTTGTCGTCCACTCCAAGAAACTCTCGAGCAAAGTCCCTACCCTCAAGACCACCAAGAATGCGTTTGCCGGACATGACCAGTCGTCCACCACCGGTAACGAAGTTCTCAAGCACCGTCTGGTCTTCAGCGGTTAATCCCGAGTTCACGAGATTGCCGGAGAGCCAGATGACCATACCCGTATCAGGAAGCAAACTGAGATCAAGAGTCGAACCCGGTGCCACGCGTTTGTGCTCGTAGATCCTGTCCATCTCACGCAAGGTACCGGTTACATACTTGTCAACATCCGATGACATGTCTCTGGTTAAGACATTAAGCTTTGGTATGCCAATCGTGAATTCGAGCGATGTCTCAAAGGGAAACTCAAGTTGGTCTGCTGAAATCGAGAGATGTATGACTCCCCAGTGATCGTGTGAGTTCCCGGCTACCGACACTTGAACGGGGCCAATCGTCATACTGTCCCGTGGTCCGAGCGTGCCGAGGTTAAAAGTCGCGTTGTTCAGGCTAAGCAGAGGATCATTTACCGACGCGTTCAACTGGACATTGGCGGCTGCGGGAGGAAACAGCTCGACGTCATTGAACAGAGTGAACGTCAAGGCTGCGGTTTCTCCCGCCTCGAGCAGCCCATTTCCGCTTTGACCGTCGTCAAAGACGATGCTCTGAATCTGAAAGTGCGGCGCAGTTCCAGGACCGATTCCGCTGCGGCCGAAGGCCTCGTAGATCTCCGCGTCATGAGGTGTGCCGTTTGTCAAATCGCCGTCGAGATCGTCGGCTTCGAGCACGGCGACGAGATAGTCAAAAAATGTCTCCGAGAGTGCATACCGTGCGAAGTGTCCGAGCGAGTCTGTGTAGCCTGCGCCAAGCCAATTGCGCAGCCGCCAAAGCGGCGCGGAAATAAACGGACTGTCCGTGTGCACTTGCCCCACCCAATTCTGCGGAAAGCGAATCGTGCTCTCGAGATTGCGCAGCGAACTATTGGGATTTCCCGTCAGCCATTCACCCATCAGCGGATCGTTGTTGATCGTGCAGGCGAAGTAGTCCGACCATGCTTCGTTCATCGCTCCGGACTGTCCCGTGTAGGGCAGCATCCCTTCCGGATAAACGCCGTCAGTGACGCCATGATTGTACTCGTGATAAATGACGTCGGAAAACATGGCAAAATTGCCATACGTGCTGCCTGAACCATAATACGTGCCATAGCCGTTCCAGAAGGCGTTGTCGTAGGAGCTGCCATAATTGGCGACCGCAGGCATCGGATAATCCAGTGCATTGTAAGCAGGATCGAGAACCTTATACCAATCGTGAACGAACTCTGTGTGATAGTACAGATTCAGTTCAGGGCGCGTTGCGTCATCAGTCGTCCAATTCCAATTCACGGGACCGAAGGGAGCGCTCCATTGACTTGCGCGCAGGGACTCCTCACCGGTGTCGTCGTTGGTGACCCATACATACGTTCCGGTAAGGCTGTTGATCACGTCCGCGTGCGAACCGGCTTCCGTACTGACGGTGCCTGATAACGATGTCACATAGGATGTATTATTGATGCTCACGTTCTGAAATGCGCAAGGGCCGAAGGACACCGGGCTATGATCGTAAGGCTGCCAATAGGGCAACTCCATGCTCAAGTTGAAGACGTCGTGGGCGATGCCGCTCCATTCGAGAATGATCTCACCGTTACCTGCATCCACAATTCCTACGTGACGCTGATGCGGAAGAGGACCTGCGAGCTTCAGCCAATAAGCAGGCCGAAGACTACGCGTTGCAAGGTCGGGATACCAGCAGGCAAACGTCGCGTCATTCTCGACTTGCCAATTTGCGGGTTCAAGGGTCACTGCTAGATAGTCGCCGGCAACAAATTGCGAGAGTTTGTGAGTCGCCGCCACGCGCCACTCCGAAAAGTCGCTGACCCGAACACGCGAAACTTCTCCCTGCCGGTTCAGCGCGATGTCCAATCGGCCAGACAGCACAGGATGTCCTTGAACAATCTGCCGATAGACGAGATAGGTGCGCGCAGGAGTCCGGTTGTTCGCCACCAATTCGAACTCCGAATCAAGACTTAATTCGCGTTGTACCACCGTTACGATTTCTTCCGGAGATCGCCGTCCCAGTGACACGGGCTGGCCCCACAGCAGTACCGTGGATGCGTCTTCCGAACTGCGCATGACTCGCCAGCCGGAAAACACTCCGTCGGTGACAGACGTACTGTTCACAAAAGACGTGGCTAACTTTGATGCGATGTATTCGGCGTGAAGTATTGAGCCTGTCAGTAGTAGTCCGACGGCTATCAAGAACGATTTGTGCGAGAACATAGTGACACGTGCTTAGAAGTAGGTGAAAAGCGAGACTTTAAATGTGGTGGCGTCAGCGTTCTGATTCGGGAGGCGGATACCTCCAGCATCGGACCGGTCAGGCGTCCATGTGTAGTAGGCGTGGCGAAGTTCCGTACGCAGGGCGATTCCGTTGAAGCCAGCCTTCACGCCAACTCCAACATCCAGCAGACTGCGAACATCATCTGTAGTCGTCTGCACGACTCCTCCGCGTGGGACTTCCAACGCACTGCCGCCACCTGCATAGGCGAAGGGGATCCACGGTTTGCCGAGATCGAGCATCCCGACGACGTGCAGCGCAACTTGATAGCCGAATCTGAGAGAGTCATATTGCGTGTCGGACTTCTTACCCCACGGTAACGTGAAGTCCGCTACGACCTCAGTGCCGAGAAGTCTTGTGACTGAATAGCCGCCCTGCAGAGAGAATTGAGTCAGGAAGTGGCGCTCATGCACACTCGCGGCCCATGTTTGAAAGCTCAGTCCGCCGCCGATTTCGATGAGGCCGGGCCGCAAGTGATATGTTCGCGCGGTCACCGTTCTTGGAGGAGAGCCGAGCCAGATAGACTCGACCTCGTCGCGCCCGAAGACCTGCAAATCAGGCTGCTTGAGGTGCCGCTGGTCCCACGGTGAAAGGTAGATGGCAAGTGTGTCCTGCCTAAGTACAGCACCTTTAACAATCCGCCCGTCTTTCAGGCGAACGTAATCATCAGCCTTCAGGGTTGATGCTGCGCAGAGGATCCCTGCCATCAGAGAGAGGAGTAGTCCGAGTCGCATGTGGGTCACGTGAATTGGTGAACTGGAACCCAAGTCTAACCTAATGATTTTTCCCGTAAGTGGCTATAGACTGGCCGTCTGAGGCATGAAATGATGGAAAGTCCACGGAGTGAATGTTCGAACCATCGAAGGGTTTGGCAAATTACGTAAAAACAGTCACGCATGTCAGTTCCGGCGTGAAATCGGATTGAAGACTTGACGGCGCAAGTTCAGAATCTTGCTTGTCTTTGCGAGGCGGCAACTGTATATTTATTGCTATAGTAAATATGATTTGTCCACATTGAGGCCAGAGTTGTCCGCAGAGCACGTCTTTTCCACGCACAAAAGTCCGAATAGCTTTCTGTTGCATTATGTTCAGCTTTCAGGCAGAATATCACTGCTTGGTGCAGAACAGGTAACGTGGAGGTTTGGCAGTCCCGCGACCAACATCGTTGCCGGCGGAAATGGGAGTGGAAAGTCCCTTTTATGTTCAGCGATCTGCGCAGCCTTCTTCCCGACTACGACATCCGCTCTCCGACAAGGTCTTGCGGAGGCGGGGCTTGCGAGTGTGACCATTGTGGGGCAGTCAGGACCCAAGCGACGGGAATGGACTCTGGATATTAATAGCGGTGAACTTGTTCACCGGCCGCGGCAATCGGATGGTGAGAACGAGCAATGGCCGCCGATTGAGTCCATTCTTCTTCCTGAGAACTTGCCTGCGCTCAAGCTGCCTCATGTGATTGTCAATGGTGCTTGGGTCTTGCCCGATCGGTCAAGCATTGCGTGGGCCAAGGTGATGCAGCAGCGGCCGATTCTGCGGGAGCTAATGGCATGGGAGAGACGTCAGGACGCATTGCTCGGAAACTCAAACACCGAAGGACTGCTCCCTCAAGCGCAAGCTGAATTGGCGGAGCTTGAATCAGAATTACAGGGAGTGCGATCGCAGAATGCAAGACTGGAGCAAGCCGAGCAGTCAGCCAACGAGTTCATGGCGGAAATCGCCGAAAATGATCTGCGGCTACATGTTGCCCAAGCCGAGGAAATGGAATTGGGCGCAAAGATCGAGTTAGCCGAACGAGTCGTCCGACTAGAGAACTGGGCCGAGGAGTTGCGAAGCTCGTGGCGGATGGTTGAGAGGTCAAGAGAGCGCTACGCCGTCCTGCAGGAACGACTCGAAGGCTTGCAGGAACTCGTACGCGGGCTTCCCGACGATGCGCCTGCGCTTGCCGAAGAATTTCTGAATGTGTCAACTCAGCACCAAGCGGTCTGCAATCGAATCTCCCTAAGCGAAACCGAAAGACGGAGTCTCGAAGACAGTCTGACAGAGCTTTCCCGTCAGTTGGATAGTCCCGTGACAGATGAGCAGTCGGAACTCGGTTTGCGCATTGAGCGAAACAAGAGTGAGATCGGGCGTGCAGAGGAGGAACTCAAGGAGCTCTCCCGTCAGCGAATAGACTTGCTGCGCCGTCACGAGGGTCTGCTTCGCACAAGGCAAGAGAAGTTCAAAGAAATGACTTTGCTAAGTTCCGATGAATGGCGCGAGCTGGATGCCTATCTCGAGAATCGCGACACAGAGTCGGACGGCAAACACACGGCCAGTGAAGAACTTGTTTCGGAACTTCAGGAGGTTCGGACCAAGCTCGAAGGGCAGTTCAGAGACTTTGAAACCTTGCCTCAAGATACGCCGGACCGCGTGGATCAGTTGTTTCGCGCACGTGCGCAAGTGACCGCGATTGAATCAGAGCTGCTTAAGCAGCGTGAAAGTCTGGTGAACGAGGAGAACAGACCGCTTAAGACAGGGATGACGTTTGCTTTGACGACGGCAGGATCCCTCGGCGCGGGCCTTCCTGCCGGACTGATGCTTGGAGCAGATGTTGGTTTCTTCGGAGCTGTCCTGGGCGGCGGGGTTGGTTACGGCGTCGCACAATTGATATTGCCCGCGAATAAGGCAGGTCATGAAGGTGCTGTACAGCAAGTCGAAAGTCTTCAAAAGGCGCTTCAGAGCGCTTTGCAAGAAAGAGTGGAGTCCGAGCGTGCCATCGCGCCGCTGGATAAGCTTCTGTCGCCCGAATCCGCCAAAAGAACGTGGGAAGAGTATGTCGCGTTGCGGGACCGAGCAAATGCGCTTGAACGACGATTGTCTGGCGCGAGTGCTGCGGCTGAACGCGAAAACAATGTTCCCGGGCTGTTGCGCAAACTGGAAACCGAGGAGATTCGCAGACGAGTTGCTGAGTTTCGCGAGTTAAACGTGCAGATCGAGCGGGCTGAACTTGCTCTCCGCGAGTTTGAAATGCCGTCCGGTGCGGCGGGCAGAATGCAGCAGATCGAATCCGCGCTGCATCACTTGCATGAACAAACCCGCTTGATCGAGCGCAATCTCGCGGAGATCACGCAGAACGAGTCGGCACGTCGGACACGACTCACGAGCGAGAAGAGTGAACTTGAGGCGAGGTTGCGTGCAGTTAGCGGATTCGAAGAGGATGCACGGTTACGCGACTCCTTGGCTTCGCGGCTGGGCGAGCTAGATCAGATGACAAACGGAGTCCTCTCGCAGCGCGGGGCACAGACAATCCTTGAGGCACTTGCCGAACGGGAAAGGCTGCTCGGCGAAATTAGGGAAGTGAAATCCCAGTTAAGTACTGCCCATGCACCGCAGGAACTCGCCGCCCGAACAGAGCTGGTGGAAGCCGAACTCGAACAGCTGATGGGTCAGTTACGAGACATCGATCCTTTGTTCGCGACGTCAGGAAGCGGCAGGGAAGGACTCGCGAAGTATTGTGCGCAGCTCGAACGCGTTCGCGAACAGATCCGCGCCGATCAAGAAACGCGAAATCGAAGAGTGGCAGACATCGCAGCGCTGGACCTGCAAAGTCTGCGTGATTCTCTTCTCACTCTTCCAAGTGAATCTGAGCTTCAAGAGGCGGTTACCAGACAACAGGCAAAGATCTCCGAGCTGGAACGCAGCATTGCCGCGGCCGCGAATATGTGTGATGCGCTTCGTGCGGAGTCCGCGGAGATATCCGACTTGGCTGAGACCAACGTACTGACTCGACTGCGCGATATGGTTTTCGAGCACATGGGCGAGAAGTTAGCGGCGGTTGAGTTGCACGAAAGTGAGTGGGTGGCAATCCTTGAAGATGGACAGCGGCGCCAGCTGCAATCGTTGCCGCGCGGTGTTGCCGAACTTGCCGCGCTTTGCCTGAATTCGGGCCTCTTATCGTGCAGCGAACCGGAAGAGACCACGCCGATTATCTGGGATGATGTGTTCTCCCAACTGGATGACTATCTATTGACCGTTGCACATCGAGTGATCGAGAAGATCGCGCAAAAGCGTCAGGTCATCCTATTGACAAGAGATCTGCGGATTCGCTCTTGGGGACAGGCCGCAGACGTTTTAGCGGGCAAGCATGAGTTTGATGTGCAAATGAATTGATTTTTGCGATCAGTATTATCGAAAAGGCCGCTTGTGAACAGCGGCCTTTCGTGTTCCTTTTTTGAGGACTACTTACGCCGACCGATCCAAACTCCGCTGACAAGAAAGCGCCAGATACGCATCGGAAAAGAGTACACTCGAACCAGGTCTTCCTGCCCCTCCGGATTGAGCCGAGCGGACTGCGAGGCATCCAGCGGCATGTTTAGTCCGGCTTCCAGGGAGTCGCTCTTGGAAACCGAGAGTATCTGGCTCGGATAGATGCTGCGATGCCCCGTCATGATGAACGAAACCATTGCGCAACCTGCAGCGTACGGACCAATCTCCGCACCGAACATTTCAATGGCAAGCATAGAAGCCGCGATCGGCGTATTGGCTGCGCCCGCGAGTATGGAAGTCGTGCCAAGCGCGGCCATTGTTACCGGATTTGCCCCGATGACCGTTGCCCAGAAGCTGCCAAAAGTCGCACCAACAAAGAAAATCGGTGTCACCATGCCGCCCGATCCGCCGGCTTCGAGAGTCGTTGCAGTTGCGAGGATCTTTCCGAGCCACAACATGGGTGAAGTGTGTTCGCCTTCAAAGACAAGCTCAATGTGCTGTGTGCCAAGGCCAAGAACTTCGACTCCGAAGAGATATGAAAGCCCTATGAGGATCACTCCGCCCATCAATCCACGAGCGTAAATGTTTGGCCATACAGCAGTGAAAAGCTTTCGCATCGTGCGAACAGCCTCTATGAAGAGCACTGTCACGACGCCAAACACCACCCCTGTCAGCACGAGCTGAACAATGAAACTTCCCTCAATTGGTGGAACGTCCACCACTGTATGGGACCAGTACTGAAGACCCAGCCACGTGGCGACCTGATAGGCCGTAATGCCCGCGACAAATGACGGGACAAGAACATCATATAGCAAGTGTCCGAGAAATAGAACTTCAATCCCGAACAACGCGCCGGCTACGGGTGTTCCGAATACAGCGGCGAAACCCGCAGAGATTCCACAAACGACGATCTTCTTCCGGTCCCGATCACTAAGCCGCATTACTCCTGCGAAAGCCGAAGCGATGGCTGCACCAATCTGCGCCGCAGGGCCTTCCTTTCCCGCACTTCCCCCCGCCGCAATCGTTACAACCGTCGCAGCAACCTTAACCGGAACTACGCGCAAGCGGATTCTGCCGCTGGCGTTGTGAACGGCGTCGATGATCCGGTCTGTTCCGTGGCCCTCCGCGTCGGGCGCCAACCATTTGACGAACCCTGCAACCAAGGCGATGGATAATGGCAACACGAAGACAAGGTAGGGGAATTCGTCGGCCGCCGCCGACGCTTTTTCAAGCAGCGTTACGAATCCATACGTCGAGCAACCCACAAGAATGCCGACTGCCAGCGCGAGGATCGTCCAGCGGAGCAACGATATGAACAGCGCAGTCTGCTCGGAGAACGCTGCAACGACATCACGGCGTGGTTCAAATAGACGAGGCATGGTTCAAGCAAACGAGTTCAAATTCCACAGGTGACTACGAATGCGCATAAGAGAAAACTCTTCCGCACCTTGGGCTGGCGGCGCAAAGGCAAGACTTGCGCGAATTGCATGAAATGCGAAGCAAAGTATCCACGAAGCCAGAAGTCGAAAGCACCGTGCAATAAAACAAGTGTCAGAACAGCAACGGTGTGGGTTTCTTGCATTTTTGTGCGGGTTCAGTAACGCTTGGGAATCGATTTTGCTGAAGAGTTCGCAGATGCGCAGGTACGGAATCGTATCTCGCCGGTCTGAACAGCCACACCTACAGGATTTGCCATTGCAAGTTACAGACACACATCAGGAAACTCACGGCGCCGATGCACGGAATTCGAAAACGTCATCCGCCACGACTTCGGAATTGCAGAAACTTGAGCTCGAATTTCTGGGAAGCCTGCTGCCGGGAATCGTGCACAATCTTGCTACGCCACTCTCCGGCGTGATTGGCGCTACACAACTACTGGAGATGCGTATCGCAGAACAAGAGCGGCTGATTCACGAACTCGAGCGTGTTTCGCCTATGCAGGCGGACGCGTTGCTAAAGCAGCACGCGAAGAATTGCAGCAATCTCGACATTATGTCCCGCAATGCGCGACAGCTGACTGAGCTTCTGCAAATCATCATTCGTCGCTTTCACAGAGGATCCCAGGAAACGCCGGCCCCTCTGTCCCTTTATGAACTGATTTCAAACGAGCTTCAGTTCCTGGACGCAAACCTAACTTACAAGCATAAGGTCCGGAAGAGATTCGAATTGTCGACTGAGCCTTATACCGTCTTCGCGACCTACAAGCGAGTGACTGCCGTTATCGACGAGTTCGTGATGCAGGCGCTCGCTGCCCACGACTTTACCCGAGGGCTGGTTGACTTGTCGGTGAAGACCGAATTTGATTTGAATTGGGGAAACATTGCTCTCGACGTTCGCGTTTTTGAGACAGAGGAGGAGCCGCTCGAAACAGATGCCCTAAGGCTTTACCTTGCTATACTTGGCGAGCAGGGCGTGCAGCACGTGATAGAACAGGAGCGCGGGCACGTTCACGTCGATTTAAAGCTCCCGCGCAAGCCAATCGCTTGAAATTGTGCGGAAGAAGTTGTATCCTCTGACAACTGAGAATTTGCAGAAGGATACGGGCCGTGATAGACTATAAGACCGAGTTTCGCGACGCGCACGAGTTATCGAAAGAAACTGACAAGTGCGCGTTGCTCGCTTTGGAGGCCTGTCAATTAGGCGCGGAAGTTCTGCTCGATTATTGGCAGAGGCTGAACCGCAGTGATATTCGCGAAAAGTCTGCAGGAGATCTGGTCACTAGCGCCGACCTCGAGTCTGAGCGCGTCATTTCGGAGTTCTTGTCAAACAGAATGCCCGAAGCCGGAATCGTCTGTGAAGAGGGCACCGAGCGAAGAGGGAATGGGCTCGTCTGGTATCTTGATCCGCTTGACGGAACGACAAATTTCGTTCAGAAGTTCCCGATATTCGCTGTGAGTTTAGGACTTGCAGAGCTTCGAGAATCGGCGGCAGCCGAACTTCTATGCGGAGTTGTACTGAATCCCGTCTCCGGTGAAGTCTTCTGGGCCGCGCGCGGCAAGGGAAGCTACCTTGGCAACAGGAAATTGCGCGTGGCCGATAAAGAGCGTTTGAGTGATGCGATGATTGCCACCGGATTCCCCCGGCGTTATCATGAAGAGCTTCCCCGACTTCTTCGCGAGTTCGCATTGATTTTTCCGAAGTGTCGAGCCTTGAGACGTGCGGGATCTGCGGCTTTAGACCTTTGTTGGACTGCGCAAGGGATTTTCGACGGATTCTGGGAACACCGCTTGAGTCCGTGGGATATTGCTGCTGGAGCATTGATTGTCAAAGAAGCAGGCGGCGAGTGCTGCGACTTTCGAGGGGGTCCCGGGTTCCTGCAAAGCGGAAACATCGTGGGCGCATCGCCCTATATCAAGAGGGAGATTTTGCGATGTCTGGCCGACGCGAACGATTGGCCCCCGCCCGTCGAATAGGCGCAAATTAAGTAAGTGAAGAGGAGTCATCTTTGGGTGACTCCTCTTCTTCTCTGCGACTGGCCGTTATTGAATTGGCCAATTCACTGTTTGCGAGAAACTTTCTCCCAGTTTGAGAATAATGGTCTGGCTGACCGTCGATGAGTCAATCTCGTAAACTCCTGCCGACATCTCACCCTCCAAGAGCAGCTTGCGTTCGGGAGCAGTGCGCTCGATAAGTAGTCTTCCGCCCTTGCGTAAGTACACAAGCATCGTGCTTCCGGGCAGCAGAAGAACGGGCGCTTCTTCAAACTGCCCACCGAGACTTGCACCCAGAGGTACGGCCGCAGATATGACGACCGGGAAAATCGACTCATTCAGCTGTCCCTGAGCGGCGAGTTTGTAGTAGTACGTAACACCCGGGATGGCGGACGTGTCCTGATACAGGTAATCTGCCTTTCCGTTCTCTGCATGAAAGGGGATTTCGGCAAGCACAGAGAAACTGCCATACTCCTCGTAGCCGCGATATATGCGAAACTTCACAATGGCCGGTGATTGCTGATCGAGTGACCAGTTCAAGCGAATTCTGCCATCGTCCGCGGCATTCGCACTGAATAGGGCAAGCAAAGTGGCCAACTCTGGCATGTCACTCGCCCGCGCGGAAGTGCCGAGAATCAAGAGCGAACCCAACAATACATGAACAAAGTGCATGCAGCCTCCTATGCCGTAAATTTCAAGGACACGTCAGTCCCGATTGTCGATTACGAATTCCAATGCTTCCCGGCGCCCTCTTGATTCCGACACGTTCCACAAGAGCCACGCTCCTGCCAGGAAGAAGAGTAAAAGCGAAAGCATTCCAAGTCGCAGGCTTCCCGTTGCCCAAACCGCTATGCCGAATATCGCGGGGCCGACTGCGCTGGCGAACTTCCCCGAGATTGCAAAGAAGCTGAAGAACTCTGCGGATTGCTGCGGTGGAATCAACACGGCTTGCAGGGATCGCGATGCAGCTTGCGTGCCCCCCATCACAAGTCCAGCGAGAATGCCGAGAAACCAATACTCCGTGTGTGCATCGCCGAGCCACCCCAATTGCCAGCCCCAAAGCGAGATAACACACCAAACTCCCAACCCCAGAAGCACTGCGCGGCGATTGTCAAACCGATCGGCTATCACCCCGAAAATGAGCGATCCAATGAACGCCACACCCTGCACCATCAGGAAAAAGAGAACTAAGTCGCCGGTGGACATCCGCAATTCCTGATCGCCGAAGATCGAAGCCATGATGATGACTGTCTCCACTCCGTCATTGTAGAGCAAGTATGCGATGAAGAAGCGGGTAAATGTCGGCAGGCGCTTCAAGCTCATCAGACTGCTCTTCAGAGAGCGAAAAGCGGCACCGACTCGAGGTCTGATTGCTAACGCTTGGGTTCGATAGCTCAGTGCCACAGGAATCGTAAAGAGTCCCCACCATACAGCAGCGCTCAAGAAACAGTCCTGAACTGTGAAAGTCCCCGGCTCAGCACCGAGCAAGTGGGGATACTGAAGCATGACGAGATTCAGCGCAAGCAGAAGCCCGCCGCCGAGGTATCCCCAAGCCCAACCGATAGCGGAGACTCTTGCGTAGTCATGGGGGTCGGCGATATCTAGCAACATTGCATTGTAAAAGATATTGCCACCGGCAAAACCAAACTGTGCAATGACAAACCAGATTCCCCCGATCAGCCAACCGCCTTCTCCGATCGTCGCTAACATCGCCGTTGCCGCTGTTCCAACTCCAACATGAAACAACAACATGCGCCGCTTTAGTTGACCGAGGTCAGACAACGCGGAGAGTATCGGCACCAGCAGCGCGATCAGGATCATGCCTGCGGAAACGAAGAAGCTGAACACGGTTGTACCCGGTATGCGGGTGCCGAACAATTCGATGCCTTCCGCTCCGCCGGCAATGACGCCTGCGTAATATTTGTTGAATATTACCGCGAGAATCGTCGTGGCAAACGCGGAGTTTCCGAAGTCGTAGGTTGCCCAAGCCCAAACCTGTCCGGGATTCTCGCGGCGGAACTTGAAGAGGGCTAACACGCGTTTAACGAATCAGACGAATGGTGCGAATCTGAGAGACATTTGGTGCGGACAATCGCACAAAGTAAGTACCGCTGGTGACTTGCGCACCGACCGCATTGGCTCCGTTCCACGTGGCGCGTTGCAGTCCGGCTCCGGCTGCGCCGTGGAATAGTACACTTACCTGCCTGCCAAGAACGTCGAATATCTCGATGCTTAGTGCTTCGTTGTGGAGCGGGGCAACCCACTCAATCTGCACACTGCTGTTGAACGGATTGGGATAAGCAGGGAATAACTGATAGCCTGAAGAAATCTGAGGACCGGGTTTGCCCGAATCGAGCCGCAGCGAGTTTAGAGCCGCATCGAGAAACTGCGCGCGGGTCGTCGAGCCGGCCTGACCGGATGCGGCCTCGAGTCCGAATGATAAAAATATGAACTTCCCGGCGCCATGATTCCCGAAGATCCCGCAGATCTCTTCGTCAAGTGTATCGTTGATGAATATGGCGGTGGCACCGTCTAATGGAAGCAGCGAAGATGGGCTGGTTTGGTTTCCGGCGCCTTGCGATCCTAGCAAGAGCAGGAACTGGCCTTCCACCGGAGGGTAGCCGCCGATTCCGTAAGCGCGCAAACGATTCGTGTCATCCCGGTTTTGCTGGCAGAGCAGCACATCCTCGAGAAACTCGGTGTTTGACGGATCATCGGTGATGTTCTGTCCCGTCAGCAGCAATCCGCCGCCGTATTGCATGAAACCGGACAGCAAGTCGTGATCTACATTGGTGAGTGTTGTCGTCGCGTCATTGCCTGTCATCCAGACGAGCAGTTCAACGTTTGACAGGTCGAGTGCAGAATCGTCCAGTCTCTCGACCGTTCGTGTCCGCATTTGCAGTTCGTTAAGCGACGTCTGGAGGTATGCTTCGTAGCTTGCGCCGAGATCGTCGTCCACCAGAACGACCTCGCTCGTCGTGAGCCAGATGTCGAACGGATCCGTGTTGCCGGTTAGGGTTACGAAGTTGCGCTCGTCCAGCATGTAGCGTGGTGGCGCCGTAACGACCATGCGGTTGTTTCCTTCAAGCAGTGGACGTGTACCATTGGAGTACGGCATACCCGCCTGTACAGTTACCGAAGTCCAGACTGAGTCGGGATATTCCGCAGCATAAAAGTCGATGCGGCACGGCGCGCCGCTTGGATCGTAAATTCCGCCGATCGTTCCGAATACGCTCGTACGGCGCCGCAAATCGAATGTCGCAATATGAATGTGCTCCAGCGTGTCCGGCAGCGTCCCCATGTTCCAGTAGCGCAGGTGAAGTGTCAATGCAAGCTGACCGGTTAAATCGTCGACACGAGGGAGTATCCAAGGACCGGGAAGTTCTTCAGTTCTTATCTCACCCGGCGTCAGCGTCAGCCCCGCCATGTGCGAGACGAATGTCCCATTGTCACTTGCAGAGAGCCGCGCATACACCGTGTCTGTGCCGAGATTTGAAAGTCTAACATAAAGCGTCGTTGTATCCGACTCGAGTAAGGGGAGGGCTGTATCCGGCCCCACGACTCCGCTCGCCTGAGCAAGTGTAATAGGACCTGAGGAAATGATCCGTTCCAGTCCCATCCAACCCATATAAGCGCTCACCCATGAGTGGTCGTTGCCATTGCTGATGCAGCACGTTCCCGGGGGAATACCGCCGTCATCGTCTACGTCAAACGCGAGGAGTGAATCGGCATAGAAGACCCCCCGGTTCCAGTAAAGTGAATCGCCGGTGATCTCCCAGCAACGGAACGTAGCGTTGGAATACCACGTGTTATAGGCATGATACCAATTGGAGGGAGTTTCCCATGTCTCGAGCTGCGTGCCATATTGGTTGATCCACATGGCCCCGCTGTCCGGATAGGCAATCCACAGCGAATTACAGACTCCCCATAGCGCCGTGCCGCCGCAGAGTGCCCACTCTGTGGCGTTGTTCAACCGCGAGGGCTGTGCTTCAAACCAGCTGCGAATCAGTCTTGCGCGCGCGAGCGCGTGATCGCGCCAGTCATTGCGACCCCGATAGATGGCATGCGGATACAATCCACCAATGCCCAGACCCTGTGCGGCATAATTCAAAGTCCCGCTCAACGACAGCGGGTTGGCGACAACCCAAAGCGCGCAGCTGTCCGCGTACCAATTCCACGTCGTATCGTTGTATGCCTCTCGGTATTTGTAGGCAGCTTCAAACCCCCACCCGCAATTGTGCATCGCGTAGTAGCCGCCGCCTTCTTCACGCCAAGCCGGCCATACCGTGCAGTAGGTCCACGCATTGCGAATGTTCTGTGCGTAACGAGCGGTGTCGCCGGTCCAAATGGCATACTGTGACCAAACTCGAATCGCCTCTTGGGTATTGTCCGTCTGAATGATGTTGTAGTCACTTCCAATCTCGCCCTCTCGCATTCCGCCAAGGTTCGCGCCGGGAGTAGTGACCTGCAGGCCCGCGAGGAAGTCGCAAAGCTGACGATACTTCACAAAATAGGCAATCTCGTCGAGTGATCTGGATGTGCCGCGAAATCCGGTTTCGTTGCCACGTGGTTCAAATTCGGACAGATTGACCGCACGAGCCGAATCGAGCTGGTCGTCAGACCAGAAAGGTGTAGCAAACGCCGCCGAACAGCTCCAAATCAGCAAGAAGGCGAGTGTGAGTCTTGTCAGTTGCTGCTTCAATCGCTTGCCCTCCTGTCGAATCGTGAATGTTGCACAAAACACTGAGATGCGCGCCATGCGGGGTTCTACATGAATCTCTTGAAGAACTTCAAGATACCTTGATTCCAGGCGATTCGGTGAGTAATTCCTGAACCCTGCGGAATCGTGTGTTTGTTGTCAAGATACCATTGGTAACTGCGGATCAGAGCTTGTGCGTTCGAATAGCGCGGCTTCCACCCAAGTTTACTCTTTGCTTTGTCGATCGAAACAAAGCTGTCCTGATCGGCCGTTCCGTATACCCATTTGTAGAGCGGAGACAAACCCAGTGCTTCAAAGAGTCGGAGCGCGAGTTTAACCGGACCTGCAGGAGTTCCCCACGGACGTGCGCCGTTGCCTGCAAAGTCGCACATCGCACCCATGTCTTCGCGGACAGTCTTGAACTCTTCCGCTCCCACGTTGAACGTGTCGTTTGCGCGGTCGGCGTCGATTGTCGCCCCGAGATATATCGCTTCGGCGAGGTCGTCAACTTCGAGCAGTTGATAACGATTCGCACCGTTGCCGATCATCGGAATACGCTTGCCGCTCTCTACCCAATCATACAGGATTTGAAAGACGCCAAGCCGGTGGGTTCCAATGAAGGTCTTGGGCCGGATGATGCAGACACACAAATCGGGAGAGCGGAATTCCTCGCAGACCTTCTCAGCTTGAATCTTGCTCTCGCCGTAAGGTCCAACCCCGTGCATACGGTCGGTTTCGAATAGCGGATGGTGGTCAGGTATTCCGTAAACCGCCGTGGACGAGACAAATACTACACGATCTATTCCTGCTTGTTTTGCCGATTCCAAGACCCTACGGGTGCCATCCACGTTGATTTCGAAGATGTCCTTGGGCTTCCAAAGAGGCAAAGCCGCTGCGCCATGCACGATGGCGTCAATCTTATGCTCCGCAAGGATCTTGTCCAATCCTGCCTTGTCTCGGACGTCATGCTGGATGAACACCGTCCCCTCTGGATACTCGTGCGTCTCGAAGGGGGCGATGTCGGTTAGAACCAGCGTCCAACCGTGCTCGGCAAAGCAAAGGGCCGTGTGCAGACCGAGGAAGCCTGCGCCGCCTGTTATTAAAACCTTCACGTAAGTTGCTCCAAATTGACCAAATGTGCTCCGCCGGGTTCCGGCAGAGGTCGCTTAGTTCAAATTTTCTAAGATATAAAACATCTGCACGAGTTTCAAGGCACGTGCACATTTTGCGGATTCGACCTGCATGGTTGACAAGCGATTCTAAGCAGGTTATATTACAGGTCTTATGACCCACAACCCTGACTACTTCGATGACAAGCCCCGCGATAAGTGCGGAGTTATGGCCCTTTACGGCCATCCGCGCGCGGCCGAGCTGACCTATCTGGGCCTGTATGCCCTGCAACACCGAGGGCAGGAATCTGCCGGAATCGTCTCCTCTGACGGCCAGCAACTGTATTCAGCCAGAGGGATGGGACTCTTGGCGGACGTCTTCCGCGACCAGAGCCAGTTCAAGCAGTTGGAGGGGACATGGGCAATCGGCCATGTGCGTTACTCCACAACCGGCTCCTCCTCGCTCGCAAATGTGCAGCCGCTCTTAGTCAATACAAAAGACGGGCCGCTGGCGGTTGGGCATAATGGTAATATTACGAATGAAAAGGTGTTGCGGAAGAGACTCGAAGGTGACGGTGCGATTTTTCAAACGACCTCAGATTCCGAGCTGTTCGTGCACCTGATTGCCCGTTCGCGGGGAGAAACCATCGTTGAACGCTTGGCAGAAGCTGCCCGGCAGTTGGAAGGCGCATTCTCCGTCGTCCTGACAACTCGGGATGGACTAATCGTCGCTCGCGACCCGCACGGATTCCGTCCGCTGGCGATGGGCCGCAAAGGAGACGCTTATGTTTTCGCATCGGAAACCTGCGCCTTCGACCTGATTGGCGCGACTTACGAGCGGGATGTGGAGGCCGGAGAAATCATCTCGGTCACGGCGCGCGGTTGTGAGTCGCATCGCTTCGCGGAAGCCAATTTGAATATGTGCGTCTTCGAGCTAATTTACTTCGCACGACCGGACAGCCACATCTACGGCACGTCTGTGGACAAGGTGCGCCGCAAGCTCGGTAAGATTCTCGCTGAAGAACATCCTGCCGACGCCGACATCGTCATTTCGATTCCCGATTCGTCGAATACGTCGGCGCTGGGTTATTCGCACCGCAGCGGCATTCGATATGAAATCGGTTTGATTCGTAATCACTATATCGGACGGACATTCATTAATCCTTCGCAGTTCATGCGCTCGTATAACTCGCGCATCAAGTATAACGCTGTGCGCGGCGTGCTGGAGGGGCGCAGGGTGGTTGTCGTGGATGATTCCATCGTGCGCGGGACGACGTTGAAGAAGATCGTGGCGGCTATCTGGGGTGCCGGCGCCCGTGAAGTGCACGTTCGCATCGCCTCTCCTCCTGTGCGGTGGCCCTGCTTTTACGGCATGGACTATCCGACGAGACGGGAACTGATAGCCGCATTTGCGACACCCGAGGAAATCGAAGGCTATCTCGGCGTAGACTCGCTGCGCTATCTGTCCCTTGAAGGAGTGTTGGAAGCCACGCGCGATACGCCTTCCCATTACTGCACTGCCTGTTTCTCGGGCCAATATCCTGTGAAACTCAGCGATCCTGCACAGATCGCAGAACTGGCTGAACCGGACAAAGAGTGGGCACGCGCCGAACTCGAGCGAGTTCTGCGGGCGATGGAGTGACTCTTGGCTGAACCTCGATCAGCAACTCAGGGAACCAAGAATTCGCGGTTTGTCTTTGAACCGAAACCGCGGCCAAGAAAGTTCTTGACAGTCCCGAATCTCATGAGCATCGCCAGAATCTTTCTGCTGATTCCGCTGTTCCATTTTCTGCAAAAGGGGCCGCGCGACAACGGAAACTTCTGGGCGCTGGTGATCATGGGAACGGCGCTGATCAGTGACATGCTGGACGGATTGATCGCGCGCTGGTTTCACGTGGAGACCGATTGGGGGAGAGTGCTCGATCCCCTTGCCGATAAGCTTTGGATTGGCTCTCTGGCGGTATTCCTTGCCCTTCCGTCCCGTGAGAATCCCCTGCCGGTCGGATTCTTAGCTCTGATTCTGACGCGCGATCTGTTTATCATTGTCGGTTCGTATTACGTCTATCGCCGCCGCGGATTGGTCGTGACACCCAACTATGTCGGCAAAATTACAATGTTTGTTGTCGCCTTGACGCTGATTAGTTTCACGGTCGATTGGGTTCCGCCCCTTTTCGGGGGGTTCTCGCCGATGACACTTGTATGGATCTCGTCGGGATTTATCCTGCTTTCCGGAATTCAATATCTTGTACGCCTAATTTATTACATTCGAACGTTACCACAACTCTGACGGCAAAAGATTCTACATGCCATTGAAACTCTATAACACGCTCAGCCGAAAGGTTGAGCCTTTTGTTCCCCGTGAGGCCGGCAAGGCGACGATGTATACTTGCGGCCCGACGGTGTATGCCCGCGCGCATATTGGAAACTTCCGCACGTTTCTGGTCTCGGACTTGCTCCGCAGGTATCTCGCTTACTTGGGTTACGACGTGACGTGGGTTATGAATCTCACGGACATTGACGACAAGACCATCAAGGGAGCCAATGAAGAGGGTATCTCACTTCGAGAGTACACGGATCGCTACATCAAGTCGTTCCATGAAGACCGCAGAACTCTGGGGATTCTCGATGCCAACCTCTATCCGAGAGCAACGGATCATATCGAGGAGATGGTGAGGATGGTTGAGGATTTGCAGGCCGCCCGGCATGCCTATGCCGTTGATGGATCTGTTTATTTCAGAGTCGACTCTTTCCCGTCCTACGGACAGCTTGCGCGATTGAATATGGAAGACCTGCGCGTCGGCGAACGTGTCGCCAGTGACGAGTACGAGAAGGAGGACGTCCGCGACTTTGCCCTCTGGAAAGCTTGGGACCCTGAAGACGGAGACGTCGCTTGGGAAACGTCTTTAGGCAAAGGGCGGCCGGGCTGGCACCTCGAATGCTCTGCGATGTCCCTCAAGTATCTGGGAAAGGGCTTCGATGTCCATCTTGGTGGTGTGGATTTAATCTTCCCGCATCACCAGAACGAAATCGCGCAAACGGAGGGAGTGACGCATGAACCGCTCGCGCACTATTGGGTGCATTCTGAGCATTTGCTGGTGGACGGGCAGAAGATGTCAAAGTCTCTGGGGAACTTCTACACAGTCTCTGACCTGATCGAAAAGGGCTGGAAGCCGAGCGAAATTCGCTTTGGGTTGTTATCCGGCCACTACAGGCAACGCACGAATTTTCAGGCGAGTGGATTAGAGAGTATTAAGCAAGCTCTTGC
>JAANMU010000024.1_pt1 | contig 163969 bp, 124 predicted proteins | sample 7279701 | NCBI WGS metagenome assembly JAANMU01 (sample SAMN14094539, study PRJNA606508) | bioreactor metagenome | isolation source: A lab-scale SPAN reactor treating ammonium-rich wastewater day 57 | place: Ireland: Galway | collected 2017-03-13
TGCCGAGGACGACAGCCGCATTCGCAAAGGTTCCTCGCCGGAAATCTCTGCCGCCTTCCGCCGCATGGCCCTGAATATTCTTCAACAGGACACTTCCCTCAAAGAGAACATTCGCGGCAAGCGACTCCGCGCCGGCTGGGATGAGACCGTCCTCAACGCGATTTACGCTGGTTTTTCAAGCCGTTAACGTGCGATTGCCCTGGGGGTCGCCCCTTTTTTACCGTTGCCTTGCCGAGACCCAAACTCGCGAACCTGGCGGGTGGTTAACTCTGCGACCCGAATCCAATCTCCGGTGGGGGCGGAGCGGTCTCCGGTGACAATCCAATCCCAGCCGCTCTTGGCGGCCAGCAGGACGATTCCCTCGCCGCCTTGGTATTTCATCTCTTCTGGAGTTGCCTTTCTCCAGGTCCCTTTCAACGTCTCGGCCGGAGCATCGGTGGCGTACCCGCGCCAGGCGTAGGCGCCGTCCGCGGTGATCGTGAGCACCCCGCCCTTCGCGCCAATCTCGCCTTGCCGAACGACCCAACCCTCGCGAACGAAATCCACGGTCGCTCCGATAATGTCCATACTCCACGTTCCCATCAGCCGGCTTCGCTGGGTGGGAGGTCCGAAATTGGCGTCAATCGGAAAGGTGATTTCCGAAGTCGCGCCGAACTTGGCAAGCTCGTTGGCGAAGTCGGAGGGCACATCGTAACGGAAATTCACGCCACGGCGCTTGATCGTCTCTCCCAACTCTTTGCGGATTCGTTCGAGGTCCGGATGCTGGAAGGGGTTGTCGCCCAAGCGCGTCCGCAAGAATTGCAGGACTTCCGCCTGGGTCATCGGCGCGCCGCCCGGCGCGGAGCCAAGCCCGGTGGGCCGATCGGCGTTGGCAGGCTGCTCATTGCTGGCTGAAGGCGGCTTGATCGGTCGCGCGGCGATACGGCGGACTTCCGAAAAGTAGTACGCTCGTTCAAAACCTTCGGGAAAGAACTCGGTCGGCTTTTCGCGAATGAGCAGTTGCACGCCGCCGGGAAGAATCTTCAACACTACGCCCGCCTCCCATTTTTCGGGAAACTTGGAAGCCCGGTATTCGACCCGCTCGCCCGGCTGAAACGCCTCCTCCTGGAGGAAAGCGCCCAAACTGGCCTGGGGCGCTCTTGCCGCAAAGGCGAGTGCGGCCAGCAGAGGCAGACATAACGCGCGAAGGTGGGACCGTGGGATCATCGCTCGATAGGCTCCGGAAAGAAAAACCGAAACGGGTTGTAACGATCACTCTCGAAATCGAATCGCACCTTGAGAAGGAACCGCAGCGAGGCGCCTTACACTGAGATTGGCCTCCAGGAAAACAAAGGAGACCCCGCGGTTCCGTCGAATTCAGCAAGGAACGCTCTGCCACGTTTGGCATTCCTTTCCAGCACCTCGGAGTGGCTTCCTGGGTTTCAGAAAAGGTTGCCTGCTGGCGACTCGGCTTGCAGAGGGGAATGCCGCGCCATTTCAGTCACCCCGCACATTTCTAAACCCGCCAACGGGGGCCACGACCCTGCGTAGGAATTTGGGCGGGCCAGGATGCTAGAATGGCAAGACGTGTGGCCGGCAGCTTGGAGTTTTCATCGGCCCTCAAGATCAACACGCGGCGGCGGTTGTGCGGTTTTTCTTCCAAGAATGGATGGCTCCCGGAACAACAGGATGGATGACGGAATTGGCCCCGAGGAAGTGTGTCTTGAAAAGGCCCGACGGCGAGCGAAGCAGCTCGGAGTGGCGTCGGCCCGGCGGTGGATCCTGTTGTGTTACGACAAAAGCACGGCCAAGTGCGCCAGTCGGAAACAGATGAAGCAATCTTGGCGGTATTTGAAGGAGCGGCTCAAGGCGCTCAAGCTGGCGCGGCGCGGCGGCGTGTTGCGGCTCCGCACCCTCTGTTTGGGCGTCTGCCACGACGGACCGATTGCCGTCGTCCTGCCCGATGGCTGCTGGTACGGTCACTGTACGCCGCAGGTGCTGGAAGAAATCATCCAGCAACACCTGATTCAAGGAAATCCGGTGGAGCGTTACCTGCTGGCTGCGCCGCCATCGTGTCTTAAGACGGCCGGCGAGCCGCGCGTCGCGGAGATTTTGGGCGACCCCGAAAGATTGTGAATCTTTCCGTAGCGGCGACGCGAGCGCCGCCGCTACGACAATTTGACAAGACATTCACAGCCTCAGAGGGTGCGCGACCGCCGGTTCCCCAAGTTCGACCGCCTGGTTGGTTCGAATGGGGGACAAGTTGGATTGGTGAACTTGGCCGCGGATTCGGCCGGACAAGTTCAAACGGCGGAAGATTTCGATTATCTTTGTACCTAAAGCGGCGAAGGAATTCGCTCTCCGCCAGCGCGAACGCAATGCACCTGGCTAAACAGCCAGGTAAACACCCCCCAACCTCGCGAAGCCTGCCCCTTGCACGCTCGCTCATTTTCTTCACAAGGATTTCCACCCATGTCAAAATTTCATCAACCGTCGCGTCGTCAATTTCTCCAAGGAGCCGCCGCCGCGGGCGCCGCAAGCATTCTGCTTCCCTCGGCCAACCGGGCCTTTGGTTATCAGGCGCCGAATGATCGACCGGTGTTCGCGACCATCGGCCTGCGTAATCAAGGCTGGGCGATCACCAGCAAGTCGTTCCGCTATGCGGATTTTGCCGCCCTGGCCGACGTAGACGCGAACGTGCTGGGAGACAACGTGAACAAGGTCGAGAAGGCGCAAGGCAAAAAGCCCGACGCCTTCAAGGACTATCGCAAGGTCCTGGATCGGAAAGACATCGACGCGGTGATGATCGCCACGCCCGATCATTGGCACACGAAGATCGCGGTCGAGGCCATGTTGGCCGGCAAAGACGTCTACTGCGAAAAGCCGCTCACGCTCACCATTGACGAAGGCAAGCTCATCGAAAAAGTGGTCAAAGACACCGGCCGGGTGTTTCAGGTCGGCACGATGCAGCGCACCGAATCCGACCGGCGCTTCCTGCAAGCCATCGCCCTGATCCGCGCCGGCCGCATCGGCACGGTCAAGAAGGTCACCTGCGGCATCGGCGGCATGGAGTCCTCGCCCGTGATTCCCGTGGCCCAGGTTCCCGAAGAACTGGACTGGGACTTCTGGCTCGGGCCGGCGCCCAAGGTTGCTTACCGCGCGCTGCCGCAACTGCGAACCGGTTACGGCGGCGGGGTGCCGCTTTTCAGCAATTGCCACTACTCGTTCCGCAACTGGCACGAGTACTCGGGTGGCAAACTGACCGACTGGGGCGCCCACCATGTGGACATCGCCTGCTGGGCGTTGGGCGCCACCGACACGGGGCCGAGCAAAATCTCGCCCGTCCAATACAACTTGCCGGTCGAGTACAAGGACGGATGGCCCGTAGTCGATGACCGTTACAACGCCGCCACGCAATTCAAGATTCAAGTGGCGATGCCGAACGACGTGGAGATGATTATCGCCAGCGAAGGCGACAACGGCATTCTCTTCGAAGGCACGGAAGGCCGGTTCTTCGTCAACCGCGGCAAGATCACGGGCAAGCCAGTGGAGGACCTGAAAGACAAGCCGTTGCCCGAGGGGGCCATCGAGGAAGTCTACGGCGGTCCGGTCAGCGCCAACCACACCGCGAACTTCACCGAGGCCATGAAGTCCCGGAAGCAGCCGATCTCCGATGTCTGGTCCCACAACCGCATGCTGGAGATTTGCCACCTGGCGAACATCGCCATGCGTCTCGGCCGCGAACTCGCATGGGACCCCGCCAAGCGAGAAATCCCCGGCGACGCGCAAGCAAACTCCTTCCTCGCCCGCGAATACCGCAAGGGCTTCGAAATCGATATGTAACGCTCACAACGCCATAAAAAGGGGGCATTCAACATTTCTAAAGAGTGTTGAATGTCCCCTTTGCGTTTTCTTGGCCGGAATGCCGGCTTGTCTAGCTGACAAAAATTTCCGCAGGATCGAAAAAAATCTCTGGCGAGGTCTTGATTTTGAACATTTGTTCATTATAATAAAATCGTGCGGAAGTGAAGATGAGAAAACAATTAAATAGTGCATATAACCCAAATTACACCCCGTTCATCGTTCAAGAACTACACGAAATCCCGCCTGTAGAATCCCCCTCAAGGCTCCATCCCCGCCTGCATGCCGAGTCGACCCCACAACCGAAAATCGTCGCATCAATTTGTCTCGCTCGACTACAACCGATATCCTGGCGAGGCAGGTCGTCCGCCAACAGGCAACAAGCATGTTGAGGACGACCGCCGCGGCAATGCTGGCAAGTACATCGTGGGAGAGCTTAAGATGAACCGTCAACCTAGGTGGCAGGGTCTGTCGCGATTGCTCACGGCCTGCGTGGCTCTGCTTTCGGTGGGGACTGGGACTCACCGCGCGCTGGCCGAGAACTGGCCCAGTTGGCGCGGCCCCATGGGCCAGGGGGTCAGCGGCGAAAAAAATTTGCCGGTCACCTGGAGCGCAACCGAAAATGTCCGCTGGAAAGCGACTCTGCCGCACGCCGGCAACTCGACGCCGATCATTTGGGGCGACCGCATTTTCGTCACCCAGGCCCAAGACGTGACGCAGTGGCCGCCCAAGGTTCCCGAGTATTACGCGGGCGGCGCTTCGCCCGGCGGCTACGCGATCGCCGAAAAGCGATCCGTCCTCTGCTTCGATCGCGCCGAGGGCAAGCTCCTCTGGCAAGGCGATACCATTTATCGCGAAGCCGAGATGACGCACCAAGATAACCCGTTCTGCTCGGCCTCGCCCGTGACCGACGGAGAGCGGGTGATCGCCAGCCACGGAGCCGCCGGCCTGGTCTGCTACGACTTTCAAGGCCGGCGCCTCTGGAAGTATGAGGTCGGCAAGTACGAGCATTTATGGGGGAACGCATCGTCGCCCATCCTCTACGGCGACCTGTGCATTCAATGGTGCGGCCCCGGCGAGCGGCAGTTTCTTCTCGCCGTCGATAAACGGACCGGCGAGAAAGTCTGGCAAACCGACGAGCCAGGTGGCGACGCGGGGATCACCAGCAAGACCTTTCTTGGCTCTTGGTGCACGCCCATCATCACGCGAGTAGGGGACCAGGATCAACTCATTTTCGCGCTCCCGCGCCAGCTCAAAGGTTACGATCCGCGGACCGGCAAAGAACTGTGGACGGCCCGGACTGGCGGCAGTTATTGCTATTACTCACCGCTGTCGGTAGACGGCCTGGCGATCTACGGCCCCGCCCTCCTGAAACTGGGCGGCCGGGGCGACGTTACGCCCGACCTGCTCCGCCACCGGGTCGGCGCCATGTACATCAGCACGCCGGTGATCCAGGGCGAGTTCCTTTACACCCTCAATAATGTCGGCGTGCCAAGCTGCTTTGAATGGAAGACCGGCGACGAACTGTGGAAAAGCCAGATCGAGCAGCGGCCGGGAGGCAAAACCGCGTGGAGTTCGCTCGTCTACGCCGACGGACGAATCTACGTGGTCGACCGGGAAGGCGCCACCAGCGTGTTCGCCGCCGGCCCCAAGTACCAGCATCTGGCGACAAACCATCTCCACGAACGCACCCAGGCCTCGCTCGCGATTTCGCAAGGCGACATCTACATCCGCACCCACAAGCACCTATGGCGCCTAGGCCAGACCAACGAGCCGCTCCACGCCGCAGTCGATTCCCCCTCGCCAGTCCCCGCGAACGAATGAACCGTTCGCTATCAGCGCCCGTGATGACGCTCTGCGTAGTGGCGGGCGCGGGATGGCTGAGGCTGGACCCCGCGAGGAACGCGCGGGGAAGCCCCAGCGGCCAGCGGCGCCTTAGGCGATGCCTGGGGCCGCGGGCGGCTATCGATGGGACGGCGGCGATACGGGCTGGGGAGGGTGGGGCTGTGAGGACCAAGCTGCCTCCACGCGCGTTCGGGGGGCGACCATCACCACCGGCAACAGGTGGTCGATCTTCCAGACGCCGTCGATCTTGCAAAAGTCGATGTGAAGCCGCGGCGGTTCATCCTCCGCGGGAGCCTTGGGCGCCGGCGCAACATCGAGCGTCTTGGCCGGCTCCGGCGATGTCTGCGGCGCCGCCACCGCGAGGGCGTAGTCGCCGCGGGTGTACGCGGTCCAGCCGAATTCGCGATACGCCTTGGCGTACCGATTCAGATCGAACGCGCCGCCCTTCGGTTTGGAACCACGCCCCGAGACGACCACGGGCCGCGACACTTCCCCCAGCGCCTCGATCAGGAACTCGCGGGGGCTCTTCAAAACGCCGGCCGCCGCGCGAATTTGATGGTCCACCAGGCTGCCTGTAACCGCGTTGCCGACGCGCTGGCCGCCAGCACTGCCCACGTTCGACGCGAGATACGGCTGGCCCAAGAGGACTTGATTGCGAACCTGTTCGGCCGCCTGCCGCGCGGGATGGCCCGGCGGAAGCTGATGCCGGTTGGCAAGGGCCTGCAGCGCCCGTCCCAAGAGAATCGCTTCGGGACCGCCGTCTTCGCCAATGTTGACGATCAACAAATGCGGAGTCGCCAGGAGGACCAGTCCGGCCTGCACCTTCTGTTCGTCGGGCGTGAGATGGTCCACATACCGCGCGAAGTCTTTCTGCGCGACCGCCTGGATACAGTCCTGCAAAACCTCTAGCGGCGCCAGTTCCGCGGGTTGCTGGTCCGCCTCTTGGGCAACGACCTGCAAACTCCCCACGGCGCCCACGGAAACCACCCAGGCGATGACCCAAGATCTGCCGCGCATAGCCGCCTCCGTGTGCGGGGGAAACGTTCGCGGCAAGATTTCTTTCTGCAACCTGCCGCAGCCCGCTCCAACTTAAGCCACAGCCGCCAAATCGCCTAGTGTAATCTCCAAAAAACGGCGGGGCGGCGGGCCGGACCCGCGAGGAACGAGTGGGGAAGCCCAACATGGGACGAGCGAATTTTTCGTTCCGCCCTGGCTCATTCGCCAACCGCGTCTTCCGAGTACGGTCGGCGTCTCCTCTTGATCCCGCACGGGCGCCTCTTATGCTTCCGTCGCCAATTACCGCGCCCTGCGTTCGGCCCACAACCATCCTGCCCAATGCGACGCTCCTGTCGCGATTGCGCTTTGCCGCGCAGGTTTGGATAACGGTCGGGGTGGTGGGGGATCGTTTTCTTGATGGGTCGCAAGGATTCGCGTAATGGGCACGGAAGTTGCGAATAACCAACAAGCGTCAACCGGCGAACGATCCCTCCCAACAGGAGATGGTAATGACCAAGAAACGTAAATCCTGGAAAGGTGAACGGGCCAGTGTGACGGTTCGTGGCAAGTCGCGGCCGCGCTCGAACAAATATTCCAAGTCCGATAGCACATCGAAGCCCGAACCGGGTTCCCGCGAGCGCGTGTGGGTTGGCGGTTACACGCGGTCGGACGGCGTCAAGGTTGCCGGACATTATCGCTCGCTCGCGGGACGTTAACCGCGGACCGGGCCGCGCGGCGACTTTCCCTTCCTTGACGCCGCGCTCGCGTGTGCGTGTTCGGTATCGTCGAGTCTGTCTGCATCTCCAAACCGGCCGGGAGGTTCCCGCGGCGGGAACGGTATGTCGCGACGTCTGCGTGGGACAATTTTTTGAGTTTCCTCGATGACGAGGGAATACTCAGGTATCGATGGGGATCAATCTATTGAGCGGACGGTTCCGCTGTCGGGGCCGTCCAAAGAAGCCTCCAAAAGGAGATGAGTGATGAGCAAGTTTTTTGGATTTCTTTTGGCCCTGTCACTAGCCGTGTTCACCGTCGGTTGCCAGAGCGACACGGGCGAAGTTGATCTTGATCCCGGTGTAGGGACCGAGCCAGGCGTTCAAGAGCCGGGCGAAGGCGAAGTCGATCTTGATCCCGGCATCGGGACCGAGCCTGGCGTTCAAGAGCCAGGCGAAGGCGAAGTTGATCTTGATCCGGGTGTAGGAACCGAGCCTGGCGTTCAAGAGCCGGGTGAAGGTGAAGTTGATCTCGATCCGGGTGTGGGAACCGAGCCTGGTGTTGAGGAACCGGGCGAGCAGTAAATCGGCGCCAACAATTGACTAGGCAAGCGGGCGCTCAGGCGGCGTCGCTTGCGTGGCAGGATGCGGGGTTTCTCGGGCTCAACTCTCCGGCAACCTCAAATCCGCCTTGGCGAACAGACAAAACGGGCCGTTCTACATTTCTGAGAAATGTGGAACGGCCTTTTTTCGTTCCCAAAGCTCCTCCCGCAGACTTGCGCGTGTGGTTAGATGCTGTCGCGGCTTCGCCGCTAAGAAGGGAGACGCGCGCAATTTCAAAAGTGCTGGCGAGGACGGTAGTGGTGTCCTCGCTAACGCTTCGCGTTAGTATGGGTTCAGCAAATGACTCGAAAATCGCCAAACTGTTCTACTACGGGGCTCCTGCCTCGTTGGTAGCCGGGAGATCGTGTATTTACAATGGCGAGTACGGGGCCTTGCATGCTCCGCACTGCGGGCCGACGCGCCTTCGACCTTGACGACTCATCTCTCTAGGAGTTCCCATGCCCGACGCCGCAACGTCCAAGCGGTATGCAATGGCTTTTGACCTGGAGCGCTGCACGGGTTGCCATGCCTGCTCGGTCGCCTGCAAGGTGGAGAACCGGGTTCCGCTCGGAAATTTCCGCACGAAAGTTTACTATTACGACCAGGGCGAGTTTCCGCGGGTGCGGCGGCACTTTCTGCCCGTCGTCTGCATGCAATGTGAAGACGCGCCGTGTTTGAATGCGTGTCCCACGCGGTCGATCACCCGCGGGGAAGACGGGGTGGTGCGGATCAACACCACCACCTGCGATGGCAACGGAAAATGCGAGGACGCATGTCCTTATGGAGCGATCTACGTCAATGCGCTGACGCAGAAGGCGGATAAGTGCGATTTCTGTTCGCACCGCCTGGAAGCGGGCATGGCGCCGGCCTGCGTCGAAACCTGTCCTGGCGAAACGATCGTCTTTGGCGACCTGAACGACGCCGAAAGCCGTATCTCACAATTCGTCGCGAAACACGGGCGCGAGTTGGAAGTGCTCAAGCCCGAAGAAGGCGCCGGGCCGCAGGTCCGCTATCGTGGCTTGCCGCGCGCGATGGAAAAGAAAATCCCCAAGGGACGCAACCACGATCCACGCTCTTACGAGATTGATACTTGGGCCACGCTTCAATCCGATTTCGACGGCCAGGAGAACGGCGATGCATGACGAACTGAACCGCCGTGGCTTCCTCAAGGTCGGCGTGGGCGCGCTGGCGACGCTGGGCGTGGGCGAGGTCATTCACTTATGGCCGGGCGAGTCCGCCGCCGAACCGCGCGACCCTATCCAAGAAAGCACGGCGCCGCCGAACGACTACCGCCGCGCGACTGCGGTTCCCAGCGTATGCTTGAACTGCTCGACGGTTTGCGGCATCGTCGGTTACGTGATTGACGGAAAGCTGGTAAAGGTCGCCGGCAATCCGCACGACCCCAACAACGGCCCGCACCTGTGCGCCAAGGGACAGTCGGGGCCGACCATCAATGACTATCCCGAACGGATGCTCTATCCGCTCCGCCGCGCGGGCCGCCGGGGTGAAGGGCTGTGGAAGCGCATCACCTGGAACGAGGCCTACGAGGAACTGGCCCAGCGGATTCGCGCTTGCCGGGAGGCGGGTCACCCCGAGCGCGTCGCCATTCATGTGGGCCGCTCGCGCATCAACGATGTGATCGGCCGCTTTATGGCGGCGATCGGTTCGCCCGTGCAGTTGAACCATCGGGCGCTTTGCTCGCTCAACAAGCGGGCGGCGAATTACGCCTGCATCGGCGACTCGGATTGGGAGTCGGTCGACGCCGAGCGGACGAAGTACCTCCTTAATTTCGGCTCGAATTTCTACGAGGCGCACCAAGGGCACATTCACTTTCTCCGCCGCGTGGTGCGCGGGCGCTACGACAACGGCGCCAAGCTAGTCACGTTCGACGTGCGGCTGTCGAACACCGCCGGACGCAGCGACGAGTGGCATGCCCCGTTTCCAGGAACGGAAGGCGCCGTCGCCCTGGCCATGGGGCGCGTGATCTTGCGGGCCGGCGAGATTGATCGCGAGTTTCTCGAGCAGTGGACCAACTATCCGCTCGACCAGCTCCGCGCGTTTTACGAGCCGTACACGCCGGACTGGGCGGCGTCGCTCAGCGGCGTGGCGGCCGGCGACATCGAGCGGATCGCTTTGGAGTTCGCCCGCTGCCGCCCGCGGTGCGCCGCGTTCACCAATCGCGGCAGCCACGCGCATTACAACGGCTTCCACAACGACCGGGCCGTGGTCCTGCTCAACGCCCTGGTGGGCAGCATTGGGCGCGAGGGCGGCTACGTGTACGGGCCGGGCGGCGTGGATGCAAAGAAGTTCCCTCCGCCGGAGCCAGCACCCCCGCCGGTCAAGATTCGCACCGACCTGGAGGACCCGCCGGAATACCCGCTGGCCAACCATTGGCAGAAGATGCGCGTCGGCCAGTTGGTGTACGATTACCTAAAGCAGAAGCGAGCGCGGGTGGATGTCTATTTGAGCTACACCCTCGCCTCGCCGACCACGTGGCCCGAAGGTCGCAGCCTGACGGTCGAGGTGCTTCAGGATGAAAGCCTGATTCCCTTCCACGCCTGCTCCGACGTGGTCTACTCGGAAACGGCGCATTACGCCGACTTGATCCTGCCCGACGCCACCTACCTGGAGCGGTGGGGGCTGGACTCGCGGAACTCCTACGAATTTCAACCTTATGTGACGTTGCGGCAGCCGATCACGCCGCCGCCCGCCGAGTGCGTCAGCTTTGCCGAGGTGCTCATTCAACTGGGCAAGCGGCTGGGGCCTGAGGTAGCCAGATACTTCGCCTTCCGCGATCACGAAGCGTTCGTTCGCGCCCAGTGCCGAAACATCCCGGCGGAAGGCTTTCGCGACGGGTTCGAGCGGCTTAAGAACGACGGCGTTTGGATCGACGCCAGCCAGCCGAAGTATTACGAATCGTTCCGGCGCCCCCTTAATTCGAAAGAGCTTGAGCAGGCGCGGACCGACAAGCGGACCGGCGTGGTCTATCGTCGCGATGCGGCCACGGGCAAGGAAGAGCCGATCGGCGTGACGATTAACGGAGTCCCCATGCGGGGATTCAAGACGCCTTCACGGAAATTCGAGATTATCAGTTCCACGGCGGTCGAGAAGGCGGCGCAAGTGGGGTTCAAGGACGACGGCCTGCCGCAGTACGTTCCCATCCCTTCGCATCAGGACTTGCCCGAAGACCGGTTTGTGTTGGTCACCTTCAAGTGGAACGTTCACACGCAAGGACGCACGGCGCCGCAAAAGTTCCTCAGCGAAATCGTCCACGATAACCCCGTCTGGATCAATACACAGTCCGCGCGGCGCTTGGGCGTTCAGACGGGCGACCTGGTCGAGTTGACCACGTTCCGCCCGAAAGGCGAAACCCACCGCGCCACGGGCGAGCCGCTGGGAAGCGCTCGGGTTCGAGCTTTTGTGACCGAGGGCATTCACCCGCGCGTGTTGGCCGTGAGCAACAGCCTGGGACATCTCTTTGGCGGGCGGGCCGCGACGGCCACGCAAGGCCCGCGTCCGGACGGCCCCGGCTACGACGAGGATGTCATCGGCGAAGACCCCGATCTGGCCGAACGTCTCTGGTGGGAAGAAAGGCAAGGCGGCCGCGGCGCCGGCTTCAACATCAACGGTATTTTGCCAATCCAGCCCTCGCCCGTGACCGGCATGCAAGCCTGGTTTGACACGGTCTGCCAGGTGCGGCGCGTTTCCTAGCCATCAAATCGTTGAGCAATCTTGACGCAAGTAAACGGCCAGAGATTGTGAACTTTCCCGTAGCGGCGGCGCGAGCGCCGCCGTATGCCTCGTTAAATACGGCAATTTTCGCCAGGTATCGCAATCTCCTTCCCTCAGAAATCGCCCCCGGATAACGGTCTACCCAGGAGTTAGCTCGTTAGCCAATTGACCGTTCTTATTCATGGACCGACGCCACTTTCTTCAAGCCACCCTCGCCGCCGCCGCGCCTTCCTTCGTCATCGCGCATGGCCAGGAGCGGCAGGAACTCGCCGCGCCAATGGACCGCGCCTGGGAAGTCACCTGGAGCCGCTTTTATCTGCCGAAGGTGCAAACATTCGGCGATTACCTTAGCAGTTACGAGAAGGGAAAGGAGCAGGCTCATCTGCCGACGGCTGACGAAGTGCAGCGGCAATTCCCGAACCCCTGCGGCTACGGCACGGGCATGGAAGACGGCGCGATCCTCGGCGGGGCCATGCTTAGCGTGTTGTGCGACCGCTATGCCGTCACCGGCGAGGACGCGCTGCGCGCAAAGGCGGCGAGTGTGTTTGCGGGGTTGCGGCGTTGCGTCACGGTGCATGGCGTGCGCGGCTTTGTGGCGCGCAATGTCTGCCCGGAGGACGCCATGAGCACCTACATCAACTCCTCGCGCGACCAGGTCACCCACTTCGTGCACGGCGTCTGGAGGTACTACCACAGCCCATTGCCCGATCCGGCGACGAAGGAGCAAATCCGCGTCGCGTTAGGCGACGTCGCCGAACGCATGATCGAGTTTGTCACTCCCGAGAACGACTACGACTTCCTCCGAGCCGACGGACAGCGCTGCCCGCTGGGAATTTGCCGCATGTGGAACGTGCAGTCGCACGAAGCCGCGCGGCTACCCATGATTTACGCCGCGGCGTGGGACGTGACGCGCCAGGAGCGCTATCGCGAGCAGTGGAGAAAGTATGCCGCAGCGGCCGTCGAGCAGTCCGCCAACCCGAGCGAACATGCGCCCGCCTACGCGCTCCTCCAGATGCAGTGCTCGCTGGAGTTGCTGCGCGCGCTGGAGCCGGACCAGGCGCTAAGAACGACGATCCACGCTCGGATGACGCATGTCCGCGATTTGGCCGCTCGGCGCTTTCCAAGCGTGCTGGCGAGCCTCGCGAAGAAAAGCCCCGAACAAATGCGGATGCTTGGCCCCGACTGGCGCCACGTGGCCGAGTGGATCAATCAAAAGGGTTACCCGAACCCTCAGTGGGGGCCTTACCGCGAGATCTGGCGTCTGACGCGGGAAGCCGGCGAAGCGGCGCTCATCCTGCTTATGGTCGATCCCGGTTCGATCTCCGAATCTCAACGCGCCGCGCTGCGCGGCCTGCTTGGCGGCTTTGACTACGCACACAACTCCAGTTGCGGCGTCATCTACCATCTTGCCGCGTACTGGAAAGCCCGCGCACAGCAGGTGCTGGAAGCGTAGCTGCCGATGCAATAACCGCGTCAACCTTACCGCTCACGCGTATCGGCCACTTCTCTCGCCTCCTGGCGCCCCTTACTCGCCCTCCCGGTGAACGGGGTCGTTCGGCAGACCGCCTGGATTTCGATGTCTTCGCGTCCCGTTGCCTGCGAAGGGGAAGGCCCTGCCTTGAACCACCTGCGGTTCGACTGCGTAAACTATCATGTCGAACACCAACTTCGACCGAAAAATTAAGTTACGTGTTGCTTCGGAAGCGTTGACAGGCCAACATTCCGCCTATAAAAGAGGTAAAAGGCGCAGTTTTTGCGGTTCGTCGCTTCTGCGTCCACATGACGGCGGTGTGCGTGTTTGAAATGGTCCCCAACCACCTCGGATTACGATTGCATACGCATGAATCGAATCCCTAGCTTCGGGCGATGGTGCCTGTTTGCGAGCCTGGTGGCCGGCGTTTTCGCCGTGGGGGATGTCACGCTATTTTCGGCGCGGAATAGCGGACGCACAAGAAGCAGCCAAGGCCGCGCGACGTTTGCGTACGCCGTTCAACATGGCGCGTCGAGCGCGAAGCGGGCCTGGAAGCAACCTCCCCCGCAGTCTGAGCAACAGAGGCAGGTCCAACGCACCGGCGATGATGGCGGTCCGCTGGTTGCGATCCTGAGCTGCCCAGCCAGGTTGCTCCCGGCGGATTTCATCCCACCGGGCGCCTGGGTCTTTGTCGAAGGCTTCTGCGCGCGTGTCTCTACCCTGCACGCGCTCGGCGTGCGTCTCAATCTTTGACGCCCTGACAGGCTGAAGCGACATCTGCTTTCGGCGACCGGGGGAGCATCTCTCGGTTTGCCGTGAAGCCTTCGTGATGTGTTGCACCCCACAACGGCGGTGTGGGCCATTCTGTGTCCCGGGACGTTTTGCCGCGCGACGATTGCGTCGTGGCGGTTGTTTGTGTGGCCGTGCGCCACTTCCTTCCTTCTGGTTAGGCTCAGGCGAGCCTGGAGTATTCTTATGAAGATGTTATTTTCCGTGAGTATGGGTTTGGCCGTGCTTCTGGCATGGAGCAGCGAGTCCGCATTCGGACAGCGCGGTGGAGGCGGGCTCGGTATTCAGAAGCCTCACTACGGTTCGTCGGGTGGGTCGCGAAGCGGCGGCGGCGGAGCCTACCGCAGCTATAGTCGGCCTGCGCCGCAATATTACGCGCAGCCGACGCCCCGAACCTATGCGCAGCCGGCGCCTCAATCGTACGTCCAGCCCGCGCCGCTGGCGTATAACGAACCGCAAGGCTACCGAAGCTTTTCGTTCGAGCCGACGGCCATTCAACCCGGCGATACGGTGGTTGTAAATCGCAACCAGGTTCGGCTCATGCGGGGACAAACCGTGGTTGGGTCAGCGCCCGTCGGGTTGACGTTCCAGGCCACCAAGGTCATCAACGGCTGGGTTGGAGCCGTGGTCGAGATCAACGGCCGGGAGGTTCATGGCTGGATCTGGAACGGCGACGTACGCTTGGTTGAAGGCAATCAACCGGCGCCGCCTCCAGGCGAATAAACGTCATGGGTGACTGCGTGCGGCCCCTACGCCGCAGCGACGGCTCATTCCGAATCCGGCCTCTGCAACGAGGCCGGAATTGCGGCCGTGGACGCAGGTAACGCCGCAACGGCGCGCTCGCGCCAGAGGCCGTCAAGCCGCGCCAGGTTTTCGATGCCGTAAACACGTTGCAGCGCCTGGTCGTATCCTTCACGCATGGCCAGGTCGGCAAACGCCACGACGCGCTCGGGCGTCCCTTGTCGAACGAGATAATCGACCACAGACAAGCTCTGCCCGTAGAACGTCGCATATTGATCGTAGCTGGAGCAGTGGTCGAGCGTGATCAGCTCGGCCAGCGCGAACGTCGTTCCCGCGCCCAGGGCACGGCGAAAGTCGCGTTCGTGCAAGGCTTGCTTTTCCGCAGAGTCGGAAAGCGTGGCAATCCCCTCATCGAGCCATTTCGGCGGTTGCCGGCCTTGAAAGCAATCGGCCAATACAACGTGCGTGAGTTCATGCGCCAGGGCCGAGGATTTGCCGGGAACCGCCGGACTAAGGTCGATCCGGCGCGTGGCTACCTGTTCGCCTCGAAACCGGATCAGACTACTCCCCGAAGTTTGCGCCGCGCCGCGGCCGACGGCCTGAGCATAGCTCTGGCGCGAGGCATGCAAGACGACCTCGCAGCGAGGGCGCCAGGGCGCGGCGGGAGCTTTGCCGATCCACGTTGTTTGAAGTTGAACGCGAAGCCGCTCACAGGTTTTCAACAATTCGGTCGCCGACTTTCCGGGTTGATAACAGCGAATCACAAAATGCTCGGAACACGCCACAACCGGCGAACCAGCGCGCGCCGCGGAATGCGACGATGAACTTGACAAGCGTTCGCCTCCTTGGGCTACGGTTGTGGCCAGAAGGAGACACACAAGGCTGAATCGCATCGAGATAGTCCCTGCACGTGAGCGACCGAGGTCGTCGGCGGAAATGGCTGCCGCGGTAGCGGCGGGACTAAATCAAATGGCGTACCACAAGCAGGCTTCAAGCTCTTGGAAGGCGGCGACGCAAGCGGAACTCCTTACGCCTCAACCCGATGCGATCTTGTCGATTATGGCTGGATCCGCGCCAAGTCCATCGGCGATGCCGCGGATTTAAGCGGTAGGCGCCGCCCGATTGCGCACTCCCGCCGTCGCCGCAAGGTGTGGTCGTAGGCGCCGAGGGGGTTCCTTGCTTCGTAAAGCACGGCTTTGTCGATACGTGCTTCGGAACGGGCAGCCACGGGTGCGGCCAATGTGTTACCTTAGGACGGATTAAGATGTATTCCATCGGTGTTGATATTCGTGATTGAGGATTCGGAAATGAATTTGTCGCGGCGCACGTTTGTTGGATTAATTCCGATATCGGCTTTGAGCTTGCAGCTTGGCGCGCGGGCCCCCGCTGGAGAGGTTGACGCCGGGACAGGAGCGCCGTTGATTGCCAGCCCGCCGGTTGTTCAGCACCCGGCGGCCGACGGCTTCACGGTTCACTTCGCCGTTTCCGCGTTGGCTACGGGATGGGTGGAATGGGGGCGGTCGGCCGATCGCTTGGATCGGGTGGCGATTGCCGCCGATCACGGGTTGGTCCGCGCCAGTGACCTGGCGCTCTCGGTTCGAGTCCGGCTTGATGAATCGATGGCTGGCGAGCCGATCTACTATCGCGTCGTTGCGCAGCCGCTGGCTTACAAGAACGCCTACCAGTTGGAACGCGGCGAAGTCGTCGCCAGCCCCGTGCAGAAGTTGCGACTACCCAACGCGGGCGCGGACCGGATCACGATCGCGATCGTCAACGACACGCACGAGAATCGCGAGACGTTGGCCGCCCTGCACACACGACTGGCCGCGATCGAACCCGACGTGCTGGTTTGGAACGGCGACACCTGCAACGACTTTGACGAGCGGGACGCCCCGATGCAGATCGTGCTGAACCCAGCCGGCGACGTGGCGCGGGGTTGGGCGGCCGAGCAGCCCCTGTTGTTCGTGCCCGGCAACCATGACGTTCGCGGCAAGCGCGCCCATGAGTTGTCGGCGGGCTTGAGCGGCTGGCCTGGACAAAGCGAGTTGCCTTATAACTTCGCCTTGCGGCTCGGACCAGTCGCGTTGGTGGGGCTGGATACCGGCGAGGACAAACCGGATGCGCACCCGGTCTTCGCGGGCATGGCGGCTTACGAGCCGTATCGGGAACAGCAGGCTGCCTGGCTGAAGTCGGCCGTCGCGCGTCCGGAGATTGCCGAAGCGCCGCTCCGGATCGCCATCTGCCATATTCCGCTCCGCGGGCTTCCTGGACACAACGACGGCACGACCCTGGAAGGACACGCCTACTACAGTGGGATGGGGGCGAAACTGTGGTTGCCAATCTTGCGCCAGGCTCGGTTTGCGGCCGTGATTTCCGGGCATATGCACCAGCACCGCATCGACGACCCCAGCGAAGCGGAACCTGTCATGCAAGTCGTCGGCGGCGGTCCGCAGCCAGAACGGGCCACTCTGACGATCCTCCGGGCCGAAGGCGACAAAGCCGAACTGTGGGTCGAAGACCTGGCGGGCAAGACGATCAGCCAACGCGCGTGGAGTATTCAGGCTGGATAAGCCGGGCGTATTCTTGTGCGTGCGGAAGCCGCCCAGTCCGAGAGCCTGGCGCCTGGCCTGCTCTTGGTGGAATCTCGCCAATCGACGCGCTCGTCAACCTGGTACTGCAAACGATCCAAGGCCAGGCGACAAAGCCGGCGATCGCCGAGTTTTTTCCGTCGCACACCGCATTCTGATCGGCCGATGCTGGCCACGATGCGTTGAACCCACGCAGCGCATAGCCAAGCCCACCGAGGAACATCATGCTTTACCGACGGATAAGGCTGCTCGCGCTGCTGGCCGTTGCCTGGGGAACCTCTCTTAGCACCGCCGTCGAGGGAGCCGAACCAACAGCGGAAATCGTTCGGGTGATGAGCTTCAACCTCTGGCAGGGCGGCGACGCGGGGAAGCAACCGCTCGACCAGACCGTCGTCGTCATTAAGAAAGCCGGGGCCGACATCGTCGGACTTCAGGAAACGGCGGGCTACGCTCAGGACGATGAGCCGCGCCCCGACCGCGGCACCGAAATTGCCCGACGGCTGGGCTGGCATTACCTCGATCAAGGTGAGCGGACGGGAATCATCAGCCGGTTCAAGATTGTGGCGGCCACTCCGAGGAAGTGGGGCGCTCGACTGGAGTTGCCCTCGGGCAGACAACTGTACGTTTTCAACGCTCACCTGGCGGCCAGCCCCTACCAGCCGTACCAGCTCCTCGGCATCCCGTATGGCGACGGCGCGTTCTTGAAGACGGAGCGCGAAGCGGTTCGGGCCGCCCAAGACGCACGGGGTGGTCAGGTGGCGCGAATGCTGGACGAAGTGAAAGCCATTTTGCCAGACGGGTTGCCGGTATTCATTACCGGGGACTTCAACGAACCGTCGTATCTCGACTGGACGCCCGCCGCCGTGAAGGCGAATCTCTGCCCCTTGGCGGTGCAGTGGCCGTCCACCCAGGCAGTTGAAGCCGCGGGATTCCACGATGCATACCGCAGGGTTCATCCTGATCCTACTCGGCAGCGCGGTCTGACATGGACACCGACGACCACCGCCGACGATCCCCAGGATCGACACGACCGCATCGACTTTGCGTTTGCGGGCGGCGCCGTGAAGATCCGGGCCGCCGAGGTTGTCGGGGAGGCGCCCGAGTTCGCCGACATCGTGGTGACGCCTTACCCTTCCGATCACCGGGCGGTAGTGGCGGAAGTAGAACTCCTTAACGACAGCTCGGCCCGCAAGGAAGCTCCCGCGGAATAGCCGAGACGATTGTTTGTCGCCAGAGCGGTCCTCCTGTCGTCGTTGGCGTAAAAATTTGACCTGCACTTGCGCCGGCGCGCTTGCCGCGTTTAGCCGAAGCGGCCGGGAGAGGGAAGTATTGTTCCCGAAAGCTGGTTATCATTTTCTCTTATTGCTCCTGGCAGTTCACGGGGGCATCCCGGTTCCAAGAAATGTCCCATGGGTTGACCATATGAACCGATTTCTTGCGAAACCAGTTGTCGCTCTTGTGCTGGGGTGCATGTCGCTGCTGGCGAGTGCGGCGGCGGAGGACTCCGACCGCGGCCAAATTGAGCTATGGGACAACAGCGTTCCCATTCCTCGCCGCGACGAGATCAAATTTGCTCCCGGCGCGACCGATGTGATGGTCCATCGCGCCGGCGGCGATGGGTTTAACTTTCTTCACGACACGGCCATCGTCGCGCACAAGGGGACGCTGTTTGCCGCCTGGTACAACTGTCCGCAGGGCGAGATGGTCGGCTCGTCGATCATTCGCGCGCGGCGCTCGCGCGACGGCGGGCGCACGTGGTCCGCGGTGGAAGTGGTCGCCGCCGACCGCGATCAGCGCAAGATCATGTACGTTCCCGTGGCGCTCTTTTCGCACGGCGGCGTCTTGCATGCCTTTGTCACGAATATGAAAGGCGGGCCGGACCTGGTCCATACTTGCGAGGCATTTGTTTTGGATGAACTGGCCGACGCGTGGGTCAGTCGCGGTATCATCACCGGGCCATTCATCGCTAACTGCCCGCCGCGGGCGCTGCCCGACGGCAACTTTCTGATGGCCGGACGCATGGCGGAAAAGCCAGGCCAGAAGCCCACCATCCCGGCGGTTGCGATCAGCCGCGGCAATGATTTGACACAACCGTGGACCCTTGTACCGCTTGCCGCCGCCGACACGTTCAAAAAAGACCCGCGTGTCGTTTTTCCAGAAACGACGGTCATCGTCGAGTCAGACAAACTCACCGCGCTGGTGCGGCGCGAGCGAGATAGTTCGCTCGTGTTCTTCAGCGACGATCAAGGGCAAACCTGGTCGGCGCCGCAGGAACACAACTTCCCCATGGATTCCTCGAAAATCCATGCGGGCATTCTCAGCACGGGGCAGCGGTATGTGCTGTGCAATCTGCCGGGCGGCCGCGCGCGGCGCGACATGCTGGTTCTCGCCGTGAGCCGTCCCGGAGAAAAGACGTTCTCAAAACTGTGGAAGATTCGCGACGGCCGCAGCACGGAACTGGGCGCCGGACCGGAATGGTCGTATCCAAGCGCCATCGAGCAAGACGGAATCCTACGGGTTGTGTACACGTCGGAGAAACACCATTGCGTGATGACCAGCATTCCCGTCAAGTTGCTGGCGGCGGACGCTCCACCCGGTGATGGCCCGTAGCGCACGGCGGTCGAGTTACATTCCTTGGCCGCAAACGTGCAGCGCGGGGCATAACGCAATCAGCCGTGGTTCACCGCCTTGGCTTCGGTGTTGACTTGGCCCGGCACACAAGGCGCCGAGCGTTCGCGGTTCATCCGATTTGCGAACGGCTTAAGGCCGGAGTGACTCGATTCCCGCGGCGTCGTGCAGTTTCTTTATTTCGTCGTCGGTCAGGGCGCGATCGAACACGGCCAGGCCGCCGAACTTTCCGCGAAACGCTTCGCTAAGCATCGAACCTCCGGCGTAGCGGGCGCCGACCGTAAAGTCCGACGGGGCAATCTTTGTTTTCGCGTGCAACTTGGGGTCGTAGCGGAAAATCCCGCGCCCATGATAGTACGGGTTCATCCCGCGGTCTTTGCCGCCAGGGCCTTCCGACGTGAAGTAGGGATCGTCGCGATTGTCCTTCTTCGGGTCGAGGGTCCGCGCGTCCAAAACACCGTTGATGTAAGCGCGGATGTACTGCGAGTCGTAGGTGAAGCCCAGTGTGCACCAGACGCCTTCGGGAATGGGGGCCTTCGTAGCGGCGTAATCGGCATTCCAAGGAAGGGGGCTGCCGTCTTTGCGGCGCGTGACGCCTCCTTCGCTGGAAATGTGCGGCGTGAGTCGCCGGTCGCCGCCGTAGGCCGGCATGTGTGCGAGGAGGGCGTACTGTCGCGTTCCGGTATCGTCGTGCGCACCCTTGCCCTCGCTCCAGATGCCGGCAATGGTTCGACTGCGGGAAACGTCCCGCACCATCACGACGGCGAACATACTGACTTGAGCGTCTTTGCCGCTGATGTTCAAGTCGCCCAATTGATCGTGCTTGATGGCCAACCACTGCTTCCCGTTCAGTTCCGCCGAGTACCCGGAGAACGGCCCGCCCTCGACGCGCGGGATCGGTCCGGTGGCTTCCCGTAACGCATGCTTCTCCTTCGTGCCGGTCGAGACGCGCGGCTGTCCTGCTTCTTCGCCAAAGGTCCAAAAGGCGACCAGTCCGGGCGTCTTCTCGATGACCGACGGGTCGCCGGTGGGCGGCGCCGCGGATGCGGGGGCCGTAGACAGGAACAAGACCGCGACCAATGCGGCAAAAAAACGGTTGTGCGTCATGGGGAGTTTCCAGGGCGTGGTATTCGCGAAAGCCATTGATCGACCGATTATACTTGCCCTGCGCGCTCGGGGGAGGCAATTGACGGCCATTAGCATGTCCCAAGCTCGATGGATCGACAAAGCGTGCGAAAGCGCCAGGGCCACGACGTTACTCGACGCCGGGAAAAAAACGATCGTCGCTGGTTTGCCTTACGGTGTGTCTCGATGGGAACGCTTCGCTAGGGTGGTTGATTTTCGCGGCCGCTTGTGACTACAAGAGAAAACCGCCGCTTGTTCCGGCTCCAAACTCTCGAGGCACGTCACGAAGTTGCCCGCCCCTTCCACACCACGGTTCCTTTGTCAATCGTAAGCGACCCATGAAAAACCTGTTTATCTTGGCGCTCGGTCTGGTATTAGCGGCCGGCTCTTTGGATGCGGCGCCGCGCGTGAAGGAAAAACATGGTCCCGTTCCGGTGGTGGAGCCGATTCCCGGCGAAGCGTTTCTTCATGCCGGACCGTTGGTGGGACACGTGACCGACACGACCGCGCTCTTGTGGGCCAAGGCGTCCAACCAGGCAACGTTGTCGTTCCGGATTGGCGAACAACCGGACCTTGCCGACGCGCGGACCGTGTCTGGGCCGGAGTTGAAGGGCGAAGCCGCGTTTACGGGACAGGCCCAGGTTGACGGACTGCGGCCCGCTACGCGTTACTATTACACGCCGTTGCTCAACGGCGATCCGGCGCTGGCGCGGCCGTATCCGTCGTTCGTGACGGCGCCGGAAGCCGCCCAGGTGGGACAATTGCGGGTGGCGTTCGGATCGTGCGTTGGCGCGCGGGGCTACCTGACGGCGGCCGCCTTTGGCGAAATGGCCGAGCGCGGCAACTTCGACGTACTGCTCATGCTGGGCGACAACCACTACGGCGACACGACCGATCCGGCCTTGCTGCGCGACTACTACTTCATGCAACGCACGGTGGGCGGCTTTGAGGAGTTGATTCGCGAGAAGCCAACCTACGCCATCTGGGACGATCACGATTTCGGTCCGAATAACTCGGACGGCACGGCCAAGGGTAAGGAAGACAGCCTGCGCGTCTTCCGGCAATGGTGGGCCAACCCGGCCTATGGCGAGAAGGACAATCCCGGCTGCTACTATCGCTTCTCACGCGAGGGCGTGGACTTCTTCATGCTCGACGTGCGTTACTACCGCACCCCCAACAAAACGCCCGACGACGGAACCAAGACTATGCTCGGTCCGCGGCAGCTTGCCTGGCTCAAAGATAGCCTGGCGGCCTCGAAGGCGAAGTTCAAGATCGTCGCTTCGGGCAGCGAGTGGCAAACCCGCACCCAGCCCGATTGCTGGTCGTCCTTCGCCCGCGAGCGTCAAGAGATTTTCGACCACATCACTTCCAACCAGATTGAAGGCGTGGTCCTGCTTTCGGGAGATCGCCACTTTACCGCCGGCTATCAGGTGCAGGGCCGCCACTTGGAGTTCACCAGCGGTCCCTTGGGAAGCGGCAATGCGACGCTGCAAGAAAATCCCGAACGCTTCACCGGCGCCGACGAAGGCAAACTCTGGGCCGTGCTCGACCTGAACACCGCCGCTCAACCGGCAACGCTACAATATGAAATCTGGCAAGCGGGCGGCGGCCTGCTGGAGCGCCGCGAGTTGTCCTACGACGAGGTCTGCGGCCGCGCCAAGATCGCACCCTCGCCGACGCCCCTCTTACCCGAGCGCATGGAGCCAAAGCCAGGGCGCTAGCGTATTTTTGATCGCCACCAGGTTAGGAACATCGGCCAGTTCCGCAAACTGCGCGGGAGTGATGTCCACGGAATAGCCAACCGGATTGTTGTAGAGCATCCACGGGAGTTCGCTGGCGCCGCCGACGCGGCGAAAATGATGCATCGCTTCCTGGGCGTCGGCCTTATACACCATGGCCGGCATCCCCACGAAACCGCTGACGCCAAGTTTTCACAATCGTGCACGCACTGGCAGGCGGCGTCCATCTAGGCCACGCTGCTGATGACCGGAACGCGCCCGGCGGCAACTTGACCGCTTCGGCGACCAACGCGCGCTTTTCCGCAGGCTTAAACGTCTGGTCTCGCCAAACGAGCCAGCCACGACCAGGCCGCTGACGCCCAATTCGATGAGCGCCTCCCAATGCCGCGCGGTGGCATCCAGGTCGAAATTGCGTCGTAACCGCGAGAAACACGCCGCGCCAGTAGGGAGTGCGCATTCGCGAAGCCCTCAGGTTCAATGGAAAATCAACACTTACAAGATATGGATCGCACGGCGTTTTCCAAGCAAAGCGCAAGATTACAGCAAGTCTTTGGTGGACCGCCGCGCGGCGATATTGGCCAATGCCGAAGCCGCTTCTAATCGGGGCCAAAATGATCTAAGATCACTCCGCCACGCATTCTGTGTGCCTCTACCGACGGTTTGGATCATCGTAGGCCCTCGTCGCCAAAGCACGTGGGTCCCGCATCACGGTCTGCAGTCTGGCGACGGTAGCTACCCCAGCGCCACCACGGTGGAGACCTCGTCCGCAAGCCTCGAAAGTCTGAGAATCCTTCCTTCACCCCTGGGGAGTACGCCGTTTCGGGGCCGTTCTCACCAAACGAAATTCTCGCGAGTAACCACGATGAAATACGTTCTCCTCGCATTCACCTTGCTTTATTCCGTCGCATCTGTCTCGGCTGCAGACGTTGTCTTGCTCCGCGAAGGGGCGTCCGACTATCAGATCGTCGTGCCGGACCAAGCGCCGACGCCCGCCCTGAGCGACTGCTTGCAGCAAACAGCCCGGCTGATGCAGTGCGCCTTTCAAGCGAACGGCGTCGAGGTGGACATTGTGGCCGAATCCCAGCGCGACGCGGCGAAGCCGACGCTCTATCTCGGCGAAACCCAGTTCGCGCGGCGGCAAGGCATTGATGTAACCGGTCTGCGCGACTGGAGCTATGTGCATCGCGTGGTCGGCCGCGATGTCATCATCGCCGGGCGAGACTTTCCCGCCCAAGGCGAGACGGACAACGCGCGGCGTCCCAACTGGGATCGCGTGGGCACGGCGAAGGCGGTTGTGGATTTCGTCAGGCAGTACATGGGAGTCCGGTTTCTATATCCCGAGATTTCGCCTTATACCCCCGTGAGTGGCGCCGCGAAGATCGACCTTCTGGCGTCGCCGGCCCTTGAGTTTCTGCCGATGAAAACCATGTCGGCGCCCGGCGACTTGAACGTCTTGAAGACTCCCGTCCTGAGGGTCAATACGTCGCATCCCGCGGGCGGAGGCTTTTACGACTTGGCGCATAACCGGTTCCCGCGCGTGGACGAAAGCTTTGGCGGACATACCTGGGAGCGCGCCGTCCCCGCCGAGTTGTTCGCAGACCACCCGGAATACTTTGCGCTGATCAACGGCCAGCGGTTGCAGCCCGAGGGCGGCAAGGCTCAATACTGCCTGTCGAACCCCGAGGTTCAGGAACGGATCTATCGTGATCTTGCCTCGTTGATGGATCGCGGCTTTGCGGCGGTGGACCTCGGTCAGCCGGATGGTTACCGAGAGTGCCAGTGCGAGGACTGCGCGAAGCTTTACGACACGGGCGACAATTGGAGCGAGAAGATCTGGATCTTCCATCGCAACGTGGCGGAGCGACTGGAAAAATCGCATCCCGGCCGCCAAGTGACGATGATGTCGTACATCCTCACCGCGCTGCCGCCCAAGACGTTCCGGCAGTTTCCCGCCAATACCAGCATCATGTTGACGGGCACGAACGAAGAAGACATTGCTCCCTGGCGAGACATCGTCGTGCCGCGCGGTTTCACCGGCTACGTCTATAACTGGTGCCCGAACCTTGGAACCCGTTACACGCCCATGCGTACGCCCGGCTTTGTCGAGTCGCAGGTGAAGCGGCTGGCGGCGAACAAGGTTCAAGCCCTCTATCGCGACGGCCCCGGCCAACTCTTTGGGCTTGAAGGCCCGGTGTACTACGTGATGGGCCGAATGTTCGACGATCCCGAGCAGAACGCCGCCAAAGACCTTTTGCCGGAGTTCTGCGACGCCGCGTTTCGTGACACAAGCACCGCGTTCTACATGCGGTCGTTTTACGACCAGCTTTACCATGCCATTACGCTCTATTCGGACCACATCGGCACCCGTTGCGACGCATGGACCTACCAATCGATCGACGGGCGCCGCCGTAAGACAGTGCAGGACCCCTTCCAACTGATCGCCTTCTTGTATCCGCCAGGTTTGTTGGCTTCGCTCGACGCCGACCTGAAGCAAGCCGAACGGCTTGCGAAATCGCCCAAAGTGAAAACGCGCCTGGCGCTGGTGCGCAAAGAATTTGAGTACCTACGGCATTTCGCTCGCGTCGTCCACTTGCACCAGGCGTTTCAAGTGGCGCCTGATGCGGCGCTGCGCGACCGCTTGCTCGACGCGATCGACGCCCGCAACGCTTTCATCGCCACCCTCTTCGAGAAGCCCCGCACGGGCGCAACCGCCGGGAATTGGCCGTATGTGATGTTCCCTTTCCCTGGGCATGATGAAAAACATCTGCGTCTGGCTTACGACGGCTATCAAGAGCCATACGCCCATACGTGCTTCAATTGGAATACGCAAGCCCTGCGCACGGCGCCCACGCCTGGCAAGAAACAGGTGAGCGTGGTTCGGGCAGAAGGACCCGTTACGTTGGACGCCGCGCAGTGGCGGCAGACCACGCCCCAGGAACTGACGATCGTGCCGCCGCTCCGAACGCTGCCGCGCAAGACCACGCTGCGTCTGCTTTACGACGCGACGAACCTTTACCTTCTGGCGGAAAGCGAACTGGAGCCGGATGGCCCGACCGAGTTTCCGAAGAGTAGTCGCGACCGTTCGCTTGCGGACCAAGAGGCGATCGATTTGTACTTTCAACCTCAAGCGGCCCAAGAGGTGTTTTACCGCATCGCCGTCGGCCCGAACGCCGCCGCGAAGTACGACGCAATCAACGGCTTGATTACTGATCCGCTTGACCCCCGCTATGGGAAAGACGATCCCGCATGGAACGGCCAATGGGAGGCCGAATCCCACATCGACGGCGAATCGCACCGCTGGCGGTGCCTCATCACGGTCCCGTTCGCCGCCTTGAACACAGAGGCGCCGTCGCCGGGTGTCTCCTGGCGGGCCAACTTCGCCCGCTACCACCTCTTGCCGCGCGGCAGGGTCGATCGGTCGATCTGGTCCTCCACGATCTCCAGCACCAGCATGGATGACCGCAGCGCGTTCGGGGTCATCCTATTTGAGTGAGAATGAGCGTGACCGCTGAACCAATGCATGGCGACGCGAAGCATGAGCGTTGCAATCATGCTCACCAGGGCGTGGGTTCCACAGTGTTGCAATCCGCAATTCCCGGATGAACACGAGAGGTCCCAGCAGGAAGAGAACCCATGGCTCACGGAAAGACGTTTTCGCAGCGCAACGTCAGCCGGAGACTTGAACTGGCCTTGTGGCTCGTCGCCGCGCTGCTTGTCGTGTTGCTCGTGCCGACACTGCTCGCCCGAACGGCCGTAGCAGCGCTTTGATGGCCTAAGTTGGCGACCGTTTCACGCTCCGTCGCAATCTCGCCCGAAGATTTGGCGGAGCGACGCGCGTGGTCGCTCGCTTCGCTTCGACGGCCAGTTGCCGAATAGAATACGGCTGCCCGAACGTTCGGGCAGCCGTTCTTGAGACTCGCATTTCGGTTATGCCTGGACTTCAATCTTCTTGGCTGGGGCTGCTTCGGTCTTGGGAATGGTGACCGAGAGCACGCCGTTCTCGACGCGAGCCTCGATCTTCTCCTGCGCTACTTCCGCCGGCAGCGGCAGAACCCGGCGAAATTCGCCATGGCGCCGTTCGATCCGATGGAAGGTCTTGCCCTCCTCTTCCTTCTCTTCTTTCCGCTCACCCGAGATCCACAGATCTCCATTCCGCAATTCGACCTTAACCTCTTCAGGTTTCAGTCCGGGGAGATCGACCTTCACTTCGTAGTGGGTCTCGGTTTCCGTGACGTCGACTTGGGGAGTGAACCAACCTTTCGGCATCATCCCTCCTTCCGTTTGGAACAACCGTTCCATCAGTTCATCGAACTCTTCGTCCATGCGAGAGAGCGTCCGGGCGACTCCCGAGCGCCACGGCGTTTCTCTGGTGGGCACCAAGGACCGGAACATCACACACCTCCTGGTAACCTACGTCCCGCAAACGAACACCGGCGTGTCCGCCGCCAACACGGTGGCGGGCGTCCGGAGAACTCAATCGCAAGAAAATGCTGCGAACCGCGTGCCGAGGCGTTTATTTAGGAAAATGCCGCCTTTCATCGCGTTGACGGCGCGCGGTTCCGCATGGGGCGCGCGCCGCACGGCACGCTGGTGAAACCCTCCAGGGGACAAGGCGCGGCGGACGGGACGGTTCCTTCTGGCAATAGCCTCACAAAACCCAGCAGGGGTCGGGGAGGTTTTTCGTTCTCACGTCTTGCCACATCGTAAGCGGGTAGGCCGAAAAACCACCCCGACCCCGTGAGGTGACTTCACGATCAAACGCTACGGCGGGAGTGGCCGGCGGGAACGTGAACGCCGCCGCAATCGTGACGCAGCGCGAAGGGGTCGGGGAGGTTTTTCGGTCCCACATCTTGCCACATCGTAAGCGGGTAGGCCGAAAAACCACCCCGACCCCGTGCCCGTGGGTGTGGTGGCGTTGCAGAATGTGTGGCGGCGTTGGAGTACACTGAGGAAGCGGTTTCCTCGTTGTTTTCCACATAACATCAAGGTTTTTCGATCATGCATTACGCTCTTGATTTTATAGGCCGCTGCTGCGCTTTGTTGACGCTTGCCCTGTTGGCGGGCGGGGTGGGCGTCTCGCCGCAACCGCTGCCCGCCGCCCAGGCGGACGGCGAATACGACGTGGTGATCTACGGCGGCACGTCGGCGGGCATTGCGGCCGCCGTCCAAGTGCGGCGGATGGGCGGTACGGTGGTGGTCATCGAGCCGACGAACCGCATTGGCGGCCTGACCACCGGCGGGCTAGGGCAGACCGACATTGGCAACAAAGCCGCCATCGGCGGAATCTCGCGGGAGTTCTACCAACGCGTCCGCAAGCACTACAACGAGCCCGCGAACTGGAAGTGGCAAACGGCCGAGCAGTATCGCGATAGCGGCCAGACTCGCACGGCCGCGGGCGAAGACGCGATGTGGACTTTCGAGCCGTCGGCCGCCTTGAAGATCATGAAAGATCTGGTGCGCGAACACCAGGTTCCCGTCGTTTATGGCGAGCGGCTCGACCGGACCGGCAACACGGGGCCGGGTAAGCTCAGCCAGGGCGTGACCAAGGAGGGGGCGCGGATCGTCGCCATCAAGATGGAAAGCGGCAAGACCTACCGCGGCCGCGTGTTCCTTGACGCCACCTACGAAGGTGACCTCCTGGCCGCCGCGGGCGTTGCTTACACCGTAGGGCGCGAGAGCAACGCCGTCTACGAAGAAACACTCAACGGCGTGCAGACCCGCAACGCCAAGTACCATCAACTGCTGCCCGGTGTTTCGGCTTACGTCAAGGCGGGCGACCCCGCCAGCGGCCTGCTGCCCGGCATCGACCCCAACGGCCCCGGCGAAGAAGGCAGCGGCGACGAACGAGTGCAGGCCTACTGCTTCCGTATGTGCCTGACCGATCATCCCGAGAACCGCATCCCATTCCAGAAGCCCGAAGGCTACGATCCGCTGATGTACGAGTTGCTGTTGCGCAACTTTGAAGCGGGCGAGCGGGGCATGCCGTGGATCAACTCGGGCATGCCCAACCGCAAAACCGACACCAACAACCGCACGGGTTTCTCGACCGACTTCATCGGCGGCAACTACGACTGGCCCGAGGCCAGTTACGAAGAGCGCGAGCAAATCCACGCGCGGCACCTCACCTACCAGAAAGGGCTGATGTGGACCCTGGCCAACCATCCACGGGCGCCCGAGAACATCCGCAGCGAAGTGGCGCGGTGGGGAATGTGCCGCGACGAGTTCCAGGAAGGCGACGGTTGGCAGGAGCAGCTCTACATTCGCGAGGCGCGGCGGATGATCGGCCCCTACGTGATGACACAGCACAACTGCCAGGGCCGCACCGTCGCCGAGTTTCCCGTGGGCCTCGCAGCCTACACCATGGATTCGCATAACGTGCAGCGGTACGTGGACGAGAATGGCAACGCCCGTAACGAAGGCGACGTGCAGGTGGGCGGCTTTTCGCCCTATCCGATCGACTACCGCTCGATTACCCCCAAGCAGGAAGAATGCGATAACCTGCTGTCGCCGGTTTGCCTGAGCGCGTCGCACATTGCTTTTGGATCGATCCGCATGGAGCCGGTGTTCATGGTGCTGGGGCAGTCGGCCGCCACGGCGGCAATGCAGGCGATTGCGGGCGACGCGGCGGTCCAAGAGATTGACTTCGCCCAACTTCGCGAGCGGCTCTCGAAAGACGGGCAAGTGCTGGAGTGGACTGGCCCGGTTCGCACGCCAGCGGCCTCGATTGACCCGAAAACGTTGCCGGGCGTGGTTGCTGACGATGCCGAGGCCGAGCGCGAAGGGTTCGTCGAAGTAAGCCAGGTGATCGGTCCCTATATCGGCGCCGGCTACCGCCACGATGATAATTCGGACAAGGGCCGCCAGACGGTGCGATTCCGGCTTCGCGTGCCGCAGGCGGGCCAATATGAAGTGCGAATCGCTTACACAGCGAACGCGAACCGCGCTACCAATACGCCTGTTACCGTCCACCACGCCGAGGGCGAAGCTACGGTGCGCATCAACCAGCGCAAGTCGCCCAACCACGGCGCCTTCGCCACCGTTGGCAAGTACCACTTCGCCGCTGGCGAAACCACCGTCGAGATCGGCAACGCCGAAACCGACGGCCACGTCATCGCCGACGCGGTGCAACTACTGCCCACCGAACCCAAAGAGTAAGACTAGCAAGCGGCGGGTGTCAGCCGGCTTCTGGCGCCGTTCCAAAGGCGGCGCCACCCCGACCCCGCGGCGTGACTTCACCACCAAGCGCCGCGGGGTCGCATCCAGATCGAGCATCGGATCCGACCGAAATCGCGTCGTGACCGCGGGAAACGCGCCGCGCCAGTAGGGAGTACGTATTGATGTCACGTTTGGGGGTAAGTGGATCAGAGTTTTTGGAAGCATTGGAACCCCGTGTCTGCCACGTAAAGCGAGGGACCACCGTAAGGCTTGCGGGTGAGCGAGTCCTACCTTGGCGATGTGCCGTTCGTCAAAGTGGACTCCTAAGTTTGATCATTGTAGACTCCCCGATAGGGACAAATTATTCCCTCTTCGGCAGGATGGAGATCGTGCAATGCATACTGCACCCTCAAGCGGCTTCACCAAGTTGCTGTCGCATTTACAACCGCGGCTCCAACCTTCAGACGTCGAACTGCTTGTTCGCCATCTTGAGCAGCGTCCCCACATCGCAAAGCTGTTTCGCGAGGCGGCCGACCGCGCCGTCAACGGCGGTGATCTTCTTGAAGAACTTTTGGTAATTGCTCGGAAGCACCAACATGGCGGCGATTCGGGCTTGATCGAGCTCCTGCTCCGCTTGGAACAAGGGCACGGTCACGCCGCAACCCATGAGCATTTTGGCTCTGGCGCCGATACGGAGACATTTCAGGCTCCACGCAACGCGAACACGCCGACGCCGCTAATCTCGCGCACGTTCGGTCGATACCGAATCGAGAAAAAACTTGGCGAGGGGGGCATGGGCACGGTGTACCTCGCCACCGATACCGCGCTCGAGCGCCCGGTAGCGCTAAAGATTCCGCTGCTGCATGGCGCCGAGAATGCGATGGTGCTGGAGCGATTCCGGCGCGAAGCGCGCGCCGTCGCCGCCCTCGAGCATCCGAACATTTGTGCTGTTTATGATGTTGGCGAACACGATGGCCAACCGTACATGGCGATGGCGTATGTTCGAGGGCGCCCGCTGAGCGAGCGGATGGCGTTGTGCGGCGCTTCACCTTTGGAAGACGACTTGACGCTCGTTGAGAAGTTGGCCCGCGCGCTTCAATACGCACACGAACAGGGAGTGATTCACCGGGACCTAAAACCGGCGAACATCATGCTCAACGATCAGAATGAACCCGTGGTGATGGACTTTGGTTTAGCGCGGCGCGACGTTGGCGACGCCGGCTTGACGCAGACGGGCCAAATCATGGGCACGCCAGCCTATATGGCGCCGGAACAAATTACTGGGCGCCCCGCCGAGGTGGGCCGGAAGAGCGACATTTATAGTCTCGGCGTTGTTCTCTATCAGTTGCTGACCCAGCGCCTGCCTTTCGAGTCAAACGGCGATGTGCTGTCGCTCCTGGCGCGCGTCTTGATGGATCCGCCGGTTCCTCCCACAACGCATCGGCCGACACTCGATGCGGCGTTGGATCGGCTCGTGCTGCGAGCAATCGAGAAGAAGCCAGAAGACCGCTATGCGTCAATGACCGAGTTTGCGGAAGCCATCGCGAGCTTCCGACGAAGCAGTCAATCGACGCTCACGGCGCACGTCGCGAAAGGGCAATGCTCCGAGCCAACATTTACGTCCATGACTTATCCCGGGCGTCGTAAAGCCGGTATGTTCGTCGCCGCCGGATTAGGAATCGTGGCGGCAATAATCCTTGGAATCAACGTCATTATCTCGTCGCCAACGAATCGGGCGCAGGATATCAGCGACGTGAAAAACACCTCGCCAGGCCGCGAGAAGATCTCGGACGTCGAACCAACGGCGACGACGCCTTTGAAGGCTCCCTTGACTGCGGCGCGGCCCATTCCCGCGCCCCGGGCGGCAGCGATCGATGACGTCGTGGGCAATCGCGTGAATGGTTGGAATCGGCTTCTGCCGGCCAATACGGAGTTAAAGAACGGTTGGACGATCACAGATGGCGTGCTGCGAAGCGATATCACTTTCGACTTGAAAGGAGTGAACCTAGGCCGAATCACGGCCCAAGATTACGAGTTACGCGCACGATTTACCATCGAAAGCGGTTCGCACACAATCGCCTGGATTCTGCCCATCCGAGAAAAATTTGTGTTGCTCTGCCTCAATGGCGGGCGTCACGGCGAAGGAAAACGGTGGTGCGGGTTCGAGCCGATTGAAAACCTGTCAAACGCCCAAAATGCCTCGGGAGTCGAACGCGCCGCGATACCCGCTGGCGAAGAACAAGAACTTGGCGTTGAGGTGCGGCACGTCGATGACAAGGTATACCTAACCTCTCGACTCAACAGCGAACCGCTTTCGAGCTGGAGCGGCCACCATTCGCTGGTAGGTATTTCCCGTTTCAGGGCGAACGGGTTGACGTGGGTCGAGTCGCCGAGCACCGTCGGCGTGGCGGCCTCACAAACACGTTATGCAATTCGCTCGGTCGCTTGGCGCCCTATTCTCACGGGTTCAACCTCATCGATTGATCTTGAATTCTCAAATGATTAGGACCACACAGTCCTCAGAGGCTGTGAATCTTTCCGTAGCGGCGGAGTCTCGCCGCCGAACGCTTCGTTAAATGCCGCAATTTTCGGCGGCGAGACGTCGCGACGACGATTTGACAAAGCACTTACAACCTCTCACCTGCGGCGCATCGTAACGAATACTCCGTGGGCGCGGTCTCGCGGGTCGACGACAGAACTTTCGCGTGTGCTTGTTTCGTTGTTTTTGCCGGGTGCGCAGGCATAGTTTCCTGGGGACAGAGTTTGTCGAAAGGAAACGCATGAAACTGGTGCGCATCGAATCGCTGGCCGAATTGCAGCGCTACGCCCAACCGTGGGACGACTTGTGGGCGCGTTGCGAGGCGACGTTGCCCACGCTCCGCTGCGAATTGCTCGCCCAGTGGGTCGAACATTTTGCCCCCGCGGCGCGGTTTCTGGCGTTGGCCGTCGAATATGAGAATCGGCTGGTCGCGGCGTTGCCGCTGGTCGGTAGTCCTAAGCGGGGAAGACGCCGGGTGGCGAACCTGCCGGGCAACGCCTGGTCGGCCACGGGCGATTTGCTGTTGGACCCCGAAGTTCCGGCGGAGCCGGCGCTACGCGTGCTGTGCGAGGGAGTGCGCCGGGCGCCGTGGTCGGTCATTCACGCCGACGGAATCCACGTTGAAAGCCACCGCTGGCAATCGTTCCTCCAGGTGCTTGGCGAGCGCGGCCACGCCGCGGCGCGCCGCAAGCAATTCGACGTGGGGCTGATCGATCTAGGCGGCGACTGGGAAACCTACCAGGCGAGCCTGTCGGGCAATCATCGCCGGGCGGTGGGCAAGTCGCTACGAAAGCTGCAAGCGGGCGGGCCCGTTGAATTGACCATCCACCGCGATCTGTCGCCGGGCGAAGCGGAACGCCTCTTGCGCGTGGTTTGCGAAATCGAAGACAAAAGCTGGAAAGGCGAAGCCGGCACATCCATCCTTCGCACGCCCGGCATGCTCGATTATTTCCTTCGTGAAGCGCGGCAGTTGGCGGCCTCGGGACACTTGGAAATCCTGTTGCTGGAGCACAACGGTCGCGCCCTCGCCGGCGAGTATGGCTTTGCCGCCAAGGGCGTGTCGCATTCGCATAAGATCGCATACGACCCTGAGTTTAGCCATGTCGGCCCGGGCCGCTTAATGCGCGCTTTGCAACTGGAGCGGTACTTTGCGGAGTCGCGGTATCACCTGCTCAATACGCTGGGCATCCTTAGTGAAGCAAACGCCAAGTGGTCCACGCGCTCGTTCCAAGTCAGTCGCGTCTTGATCAGCACGGGCGGACCGCTGGGGCAAAGTCTGGTGCATGGGTATGACCGCATCTGGCCGCGGGTGAGAAAACTCCTCCGCCGTCCGCCGGCGCCGCCCACGGAGAAACCAGGCGCCGCTGGCTATTTGGACGCCATTGCCAACGACGGGCGGAACACCCCTACACGTTCTCGCCAGCCAGCCAACCCGTGCTGAACGCGGCCTGGAAGTTATAGCCGCCGATGGGGCCATCCAGATCGAGAATCTCGCCGGCAAAAAACAGGTTGGGAACGAGCTTGCTTTGCAGGGTGCGCGAATCGACTTCCTCCAGCGCGACGCCGCCCGCCGTGACTTCCGCCTTTTTGAAACCGAGCGTACCATCCAGCGGGATGGCAATCCCCTTGACCGCTTGCACCAGCGCCGCGCGCTCGGCGCGCGAGAGGTCGGCGCCGCGACGATCCAGCGGCAAGCCGGCGCGCTCCATCAGGGCTTCGGCTAGTCGCCGGGGAAGCCATTGCGCCACCACGGCGATGATTTGTTTCTTGCCCGACGCGGCCGCTTCGGATTGCAGTTGCGTGGTCAGATCTTCCAGCGTGCGGTCAGGCATGAAGTCGCACACCAATTCCAAGGACGCCGGGCGGGGATGAGCCGTCAATTCCCGGCTTACATCCATCGCCACGGGGCCGGATACGCCAAAGTGCGTGAACAGAAAGGAGCCGCGCCGCTCGGCCAAGGCGCGGGTTGCGGGAAGGCGCCCCTTGCCGGCGTCGCCTGGGCGGAGACGTTCTTGCAGCCGTACGCGAACATCGGGGATCGTCACGCCTCGCAACTGCTTGACCCAGGCCGCGCCGCTGGTCAAGGGCGCCAGGGCCGGTCGCGGCGCAACGATGGTGTGCCCGAGATTCCTGGCCCAGCCGTAACCGTCGCCGGTCGTGCCGCAACCGGGATACGACTGTCCGCCGGTGGTGATGATGAGGCGACGCGTGGCAATCTCGCGCCGCGCGGTGCGCACCACAAAGCCGTCGGAACTTTGGATGACGTCGAGCGTCGGTTCGTCCAGCGCTAATTCCGCGCCGCTGCGCGCCAACCGGCGTTTGAGCGCTTCCAGCACATCGACCGCGGTGTCGCTGGCGGGAAAGACCTTGCCAGTCGCTTCGATCTTAGTGGGCACTCCTTCGGCTTCGAACAGATCCACCACGTCGCCTGGTCCCAGCGCCGCAAGCGCGGAGTGCAAGAACCTTCCTTGGGGACCGAAGGCGTTGATAATGCCCCATTTGTCGGTGGCGTGCGTCAGGTTGCAGCGTGTGCCGCCGGACATGAGGATCTTGACGCCCGGCTTGCGGTTCTTTTCCAACAGCAGAACTCGCCGGCCGCGCTCGCTCGCCCGCGCCGCCGCGAACAACCCCGCCGCACCTGCGCCAATGACGACAACGTCCCACATGGTTGCTGACTAATTGGCGATGGTTTCGGCCGTCTCGGCATCGGCGTGAGGCGCGGCGTCGATCAAGCATTCGCCGTCGCGCGTCGTCAGATGGATTTGTAATCCCTCGTGGTGTTCGGCCTTGCTATAGCGGACCATCAGGCCCGCGGCAAAGTCCACCGCGCCGGCGGTGGCGGGGCCAACCACTAGCGACATGGGGCCAATGAAGTTCGCGGGAATCAGCAGTGCGGTGGAGGCGGCGTCCGGCGCCTGGTGCATGAACTCCAGCCGGATATTGTCCGCCTCGCGCCGCCCGACGATGACCTTGGTTGCGTCGTCATAACGAAAGTGCCGGCCGAACTTCAGCAATTCAAACTCCCACCGCCCGGCGCTGGGCGAGTGGCGCAAAATGTCGAACACCTTCTTGGAGAACAACACTTCCGTCAGGGCGCACCCGGTGGATGGCGAAGGAACGTGCCGCAGGCCGTACTTCTTGGCCAATTCCAAGAGGGGCTTGCGGCCGCGGCCGCCGATCCCGTAAAGACGACTGCGATCGACCCAGCCTTCTTTCTCGGGAATGGTGGGCGGCAAGAGCAGCGCCGAGAGCGGGCGCAGCAACAATCCATCCAGGTCTGAATGATGGGCGATCACATCCAGGTCGTTGCGTTTCTGGCTCATGGGACGTTGCCCGATGACCTCGCCGCTGGCGATGAACTGGGCGCCAATCTGGTGCATGAACGCCTTGGCCCGCTGAAACATGTAGATGCGGCAATCGACGCAAGGGTTAGCGCCCTTGCCGCGGCCGAACTGCGGCTTCTTGATTAGGTCCAGGTAATCGTCTTCCTGGGCGATGACGGTCAGACGCACCCCCAAGTCACGCGCCGTCTGACCCGCCAGGTCCTGGCAGCAGGTGAACACGGTCTTGAAGTTGACGGCCTCAACCTCAATGCCCTGTTCTTGCAGGATGCGGACCGCCAGTTGGCTATCCAACCCGCCCGACAACAACACCACGGCGCGAACCGACATGAGCTTCTTCTCCAATCCGGGTAATGTCAGTTCAACGAAGGCTCGTCTTCGTCCACCGAGGTCGAGTCCAGGCATGTCCAGGCATGCTGGGCGTCCTCCGGCGCCGCGGACCCATCGGGCTGAGATTCGTCGACGGAACTCATGGAGCAGGCGGCGTCATGAATGCCGCAAGGCGGTTCCTCTGCGCCAGGCGCGCACTCTTCCGAAGCCGGCGCCTCGGGCAAACTGTCCGCGGCGAGAGCAACTTCTTCCTCGGATTTCGCGGTTTTGGTTGGCCGCGGGACGGTCTCTTTCGCGCGCAGTTCGGACAGGGCGTTTCGTGCGGCTCGTTGCTCGGATTCTTTCTTATTGCGTCCCCACGCGGGAGGATACAAGTCGCCGGCAATTTGTGCGGCCACCTTGAAGCTCTTGCTATGGTCGGGGCCTTTCTCCTGGATCAATTGGTACACGGGAGTAGCGCCGAGCACGCGCTGCGCGTATTGCTGGAGAAGCGACTTGTAGTTGCCTTCGATCTCGCCCGCCACGGCCAGCTCGATCTCGGGAATCACATGGCGGTGGATGAACCGCTCCGCCTCGATCGGCCCACCGTCCAACTCAATGGCCGCAATCAGCGACTCGAACACGTCCGCCATGAGCGAAGGCGGTGTGGTGGGGCAAGAGGCCATGCCTTTGCCAACAATCAGGAACTCGCCCAGCCCCAACCGCTGGCTGATCTTCGCGCAGGTTTGCCGGCTGACGACTATCGACTTGATCTTGGTGAGATCGCCTTCCAGGTATTGGGGATATTTTAAGAACAGGTGTTTACAAACCACCATGCCCAGAATGGCGTCTCCGAGAAACTCCAGCCGCTCATTGGAGACCAGACGGTGTACCGCGCCCGAGGCGTGGGTTAAAGCTTCGCGCAGGTAGTCCTTGTTTTGAAAAAGGTAACCGAGGCGTTGTTCACAACGGGACAGCGACACGGCCAAGGGGTCAAGCGTTTCAACTTCGTCCGAGAGATTCATGCCAACTTAATATCGCGCGGGCTAGTTCGGTGACCTGCGGGACGCCTAATCACGGTGGGAAACGACCTCGATTTGATTCCTACCGCGAGGAGCTTGCGGTTGAGCGTCGTTGTTTGTGGTTTGTGCAGCGAGAGCAATCCCAACACAAGGTCCCCGTTTTAATCCAGTATCGCCCGCCGTCCAAGAGCGACAACCCAGGGCTGGGTTTATCCAATCCCGTGAATTCATTCTACCGCTTCCCGGCCTTGCTGCAATCGAGTTGCGGCCTCAAAGGATCAACAAAAGATCATGGTTGCGACGGTAAGAACCGGGGTTTGATGTACGCCGCGCCACTTGACCCTGTTCGCAGCCCTCCTAACAATGCAATGCGACTTCCTTGCAGGAAGCCCGTGATTCAACGAACGCGGAATCCCCTTCTCCCACCGAGCTTCTCTATGTGTTTGTTGTCGCGCGTCGCAGTGGGAACCCTACAACCCGAAGCGGACCGACGTTGCTTGTTGGGTGCGTTGTATACGGTGTTGACGCGCGCCGGCGTGGGCGTGCAACCTTTCCTCTCGCGGGCGTGCTTCGCCGCGGGCGCCACGTGTACCCGCCAGGCGCCGCGCCACTTGGATAGCTGGTTAATGACGCGGGAAGTCGCCGTCGAGTTGTTCATTCATGGCGCCCGCGCGTCCGACCTGGCTTTGGTCGAGGGGGAGTTTCACCCCAAGAGTGAACTGGAAACGGTCTTCCGCTTGGACGAATGGGGAGCGACGGCTGAATTGCAGGGACGCGGCGGGGCCTGCTTGGAGTCGTTGTGCCATTGGCTAGACCTGCCGGTGATCGCGATTGTCGATGTCTCTAAGATTTCGGGCTGCCGCATGCCGGTGCGTCCGCACCGGTTGTCGGGCCTGCTGCTGGACCGAGTATCCTCCGCGCGCGAGGCGCATCGTTGGCGGACCGTGTTCGAATCGCTTTGGGACGCCCCGGTCCTGGGCGTGCTGGAAGAGGCGCCGCATCTGCGCGCCCTGCTCCAAGCGCCAGCGGCCGCCACGCCGCCCGAGGCCGTGATGCGGTCGTTGGCGGATCGATTGAGCGAAGACTTTGACTTTGGAGCATTCCTTCGATTGGCGGAGGCACGACCCTTGTTCGGCGCCGGCGGGCAAGAGGCTGCCTTTCTGTCCGCGCGCTGCTTGCGCGACCCGGTTCAGCCAGGCGCCGGACACCCGCCGCTCAAGGTCGCCGTGGCTTACGACGAGGCGTTCCACTGTTACTTCCCCGACACCCTGGATTTGCTGGAATCTCGCGGGGCGACGGTGTGTGATTTCTCGCCACTCCGCGATGAGGCGCTGCCCGAGGACGTAGACGTGGTCTACCTTGGGTGCGGATGTCCGGAACAATTCGCCGACCCTTTGGCCGAAAACCACTGCATGAAGCAGGCGCTTCGCACCTACGTGGAAACCGGTGGCCGCGTGTACGCCGAGGGAGGCGGCCTGGCGTATTTGTGCCAGCAATTGGTGCTCTCCAGCGGGCGCCGTTTGCCAATGGTTGGAGCCTTGCCCGCGGTCGCCGCGCGCAGTCCCCACCCGCAATCGCCGCAACCGGCGGAAGTAACGTTGCGGGCGAATAATTGGCTTGCGGAGCGGGGAGACCGTTTGCGAGGCTACTTGAATGCGAACTGGCGCATTCAACCCGTTGGTCCCTTGCACAGTCTGGCCAAGGAAGAGGCCTTCGCCACCAGCCTTGTCGGTTGCCGCCAGGTGATTGGAAGCCGGCTGCATCTCAATTTTGCGGCGCAACCCGCGTTTCTGCGCCGTTTCTTTCAACCCGCGCCCCTCGTCAGTCAAGCGACCGGACGATAAGGGAAGCGGAACGCGGAACGTAAAGGCGAATACGACCGCGCAGCTTTCCTTGCATATTCCGCGTGCCGCATGGACAAGGTTGCGTGGCGAGATGTTGTTCGGGTGGTTACAATCGGACGTGGGCTCTGTCGGCCCATCAGACGATAAAAAACTTTCCGAGGGACACCAAACCATGTCAGTGCGATTCGCCGCGATCGTTGGAATCGCGACTTTGCTTTCCGGGTTGACCGGGGAAACGCTTCTGGGAGAAGGCCCCAAGGTCCGGTTTGAACGGACTCAGCTTGACGAGACGTTTCGCAGCGAAGGAGTCGCCGTGGGCGACTTCAACCGCGACGGCAAGAAGGATATTGCCGCCGGCTTCGTATGGTACGAAGCGCCCGACTGGAAGATGCATACCATCCTCGACAAAGCCCCCGAGTACGATCCCAAGGGCTACAGCAATTCGTTCGCCACGTTCGCCGAAGACGTCAATGGCGATGGCTGGGCCGACATCATGGTAGTCGATTTTCCCGGCACGCCGACGTGGTGGTTCGAGAACCCGCAAGGCAAAGAAGGCCCCTGGAAGCGTCATACCGTCACCCCCGTCACCAATAACGAAAGCCCGCAATTTCGCGACCTGGACGGCGACGGCAAGCGAGAGATGGTCATTGGCTTTTCGCCCGACCCGAAGCAACCCGACGGTCCCGACCGCCGCATGGGCTACGCCACGCCGACCGCCACGCCCGAGGAGCCGTGGACCCTGCGCGCGGTGTCGGAAAAGGCCGCTCCCGGCACGCAAAAGTACTCGCATGGCCTCGGGTTGGGCGACATTAACGGCGACGGTCGCAACGACATTCTGTGCGCCGACGGGTGGTGGGAAGCGCCGGAGACTTCGTCCGACGCGTTGTGGAAGTTCCACCGCGCGCCGTGGGGCGGCAAGGCGGCCGACATGCACGCCTACGACTTTGACGGCGACGGCGACATCGACGTGCTTTCCAGCAGCCCCCACGCATTTGGCATTTGGTGGCATGAACAAGTGTCGGACGGCCAATGGAAAACGCACACGATTGACGACTCGTTCTCGCAAACGCACGCCGTTTGCCTGGCCGACATCAACGGCGATGGACTGATGGACTTTGTGACCGGCAAGCGGTGGTGGGCGCACGCCTCGGGCGATCCCGGCGGCGATCAGCCCGCGGTGCTGCATTGGTTCGAACTGACGCGCAAGGACGGGAAGGCGTCGTGGATCAGCCACCAAATTGACCACAACAGCGGCGTGGGCACGCAGTTTGAAATGGCCGACATCAACGGCGATGGCTTGCTCGATATCGCCATCTCCAACAAGCGGGGCGTATTTTACTTTCGCCAAGTGCGTGAATAGCCCCATTCCGCGCCAAGCGGAGCCGAGTTTCCCTCGTAGCGGCGGTGTCCCGCCGCCGCTACGATCCGCCCTTTGCGGCTGCAATTCTTCGGCTATCTCCGCGCGCCGCCCGCTTTCTCTCGCCGTGGGCGGCGACTCGCTAGGTATAATTCAGAAAAGGGAGTTCGCAGGTATGTCTCAACTCGGTGAGGAGCCCGTTGCATGAAATCGGATAAACGGCAAGAGCGCAAGTCAGGCGAGAAGCGCTCCGAAGGAGGGCAGAATATCCTTTGGTACCTGATCGGCGCCGCGGCCGTGGTCATGTTCGCGGTGGTGTGGATTACCATTAACGCCGCGGACCGAATCGCCTACCCCGACCTGGTGACGCTCATCAACAAGGGTGAAATCGAAACCAAGGTCCGCACCCACACCGTCCAATATACCAACCTCCGTGAGGTCAAAGTTCAGCCCGACGCCGTGACCGGCAAGGTGGACCGGCACATTCTGAATTTCAAAGAGTCGGGCGATCGCGCTCAAGGCGTTACTTTTCGCACCAACCTGAGCGACGTGCCCGAGGCCAATGCGCGCTTGGAGGAATTGTTGCTCGCCAAGAAAGACGAGATCAATTGGGATTACGAGGAGCCGAGTTTCTGGAGATCCAACCTGCCCATCCTGTTGGTCACCGGGCTGTTCGTCGTGCTGTTTATCGTCATGATGCGGCGTTTGAACGGCGCCGGCTCGCCGATGTCGTTCGGTCGTAGCCGCGGCCGACTTTACGCCCAGGAAGACATTGGCGTTTCGTTTGATGACGCGGCCGGCATCGACGAGGCGGTGGACGAAGTAAAGGAAATCGTCGATTTTCTGCGGGCTCCGGAAAAGTACCAAAGCCTTGGCGGGCGGATTCCCAAGGGCGTGTTGCTGGTGGGCCCACCGGGAACCGGCAAAACGCTGCTGGCCCGCGCCATTGCCGGAGAGGCGGGGGTGCCGTTCTTCAGCCTCTCGGGTTCGGACTTTGTCGAGATGTTCGTCGGCGTTGGCGCCGCCCGCGTGCGCGACCTGTTCCAACAGGCCGAGGCCAAGTCGCCGTGCATCATCTTCATCGACGAGTTGGACGCCCTAGGCAAGAGCCGCGGCAACAGCATTGTCGGCGGCCATGACGAGCGCGAGCAGACGTTGAATGCGTTGCTAGTGGAGATGGACGGCTTCGACTCGAACGCGGGAATTATCATCGTCGGCGCCACCAATCGTCCCGAGACACTCGACCCGGCGCTGCTGCGGGCAGGGCGCTTCGACCGGCAGGTGTTGGTCGATCGGCCCGACGTGCGCGGACGCGAGGACATTCTCAAGGTGCACGTCAAAGACGTGAAACTTGACCCCCATGTGGACCTTCATGCGGTCGCTTCGATCACTTCGGGCTTTGTGGGCGCCGATCTGGCGAACCTGGTAAACGAGGCCACGCTGCTCGCCGCCCGCAAGGGCAAAACGTCGGTGGGCATTCAGGAGTTCAACGAAGGCGTGGAGCGCGTCACCGCCGGCCTGGAGAAGAAGCAGCGGGTGATGAACGAGGACGAAAAGCACCGCGTCGCCTACCACGAAAGCGGCCATGCGCTGGTCGCCTATTGCCTGCCCAATACCGACCCGGTGCATAAGGTGTCGATCATTCCGCGCGGCTTCGCGGCGCTGGGTTACACGATGCAGCGGCCCGAAGGCGACCGCTACCTGATGACCAAGTCCGAGCTGGAAAGCCGCATCCAAGTGCTTCTGGGCGGCACGATTGCCGAGGAGATTACCTACCGCGACATTTCGACCGGCGCCCAAAACGACCTGGAACGCGCCACCGAGATCGCCCGCAGCATGGTCATGGACTACGGCATGAGCCGGTTAGGGCGGGTGAACTTCCGCGAGTCGCCCGGATCACCCTTTCTGGCCACCGGCAAGGGCGACGACCGCGTCCGCAGTCACAGCGAGCAAACCGCGCGCGAGATTGATGAAGAAATTCATCGTATCCTGGACGAGGCGCTGGAGCGGGTGCGGCACATCCTCGACCTGCGTCGCGACGCGCTGGTGGCGCTGGCCGAACGGTTGATCGAGGTCGAATCGATCGACTCGGACGAGTTGAAACGCATTATCGAAGAAACGTCGCCCGGCCCCCGCGTCGTGCCCGGCACCGCCGAGAAGGTCGCGCGGCCCATCGAGATCGACATGTCTGACGACACCCGCATGGAAAAACGCGGGTAGAGGCCGCCTGTTTCGGGTGACGACGGTCCCCGTCGTCACAACGCTTGGGCCGCCGCGCGCATGGATGACCGTGCGGCTTACGCGGCGTCGGGCTGTTTCGCCTTGCCCGTGGCCAGTTGCATCACGGTTTCTTCGCTGAGCGCGTGGCGGGGGAGTTCGCCGGCAATGCGGCCTTCGTGCATCACCAGGGCGCGGTCCGACATGCCCAGGATTTCCTCCATCTCGCTGGAAACAAACAGAATGGCCACGCCTTGCGCCGCCAGGTCTTCCATGATCGTGTAAATCTCGCGTTTGGCGCCCACGTCGACGCCGCGGGTTGGCTCGTCCAGCAGCAGCACACGTGGCCGGATATTGAGCCATTTGCCCAGCACTACTTTTTGCTGATTGCCGCCCGAGAGAAACTGAACCACCTGTTCCTGGCTGGGCGTCTTGATGTTGAGCTTGCCGATCATCATGTGCGTCGCCTCGCGCTCTTTGCCGAAGTTGCGAAAGCCGAGCGTCTGATCGCGTTTGAGGCTGGCGAGGTTGATGTTCGGCCGCACCGCCATTTCGAGAATCAAGCCCTGCTCTTTGCGATCCTCGGGAACCAGCGCCATTCCAGCGCGAATGGCGTCACGCGGGCTGCTCAGGTTGACCGGTTTCCCCGCGACGCGAATCTCGCCTTCTTCCGCCCGGTCGATGCCGAATAACACGCGCAAAAGCTCGGTGCGTCCCGCGCCGACCAACCCCGCCATGCCGACAATCTCGCCCGCACGAATCGCAAAGTTAAGCGGGTAGGCGCTACGGCCAGGCACGCGCAGGTTGGCGGCTTCCAGCATTACCTCGCCGGGCGCATGTGGCTTGCGTACGTAAAACTGCGAAAGATCGCGCCCCACCATGAGCCGCACCATGCGGTCGTGGTTGATTTCTTCGCGCTGCAAGTCGCCGGCATTCTGTCCGTCGCGCAGCACCGTGACGCGATCGCAAACTTCTTTGACTTCGCCCAATCGGTGCGAGATGTAGACAACGCTCACGTCTTTGGATTTGAGGTCGTGGATCACTTCGAACAACCGCGCCGCCTCGCCGGCCGAGAGGCTCGAAGTCGGCTCGTCCATAATCAGGATGCGAGCATTTGCAGAAAGAGCCTTCGCGATTTCGATCAACTGTTGCTGGCCAATGGGCAACGCTCCCACCAGCGTCCGGGGCGAGAGGTTCAGCCCCACGCGCTGCAACATCTCTCGGGAGTTGCGGTAGATGGTGGCGGTGTCGATCAGTCCGAACCGCCGTGGTTCGCGTCCCAGGTAAATGTTGGCGCCGATGTCGAGATTGCCGGCCAGGTTGAGTTCCTGGTGAATCAAGGCAATGCCCAATTCCGTCGCGCGGCGCACCGAGTGAATGGCGACAGGTTCGCCTTCGAGCAGAATTTCGCCCTCGTCCGGCGCTTGCACGCCCGCGAGGATTTTCATCAAGGTGCTTTTGCCGGCGCCGTTCTCGCCAATGACCGCCAGCGCTTCGCCGCGCTCCAAGCGCAGGCTGACGCCCCGCAGCGCCTTCACGCCGGGAAAACGCTTGGAGACATTACGGACTTCCAGCAACGACGACATAAGGAGCGAATCGTATGTGGCGGGCGGTGGGGGCGCGGGGACGCGCTCCGTCGGACGTTGTATCCCCTCTCGCTTCTCGCTACTCGCTACTCGCCTCTTCCATGGGGACGCCCATGAGTTCGTCGATCACGCCTTGGCTGCGTTCTTGGGCGTTGAGGACTTCCATCTTGCCGACGAAGATCATGATCTTGCCGCCGTCGGGGCAGGCCTCTTTGACCAGTTTGCCGGCGGCGCGCCCGGCCAGATAGTTGCTCGTGCCAAGGTAGAACAGGCGGTTGGTGTTGGGAGCGTCGGAATCCTGGCAGATGACGTGCATCGATTCGCAGGCGCGGTTGATAATGTCGCCCTGGTTCGCCGGATCAATGGAACTAATGGCCAGACCTTGGCACTTCGATGCAATCAACTCTTCGATGTAGCGTTTTTGCTCTTCCACTTGGCCATTCGGCGGCATTAGCACCTGGCAGTTGGCGTTGAATGCCGGGGCGGCCAATTGGCAACCCTTTTCGGCCAAGGTCCAAAACGGATCGACCGAGTTGGTTATGAAGGCCACCCTGACCGGCTGTGTCGTATCGTATTCCGCCTCGTGCGGCGGTGGTTCGCCAGTCCCCGCCAGCATGGCCTCGACCTTTTGACGGAACTCGGAAACGTTGTCCTGTTTGATGATGGTGTGGGGAATGTAGATTTTGCCACTCTCGGGAACATCGACTTGCTGACCGCGCGCCAGCGCCGAAAGGTATTCCACCGATCGATAACCGAACAAGAACGGCTGCTGCACGACGGTGCCATGAATCTCGCCGTCGGCAATCGCCTGAAGTGTGTCCCGATGCTCGTCGAAACCAACAATCGCAATTTCCCCCGCTTTGCCCGCGCCCTTGACCGCCGAGAGAATCGCGGGCGGGTTGTAGGCCCATAGCCCCACCATGCACTTCACGTCGGGATGGTTCGCCAACGTGTCTTCGGCGTTCCCTTTGGCCCGAGTGTGATCTTTGTTGTCGGTGAGGATCCCCAAGATCGTGTACTTGCCCGCCGTCAGCGGCCATTTGGCGTCCCGGGCATCGGTGGTGGAAGCGGCGTCGGCGTCTTGCTCGCCAGAGGAGTGCGAGCTGCCATTTTCGGCGGAAGTTCCTCCCCGCCGGGACTGACACCCCGCCGCGAGAATCGGCACAAGCAGCACAACGAGCAGGAAACAACGAAACGTGTCGCGCATAAAAAGCTCCTGAGAGCAAAGGAACGATGAGATCGCAATAATGGCGCGGACTGGATCTGGTAGAAGAAAACTGGGTGGAGTCGCCCTTGGTGGTCGGCCGTTCAACGGAAACAAACGCCCCTACGGTTGGCCCAAGGAAGCTGTAATTCCTTACCGTGTTGCAACTTACACGGGGCGATTCTAGTCCGTACCGACTGCGCAAACAAGTAGCGCCGCGGCGGCATTTGACCGCCATTTTAATGCAAAGTAGGGTTTCGAAGGTGTATTGGCGTTGCTTCCGTAACTCTCGCAACCGGTTGCCTCGATGCGCGGTTCTTTTGGCGAAAATCTGTTTTCTCGACTTGTAGGGAAGACGCATGATGAGGAACCGAGCGATATTACGGCGCTAGATCCCTCGTTGCCCGCTCCTTTGCCGCCCGAAGAGTTTGTTGAGCGGCCAACGCGGCCGGCAGTCTCGCCCGAACTGCGCGACGAAAAACTTGACCGATTGCTCGAACGTATCAATCATCTGACCCGCACGAGCGGTGGCGAACCGGCGACGGACGAGTTGCTGGCGGCGCCCTCGCCCGCCGCACCCGCGATGCCGTGCGTCCCCTCACAACCCGAGGAGCGCCCCGACGCGTTCATTCCGCTAGAGCCAACCTCGTTGGCGGAAGCGGGCCTCACCGACAGCGAAGTCGAAGCGCTCTCGCTTAAGTATTTGCTGACGCGCGGCGACCAAACGGGCCGCGAGATCGCCGACCAGCTCAAACTGCCGTTCGTCGCGGTGGAGGAAGTCTTGCGGCAGATGAAGTTTGACCAATTGGTGGTTTACCGCGGGGCGGCCACCATGGGCGACTACCTGTATCAATTGACTGATCTCGGGCGCGAGCGTGCGCGGCGGTACAGCGCGCACTGCACGTACTTTGGAGCCGCGCCGGTGGCGCTCAGCGATTACATCGCCAGTGTTAAGGCACAATCGCTGGAAAATCAACATCCGACTCCCGACGATTTGCGGCAAGCGTTCGCGGACTTGCTGATCAATCCGCAAATGTTCGCTCGACTGGGACCGGCCATCAACTCCGGCCGCGGCATGTTCCTCTTCGGAGCGCCCGGTAACGGTAAGACGAGCATCGCTGAGCGTGTGACCAAGGCCTTTGGCCAATACATTTGGATTCCCCGCGCGCTGGGCGTCGACGGCGAGATCATGCGGCTGTTCGACCCCATGAACCACGAAGAGGCGCCGCTGCAAAAGAACGAAGGCTTGCTCGACCAGTCGCACATCGATAAGCGCTGGGTGCGCATCCGTCGCCCGACGATCGTGGTCGGCGGCGAACTGACCATGGCCAACCTGGAAGTGGCGCTGAATTCCTCCACCGGAATCAGCGAGGCCCCCATGCAGCTCAAAAGCAACTGCGGCACGTTGGTGATCGACGATTTTGGCCGGCAGCGGATGAGCACCGACGAATTGCTGAATCGGTGGATCGTGCCGCTGGAAAAGCGTTATGATTTTTTGAACATGGCGAACGGAAAAAAAATCCAGGTGCCGTTCGATCAGCTCATCATCTTTTCAACGAACCTGGAGCCGCGCGACCTTTGCGACGACGCCTTCTTGCGACGGATTCCCTACAAGATCGAAGTAATGGACCCGACGGATCAAGAGTTTCGCGACCTGTTCCGCATCATGTGCCCCAAGCTGGGGTTTGAATATCACGAGGGCGTGATTGAATACCTGATTCAAACGCACTACCAACCGGTTAATCGCCCCTTTCGCTGCTGCCAGCCGCGCGACCTGTTGCTCCAGGTGCGCCACCATTGCCTTTACGAGCGTAAAGAACTCAAGCTGACCGCCGAGGCGTTCGATTTTGCCGTCGATAACTATTTTGCCGTTATGTAACGCGGCAGATTGACGCTTCTCGGCGCTTTGCATTCCGCGCTTTGGATTTCCGTTTGGCCCGGCATTTGCTATTAGACAGGGACGCCCGCTCCGGATTGTCGTGCGGGTCACATAGCAAGGCCAGAACTCATGGAAGCAGGCAAAGCCACCTCCAAACACCAACGCGCCTTATTTCTGGGCAATTTGGGCGCCCGCAAAGTCGCGCAAAAGCTCGACCACGCCTTCGAAATGCTCAAGAGCTACGGGTTCGAATTGGTGCCCAAGCGCATTCGGAAACGAGACGACCTGACTCGGCTCATTCTCGAACACCATAAAAGCGTGGACTTTGTGGTCATCGGCGGCGGCGACGGAACCATGAATGCCGCAGCCAATGGATTGGTGGAAACGGGCTTGCCGTTGGGCGTCTTGCCGTTGGGCACCGCCAACGACTTGGCCCACACGCTGGGGATCGGACCGGGCCTGGACAACGCGTGCCGCATCATTGCCGAGGGCAACACCCGCCAGATCGACATGGGCTGTGTCAACGACAAGTACTACTTTAACGTGGCCGGCATGGGCATGAGCGTCGACATCACCAGCCAACTGACCAAGGACGTAAAGAAACGCTGGGGCGTGTTAGCCTACCTGTTTACCGCCCACCGCGTATTGCGCAACGTGCGTCCCTTTCATGCGGAGATTCGCACGGGGGACGACGTCTACTCGGTGCGGTGCGTTCAAATCACCGTGGGCAACGGCCGTTTTTACGGCGGGTTTCTCCGCGTGGCCGAAGATGCGACCATCGATGATCAGTGGCTGGACCTGTTCTGCCTGGAAGTCGCCCATTGGTGGCAATTGCCGCCGTTACTTTGGGCCTTGAAGTCGGGCCGACTCAAGAATCGCGCGTATGTGCGCACTTTTCGCGGTCGTGAATTTGAGGTTGTGACCCGACGTCAGCGCGCGATTAACGCCGATGGCGAAATCCTGGGCTATACGCCCGCGAAATTCCATGTCGTCCCGCGCGCGGTAACCGTCTTTGCGCCTCCGGCGCCCGAGGCGCTCGGGTTCACGTCCGCGGCTGACCGGGAAACCCAATCGGTCAGCGGCTCGCGGTAGCCCCGCCAACAAGCATCGGTCCCGCGTGGAGCGTGACTTGGTGGGCGCCATTTCTGAGTGGGCATGAGGAAAACAGCCGAGTTTTTGCGTTGTGATCATGCGCCCCACACCTAGCCAGCCAGCCGCTTTTGGGGCAAAATACCCGTCAATAATCCACGGGCATTTCTCTCACCAACATGGACGCCATGATCATGTCAGGCAGCATCATCGATACCATTCACGGGCGCCAAATCCTCGATAGCCGCGGCAATCCCACCGTCGAAGTGGAAGTCACTTTGATGGATGGCGCCCAAGGCCGCGCCGCGGTCCCCAGTGGAGCCAGCACCGGAGTTCACGAGGCTTGGGAACTGCGGGACGACGACAAAAAGATGTTCCTTGGCAAGGGCGTCTCCAAGGCCGTCGAAAACGTCAATACCACGATCGCTGACGCGCTGCAAGGTTACGACGCCCTCGACCAGTTGACCGTCGATCAGGTTATGGTCGAGTTGGACGGCACGCCGAACAAAAAGAAACTCGGCGCCAACGCGATTCTGGGCGTGTCGATGGCGGTCGCCAAAGCCGCCGCGATCTCCACCAACCAACCGCTCTATCGCTACCTGGGCGGCGCGGGCGCCCGCGTGCTCCCCGCTCCTATGATGAATATCATCAATGGCGGCCAGCACGCCGATAACTCCCTGGACGTGCAGGAGTTTATGGTCATGCCGCTGGGATTTGAACGGTTCAGCGACGCGCTGCGGTGCGGCGTGGAAATCTTCCACCACCTGAAAAAGGTGCTCAAGGGGAAGGGCCTGAACACCGCCGTGGGCGATGAAGGCGGCTTCGCCCCCAGTTTGCCAAGCGATCGCGACGCGCTCGACCTGATTATGGAGGCGATTGACAAGGCGGGTTACAAACCGCAGGATCAGGTACAAATCGCCTTGGACGTGGCGGCCACCGAGTTCTACGACGCAGACAATGGCGTGTACACCATCGGCGGCAAGCAGCTTGATTCGGCCGGCATGGTCGGTCTTTTGGCCGAGTGGGCCGAGAACTATCCCATTTGCTCGATCGAAGACGGTTGCAGCGAAGACGATTGGGACGGTTGGAAGACGCTCACCACCCGCCTTGGCGACCGTGTGCAACTGGTCGGCGACGACTTGTTCGTCACCAACACCGAGCGACTCCAACGCGGCATTGACGCGGGCGTGGCGAACAGCATCTTGATCAAGGTGAACCAGATCGGCACGGTGTCGGAGACAATCGCCGCCATTCAACTTGCCCATCGCAATGGCTATACCAGCATCTCGAGCCATCGCAGCGGCGAGACGGAAGACGCCACCATTGCCGATTTGGCGGTGGCGCTCTCGACGGGACAGATCAAGACCGGCTCCGCGTCGCGCAGCGACCGCATGGCCAAGTACAACCAACTCCTGCGGATCGAAGAAGAGCTAGGCGCCGGCGCCCAATACGGCGGCCCGATGTTCCCCAAGAAGCGTTAGCGGGAGCAGCGCGAGCAGGTCGCGCGCTCCGAGTGTACCACATGAAAATCCTTCACATCTGCCTGAAAACGCGCACTAGAAAGCCACCTTCTGCGCGGCCAACTCGGACGAGCGGGGCGTTGACTTGGGAATGGCTAGCCCTACCTCCAGTGCGAGCGGTCCCCAGGCGGTGTGAAGCGTCATGCACACCGGATGCACGTTGGAGGGAAACCGAACGGTGTGCGGCGAGCCGACCACCATGCTAGGAGTGCTAAGCGACAACTCCCATTGCGGCAATTTCGCCTTGGCGCCGCCCGCGATCATGTTGGTTAATTCTCCCACCGCGTCGATCACGTCCGCGTCGATTTCTCGCGTCTCGGCCAGCAGCATCGCGGCCGCCGCCCGCAGCGCTAGGCTTTGAGAAAAACTGACGACCACGGTGCCCGTCGCCTTGCCCGTCAAGCCGATGACGGCGGTCACGTCGTAAAGCGGCGCCCGTTCGGCGTGCGGCCAGAGTTTGCCCAGGCTCACTTCGCACTGGAGCATCGTCTGGAAGGTGTGCGCAAGCGAACGGATGAATGGCTGAATGGTTTCGGTGCTCATACGTGGCGTCCCCTCGAATGCGGGTTCTTTCCAAGGTTACGTCGCAATTCATGGGGAGCAAACGGGTTTTTCTCACCCCTGAGCTAATTCGCAAAACCCCCATTGCCCGAAATTCTCATCGATCCCGATCCGCACGAACGCCGGCCGCACGCCGGTGCGCGCCTCCAAGGCGTCCAGCAACCGCAACCCCAAGTAGTGGGCGACTAGTTCCGCCGTGGTGTTCGCCACAGGTAGTAACGCGCAGTCCTCCCGCGGAAAAATCCAGCGGCGATCCTCAAAAGTTGCGGTGACCTCGCGCTCGTCCGCCGTCACCTGGATCAACGGGTGCTGGGTCGGAAGCATCACCCGGTGGTCTAGTTCATCGACCAGCCCGCGCAACGTATCGCGGAGCGCGATAAAGTCGATCACGTAGGAGTTCTCGTCAAGCGGCCCGCGCACGTCGCAACTAACCCGGTAGTTGTGTCCATGCAACCGCTCGCACACGTTTCCATTAAAGGTAATGAAGTGCGCCGCGCTAAAGACCAGATACTCTTTCTCGACCCGAACAAAATAGTTTTCCGCCATTCCCGTGTTACCTCTTTGCTTCGTTCAGCAATTCCCGTGGCCCGCCCCCCACGAAGCTAAACCAAAAGCTACGAGAGTCATAGAGGCCGAAATTGGCCAGGAGAACTCTCGATGAAGAAGCGAACGCGGCACATCCGGAGACGGTCAATCGCAAGCTGCGCAACGTCCTCCTCACGCCCCGCGGGCGAGAGCCTCTTCCCAGCAACTTGGCGGCGCGGCTTCCCACGGCGCGGGCGCCGGGAAGCGCTCGTGGAGGTGGTCTCGTAGCGCGTCGTTGAAGGCGCGATCGTCAAAGTTCAAGAGGGTCTTGCCCGCGCAGCGTTCGGCGATTTCTTTGGGCGAGAACGGCCGGTCATAGAAGCCGACGTACAGCCCTTCGGCGTCGCGGGGGACCAGATCGAACTTCTCGCGCTGCAGCGCATGGTTGTAAATGGCGGTGGCCGCCAAGAGGCCGTAGAAGCGGTCTTGCGAGACGTAGTCGCGCAGGTCACGGTAGGCGGCCAGCACGTGGCGCTTGGTAAGCCAGGTGGGGGTGTGGGTCTCGAAGTTCAAGCCCGAGTAGCCCAACCGCCGGAGCGTGTCGTAGGTCCGCCACAACGCATCCTTGTACAGCCCCTTCCCGCGCGTGCGGACCTGCGCCAGATCCTCCACCACCCGCAGGCGCCGCACTTGCTCGGGGGAAAACGGCCGCAGGACCAAAAAATCGTCGGAGAAGGCTACGAACTCCGGCGGCAACTCGGGCAGGAGCGCCGCCAGCACGTACATCAAGAACATGTTCGTCACCGGCGTCCGCAAGCCCAGCAGCCACGCCATTTCCTCATGCCCCACGACCCGCACAAACGAATCGTCCTCGCCCAGCCACACCGGCCGGTCCCCCAATATCCAGGCCCGCTCCACATACGGCATACACTCACGCACGCTCCGCAGCGACAGCCGCAACTCCTCATCCCCATGCGGGCTATGCCGGAATACGTAAACGATATGCATGAATACGCTGTCTTTGTGTGCCGGTCGCTGCCCGATCGCGCAGCACGACCGGTTGGAGCCGCTGGCCCGCGCGATCGGTGGTTACTTGTTTTACGTACACAACGTGTCAAAACGCGCCCATCATCTTTTCGCGCCCAGACTTGGAGGGGCCACTCCTAACAACACCGGTTTAATCTCTGGCGACTTTCGCCCGGCTCACGTTTTCGACCGCGTCGGGCTACGGCCGGTATCGTGTTAGATTATCGAAGCGACCTCAGCACCATGAGTTGTACGTCCGGCCTGTTCTGGCGGAATCGGCGCACGCCTTCGTCGGTAACAATGTGGCTGCTGACGCGCACCATTTTCAGCTTTGGAATTTGGGTCAAGTGCAGCAATCCCACATCGGTCACGTTCGTGTGGCGGATATAGACTTGTTGGAGATTCGGAAGTGGCTGGAGAAGCCGCAGGTCATCGTCGTCCACTTCGCCCCTCAGATGGACGGAGTGAATTTCCTCGATCCAATCCTCGTCACCATCGTACCACTGATAGAGATAGGGCTTTTCAATCGCGACATTGATCCCCATACCTGCGCCGCGCCGCTTCAATTCCCGCAACTCGTTGAGGTAGGCACCGCGCTGATTTAGGTGGTAATGCAGCCTCGCCAGCGGCGCCCCCAAAAGGACGATGGCCGCGAGCAACGCCGTTACGCTGAAGCGGAGCTTCATGGGACTACAAGGGGGAAGGAGGCGTACTCAATGTTATTCGGATTTGCGTATGCAGCAACCAATTCGTTAATGACGTCATTGACGCGTTCCTGAATTTCGCCAATCGCCGCGCTCACCGAGATAAAGTCGGTCAGCGGCAAGCCATTTTCATAGGTTCTAAACCGATCCGATTGACCGATAAATGGGGACATACTACTTTTTGACGCAAACCACTGGCTGAAACCTTGCGTTCGCCGCAATGAAATCCGTGGTTCGGTTTGAAAACACGTGGGACCACCCGTGTTCGCCAACGGACGTTTAGCGAGAATGCGGTTTCACGTCGGGAAGAATCGTATACTGAAAGCCTGCGTCGCCGCGGTGTTTGTCAAAGTGCTGCTCTAACTCCTCCTGTAGCTTGAGGCCGCGAAGGTACTCCGAGCGATCGTTTCGCGAGCGAGCAAGGGCGGATTGCTCATATCCAACGGATGATTTGACGAATAAAGTTGCGGGGCTGGATGTGATGGTTCTCGGCGCGATTTACACGGATTTTTCCAGCCGGCAACGTGCGATTGCCCCAATCACCAGCGGTAGGGCGGCGCGAGTATTCCCTCGCGCAAGCCTACAAACAGCCCCGCGGAAATCAGGTCCGCCGTGGTTCCCGGATTGCGGCGATGACCGTCGGCGCGCAGCCACAGGTCCAGGTCGCCTAAGGCCGAATAATAAGCCTTGTCTCCTGGCTTTCCTGATTCCAACACGCGGCCCGCCCGCGCCGCGGCTTCCCGGGCGACCGCTGGCCCACACTTGCGGGAGATTAGGCTGTCAGGATACTTGCACATCGTTTGCAGGTGCGCATGCACGATGCTTTCGATCAGCGACCAACCCGCGGTCCGACCGGCCGCCAAGGCGGGAGCCACAAAACCCAATACATCGGCAAAGTGCTCGACATACTGCCGGGCGACCCAATCCCGGTCAGCGGCGCTGCGCATGGCGGCTTGCAAGTCATCGGGCGGGCGGCCCGCAACGTCCATCTCTTTCACTTCGCCCATCCCGCCCGGCTGAGCAATGCGGATCGCCTCGTACACGCAGTTGGCGTCCACCGGCGAGAGCTGCTCCAGTACATTGGCAACACCCTCCTGCAAAGCAACGTCCCGCGGCACGGCCGCCAGCGGCGCCAGCAGCAAAACCATGCCCAAGTTGGTGTTCGTGGAGACGACGGCTCGCGTTGCTCGAATCGCCGCCAGCACCGTCGGGCCAACGCCGTTTTGGACGGCCAAGTCCATCGCGGGAGCAATGGCCACGGCGCTCGCCGCGAAATCATAGAAGGTGACATCCTCAAAGTCGGCGCTACGGTGGACGTTGCCCGGCTTCGGCGCCGACGCTTCCAGCAAGCAAGCCAAGGACGCGCATTGTCCGATGGTTAGCAGACGGGTTGGTTCGTGGTCGGGCGATGCGCTCATCCGGCAAGGGTCCGGCTGGTTGTCGCGTCCCATTACGAACGTCCCGAAGGTTGTCCGACTCGGAGAAATTGATCCAAGAGCGGTGTGATTCGCTCGTGGGCGTCCTCCACCACGTAATGGCCCGCGTCCCCAATCCGATGCACCTCGGCCTGGGGAAAACTTTGCCGCAAGCGTTCCAGGCAGTCGGGTCGAAAGCACCAGTCCCGCATGCCCCAAATGAACATGGTTGGCAAATGCGCCAGTTGCGGCAGTTGGTCTTCCGTGTCTTGCAGCCGCTGCCAGGTAGAATGCCGGCGCGTCATGGGAATGTCGGCGACAAACCGTTCGATGGCGCGGCGGTTCTCCCACCCGTCATACGGCGCCAGCAGGCCCGCCCGCACCGCGGGGGTAAATCGTTCCGGCCTTTCCGTCGCCATGCGTAGCGCGGCCCGGGCAAACAGGTTCAACCCCTGGACGGCCACGCGGCCCAGAAGCGGCGTGCGGCAAAGGCGAATGGGGAGCGGCATGAACGGAGGCGGAAACGCGCCGGTGTTGAACAACACGAGCCGCGAGAAACGCTCCGGCGCCGCCAGCGCCGCCCCCAAACCGATGGCTCCCCCCCAATCGTGGACCAGCAGCGTGATGTCGGTCAGGTTCAGCGTTTCGATTAATCGCAGCAGGTCGTCGCTGCGGCGGGCCAGAACATAGGGGTAGTCGTGCGGCTTGTCGCTCAGGCCGCATCCCACGTGATCCGGCGCCACGCATCGATACCGGTCGCGAAAAGCCAACACCAGATTCCGCCAGTAGAACGACCAGGTCGGGTTGCCGTGAACCATGAGCAGCGGCGGACCTTCGCCTTCATCCACATAATGCATCCGCACGTTCGGCGCGACGTCGAAATAATGGGAGATGAAAGGATAGAGCGAACGCCAATCGTCAGATGCAGCCATGCGCAGGACCAGGAGACTCGCTTCCGCGGAAAGCCAAGGAATATCAATACTCAAATATATCGCAGTCCCGCCACACGGCACAGACGCCCCGCGACCGTCGCCGCGGCTTCTCGCCGTACTTTTCGCCGTAGATGCGGCGTCCCGCCGCAAACGACGCAACCGAGATTGGACCGCTCCGACAACGTCGTTCAATACCGCTGTTTGACGGCGCCCTACTCGGCGTTCGCCATGCCCAGACGCTTGGTCCAGTACTCGATTGCGGCGTGATGATACCGCAGAACCTCCTGTTGCTGCTCGGGGTTGTCCAAGCGGATTTGCGACGCCCGCTCCTTGGCCCAATCCAGGAAGAACTGCGCCGACTGCCGGCTCACGCGCGGCTGGTAACCGACTTCGACGTAATACGGGCCCGTCATGGCGAACCGGTAGGTCTTAGGATGGTTGGCGACCGCCCGAATTAACATCCAACCGCTTGTGTCGAACTTGACTTTGGGCAATCGGCCTCCTGCCTTCACGTATTCGTCTAGTCGCACGCTTTCGACCACCTTGCCGTTTTGCACGATTTCCAAGTATTCAATTTTGTCGCGCGTACTGAGATTGAGCGCCGTCTCCAACTCCAGCGTTTGCCCCGCTTCGACCGTAAAGACGTGACCCGGCAATTGACCGTTGACCAGCGGCCGCAGCAGGGGACCGTTGGTGACGGTCACGCGCCCCGCCCGCAGGTTGCTCCACCAACGATCCCACGTCAATTCCTCGCCACAATGCACGTAAACGCGGTTATAACCGACGGGGTTGGCCATGACTCCCGAGGCGCTGCCGGCGCTGGGCGGGAGTCGCAGCCCGCAGTTGAGCAGGTGAAAATAAATGGTTTGGGACCAGCGGGCGTTTCCCGGCACGCCTGGATAGAGCAACTTGTCGCGGGGCTTACCCCAGGCCTCGTTATCCAGCACGCCGTCGCGCCAGAGGTGGTTGTGGCAAACACCTACGGAATGGCACATGCCCGACGCGACCCACAATGGCAGGTCCCACCAGAACGGTTTTTCCATATCGACATGCACTCTAGCTCCCTGATCGCGGGCCTGCCGCAAGTAGTGGATCGGCGATGGATACTCCCGCCGTGCTTCGGCAATGGCTAAAGGTTCGTCCAAATTGAAATACAACAGCGCCCCGCCGCCCCGCTCGTCTTCGCCGGCCATCAAATGGTAGAAGCGATCTTGGTCGAACGTCGCCAATGGATTTTCCGGTGGTTTGCGACTCGTCCAAAGATTCTTCTCATTCCACCACGTAATCACTGGGGCGATGTGGAGGTCATCGGCTTTCATCAGCAACTCAATCTCCTCCGGCGCGCGGTGAATGTGCAAATCGCCCGACCACCAGCCTTCCTCGGCCATGTTTACAAACCGCGGCAAATCGACCACTTTCACGTCTTTCGAAGTCCGGTCGATCGAGAAATGCCCCGACCGCACGCGATACTCCGGTCCCCGCTCCATTTCGAAGGTATAGCGGCCGGGACGCAATTTGAGCGTAATTTCGCCGTCAAAGACAAAATGGTCCTTCCAGAAGGGCGCCTTTCCCGCCTCGACGGGCCGGCCACGCTCATCTTTGAGGTGCAAACGCACGGCAAGCGGTTGCCCCGAATCGCGATCAACCGCCTTGATTTCCAGCTCGCCAGCCGAAATCCCCTGCGCCACCGCCGCTGCGACCACAAAGACGCCCACAGTCGACCAGAATCGGATACGTCGCTTGGAATAAGTCATAGGAGATAAGCAAAGGAAACGGCGGGGAACGGCGGACAAATTGACTGTTCAACTATAGGCCCTACCGCAAGCGGAAAGCGTCCTCCGCGATCAGAGAAAACTCGCGCCCCTCGTTTGCCGCCGCACCGCTAAAGCCTGGAAAATGCGAATACGTTCGCCATCCAACTTCCGAATCCCAGGCGCCTAACGAAACCTTATGCCACCCGCAGAGAGGCGTTTCGCTTGCCCTCCTCGCCAGAAGTGGCGATTTCATGCGTAGCGGCGGTATCCCGCAACCAAGCGCCACGGCGTTTGCGGCAAACTTTGGAGACGAGCCACTGCTACGGAAAAAACTCCGCCGTTCAACCCACCGTCACGAAATTTCTGTCGTCCGGCCTTGCGAGGCGTCAGGGGTGGGATATAATTCACCAACCTGACACGCACGGGGCGGTAGCTCAATTGGTTAGAGTACTGGACTGTCGATCCAGTGGTTGCGGGTTCGAGTCCCGTCCGCCTCGCTTCTAAATCGCTTATCTTTCAACGGTTTACGTCAAACGCCCAACTTCACTCGTTGGGCGTTTTTTCGTCGACCCACCGCATTTCGTGAGTCCAGCCGTGCAAATACGGTGGGTGCAACAACGTTGGCGTTTGTCGCTTTCTACCACTTCCTAGCAGAGAGCGAACGACGAACGTCTGGCGGAAGCAAAGCAAGGGGTATTGGCTGAATGGAATGCGTCTCACGATAGCGACGACCGAAGCGACTGCGGAAACGATTTTGTTGAAGCGGTCCTACGGGACGCTTCGCCTTGCGAGTGGCGAGCGAACACAAGTTCCGTTGACGGAAGAACGGAAAATGTCGGAAGCGTTGTTGCGTCGTCTGCAAACAACGGAAGATAAGGCAAGGGCGCGCGGTTTAACCCGCTCCAACGCTGAGCGTCAACGCCCCATAAATGAACTCGTTACCGAATATCCGACGTTTCTCTGTGCCAAGGAAAATATGCCCGAGTACGTCGAAACGACCCGCAGGCGTTTGCGGAAACTCGTGAACGCAACAAAAACGACGGGCCTGCCCGCGTTCTTGGGGCAGGTATGCGGGTGACGTTTCAGCCCTTCACTTCTCCGAGTTGTATTCGCCCAGCCGATCGGGTTCAGGTAAGTGTTCTTTGAGGACGAACTTGGGGCGGGGCTTTGAAGCGACGAAGGCGGCGATGTCCAGCGCCTCCTGCTCTGCCAGATACGGCTCGTCCAGCGGCATGGCGACTTTCAGCCAGGCGGCGAGTTTGTCGATGCGAGACAGCCCGGCCCCATCGTTGTACGACTTCTCGCCCCAAACCGGAGGTCCATCGTCCGTTCCCAAGCCATTGTCGCCGTGGCAGGCGGCGCAGTGGTCGGCATAGAGCGTCTTGCCTCGCTTCACGTCGGCCTTCGTCACGTCGATGTTCAATGGCGGAACGTGCTTAGGTCCAAGTGGAGCTTGAGAGTTCATTTTCAGCCGCTCGCCGCTGGACAACCAGGTGATGTAGGTCGTCATGGCGACCGCGACCTTACTGCCGTTCGGAGGCCGGATGCCGTTGAGGCTGCGCATGAAGCAATTCAACACCCGGTCTTCGAGCGTAATTACCCGCTGCTCCCGTGGCGACCAGGCCGGATACGCCGTCGCCACCCCCAGAAAAGTCGCCGCCCGCGGATCAGTTCCGGCATCGAGATGGCAGGAGCTACAGGTCAGGGCGTTGCCGACGTAAGGCTTTGAAAGCGGGTGCTTGCCGGTGTTCTCGATAATGTCCTTCCCTAGCGCCACGACCCGGCCAAGCTCGCCGGGCGGTAGTTCTTCCTTGGCCGAAGGTTTTGCGGCTTCCTCAGCTTTGGGGCCGGTGTCGCTGAAGAACGCAGCGGCCAAACCAAGAAGCAGGATGGGGGGCAGTGCACGGGTCATAGTCATTTCACATATTCCCTCAAGAAGGCGATCTCAGAGCGGCTTTCTTTTGCATACTCGAAAAAGAAGCCACAGCGACGGGATGAGCAAAGCCGCACCGACCGGAAGCGAATACCGGATGCCGCAAAAATCATGTGAAAGCCCAACGACAGCGCCGTTTGGCTGCGGGCGGCAGCGAGTTGGTCCATGTGCTGCTCTTTCAGTGACTTCGAGGACCGCCTAGCTTGACAGGTCGCGAGATTACGATATTTTTGATTATAGGGGGAGCCACGATGAGCGCCAAGAATACAACCGGGAAACTGCCTCCGCTGACGGACTTGGAGGCGCTGGGACAAGCCGCCGAGTGCCTGAAGACTCTGGCCCATCCACACCGGCTGCGCATCATCCACATGCTCCTGGATGGGCGCTACACAGTTGGCGAACTGGCCGAGGCGTGCGGCATCCCCGGCCACATGGCTTCCGAACACCTGCGGTTAATGCAGCGGTCGGGGTTCCTGACCAACGAAAAAGATGGCCGCAAGGCGTACTACCAAATCGTCGAACCGCACCTGGCGAGCATCATGGCTTGCATCGAAGCCCGCTTTGGCGGTTGAGGATTGTCGACCTGACACATCGTTATCTCGTGAATTTTCAATCGATAAAGCAACCTGGCAAACATTCTCTGGAACAAACCAACAAGGGAGGCAAGATGATGGAAGTTCTCATCTCGCTCGGCATCCTCGTGGCCTGGCTCGTCCTCCAGGTTTGGGTGCTGCCCTACTTCGGGGTCAAGACCTGACTTGGCGGAGCGTGCGGGCCGAGTTCGGCTCCCAGCCAGCCAGAAGATCGCTACTCCAGCGAGCCTGGGACAGAAAAAGACCACCACATTGAGAAGTGACCGGCATTCGTTTATGGCCACTCGCCCGTCCGCCCAAAAAGGAGGCGCCCATGAGCAACATAAAGTTATCGGCTTTGCTGATCGTCGCCGTATTCCTGAGCGTGATGTCCGGGCCGCTCATTGCCCAGCCTGGACCGCGCGGAAAGGGCTTCGGCCCGGAAAAAAATGCAGCTCATCGAGCCGACATGGAATTGTTCCATTTCCTGCTCGATCACCGAAAGGAGATCACCCGTAGCGTGACGAACCTCCCCAACGGGATCGAGACGCTGACGGAATCCGACAATCCGCAGGTAACAGGGAAACTCCAGGCCCATGTCGCTTCGATGTACAAACGGGTGGAGGAGAAGCGGCCCATCCATGCCCGTGACCCGCTGTTTGCGGAAATCTTCCGCAACACGGACAAGATCACGATGAAGCTGGAAAAGACGCAGAAGGGGGTGCGCGTCATCGAGACTTCCGAAGACCCCTACGTTGCGAAGCTGATTCAAGCCCATGCAGAGGTCGTCAACCTGTTCCTCAAGAATGGCCGGACGGAGATGAGGAAAAACCACGCCCTGCCGGAAGACGAGTGAACCGGCGTCCGGCAATCCGTCCAAAATATTGGTCGGATTAACAATCCGACCTACCAATTCAAGACTGACAGACTGCTAGAGTCGTTTTCATGAGATTCACTCCCTCGAATGAATATTAGACGGTCGGCAGCTTCGCCGCTTTCCAGGCCGACATCCCGCCGACGACGTTCGAGACATCTTCGTAGCCGTTGCGTTGCAGGAAGGAGGAGGCGATCGAGGCCCGATACCCGGAGCCACACACGACGGCCACCGGCTTGTCCCGAGGCACTTCGCCAAATCGTTCCTGAAGTTTGCCGCCGTGGATGTGGATCGCCCTGTCGATGTGACCGGCATTCCACTCGCTTTCCGTGCGGACATCGAGGACGGTCAGCTTCTCCTTCCGGTCCAATCGCTGTTTCAGGTCTTGGACCGAAAGAGTCGAAAGCGTCACCAGCGGCAGGCCCGCTGTCTCCCACGCATCCATGCCGCCTTCGAGATAGCCTTGCACGTCATCGAAGCCAACCCGCAACAGGTGAGTAATGATCTCTTCGACTTGCGAGGGATGTTCGACCACGAGCAGGATCGGTCGGTCATACGGCAGCACCCAGCCGGCCCATGTCGGCAGGTTGTTGCCGTAGGGGATGTTGATGGCGTCGGCGATGTGCGAAGCGGCGAACGCTCCCTTGTGGCGGGTGTCGAGGATCAGGCACTCGTCGCAGACCCGCTCGTGGACCTGCTTAGCCTTCCAGCGCTTCCTTCCCGGCAGTTCCGGCCCGATGATGGCCGGGCCTTCCTTGTTGACCTTCTTCATGCGTTTAAAGTACGGCGGCGAGAGCGGCATGTCGTGCAGGAGATCACGCACCCACACTTCTTCGGGCTTCCTCTTCAGCGCCCCGTTATAGAGCCGCTCAAAACCGAGCGTTGAAGAGCGCCGAGAGCCGATAGCCTTGCCACAGAGCGACCCGGAGCCGTGGGCGGGGAAGATTTCCGTGATGTCGGGCAGATTCGTGATCCGCTCGAACACGCTCTGGTAGAGTTCATGGGCCAATTCCTTCATGGCCTCCTCGCCCAACAGGTCGGGACGGCCCACGTCGCCGACGAACAAAAAGTCGCCGGTGAACATCACCCACGGGGTCTCCTCGCTACGGGACTTGTCGTAGAGCAGCACCGAGATGTGTTCGGGCGTGTGGCCGGGGGTGTACTGGAAGCCAAGGCGGACGCTGCCGAACTCCACCGTGTCGCTTTCCTTAACATGTTGATCGGGGTAAGGCTGCGTCCAGTCCTTGCCCCCGTAAGAGGAGCAGTGAATCGTCGGCTCATCATCGAGACGGGCCTTGAGTTCCTTGGAGCCACAGACGAAGTCGGCATGGACGTGGGTTTCGATAATGTGCTTGATGTGCAGATCGTGATCCTTGGCGAACTGGATGTACGACGCCACGTCCCTCGTCGGGTCGATCACGGCGGCTTCGCCGCTTTTCTCATCACCGACGATGTAAGAGGCGATGGCTAGGCCGGGGATAAAGCGTTGGTGAAGCAGCATGACCTTCTCCTAAGTGGTAAGCGATGGGGTGCGAACTCCTGCCGCCGCCAAGACGCCGATTACCAGCGCCAGTACGACGACGAACCAACCGAAGGCTTTGGACAGCGATTCGCCGGGAACCTTCTCGGCAACGAACAGCCCGCCAAACATGCCAACGAGGGCCAGTCCCAGAAAACTCAGGGTGAGCGGCCAGTTGAGAGAGACTTGCTGCATCTGGCCGACCAGGCCACCGACTGCATTCAGGGCAATGATCGCCAGCGACGATCCCACGGCGGCTTTGGTTTCGATCCCCGCAAAGAGGACGAGGGCGGGAACGATCAGGAATCCCCCGCCGACTCCCAAGAAGCCGGTCAGCACGCCCACCACCGCTCCGATTAGCAGACACGGCCAGAACCGACACTGCCGCTTGTCCTTTTTCTCCGTGCGCTTGCGAAGCATTGCGATTCCGGCCACGAGCATCAGCGCCGCAAAGAGGCCCAGCAGCCCCCGTTGGGAAACCATGTGCGTCAGCAATGAGCCGCTATAGGCCCCGACCACGCCGGTCGCCGCAAAGAGCAACGCCGCTTTCGGGTGAAAGTTCCCGTTCCACCAGTGTATTACTGCTCCCAAGAGGCTCGTCCCGCCGACCACGACCATCGACATCGCCACGGCCTCCTGCGCCGGGATACCCGCCACGAAGACGAAGATGGGCAGCGTGAGGACGGATCCCCCGCCGCCCAACGCTCCGAGCGTCAGGCCGATCAAGATGGCCAAAGTCAGCGAAAGGGCCGTGCCTCCAGTCATCAGGAGACCTCGTCGCAATAGGCGTCACTTAGACTTGTGCGAATCCACGTACTGGCGGACGAACTGCTCCAGTTCCGGCTGGTCGCACTCGAAACCCATCTCTTTAGCTTTCTGAAGCGTCTGGTCGCCTGTCATGTCGTGCTCGACGGCCATATTCATCATTACCATCGCCCCGGCCCGCTTGCCGCTCTTGCAGTGGGCGAACACGGGCTTAGGGAGGTCGGGGAACTTCTCCCGAAACTGATCGACCAGTTCCGGCCCCATGGACTTCATGGACACCGGGATGTGGAGGTACTCCATGCCTGCGGCCTCGACCTTCTCGCCTTCCACCTGCGGCGAGAGCGGCTGTTCCTCCTCTCCTTCGGTGCGGAAGTTCACCACCGACTTGAACCCTTGCTGGCCGAGTTTCCGAAGTTCTTTCTCCGAGGGTTGAGGACCGACCGAAACCTGATCGTTGATTTTCATGGTCTGCATAACCAAATCGCTCCTTCTCTTGGGAAATGAAGTGTTCGCCCGCCTACGCGGACGCCCAGGGTTGTTTGCGGCCTTGTCGCTGTGGAAGCGACAAGCCAGTTCCGCCAAACTTGCCTCGACCAATGAGCATCACGGCGATGACGCCAGCCACGAGCAATGCTCCAATAATCAGTCATGGAGACACGCCTAATGACTCCGGCACCGTGATTTTGCCCAGGTCGCCCAGGCCCTTGATGACTGGCTGAAGCGCCGGGTGCAGAACGACAAAAAAACACCCGCCCCGCACAGCATTCCCAGCACGCCGATCATCGCATCCCTGCGACCTTCGCCGCAGGCGGCGAGGGCCGTGCCGGGACAGTAGCCCAAGTGGACGATTCCGACCCCGAAGCAGGGCGCCACGTGGCGCCGAGCGTTCGCCCAACCAGAGCGAGTGTGACGGCATTCGCCTCCAGCGTCCGCTCGATGTCCCAACCGTGCTCCCGGTTCGCCAAGCGGCAGTCAATGGCTTTGGGACCAGCCTGAGCGTGGCGGGCAATGCTCGCATCCGTTCGGCGGCGGATTGCCTTGTTGACCTGTTCATCGGTGCTTCGGAAAACTCGTTCAACAGCAGCAGCGTGAACGCAAACACAACTATTCAACTACATAACTATCCGTGCAACTAGTGTGCCGCCCAGCGACAATCCGTGCCCGAGCCTCTCCATTTCCGCCGCTACGCCGTCTCACACAGGCCAGCGGCTGCACGATACGTCTTCGCTCCTTGGAACGGGATTCGCACGGTAGAATCCGCAGGAATTCGGGAGAACAACATGGCCTATGCGTCGCCACCTTCCTGACGAAATTCTGGCTTTCATGGCAGTGAAGTTTCGGATGCTCGCCGATCCGACCCGGTTGGCCATCTTGCGCACTTTGATGTTTGATGGAGAGCGAAACGTCGGGCAGGTCGTCGAAGCGACGGGCGGCACTCAGGCGAATGTCTCCAAGCACCTGAAACTGCTTGCCGAGGCGGGGATGGTGGCCCGTCACAAAGAAGGGCTGAATGTCCTATACCGACTCGACGACCCCATGATCGAGAAGATTTGCCATCTAGTATGCGAGACGACGCTGAAAGAACTGGAGGTGCAGATCGAGCAAAAGCGCAAGTTGCTCCAGCGGAAGCGAAGGGAAGACTAGAATTGACCTGCACGGCGACATGTCTACTTGTTCGGGTTGCGGCAGGTTCGTCGCCGGCATGTGCAATTGTTGCCGTGCCGAGAGACAACCAAGCACAGGTCGTCGACAAGACACGCCGAATCACAACGGCTTGTTCGTTGTGTGCAGGCATCGGCCGCACCTCGGCAGGGCGCATTGATGGTATGGTATGATTTTATGGCGCCGCCGGCGCCACGGGCCACGAACCAACTCGATGCTAAAGGCGACGATCTCCCCGGCTCGCTTTTGCCGACGATCTTCGGCGCCTGCTCGAAATGGGCTCTCCCCTACGGCCCAGCGATATAATGTCCCTCCCCCGGCAGCAGGCGTCGCTGGCCACGATCGACATGCGGAGCCGGCAGGTACTTCTACGCGGGAAAGCACGAACGTCGCTTCGGTAATCGCCACAACCGCCCCTCCCTGCCAAGACTGTTTTCGCGGCTAGCCCATGCGGTCGGCTTGACTGCCGCCTCCTACCCGAGCTACTTACGCGGACCGATTGAGTTGCGAATGCTCTAACATTCGTGTCCTAATTGCCACTCCCGCCCCCAAAGGCTCTTGCAAAGGGAACCGCGTCACCGTTCAGCGCTGGTCGCGCATCCTGCGCTCGCTGGGCTGCGAAGTCGAAATTCGCGGCGAATTCTGCGGCCAAAACGCCGACCTCCTGCACGCCCGCAAAAGTGTATCTTCCGTAGCACAGTTTCGTCAGCGCCATCCCGACCGCCCCATCGTGCTGGCGCTCACCGGCGCCGATTTGTAAGGCGACATCCACCGCAGCCCCGCCGCGCGCCGATCGTTGGAATGTGCGACCAGGTTGGTATTGGTTCGGCCGGATGGGTTGAACGAGCCTTCGCCAAGGCATAGGGCGAAGGCGCAAGTGATTTATCAATCGGCGTCGCCTCCGCGGGATCCGCCGGCGCCTTGGCCGTGTCATACAGTGGATGGCCAGTTTTTCCGCGAAGCAGCCAGGCCGCAACAATAATTGATTCTGGCTGCTCTCGGGCGGTCCAAGTCGGATCAAACTTGAGAGCCGGTGGCGCCCGGTAGTGATCCGCCGAGGCGTCGCATCGTGGAAGCCGGCTGATGTGTCCGAGGCGTGCAACCACCGAAGTAGTCATTCGGACCGCCAAAATCCGCTTGGGGCGCCGTGTGCGGCGCCGCTTCACCTTGTATCCTAGGTATGAATTTGTCTCACACGTTTCTGTGGATGTGACCGACCATGCAAATCGCCAAGAAGCTTCTGTTTGCCACGTGGGCCGTTTGTTTCACCTATCAGGGAGCGCTGGGCGCCGGCCCCGAGGACTGGCGCTCGTGGCGCGGTCCGCTGGGCGGCGGCAGCACGGAACGCGGCAATTATCCCGTGGAGTTCAACGCCACCACGTATCTCTGGCGCGCGCCGCTGCCCGGCAAGGGGTGTTCAACCCCGATCTGGCTGAAGGACCGAATTTACGTGACGGCGCCGGTTGATGGGCGCGACGCATTGCTCTGCTATGACTTCCAGGGCGGCGAGCGGTGGCGGGCCGTGTTCGGGTCGGAGAACGCCGGCAAACATCGCAATGGCTCTGGCAGCAACGCCTCGCCGGTTACCGATGGCCAGGGCGTGTTCGTGTTTTTCAAAAGCGGCGCGTTCGCAGCGGTCGAACTCGACGGCCGAGTCCGTTGGCAAACTGACCTGGTGGCTCGGTTCGGCAAAGACACCTTGTACTGGGACCATGGAACCTCTCCGGTGTTAACGGAGAAGTACGTCATTATGGTGCGGATGCACGAAGGGGAATCGTGGGTCGCCGCATTCGATAAGGCGAGCGGAGAATTGGCCTGGAAGGTCGCCCGCAACTATCAGACGCCGACGGAGGGCGATCATGGCTACACGACCCCGCTGGTCATTCAGCATCAAGGAAAAGAGTGCATCCTCGTGTGGGGCGCCGAACATATCACGATCCATGACGCGACGGATGGAAAAGTTATGTGGTCGTGCGGCAACTTCAATCCCGACGCAAATAAGTTGTGGCCGGCGATCGCTTCCCCGGTCATCGTGGGAGATATGGTGGTGGTCGCGTTTGGCCGAAACGACCGGGGCATTCCACGCCTGCATGGAATCCGGCTCACCGGTAGCGGCGATGTGACCGCGACCAACCATGCGTGGCTGCGTGATGATATTGGTACGTTCGTGCCTACTCCCGTGGTTTACCAGGGACGAGTTCTCCTCGTGGGCGATCGGGGCGAGGTTGAATGCCTCGATCCCGCCAACGGCAAAACGATTTGGAGCGGCAAGTTCCCCAAGAACCGGAACAACTTCTACGCCTCGCCGCTCGTCGCGGGCGACAAGCTGTATGCGGCGCGCGAAGACGGAACCATGTTTGTCGCAAGCGTCGCCAACGATGAATTCAAAGTCCTGGCCGAGAACGACATGGGAGAATCGATCATCGGCTCACCGGTCCCGGCCGAGAACCGCCTGTTTATCCGCGGCGAGAAGCACTTGTTCTGTATCGCCGCAGAGTAAAATGCATGTCCGAAACGATAGAAGCGCGAGCCAACCTCAACGTCGCTGAGGAAAAATTATGTCTGGCCGTTTCCCATTGACGTGCCTCTGCGTTGTTCTGCTGAACGCCATGCCGCGTGCTGGAGAAGCCCTCGATTTCTGTTTCCGCCACGAGCACGTTCTCGGCACGTCGCTCGAACTGCGGATCGAGGCGCCGACGGCCGAGATGGCCGCACAGGTGGAGCGCACGTCGCTGGCTGAGATCGACCGGCTAGCGAAGGCGCTCAGCGGCTACGACGCCGAAAGCGAATTCATGAGTTGGCAATCGAGCGCGGCGGACGCGGAAAAGCTGTCACGCGATCTGGCCGCCGTGCTGGCTCGCGCTGAACACTGGCGCCGGGCGACCGACGGCGCTTTCGACGTCCGCGCCGCCGCCATCGCCGATCTCTGGAAGCAGGCCGCCGCGCTTGGCCGGACACCGAGCGATGTGGAGCGGCGAACACTCACCACGCAACTTGCGAATCCACCCTATGAACTCGCGCCGGGAAATGTTGCACGGCGAAACGATTCGCTGCCGCTCACGCTGGATGGGTTGGCCAAGGGTTACATTTTGGACGCTGTTTGCGAGACCGTCGCTGCGCGGCATCCCGAGATTCGCAATTTCACCATCAACATCGGCGGCGACCTGCGCAAAGTGGGCGAAAAACCACTGAAGGTTTCCCTTGCCGATCCGGCAGATGCGTCCGAGGGCGCCGCGCCGCTGGAGACCCTTTCGCTCACTTCGCCCTTCGCGATGGCCACCAGCGGCAACTATCGGCGCTATCGTACCGTCGCCGGGCGCCGCTATTCACATATCGTGGACCCGCGCACGGGGTTGCCGGCGGGCGAAGTCGCTAGCGCCACCGTCATCGCGCCGACGGCAATCGACGCCGACGCTTTGGCGACGGCGGTCTCGGTGCTGGCGCCGGAAGTAGGTCTGGCCCTGATCGAGTCGCTGGCGGATGTCGAGTGCCAGCTCGTGCTGGCGGGCGGGCGGAGACTGGCCACGCGCGGCTGGCCATCGTCGGCGGCGCCTCGCCTGCGGTTAGTCTCGACTTCCGGCGACCCGAAGCCCGGTTTGTGGGTCCACTTCACGTTGAATCGGCCGGAAGACGGAATCTATCGCCGGCCTTACGTCGCCATCTGGCTGGAAGACGCCGACGGATTTCCGGTGAAGACGGCCCTCCTGTGGATCAAGACCGACGGGTCGGGGCCGACCTGGCATCGCGAGCTTTCCCGTTGGTACCGCAGCGACCTGACACGAAAACTGAAGGAGAACACCGAGCTGATTGGCACAATCTCCAGCGCCACGCGAGGTCCGGGCGAATATCAGGCGCGGTTCGACGGAACCGACAACACGGGGAAGCCTCTCCCCCATGGCCGGTACCGGTTGTACCTGGAGGTGGCCCGAGAGTACGGCTCGTACCGGCTCATCCGCGCCCCGGTCGAAATCACAGGCCGGGCCATCGGCCGCACGGAGCTGAAAAGCAACGTGGAGATCGGATCCGCCTGGTACGAGTACGTGCCGGCTCCGGCCGACAAGGCGCCGGAGACTCCCTGATGCTTCGAAAACACGAATCTCGTTCCGGTCGCCGATCGTGGTACGCCCGCAGCGCCGCGGCGTTTCGCTGGCTGCACATCTATCTCTCGATGCTCAGCTTCGCCGCGCTGATGTTCTTCGCCTTTACGGGCCTCACCTTGAACCATCGCACCTGGTTCGGGGGCGCGGAGCAGTTCCTCCGCGACGACGAAGGCCAGATTCCCGCCGAGATGCTCGGCGCCGATCCCGACAAGCTGGCGATCGCCGAGCGGTTAAGAAGCACGCACCGACTGCGGGGCGCGGTGGCCGATTTTCAAATCGACGAATTCGAGTGCATGGTCTTCTTCAAAGGCCCAGGCTACGCGGCGGACGTGTTTATCGATCGTGAAACGGGACGATACACGCTGTCGGAAACGACCACCGGATGGATGGCCGTGATGAACGACCTCCACAAAGGGCGCAACTCGGGCGGCGGCTGGTCGTGGGTAATCGACGTTTCGGCCGGGGCCATGATGCTTGTCTCGCTTTCGGGGTTCGGTCTTTTGTTCTACGTCCGGCGGCGCCGCCTCACCGGCGTGGCGACCGCCGCGGCGGGCACGATTCTGCTGTTCATCCTCTGGTGGCTGTTCGTGCCGTAGCGCGCCGCCGTCCGCAGAACGCCTTCGAAGCGCTCGCGGCGAACCACCCGTTGTCCGAAAACGGAATACCGTCGAAATCTTCATAGTCGGGATGCGCCGCATCCTCTGCGCCTACCACGTTCGGTCACTCAGCGCGCCATGGCGGTGTCGCCACCCGCGTCACCAGGGCGAACAGCAGGTGCGGAGCTTGGCGCCTCGTGCTACCATGGCTTAGTGGCATGAGCCGACGGTGCACCACCTGACCAAAGTTCTCTCTTGCCCACTGGCGAGTGGAGAGAGTGTCGCGGACGGAAGCTCATCGCACAGTTCCATTTTTAGCGGAAGTCAAGATGAGTATGTTTAGCAAGAAACTCGCCGGTGTGGTTACGGTCGCATTCATGTGGGCTCCTTTATCGGCGGCTTATGCGGCAGACAACCCCCTGGTCTTCAACACGACCACTCCGACCAATGATTTGAAGGGATCGTTGGCCGCTCGTGTACAATTCGCCCAGAGCCAGATACTGCCATCTCACCTTCCCAAGGGCGACACCCAGCCACATTTGATCGGTCATCGCAAGTGCCTCTTGCTGGTGCGGCCGCTCAAGGCCGACGGCGTTTCGCCCATGCAAGTCACCGCTCGTGACCAAGGCGGGAAAACTCTCGGCTCTCTCAACCTCAACCCGCCAGAGAAGCTTCCCATAACCGCCTATTATTTGGACGGCGTACCGGATGAAAAAATTGAGTTCACGCCGCAAGCCGGCGCCACCACCATCATCAAAAACAAGGGTGAACTGGAGAAGTTGAGCGACCCAAGTGAAACCTTCCTGTCCGACCGACTGCGGCAAAACCCGCTGGTGGAGATTCAGACCGCCGATGGCCAGTGGGTCCGCAACATCCATGTCCCCCGCGGGGCGGATCTCGAGGGGAAAATGCTCCGCATTCGCTCGAATGCCGGCTACGCGTCGACCATCCATTACGGCGGCCGCTCGGTCGTCATCTCCCGCGGCCAGAGCCTGCAGTTCAAGTTCGTGCGCGGCCAGTGGATTCGTGAAGGCGAAATGGAGAATCAGAATCTCATCTATACCACTGAAACCTGGAGCGGTGTGCTCCCCGCCGAGTGGATCGTGCCCGGCCTGAGTCTGCAAATTCGGCAGGGCAACTTCAGCGGTGAGCTAAGTGATCTCAAGGTAGGGGCGCCGAGCGACCTCCTCATTCACACGATCGACGTGGGGATGTTGGTCCCACCACGCGGCCATTTTGACTTTGCCAAGGACCCCGAAGCGCATCGGGAATACTTCCAGACCGTGCCGGCCAGCCGGATGATTGTAAGCCAGTATGAGCCGCTTTTTCTGCGCGAGGTGATGCTGCCAAATGGGACCCTGCTCACCGATCATGATCCGAGCAAGGGAGACTGGCATAACGGCACGATGCGCCAGAGCATCGGCAAGGAGTTGATTTCCCATGGCATCGACAATGCCAACTACGGAATCAACAGCTCTGCCGGCGAGGGAGAGGGAAGTCACCCCTATTTGGCAGCTCAACTGACGGCGCACAACAGTCAAGGCAAGTACGCGAACGGTCTCGTGGTGCATGGTGGCTCGGGCGGCGGTGGCATCGTGACGCTCGACAATTCGCTTGGCAATGAGTTTAGTCATGAAGTCGGACACAACTACGGACTTGGCCATTATGTTGGCGGCTTCGAAGGCTCGGTCCACCGCAGCGCCGACCAGATCAACTCCACCTGGGGTTGGGACGCTGACAAGAACCGCTTCATCCCGAACTTTTCGCCGATCCGTAGCGGCAAGGATACTTGCCTGGAGGGCCAGTGCCAAAGTCCGTTCGATGGCCGCACGTTTGGCTTGGACGCGATGGCGGGCGGCGAACCCTTCTCGAGCTTCAACCGCTTTACTCTTTACACACCCAATACAGCGGCCATCATCCAACGCTTCCTTGAGAGCAAGGCGGTGTTCGATGCGAACTCGTCGACCGGCTTCAGCAAGTGGAACGCCGACACGGGCAAGATGGAGCCATACAGCCATAAGATTGATGTCGCCGAACAGATCACTGCTCCAGTGAGCGATCTAAGCGAGGCAAAGATGGCGTCACTGCTCGCCGAATACGATCTCGTCAAGGTGGCGATGCAAGATGGCGCCTGGACGAGAAACATTCAAGTTCCGCCCGCCTCGCCCGCCAGCCGCGGGCGCATCGTGACCATCGATCACGAAGCCACTTACGATAGTTACCTGTCTATCAATGGCCGGCAGGTCAAAGTCTCTCGCGGCTTCAAAAAGAGCTACACCTCCGACGGGAGGCGCTGGAAAGAGGGGCCGGTGGCGAACCAGATGGTCCAGCGCAAGCCGGAGGCCTTCGGCGTCCCCGTGACGACGTTAATCGGTTACTACGATCCCAAAGGTGAATTGAACAGCTACATTTATCCGGCCCTGCATGGAGCGTGCGGCTTCACTTACAGCGATGATCGCAGTCGATTGAACGAGGGAGACTGCCATCTTCTAGTGGAGACCCGCGACGGGCCGTTGCGTTTCCGTCTGGCGAACCATCGACTCAGCGCGAACGTGATGAACAAGTTCCACGTCAACATTCCCGAGGCGAGCCAGCCGCACAGCGCGGCGTTGGTTCTCCGTGGACAGATCGTGGATCAGAGACCGATTGCGAAGGTGGCGGAGAAACTCACCTTTACCGTCAACGGCAGTTCCCGTCACACCAGGCCGCCGGCCACGGATCAGCCTATTTCTGGCAGGGCGTCATGCGCGATGGACATCGCGCGTCTCCTAGAGTTCGAGTCAATTTTCACCCCTGCCGCCGATTCCCCTTAGCAGACCAGATTTCTCACATATTTTCGAGACGACCACACAACGACTTCGAACATCCTGGGTTGCATTTTATTAGATGTAACGGCTCGCCAAAAGCGACAAGATCTTCTTTGTCTTGGTTGACCGGGGCGCCCTCGAACCCCAGGAATCCAGAGGTGGTGGGTAGGCGACGCTTATTGTTGGGAATTCGTTATCACGATCAGTTCCTCCTTGCCGTCTTTCGTGCGCCAATCAGCACCAAGATGCATTGCCGATTTTCTTCCAAGCGGATGTTGACGTGGATGGCCCGTAGCATTCGCTTCACGCCATTATGGAAACGATACTCAGCACACGCCGCCCCAGTTGCGGGTCTTCCTCCACGCGAATGTCGGGGAACTGGGCCAGAGCAGCTTCTGGTGTCCTACACTTGGTGAAAACCTGCCACGCGTCCGCTTGTGGAATCAGAACCTTCGCCGAACAGGTCGCATCGCCGGCTTCCTTAAGGCGCCACGCGTCGCCATGGCGAACAATTTGCCGTGCGCCGCCAGCGTCGCCAGTAACCGCAACCACCACGACGGTCCCGTCGGCCGCCGCCACATCACGGAACGTGAATGGTACGGCCCGCAGGAAGGTAACCACGCACGGATGATAAAGCCGCCGGGTCATGATCGTGCTGGGGCGAGCCACGGCGTCGAAGATTTGCTGCGTGTGATGCCACTTCTCGGTGTAGTCCCTGGCGACGTCGAACCAATTCAGGGACGCCTCCTCGCCCGCCCACGCCACCGGGAAGATGGCGGGAGCGAAAGGATCGCGAGAGTTCATGAATTCCACAAACTCCCGGTCCCGCCCATTCCAGCAACTCGATGAGGACGGCGGGGCTGAGGCGGCGGGTTGCCTGCTCCCATTCCGCGTTACGCCGGTTCAGGTAGTCCACAAGCGGCTCCTGCGGGTTGGCTTCGCCCGGTCGGGGCGGAGCGGCGTAGCCGTCCCGCTGCAGCGACAGCCGCCGCAAGCTGCCGTCCAGCAGGTGCGAGACGATGTCCCGCACCAACCGTTGTGAGCTGACGGTCGGGCGATGCCAATCGTCCACGGTCAGCGACCGGAGAAGCGTGTGTAGCTCCTCGCACACCTCGTACAACAACGGCCCAACGAGAATCGGGGGAGCAGGGCTCATAGGTGGTTTTTCCCCGCTACTTGAATCAAAGTCGAGGGGAGCGACGCGAGCGTTTTCGGGTGTTGGCCCGCACCCTGGCTAGGAGCCTGCCTTGCCGTCGTCCATCACCAGGTCGTGACACTCGCCCCAGGTTGGCGGCTCGCATTTCTCTGCCAGTTTGCGAATCACCTGCTCGGGGACCGGCTTGCTCCGCTGCTTGTTTTGCACCAGCAACCGGTCCAGCCGCGGCTCCAGGTAGACCATCTCGATCCGGGCGTGGTAGTCGGTAAATAACTCCACCCACCGGCCCCGCGTTTGCCGCAGGATGTTGGTGGCGTTGAAGGCGAAGGACTCGCCCCGCCGCAGCAGCTCCCGGCACCGCTCTTTGGCCAGTTGCACCACCTGCCCCTGATCGTCGGTCGGGTCGATGTCCAGTTCGCCGCGAAGGTCGTCCAGCGACACCACCGGCAACTCCCTGCGGAAGCGGTTCAGCCAGGTGTCTTTGCCGCTCCCCGGTAGGCCCGCCATCAGCGTGACTTGGCACGAGAATTCTTCGTGCGGCACATAGTGCAGGTTTGGCTCCTGCCGCCGGAAGAAGAGGAACCGGGCCTGAGCGTTGGCGAACGGGTATGGCCGGTCATAGCAGCCGGCTTCCTCGGCCAGCAGCTTCCAGTAGTGCAGGTTCTCTTCGGGGCGGCTCATCGAGTCCGTATCCCGGCCACGGGTGTCCGCCAGGGCGAACAGGTACAGCAGACGGTTGTTCACCAGCCACGAGAGCCGCACCACCTCGTGCGTGGGCTCCGAGCGTTCCAGCAGGAAGGCGGGGCGGCCGTGGAAGCGGACCATGCGGGCGATCGCCTCCCGCGTCGCCAAGTCGCATTCCAGGTCTCGCAGAATCGAGCGAGTCACCTTCTCCCCTTTCACCGCATGTTTGGCGGAAGTGACTCGCCCGGTCTCCGGGTCGACTTCGGTGGTCAGCGGCTTGGCGACATCGTGGAAGAGGGCGGTGAAGACCAGCACCGTCCGCTCGTGCGGCGAGAGAACCGGCCACTCTTCCAGCCGCGTGAGCTCATCCAGCACCCGCAAGGTGTGCGTCCACACATCGCCTTCGGCATGCCACTGGGCGTCCTGGACGCAGGCCGCCATCGCCGCACACCAGGGCTGCGTCTGGGCCCAGGCCACGATCGCCTCCAGGGGCTTCTGGTGCAGTTGTCGCCAGTTCATAGCCAGATGCTCACCCCTTCGGCAAGCTCGTTGGCCACCATCGGCTGATGCTGCCAGTGCTCACTCTGTTTCACCTTCTCGACGAACTCCGGCCGGACAAGCTTGGCCCGGCCGGTGACGACGCCCTCCGCCTCGGTCCGCAGGTAAAGCCCTTCCATGCGATTATCTGCCCGGCCCGTGAGCGGGTTCTCGAAATGGCTGTCAAACCGCGAAGGACCGATCAAGTCCTCCAGCTCGCCGCGGCGGCTTGCCCCGGTGTGGACCACCGGAACCGTCTCGATCTTCAAGCCCTCCAAGAGCGAGAGGCGTTGCGTCAAATCAAGGAAGGCCTGCTGCTGCTTGTCGTAGATGTCGAACTCGAAGAAGTAGTGCGTTAGCTGACGGTAGTGGATCGAATGCTTGGCGTACACCCATTCGCCGAAGAGAATCAAGCGGTTCTCCAGCCGCTCTTCCAGCACGTGCCGCTTGACCGTCGCCCACTGCTTGAAGAGGTCGTACTGCGGGTGCATGCCCTCGGTGATCAGGTGGCCGCGGCACTGGAGGGCCATTTGTCCCTCGTCGGTGAAGTGGATGCCGACGTTCGTGCCGTCGATCTTCTCCTCGACAATCAGCGAGGGGTCGGCGAGGAAACGCACCGACTCCGCTTTGCCGAGATGTTTGTCATCGTCGGTTCCCTTCGAGCCGAACAGGTGCGGCGTGCGGGGGTATTTGACGAAATCGCCGTAAGACGTGCCCATGGGAACACCATTTCTATCTCCGTTCGTGCCGCACGCAACCGCCGCACGACGCATTCTGCGTTTCGATTTGAAACTATCGCTTTGACATTAGACGCGGCGGGCCGCCCGAGGTTCGGGGATTTTCGGTACCCGCATCCCCGCTGCTGCGGAGTATAGGGCTGTTTGGCACGGATGGAGGCGTCATGAATGACGCCTGGAGGAACACAATGGCGTTCCTAGCCCGGCCGAACAAGGACGACGCCAGCGGATAACTGTACTATTCGTTACTTGATCTCGGCCCGCTTTTGCCGCAGATTGGCCGCGAGTAGCGGCGGGGCGAGCCTGCTGGTCAGCGACGCCTTCGCAAGGGAGTTCTGGAGCTCATCACATGCGACGACTCAAGGCGGGGGTGGTTTGCCGAATTCGCCCGCGTCGTACTTTCTCCAGAATTCTTCCGGTGGAAAGACAACGCCGGCCAGACCGATGGTTTGAAGGCTCTTCATCTGGCGGACCAGCTCCATGCCCTGCGTAATGTTCTTGGGCGTGAGGGTAATTGTCTCCAGGTTCATCCCTTCGATCGGCGACAGGTCCGACACCTGGGTGTTGTTCAGCCATAAGCTGGCGAGTTTCATGCCCGTTACCGGCGACAAGTCGGAGACTCGCGTATGGTAGATCCGCAAATGCTGTAATGGCATTCCTTGGATCGGCGACAGGTCCGCAACTGGGGCATAACCAAGTTCGAGAAACGCCAACGGCATCTTCTCCAGCGGCGACAGGTCGTGCACCTGGGCGCCCCGGCATAAGAGCTTGGTTAATCTCATGCCTTGCAGCGGCGACAGGTCCCACACCCGGGTGTGCTGGAGGTCCAGCTCCGTCAGCGGCAGCCCCGCCAAAGGCGATAGGTCGGTTACCTGGGTCCAGGGACACGCCAGATGGGTGAGCGGAACCTCGGCCAGCGGCGACAAGTCCGCCAACTGAGTGTTATCGATGATCAGCTTCGATAGCTTCATCCCCTTCAGCGGCGACAAATCGGTGATTCTTCCCATCCCATTGCGTGGCGTCCACGATCCGCCGCAGTTGAGCGTCCGCAGCTGGGTGAGAGCTCGTACGGGGGAAATGTCCGTCACTTGGTCCGTGAGAAAACGCAACTCCGTCACCACGCCGCCTTCGATCCTGGGAGTAACAATTCCATCGAATCCCGGATTCCGCTCTATCAATTTTTTCGCCACCGCCTTGACCTGCTCTTTGGCGGGCATCTTCGCAACTTGTTCGGTCCACGGACCGTCTTGTGGCTCGATTGCCACGGCTCGATTGTCTTCCGATTTGGCTGGCTCCGCTTCCCGGCGGGCAGGCTTTTCCTCCCGCGGGACTAGTTTCGCGGCAATCACGCGCTTTCCACTGGCTTCAACCTCGAACTCCTCCGTGAACAGAATGAAGCCGTCTTTCTCGACTCGCAAATCGTGTTTGCCGGGAGCGACGGAGATGGCGTTCACTCCTTGTCCTCCCCTCCTCGTGATCTCGACTTTACCCTCTGCGTCCAGCACTTCGATGCGAACGTCCGGTTCATCGACGGTGACAAACAGCGTCCCATCCCGCGTCCGCAAGGCGACCACCACGCCCGCCAACAAGATCAACAGCCCAAGCAGCCCGACCCCGAGCAATAACCCCGCCCGGCCGCGTTTGCGGAGGACCGGGGCGTCGCCTTTCTCGCGGCGGGCGGGCTCGGGCGGCCGCGGAACCACGTCGTGGAAACCACGCGTGACGGCCCAATCCGTTGCGGACAACGCCAGCGGCGTGGAAAGGGAAGGGCTTTGCGAAACGACGCATTGTTGCAGATGGGTGATCACTTCGCTCATCGACCGGTAACGGTCGTCCGCTTTTTTTGGCGACATCGTGCGGAAGACGGCATCCAAGTGTTCGGGGACGTCCCGCCTGACGGCACGAAGAGACGGGATAGGTTGTTCCCGGTGGGCGATCAGTTTGGCCATCGGTGAATCGCCCGCGTAAATGGGCATCCCGGTGAGCAGATAAAAGAGCGTGCAACCCAAGCTGTAAACGTCGGCCCGCGGATCGGCGCGTTTAGTGTTGACAGCTTGCTCCGGGGCCATGTAGCCGATGGTCCCCATCATCATGCTTGAGGAAGTTAAGTCCGCCTGATCGCGAGTGTCGCTGTCGGCTTTCAGGCTCGCCAAGCCCAGGTCGAGAACCTTGACGACGCCCTTCTTATCCAAGACCAGGTTGCCGGGCTTGATGTCTCGGTGGACAACTCCTGAAGCGTGAGCCGCGTTTAATCCGTGAGCGGCCTGTAAAAGGTACTCCACCGCTTGGCCCACCCGGAGTGGCCCCTGCTTCTTCACCAGGGCAGCCAGATCAAGCCCCTCCACGTATTCCATCACGAGAAAGTGAACGCCATGAGCGTGGTCCGCGTCATACGCCACAACCAGATTCGGGTGGCTGATTTTGGCGATCGCTTTCACCTCGCGTTCAAAGCGGGCGATCGCGGCTGAGTTCTGGAGCATCGCCTCTGGCAGCAGCTTGACCGCGACAATTCGTTGCATGCGGCGGTGTTCCGCCTGGAACACTACCCCCATTCCTCCGGCCCCAATTTTCTCCCGCAGCACATAGTTGCCCAGCACAAGCGACTTCCCCCTGCCGCGGTAGACTTCCTCCGCCTGGAACCTCGTCAGTTTGCGACGGCGAATGAGTTCGCAGGCCAGCTCCTCGGCGTCTTTCGGAGCCGCCTTGGGCGGTATGAAGTCCCGAAGCGTCTCGGCCGATAATAAGCCGCTATCTTCCAACTGCTGGGCGAATTGTTCCAAGGCGACCGCCATAGTGGGACTACTCCGAGAAAGAAACGCTCGGAAGGATGGGATGGCTTGATTCTCTCCCAGTCGGCGTCTCATTACCAGCAGAAAAGCCGATGCGGGGCGTGTTTCGGCGCCCAAGCGTTGCTGCTTGTCGCCTTCGCTGCGTTGCACCGGGGCGGCTCTGCAGTGCGGCGAGTGACGAGATCAGAGAACGGGCAGGCCGCCTCCTAACCCATGTTGGCCGAGATCTTAAACGGCATCTTGCTATCGGCGTCGTAAACCACTGCCAACGGAGCGTTGAGTTCGTTCGTGGCAGCAGCGCCGAAGATACCTGGATGGTTAATTCTTGCTACCGAACGAACGGTTTTGCTCGCGGTTTGAATTGAAGGAGGTCTGATGAAAGCTGCGATCGAATCTCTCTATGACACCGTCGTGGAGTGCCCCAGAGCAAATCATGGCTGCATCCAACCTTTCAGCACGTTGGGCGTTTCTTGTTGCACTTGCACGATTCTCGTGAAAATACGGTGCAATTAAACCTCGGCGTTGGTTGCTTTCCTGCCGAACCATCCATCTTTACTGCTGTCTTTGGTTAAGTACGATGCTGTGGCGAAAGTGTAGGGCGGATGTCGTTTCGCCAGTCCGTCTCGGACATACCAATCAGTCGCGGTCCGCGTATTTCAAACCTGATTTATGATCACCGAAGAAGCCTTACAGCAGGCGATCGACGCCGACCCGCGGAATGAGCAGCACTACCTGGTCTATGCCGATTGGCTGGAGGAACAGGGAGACCCACGCAGTCAGGCAATTCGGCGCCGATGCCTACAGTTCCGCCGAATCGAAGAAAAACTCCAGCAACTGCGAGCCGTCGATACGGGGTTTGCGTATTTCGGAAGCGGAAACCACCGCTACCAGCTCCGTCCCCCGTTGCCGATCGACTCGCTAAAAGCGTTCGAGAGCCAACAGGGCTTGATGCTGCCGGAGGAATACCGGGAGTTTCTCGTGCGGATGGGCGATGGCGGGGCGGGGCCCTACTACGGACTTCTGCCGCTTGAGGCGGGTTACGAGGGACGGACTTGGCTTCGCAATGTCGACCTTGAGGAAGATTGGGCGGCGGGGATGGATGACCGCGACGGCGACTTGGCCCGCCCCTTCCCCGTGGAGCGCCCCTGGGGCAGTTTTCGGGACGCGGTTACGCACTATCGGCTTCCCGCCGGGAGTAACCTGGGCGATGGCTGCCTGATCCTTGCGGGCCATGGTTGTGGGTATCACTCGTTGTTGGTGGTCACCGGGCCGCAACGCGGAATGGTCTGGGACGAATTCCTCGCAGCGGACGGCGGCGTTTGGCCCACGCGCCGAACTTTCCTGGCTTGGTACGAAAGCTGGCTCGCCCAGGGACTGCTGAGGTAATCGTGGTTTCCCGAGCCAGCGGCTTGGCGGAGCAACCCAATTCGGAATGCGGAGGATGCGGTTAAGATCGTTTCCGTGTTTTCGATCGCGGTGAAAGCCTCCGGACAAGGCGTCGCGGTCAGAAGTTGAGAACCTTTCGCAAAGTAGGCCCCGCCTGCCGGGCGGGACCTTCTTACTGCTTGAGATGTCCGTGGTTTTTTCTAGAAAGGTTCCGCCCGGCAGGCGGTACCTACCAAACATTCACAAGCTCTCAGACGTGCGTGCCCAGCCCGCCATTGCGGCTACTTGCGGTGTATCTTTAATCCGGACGAAATGATCGAATGGGCTTTCGCATGGCGGGAGTGGAATTACGGCACGACGATCCGGCTTGCCCAAGGCATTTTCGGTCAGCAATCCTTGGACCGGCTCCCGATCCTGGTCGACGCTCTCCAAGACGCGGGTTGCTTTGAGCCAAGCGTGCTTGCACACTGCCACCGCCCAGGGCCGCACGTGCATGTTTGCTGGATCGTGGACCGGCTGCTTGGAAATGACTGAGCCAGGCTCAATCCCGCGCCCCGTGGGGATTCGCCGGAAGCAATTGAAAAAGCTTCCAAAGCATCGCCCTGCGAGCCAGCCCCCTGAGCTTGGCGCCGTTTGATGTCTTGAGATCCTCTCCGAGCGCCCGGGGGCGTGGTTGGGGGAACCGACTTTCTATGACGATGGCGACGGGTGAGCGGGGCGAGGTCGGCGCGCGGCGAATGCTGCGGGTTTAGAATGGCTTGACAACCCTTAGCCGCATTCTACGTTTTCGAGACGATGTTACCCAGCCGACGCGGCCTTGGCGCCATGCCGACGCGCGGCAATGGCCGCGGCAGACCACAACCGTCCCCCGCAAATTTCCATGAGCCTGAAAGTTCTGGTGGTTGACGATTCCAGCACCATGCGCAAGATCATTTTGCGTTCGCTGGCCGCTGTGGGCGTGCCGACCGCCATCGAGGCGAGCGACGGCGCCGAAGCTTTGGCGCGCTTCCAGCAGGAGCCGTTCGACCTGGTGCTGACCGATTGGAACATGCCGCACATGAACGGTTTGGAATTGATTCAGACCATCCGCCAGACGAACACGCAAACGCCGATCATCATGATCACGACCGAGGCGGAAAAGACGCGCGTCGTCTCGGCTATTCAAGCTGGTTGTAACGATTACCTGGTCAAGCCCTTTACTGCCGACACCTTGCGCGAGAAGTTATCGAAGTTTACCGGCTGAAACGATTGCGGACGGCGGATTTCGGATTGCAGATTGGCCCTTCACTGACGTGCACCTTGTTGCCTCTCTGCAATTCGAAATCCGCAGCCTGCAAAGGCGCGATGGAAAAAGACCCGCAGCCGCGCCAGGGCCGCTTGCCTCTTCGGGGGCAAGCGGCTTTTTTTGTGTCCTTCCGTTGTCCGAGTGGGGGCAGACATGGATCCCGCAATAGCACAAGTGCGGGGCTAATCGCTGGCGAGGATGAGCAGTTCGTCGCCCACGAGGCGAAACTTCAGACCCGCCGGCTGGAGCACCGCCTGGAACAACTCTTCGCGGGAGACGTCGGCGACGTGAAACGAGATCATCTCGGTCAGCTTGTTTTCCGCCGCCGGGGCAACCGTTACCTTGATCTGTAATTGCTCCGAGAGCGCCTTGATCACGCCGCCCACCGGCTCGTTCTCGACCTTGAGCGTAAACACGGTCCGCCCGCGCGACTTTGGCGGAGGGGCGACGGTGCGCGCGACGCGCCGGCCTTGCATTAGCTCAGCGACGCCGCGATGAACCTCCCACGGCCCCACGATCCGCAGCGAGTCGCCTTCCACGGTGATTTGCGCCTCGGGGTACAACCGGGCGATCCTGTCGGCGTTCTCGCGCGGTTGCCCCTTGCCAGGGTACGTTTGCACAATGGCGGCCGTCTCGGGGAAATCGACGAGTTGCAGCGCCGAGCCGTCAGGTGAAAACTGCCAAGTCAACCCAAATCCCGCCAGCACGAGCGTTAGCCGATCCGTCAACGACAACGGCGGCAACGCCACCGCCGGCCAAAGATCGTGCGGTAATTGGTCGAGGTTGGCAATCTCAACGTTTCCTTGCCGAGCCAGTTCGCTGACCAGGTCCCGCGGCGACGAGAGCATCGGCCAGTTCCAGGGGCGCTCGTGGGCGAACCGCTGCGCCGCCGAGCGGGGCAGCCGTTCCGCTTCGCGCCGGCGCAGGGCGGCCACCGTGGAAAGTTTGTCAGTCGTTGCCCGCGGACCCACGTAGACCACCGGATCGACATAACACACGCCCAGATCGACGTGGCGGCCGATCGTCAATAGCACAATTTCCAACGGCTGTTGCGTGACCGTGAGGTTCACCGTCCGCCCTGGATCGACTCGTCGATCAAGCATTACGGCCAACTGCTGGTCGCGGCCCAGATTCTCTAGGGCTTGCCGCAGCGGTACGCTCGACCATGCCACTCCGGCAGGCGCTCGAAGTTGCTCCCGGAACGCTTGCCCCGTTAACAGCATGGACGACTGAGCGTCCGCGTTATTGGCACCCCCGCAAAACATGAGCGATGCCGTAAGAATCAACCACCGCCAGCTTAGGGTTATGGGACGCGTCACAACGAAAATCATCATCACTGTATCGCTCCGAGACGTTATTCGACGATTATCGCGGACTTTCGCCGTTTTTGCAAAAACTCAAACTGGGCTTTTGCGGCAAGGTCCGGTGGCAAGCGGCCAACGTGAGCCGGCTAATGGCGCCGCGGTTGGTCGTGGAAAGTCGCGGCGGGCACGGGCCGGACTGGCAGCGTCATCGGCCGGCTTGCGCCAGCGACCGGACGCTAATTTTTGCCACATTCCCGGGTGTCCCAGGGTGTTCATGCACTCCTCGCATTCGGGGAGGTGGAATAGAGAATATGGCGAAACTTCACCCCTCATATTTGTCAAAGTTTGCCGGATAAGACGACTAGGTTTTATTGGAGCGAGGGTAACGCTTAATCCGAATAATCCTGTTGCATGAATTATGCGGGCCGCCTTGGCTGCGCATGGACTCCCCCCACCTGGCGCGCCGGGAAAACCCTTGTTGGATGAGTCATGAATTGCCGCCGAGTGAACAGAATGCGATTGCGGGCATGGACGTTTAGGATATTCGTGACGCTCGTGGCGGGGTCGGCGGTTTCGTGGGGAACCTCCAACGCCCAGGAGACCACACCGCCTGGATTTCAAGCGTACCGTTTGGAGCACGCCGACGCGGGAAAGATCGCCGCACAGATTAAAGACCTGGTGGGCCACGATGACGCCAATACCGAACTCCTCCTTGACCGCCAGTTGAACCGCGTCCTGGTCAAAGGGCCAGTCGAAGTCCAGCGCGTGGCGGAGGAATTAATCAAGGCGCTGGATCGTCCTGCGCAACGCGAGGCGCCGGCGGTGGAAGCGGCGGATCGTCCAATCCTCCGCAGTTATCAGGCGCCAGCGGAGCAGTTGCCAACGCTCGTTGAACGCCTACAGCAAAAATATCCGCCAGGGGGCGTCGTGCGCATCGCGCCGGATCTTCGCACCCGCCAGATCATCGTTTTTGCTCCACCCGCCATTCATGCACAGATCGTGCGAGAGATTCCAGCCCGCGCGGCCGGTCCCGAGACCGGCGCGCCAGTCGCGCCTTCCCCTGGCGCCGCGGCGCCCGAGGGGCAAGCATTCCGGTTTCAGCACAAGTCGTGGCGCGAGATGGAAGATCTGCTGCGGCAAACGTGGGGAACGCAGTTGAATGTATCGCTCCAGCGCAACGGCGAATTAGCGGTCTTCCAACTCACGACTTCCTCTGGCGGCGTGGCGACCATCGCCATCGACCGCCGCAATGAAACGGCCTGGGTCAGCGGTCCGCACCATTTGGCGACGGCCGCCAAGCAAGTGTTGCAAGCCCTGGATGCGGCGCCCGCACAAGGCCCTACCAAGACGGAACTGGTTTCCGTCCGAAATGCACGCCCAGCCGAACTGCGTCGCGCGGCGAGCCTGTTGGAAACAGCGTCGCAAAACGCGGGGCGCGCCAATGCGGCGGTCGTGCCCTTGCATTACCCGCGCGCCTCGACGCGGTGGGCGGGCGACCTGTTGACGATGATCTTCCAACAGAACGCGCAAAACGCTCAGCCGCCACAACCGCCCGACGCCGCCGCTCCGCCGAATCCGCCGGGCGCGGCGCCTCCTGGCAATGCGCAAGACGCCGGCCAAGGGGAATTACCGCTGGACGGCGAAGACGCGGGCGGGTTTATCGGGCCGGTCACCATCGAGTTTGTGGAAGGCTTCGACGCGATGATCATTCGCGGTCATCCGCGCGACGTCGAGCGGGTCAAACGCATCATTCAAGACATTTTGGATCAGGCCCGCGAGACGGCTCCGGCGATCGAGGTCCACTATCTTCAGCACTTGAATAGCGAGACGCTGGCCACGCTCATCACGCGGGTCTACACCGAGGTGCTGGCGCCGCGGCAGGGGAACGTGGACATCACACCCTTGGTGCAGCCCAATGCGTTGCTGCTGGTCGGTCGGCCCGACAACGTGGCGTCGGTGATCGAACTGGTCAAGAAGCTCGATCAGCCCGTCAGCCCGGAAGCCGAGTTCGAGGTCTTCATGCTCAAGCATGCGACCGCCGCCGAAATCGAACAAGTCCTGAAGAACTTCTACAACGAAGCGCAATCGCAACCGACCGCGGCCGGAGCGGCGGCGGGCGCCGCGGCGGGACAAGGGCAACTTCGTCCGGGGTTGGGCACGCGGCTGCGAATCGTGTCGGACTACCGCAGCAATTCGCTGATCATCCTTGCCGCCCCGCGCGACTTGGAGGAAATCCGCCGCTTGATCTCGCGACTTGACGTTTCCAAGAGCGACTCCTCGAACGAAATTCGCGTCTTCCGCTTGCAGAACTCGCTGGCCGAACAGTTGGCGCCCGTGTTGCAAGAGGCGATTACCGGTCAAGAGGAAGGCCAAGCCGGTCAGCAACTCGCCCAGCAAGCCCTGCCCGGCCAGGCCGGACGCATCGGCCAGATTCGGTCACGCATGTTGACCTTCATGACCATCGACCAGGCCGGCGACCAGATCCTCAATTCTGGCATCCTGACCGATGTGAAGGTGGTAGCCGACGCGCGAGCCAACACGCTCATCGTCACGGCGCCAGCGGATAGCATGGGCTTGATCGGCGCGTTGATTCGCGAACTGGACGAACTGCCCGCCGCCGAAGCTCAGGTCAAGGTGTTCACCATCGTCAATGGCGACGCGCAAGGGCTGGCCGACATGCTGGGGCAGTTGTTCGGCCAGCAGCAGGCGCAGCAAGCGGGGCAGTTAGCGTTGCAAACCGCGGCGGGCGCCGGTGAAAGCACGCTGATTCCGCTGCGGTTCGCCGTCGATTTGCGCACCAATAGCGTCATCACCACCGGTTCGGCGGGCGACCTGAACGTGGTCGAAGCGATTTTACTTCGCCTGGACGAAGGCGATATCCAACAACGCCGCACGCGCGTCTTCCGTCTACGGTACGCCTTTGCGGTGAACGTGGCCGACGCGATCAACGAGCTGCTCACGCAAGAGCGGAACATTCTCACGCAGCAACAGGGCGTGCTTAGCCCGTTTGAGCAAATTCAGCGCGAAGTGGTGGTGGTGCCCGAAGTGGTCACCAACTCGCTTATCGTCAGCTCCACGCCGCGGTTTTACGACGAGGTGGTGCGGATTGTGGAGGACTTGGATCGCCGCCCGCCGATGGTCGTGATCCAAGTTGTGATTGCCGAAGTGCTGCTCAGCAACTTGGACGAGTTCGGCGCCGAGTTCGGCTTGCAGGACTCGCTGTTGTTCAGCCGTGGACTGTCCCAAGCACTTAACACGCAGGGCAACCCCACGGGTACGACCGCCCTAAATCCCGGCTTCAACTTTAATAACGCGCCGCTTGGAAATACGAATCCGACTTCGCGCGATAACTTAGCCGGGCAGGCGCTAACGCACTTCTCTCTTGGCCGCGTCGGCTCGCCGGGGTATGGCGGCCTGGTGCTTTCGGCCAGCAACGAGTCGGTCAGCATCTTGATTCGCGCTTTACAGCAAGACGGCCGGGCGAGAATTCTTAGCCGGCCGCAAATCATGACGCTGGACAACCTGGGAGCCTTCATTCAGCGCGGCTCGCAGGTGCCGTATCCCGGTAATCAAACCGTCGGCGCCGGCGGCCAGACCTCGGTCAACACGCAGTTCGCTAACGTGGGCTTGATCCTGGGGGTGACGCCCCGTGTCACGCCCGATGGCTTGATCGTCATGGAAGTCGATGCCGAGAACTCCTCGGTCAGCGACTTTGTGCCGATCGGCAACGGCGGCGTGGCGCCGCAGATTGATCTATCGCGGGCGCAAACCACGGTCTCGGCCCGGACCGGGCAAACGGTCATCCTCGGCGGCATCATCGCCACGAGCAAGATTTTTACTTCGCGGCGGATTCCGTACCTGTCAGACATTCCCGTGTTGGGCCAGATGTTCCGTTTTGATAGCCAGGACGAGGAGCGCCGCGAGCTGCTGATCATCCTTACCCCGTGGGTAGTGAACAACGAGTACGAAATGGAGAAGATCAAGCAGGCCGAGTTCTCGCGCATGAACTGGTGCCTGGCGGACGTCATCGAAATGCACGGCGACATCGGCGGCAATACCAGCTCGGTCCTCTCCAGCACCGACCTGATCTACCCCGACGAAAGTCCGCTGGGCGCAGAGATCGTGCCGGTTCCCGATCCGCAGGTTATTCCGCCCGCGACCGTGTATGGCGAACTGCCGCCGCCAGGCGCAATGCCTCCGGGAGCTGGAGTTCCGCCAGGCCCCACGCCGGCGCCTTTGGATTTCGCGCCGGTTCCGCCGGACTTTGGGCCCGCGCCGCCAGGGCCGAGGCCCGCGCTACCTCCGCAGGGCGCTGGTCCGGCTCCAAGGCCCACGCCCGCGCCGCCTCCACCGGGCGTTGGCCCGGCCCCGGGGCCGGCGCTCGCGCCGCCTGGTCCCCTGGGCGGACCGGCCGGGAATGCACTGCCGCCAGGTTATGGCCCCGATCCCAGTCACCGTCGTAACCAAAGCGCTTATGCGCCGCCTCCCCACAATTACCCCGTGGCGCCCGCAGCGTATCAAGGCCAGGCGCCTTATCCGCCGCCCCTGCGCTAACGTCCGAAGTCGCCTGGATACTTCCCTTGCTCCTGGTCGGAATCGGTAAGGCAAGACGCAATCATCATGCACACGACGATCCAACGCCTGTTGCCGCTCGCGCTGACTGCCGCCTTGGCGGGTTGCGCGTCGATGAATCTGAATACCTCGGTCCCGTGGGCAAAAAAAGAGAAGCCGCAGGAGACTCGCCCCCAACGCATGGTCGCTATTTGGACCGACACCGTGCTGCATACGGCGGGCAAGCCCTCGACGCGCGGGTTCGGCGGTCGGCTCTACTTCTACGACGACAAGAGCAAAGCCGTGCCCGTAGATGGCTCGCTGGTCGTGTACGCGTTTGACGACTCGCGCGGGGGCGTGACGCGCCAACCCGACAAGAAGTTCGTGTTCAAGGCCGAGGACTTCGTGCGTCACGCCGACGAGACGCAACTAGGCCAGTCGTACAGTGTCTGGCTACCCTGGGACGCGCTCGGCGGAGAACGCACGCAAGTGACGTTGATTCCTCTATTTACCTCGACCACGGGCGACGTTCTCGCGGGTCAGCAAAGCAAGCACGTGCTCCAGGGACGGGAGCCACTGTCCGCGACGGGAATGGCGCAAACATCATATGACGCGGGGGTGCGACCCGCTTCGTATGCAGCGACATCCGAGACCGAACCGGAAGCCCTGGCTGACGATGAACGTCGCCTGCGCAGCTTGAGCATCCCCATGACCGACTCGCTCAAACAACGGCTGATCGAATCCGAAAACGACCCCCAAGCGACGCTTTACCCGGGTGTCGGGTCCTTGGCGCCGCGGGGGCCAAGTTTGCGCGCCACGGGACAAGGCGCCCTGGGAAAATTGGCGGCGCCCGGCGCCAGCGGGGCGTCGTTGCGCACCACCATGCCGCACTACGAAACGCGCACGGGAGAAAGCGGCACGCATCGCGTCCAAAGTCCCGGCGAGATTCACCACACCGAAATGGCTAGGATTGCGGCGGCGCTGGAGGAGGCGCAAACTGGCCAGCAGCAGGCGGCAAGTTGGGGCGCGAACCGGGATCCGCGCTACCTGACGCAATCGTCATCTCGTTTCGCACGGCAGAGATCCCCGGTTCCAGGAGCACCAAGCGCGATACCATTTCCCGGTCCCGGGCGCTGGCAACCGCCCCTCGAATCACCGCCGTACGGCCCTCAAATGTCACCTGCGGCGTCCCCACCAGGTTCACTCCCGGCAAGCGCGTCAACCGCTGGGCCACTTCCCCGCTAAAGGGCGTCGTGGTGGCGACGGGCGGTTCAAACCCGAGCGTCAACCCGACCCGCACTTGGGTACGCGCGTTCTGCCCCGCGTTGTTGAAGTTATTAAACTGCTGGCGGAACTGGTCGAATTGGCGGAACTGGTTGAACGCGTTCCCGAGTCCCTGGTTGGCCGCGCCGGCGCCCACGCCGCCGATGTTCCGCACTTCGCTTGTATCGACGCCGACGAAGCTTTGGGTGGCGTCGCGGTTGGCGTTGATAAACCGCTCGCTTCCAGTGACCGTGCCGGCCTGAACTTGCTGCGTCGTGGCCGAGCCGCCCACGCTGCTGCCGCGCGTGCCCCCGCCAAAGAGGCTGTTGCTTCCCGGCTGTAAGTTACCGCCAATGGTGCGCGAGCCGAACAGCCCCGACGAAGTGTTGCCGCCACGCGCGGTATTACCGCCGGTGGATCGCTGCGCGAGCGCCTCTGCCGAAGCCAAAGTCGTCAGGCAGATGAAACAACCGAAGGCGATAGTTTTTTGGAGCATGGAACAAGGTCCTGCGGACGAAGCACCGCAATTGTGTGGGTCCCGAGTCGAAACCATTCGCGTGAGGAAGTTACTTTGTAGTCTCGCACATAATGCGCCCAGTGCAACTCTCTTGCTTGGCGCAAGCGTGCGGAACCTCTTTATTGTACTTTCAAGAGCGACGCCGCTGGTCCGACGTTGGCCGCCGTACCGTTGCCGAGAACGCGCAACGCGGCCAACGGAGCGGAAAAACTCGTCTAATCGTTGAAACCGGCACGCCCGTTTGGCGGTACAATTGGCGACGTAAAATCGCGTCGTCCCGGACTACCGGGTCGCGTTACCGAAGTACCACCCTGATTTTACCGGCAATGAGCCGATTTGCGGCGAGAAATTGTCCGCGCGGCCTCGGTTTGCCCCATCGGAGGAGCTCGTCGCCCCGTGAACCCCATTCGTTCTTGTGTGACGTGGTTTTTCACGCTTTCCATCGTTGTGGGACTAGGGGGCGCCTTGCCGGCCCAGGCCCAACGTCCCAGCGCCGCCAAATTGCTTCCCGCCAGCACGGTGGGATACTTCCGCATTGCGAATGTGCCCGACCTGACAAAGAAGTTTCACGAAACTTCAATCGGCCGCATGGCACAGGACGAGCAAATTCGCCCGCTGATCTCGCAGCTTTACGGTTCGGCGGCCGAGGCGTTTGTCGGCGTACAGGAGCAGATCGGGCTGTCGCTGGATGAGCTGCTAAAGATTCCTCAAGGCGAGGTCGCCGTGGCCCTGGTGGCGCCGGAAGATGACGTCCCGGCGCTCGTGGTGCTGATCGACGTGGGAGACCAGCTTCCCGCCGCGCAAAAGCTCTTGCAACAGGGCGAAGCCGCGGCCGTGAACGACGGCGCCACCATCGCCGCCGAGACGGTCGAAGGGGTAGAGTTGCGCACCGTCCAGCCCCCCGGCGAGCGCCGCCCTCCGGTCTATTTTGTGAAGGAGGGAACCGTGGTGATCTCCAACAGCGCCGCGCTTTCCAAGCAACTGCTGGCGGTCTGGAACGGGGCCGAAGGCGAGCGACTGTTGGACAATCCCAAGTTCACCACGATTATGAAACGCTGCCTGGCGTCGGAAGAGGAGCCGCCGCAGATCACGTGGTTCATCGACCCCATTGAACTAGCCATTGCCGTGACCCGCGGCAACTTCAACGCGCAAGCCATTGTCGCCTTGATGCCGGTGTTGGGTTTGGACGGCGTGAAAGGCGCCGGCGGGGCGATTACGCTGGGCGCGGGCGATTTCGACAGCATCGTTCACATGCACCTGCTCTTGGAGCAACCCCGGCAAGGCGTCGTCGAAATGCTCGCCCTGGGTTCGGGCAAGACCACGCCCGAACCGTGGGTTCCGGATGACGCGGCCAGTTACGTCACGGTTCATTGGGAAGCGCGCAAGGCCTATGACGCCTTGATTAAGGTGTACGACCGTTTTCGCGAAGAGGGCGAATTGGCCCGCCGCGTGCAAAACCGCGTGTCGCGCCGGTATCCCGATTTGAATTTTGAGGCAGACCTGCTCGACGCGGTAGAAGGCCGCCTCACGTGGATCACATGGCTGGAGCCGCCCGCAAGAATCAATAGCCGCGCCAGCTTGATCGGCGTCAAGTTGAAAGATCCTCGCAAGTTCCAAGACACGTTGAAGACGCTGATTGGCCCGATCCAAGACCGGTTGGAAGAAAAGACCTACGCCGGTGTGAGCTATTACCGCGCCCCTTCGCCCAACCCGGACAACCAAAACAGCGCGAACGCTGATCGCCCCACGCTCCGCGTCGCCACTCCCAGCTTTGGCATCATGGGCGATTACCTGCTTTTCACCGATAGCGAAAAACTTTTTCAACACGCGGTGCTGACCAAGAGCGACGCCAGCCGGCAGTTGGCGGGCGAGTTGGACTACAAACTCATCGCCAGCAAGATTTCCCGCCAGCCAGGCGGCGACAAGCCCGGCCTCATTTCCTTCAGTCGCCCCGAAGAAGGCATGCGCAACGTGTACGAACTGGCGACCAGCCAGCAAACGCGCGAGTGGCTGGGTCGGCGGGGCGATAACAATCGAGCACTAGGGGCGCTCGGCCAAGCGCTCAACGATAACCCCCTGCCGCCCTTCGCCGTAATGCAAAAGTACCTGGCGCCCGGCGGCGCCGTGCTCACCAACGACGAAACCGGCTTCCACTATACCGCCTTCTCGCTCAAGCGCGAGTAGAACGCGCGGGTCGGCGTGGCGCGTCACGGAAGCGCCCATATCGTTCACGGATGCCTATGAGCGACGCTCCAAAGAAGACCGCTTCCACGGTCCCGGTGATCGACGTGGAGGCGCTGGTAAACCGGGGGCCTCGCGCACGAGTCGTCGCCGATCAGCTCGGCTGGGCTTGCCGCGAGGTGGGGTTCTTCTACATTGTGGGGCACGGCGTGAACCAGACGCTGTGCTTGCGACTGGGGCAGTTGAGCCGGCGGTTCTTCACACAAGATCAGGCAACGAAGATGCAGATTCGCATGGCGCTGGGGGGACGCGCCTGGCGAGGTTATTTTCCCGTTGGCGACGAACTCACTTCTGGCAAGCCGGACCAAAAAGAAGGACTGTACTTTGGCGCCGAACTGCCCGACGATCATCCGCTCGTGCGGGCGGGAACGCCCATCCACGGACGGAACCTCTTTCCCGACCTTCCCGAATTTCGGGAGACGGTGCTGGAATACCTCAACGCGTTGACGCACGTCGGTCATGCGCTCATGGCCGGAATTGCGCTCAGCCTGGGATTGGACGAAGATTACTTTGCCCGGCGTTATACCGGCGACCCGCTCGTGCTGTTTCGCATCTTCAACTATCCGCGGGACTCGTCGCCAGCCGGCGCGGGAGAAACGCGGTGGGGCGTGGGAGAACACACTGACTACGGCTTGCTCACTATTCTCAAACAGGACGACGTGGGCGGATTGCAAGTCAAAAGCAAGGCGGGCTGGATCGACGCGCCACCGATCCCCGGCTCTTTTGTGTGTAACCTGGGCGACATGCTGGACCGCCTCACCCGCGGCCTCTACCGCTCCACGCCGCATCGCGTGCTGAACACCGGGCGGCGAGATCGGTTGTCGTTCCCGTTCTTTTTCGATCCGAATTTCCAAGCCGAGGTGCGACCGATCGAAGGATTGGAATCCCACCCGTTCTACGAAGATCGCAGCGATCGTTGGGATCAGGCGAGCGTTCACGACTTCCGTGGGACCTATGGCGATTACCTTCTCGACAAGGTTTCCAAGGTGTTTCCGCAACTACGGCGCGAAGTGCTGTAAGTTCCAGGAGGCAACTCGCCGGCGCGTTGGCATGCAAGTTGCGAAACCGTGGGTAAGTCGAAAACCACCACTTGCTCACGGGAACTCCGTATGCGTAAAGCTGCATTCCGTCGCGCCGGCAAAATCAAGTACGCCCTGTTAGGATGGATGCTGGGCCTACCAATTCCCATCATCCTGATCTTGTTGTTCTTCCGCGGGTGCGATTTCTAATACGCTCTGACAAAACGCCAACCCGACGCGCAAGGCTCTTTCTCCTTGTTTTCCTCGCTTGCGCGTCGGGTTCCTATGGGTTTTATCAGAGCCTTTAAGTTTTTTCAGGCAAGCGTGAAGGGTTTTCGTGTGGCGCCCGAAGGACACCGCGAAAGAGCGCAATTACGCCCCCATTCGCCCATCACTCTCTAAAACGCGGCGTTTCGTACGCGCCAATACAGATTTCCGCACGTTCTCATCGCGAAATCTTGCGAATTCTTCGCCGTGGGTGACGCCCATGCGGCGCGCCTGGCCATGAAGGGATAGTAGGCCAATTCTTTGAAACGGATGGGTTCGACGACGCGGTCGCCGAGGCGGGTGTTTGTCGCAGGACCATGCTCCTGGCCTTTCCACACTCACTTCCTTCCGTGATTCGCGAGGACTTGACCCATGTTTGCATTCTTCGGCAAGAATCGCCGTTCGAACCCGCCCGCGAAGAAGCCCCGCCAGCGCCGGGCCTTGGGGCTCCAATCGCTTGAGGGCCGAGAATTGATGGCCGGGATCGCGTTGTCGAACCACGTTCTCACAATCCAAGGCACATCGCGCGCCGATCACGCAACCGTCGATTATGCTTCCGGCGGCAAGGTGAAGGTCACTCTCAACGGGGAAAGCAAGTTCTATAACCAAAACTACAACAGCCAGAAAATTTCCCAAATCCGTTTCTACGGCGACAATAGCGCGGACTACTTCGACAACGACACGGCGATTCGCTCAATCGCCTACGGCGGTAGTGGCAACGACCGTCTCTACGGCGGGACCGGCCGTGACTCGCTCTACGGCGAGAGAGGCCACGATTACCTGTTTGGCGACGCCGGCAACGACTATCTCAGCGGCGGCTCGGGCAACGACGACCTTTACGGCGCCGTCAGCCACGATACGTTGGTTGGCGGCTCCGGCAACGACGACCTTTACGGCGGATCGGGCAACGATGTACTGCAAGGCGACACTGGCAACGATGATCTCGAAGGTGGGTCCGGTAACGACCGGTACAATTTCCGCGGCCGCAACCTTGGCTGGGACGAAATCTTCGGGTCGACCGGCGTCAACTCCATCGACCTGCGCCGCCGCGGCGGCTCCAACGTGCTTGACCTCCAACGCACCAGTTGGCAGACCGTGAATTCCGGTGACTTGTACCTCAAACTGCATAGCGCGGTGGGTGTCGATCACGTCTATGGAAGCAACTACACCGACATGATTCGCGGCAACAGACTGGCCAACTACCTCTACGGCTACGGCGGCAACGACACGCTCATCGGCCGTGGGGGCAAGGACTATCTGAACGGCGGCTCCGGTTCCGACCGATTCCCGGAAATTCGCACCCGGACCTGGACCATCACCTATACCAAGCCCGGTTGGAGCTCCAGCAAATGGGTGAATGACAACACATCGGCCGATACCGGCTACTACATTCTCAGTGGCAAGTGGCATGAGACCAGCGCGATCCGCGGAGACAGCGGCGGCCCGCTAATCAACTCGGCCCGCAACGTGGCCACCGTTTGGTTCTCGCTGACTCCAGAACTGTTTGGCGGCGGGGGTTCACGGGTGTCGGGCAAGCTCACGTTAGAGCAAGCTCCGATTGGCGACCGGATCGTGAAATAGGTAGTTTGGCAAGAAACGCAACACGCCACGGCGGGACGGACCGCCGTGGCGTGCATTGCCGTGTTGACCTGATCCTGACAGGTCTACTTGATAAACAACATTTCCTGGTAGGTGGGCAGCGGCCAGATATCGTCGGCCACCATCCCTTCCAGTTGATCGGCGTACTTGCGGACGGTCGACATCGCGGGGAGCACGTCCGAGCCGTAGTGCTGGGCTTCTTCCACCTTCGTGGCGGCGCCGTCGTGCCGCAACGCGCTATCCAGGTCCGCAATGGCGGCCTGGAGCAACTTGACCAGTTCGGTCACTTTGTCGAGCGTGTCGGTATCAAAATCGTAACCCAGCGACTTGAGGTTGACGCAGGTCGAGGCAAGCTCGTTCTGATAACGCACCGCCGCCGGGAAAATCAACGTGCGGGCCATCTTGAGCATCAAGTTGGCCTCCACCGCGACCGTCTTACAGTACTGCTCGATATAAATGTCGTAGCGGCTGTGCAGCTCACGCTTGGAGAGCACCTCGTACTTCTCGAACAGGGCTTCGACTTCCGGCGCGAGCAACGCGGGCAGCGCGTCGGGCGAGGTCTTGAAGTTCAACAGGCCGCGTTGCTCGGCCTCCTGGTGCCAGGCCTCGGAGTAACCGTCACCGTTGAAGATGATCGAGCCATGCTCGTTCATGATCTCGGTCAACAACTGCTGAATGGCCTCATTCAGCTTCTCGGGATCGCCTTGGGTAGCGCTTTCCAGGCGCGCGGCGCAGTAATCCAGCGATTCGGCGACGATGGTGTTCATCGCCACCAGCGGACCGGCGATCGACTGATTGGCGCCGACCGCGCGGAACTCGAAGCGGTTGCCGGTGAAGGCGAAGGGGCTGGTGCGGTTGCGGTCGCCGGCATCCTTGGGCAGCGGCGGCAGCACATCGACGCCCACGTTGAGCGTGCCCTTCATCCGACACGACTTGGCGCCGCCGGCCTTGATCTGCTCGAACACGTCGGTCAACTGATCGCCGAGGAAGATCGAGATAATCGCTGGCGGGGCTTCGTTCGCTCCCAACCGATGATCGTTGCCAGCCGACGCGACCACCGCCCGCAACAGTCCCTGGTACTTGTGGACGGCGCGGATCACGGCGCCGCAGAACACGAGGAACTGGGCGTTTTCGTGCGGCGTGTCGCCGGGGTTGAGCAAGTTGCCCTGCGTGGCGCTGCCCATTGACCAGTTAACGTGCTTGCCCGAACCGTTGACGCCGGCAAACGGCTTCTCGTGCGTCAGGCACGTCATGCCGTACTTTTCGGCGACGCGGCGAAGCGTAATCATCGTTAGTTGCTGGTGGTCGTTGGCCAGGTTCGCCGTCTCGAACGTCGGCGCGATCTCGTACTGGCCGGGAGCGACCTCGTTGTGGCGCGTCTTGACCGGCACGCCCAGTTTGTACAACTCCCGCTCCACTTCCAGCATGAACGCCAACACCCGTTCCGGAATGGCGCCAAAGTAGTGGTCTTCAAACTCTTGCCCCTTTGGCGGCTTGGCGCCAAACAACGACCGTCCCGCGTTCAATAGGTCGGGCCGGGCAAAGTAAAAATGCCGGTCCACAAGAAAGTATTCCTGCTCCGGCCCGGCGGTCGCCGAGACGAACGCGCCATCCGTGTGGCCAAACAGTTTGAGGATTCGCTGGGCCTGCTTGTTGAGCGCCTGGATCGAACGTAGCAGCGGCGTCTTCTTATCCAACGCCTCGCCGGTCCACGAAACGAACGCCGTGGGGATGCACAGCGTCGTGCCGTTCGGGTTCTCCAGGATGTACGCCGGGCTGGTGACGTCCCAGATGGTGTAGCCGCGAGCCTCGAAGGTGGCCCGAATACCACCGGTGGGGAAGCTCGAACCATCGGGTTCGCCCTGGATCAGTTGGGCGCCGGTGAACTCGGCGATCGCGCCGCCGTCGCCGTTAGGAGAAAGAAAACTATCGTGCTTTTCGGCGGTGGCGCCAGTCAGCGGGAAGAACACGTGAGCGTAATGGGTGGCGCCCTTTTCAATAGCCCAGTCTCGCATTGCCGCGGCCACAATATCGGCCACTGCGGGATCGAGGATCGCGCCCGCTTCGATCGTCTTCAGCACCGACTTATAGATCGGCTTGGGCAAACGCCGCTTCATTTCCGCCTTGTTGAACACATTGGAGCAAAACAAGTCCTGCGCCGGAGTGTCGACAAAGTTAAGCGGTTGCGAGATTGGCTTGTAATTGGTGACGGCCGAGATCGCCGCCAGTCGCACCGAAGCGCCGACCGAAGCGCCGCCAGCGCCTCCGACGGCCGGTTGGATGCCGCCCACGGCGCCATTAGTCGAGGTTTCCTTAGCGAAAGCTGTACTCACGGAGTTCATGTCCTCAGAAGGTAGGAGTAGCAGGAAAAGCCCGAAGACTTTCCCCAGAACCATCCGCCAAACGATCTATGGCTCTTGCACGCCAAGTGGTACCTGACTGGCGTGCCCCTCCCTTTAGCAACGGGCGCGCCGCGACGGTTTTTGTCTAGAAAATGTTTGAAAACCCCCGCATTTCGCTGGGTTTTCAGAGTAGTAGCGTTAGTGATGCTACCGCGAATGCCTAATTACCAGGCACTCGATGCACGCCATTTAAGCAAAAACGTCGCGAGCGCAAACCGTTCGAGGGGGTACCGTAAGAAGACATTTTTCACAAAAAGCCCAAGGCGCAGCGCGAAAAGCGCGTTGAAAAGCCGCAAACCACGTCGCCGCGTCCTCAACTAACTTGCAGCATTCGTTCCAACGCCGTCACGGACCAGCGAGCTGTTTCTTCCTCCACCTCGATGGTGTTGACCGGCGTACCGGCGGCCAAGTTTTCCAGGCTCCAGCAAAGATGAGCCAAGTCGATGCGGTACATCGTGGCGCACATGCAAACCACGGGCGAAAGGAAATGAATTTCCTGCTCAGGATGTTCCTGCTTGAGCCGGTTTACCAAGTGCAATTCGGTGCCGATGGCCCACTTGGTTCCCGGCGGAGCCGCCTCGACGGTTTTGATGATCTTGCTGGTCGAGCCAGAGACGTCGGACAGATCGTTCACTTCCCGCATGCATTCGGGGTGAACCAGAATCTTGATTTCGGGAATGCGTTTGCGGAAACCATGCACGTGTTCCGCGCGGAACATTTGGTGGACGCTGCAATGGCCCTTCCAAAGAATGACCCGGCTTTGCTCCAAGGCCGCTTCCGTGTTGCCGCCGAGATCGGTGTTAAACGGGTCCCAAACGGGCATCTGTTCATCCGAAACCCCCATCTTCAGCGATGTGTTGCGTCCCAGGTGTTGGTCGGGAAAGAACAAGACTCGGCTCGTCCGCTGGAAAGCCCACTCCAGCACGGCGGCGGCGTTGCTCGACGTACAGACGATGCCCCCGTTTCGTCCGCAAAACGCCTTCAAGCTTGCCGCCGAGTTAATATAGGTAACCGGCGTAATATCCTGAGTGTCGATCACCTCGCCCAAATCGGCCCATGCGGCCTCCACCTGATCGATCGCCGCCATATCCGCCATCGAGCAACCCGCAGCCATGTCGGGCAAAACCACGGTCACGCGCTGACCGTTGCGTTGGCGTACCTTTTCAGGGCGATTCGCAAGAATATCGGCCGTCTCGGCCATGAAGTGAACGCCGCAAAACACGATGTAGCGGCAATCGGCGCTCTCGGCGGCCAATTTACTGAGCTGATAGCTGTCGCCCCGCAAATCGCTCAGGGCAATGACCTCATCCTGTTGATAATGGTGGCCCAAGATCAACAATTCCGGTCCGAGCCGATCGCGAATCGCCTGAATGCGCGCGGTGAGCGTCTGGTTGTCGAGAGATTTATAGTCGCGAAGCGGAAAGGCGGGGGCCGGAGGGGCAATCGAGCTCATGGTAGCGAAGGGCGCGAAAGGAAGGAGGGATGTTAAGGCATTATAAGCCTTTACGTCGATCGCGAATAGTATTTCCAACGCGGCTTGCCAGAGGTAAGTGGTTGGAGTACATTTAACCAGACCTCAAGAGATGGGGGCGTAGCTCAGTTGGGAGAGCGCAGCGTTCGCAATGCTGAGGTCGAGGGTTCGACTCCCTTCGCCTCCACTCATAAGGCCGCTTACGAATCGTCGTAAGCGGCCTTTTTTGTTGAACTTGCATTAAGGCCAGTGTTCAGAGGTTGTGCTTTCCGTAGCGGCGGCTCGAGCGCCGCCGACTGCATCGTTAAATGACGCAATTTTCGGTGGCGATCGCGCCGCAGCTACGATGATTTGACAAAACATTCACAACCTCTCAGGGCCGTGTCGCCAAGTCTGGATTCTGGCCAAACGCGCGCATTCCTGTCGAAAAAACGATCTTCGCCCCGTCTGATTACGCCCTGGGCCTGCCGCGGCAGGATTCCTGCTTCACTCTAAGTAAAATACACCCGAGCGTTATGGCCGCCAGAAAACCAACTGCGTGAAGCATCGATTCGCGAAACCGATCGGCAGGAAGCACGGAAGCAACCGGAGTGGAAACACCCTAAACTGTGGATTTAGCCTTGCTATTCTGGATCATCGGTTGCATCCTATGGGAGTCTTAGGCCATGCCACTTGCCCGTCAACAACGCGCCGGTAGGCGAATGGGAAGGCTCAAGCGGTTCGCACGATAACAAAGGCAAAGTCGGCATCTTCAGCAATGGAAAGCATACAAAGCCATGAAGTTCTTCCCCGCGATGCTGGTCGTAGTCGTGCTCGCTCCCGCCACTTGGCTCGCTGCCGCCGACGACGCGAACAAGCCGCTCCAGGTGTTCATCCTTGCCGGGCAATCGAACATGGAGGGGCAGGCCGTCACGGACCTGGCAGGAAAGGACTACAACGAGGGTCGCGGCACGCTGAACGCACTTCTTGATGATCCGGACAAGGCGCCGCTGGTGCAGCATCTGCGAACGGCGGACGGCAACTGGACCGTGCGCGAGGACGTTTGGTGTCGGTACAAGCGAGAGCGCGGGCCGTTGCTTGCGGGACCACTTTCGGTCGGGTTCTCGGTGTATGGCGACTCCCACCACTTTGGCCCGGAATTGCAGTTTGGGCACGTGCTGGGCGACCACTTCGACAACCCGGTGTTGCTTATCAAAACGGCGTGGGGCGGGAAGAGCCTTTACCAAGATTTTCGTCCGCCAAGTTCCGGCGGCAAGGTTGGGCCCTATTACATCAAGATGATCGCCGAGGTCCGCGAGGCGTTCGCGAACTTGAAAACGGATTTCCCCCGTTACGGCGGCAGGTACGAACTGGCGGGGTTCGTCTGGTACCACGGCTGGAACGACGGAGTCGACCCGAAGAACGCCGTACCGCAGTACGAGCAGAATCTCGTCAACCTCATCAACGACGTTCGTCAGGAATTCAACGCGCCGACGTTGCCGGTCGTTGTCGGCGAACTCACAGGCGCCTGGGTGGACGCTCCCGGCGCCTGGAACACGTTGCGAATGGCCCAAGCCGCCGCCGCCGCGCGGCCGGAGTTCCAAGGGAACGTACTCTTCGTTGAAACGCATGATTTTGTCCGCCGGCCAGAAGACTCTCCGAACCCCAGCCACGGGCATCACGAATTCGGGAATGCAGAGACGTATTTTCTCGTTGGCGACGCACTGGGTCAGGGGATGAAACGGTTGCTGACGCCAGCCAAAGCCGCCGCGAAAGACGCCAGGCAGGAATCCGATCCGCCGCAACCCACGTCACGCTCGTCGCGCGAAATTGAAGGATGGACGATCCGCGTCGATGATCGGCTGTTCGAGGCGCCCAACGATGCACTCGGAACGCAAGCCCTCAAATTTCTTGAAGCCAAGCTCGTCGAGATCAAGGCGGTCGTGCCTGCCGAGCGAGTCAAGGAGTTGCAAGCGGTTACGATCGTGCTTGACCTGACTTGTGGCAACTTGCGCGCGATGCAGTACCACCCCGACGCGGGTTGGCTTAAGGCCAATGGGTACCCAAGGGAACTCGCCAAGTGCGTGCATCTACCGCGCGCCGCCGATGTGCCGACGCGCCGCAACATCAACGAGCAGCCGTGGGTTATCCTCCACGAGTTGGCTCATGCGTATCACGACCAGCGATTGGGCTTTGACGAGCCGCGCATCATCGCCGCCTACGAGAGTTACAAAAACAACGGAAACGGCGACGCAACGTTACTCTACAATGGCAAGCGCGTGAGGCACTACGCGCTGACGAATCACAAAGAGTTCTTTGCCGAGATGACCGAGTCGTTCTTTGGCGTCAACGATTTTTATCCCTTTAACCGCGCCGAACTTCAGGAATCCGAACCAGAATTGTTCGAGCTGCTCTCGCGGATCTGGAACGCCCCGGCGAACGCTTCCCCTTAGAATCGGTTCTTGGATACTTCGGTTGCGCCGGTTCGCGTCGGTGTCCGACAGCGGCCCTGCCCTTGGTGGCGATAAAAACCCTTTCCGATAGAAGCTGATTGAAGCGACTTACCCGAACAACTCCATTACGGGTTTTCCCGTGGTCAGGGGGCGAGAAATGCCGCTATTGTTCTGCGGCTCGTTGAGCGGAATGTCGAGCGCATGGTAGATGGTCGCCGCCAATTCCTCCGGACGCACGGGGTTGCTGGCGACGTACGCACCATGTTTGTCGGACTTGCCGTACACTTTTCCGCCCGCGATGCCGCACCCGGCCAAGATGGCCGAAAAACAACCAGGCCAATGCTGGCGCCCGGGAGGCAACTGCGTAAGTATGTTGGGTGTGCGGCCAAACTCGCCCGTCACAACCACGAGCGTGTTGTCCATCATGCCGCGATCGTGGAGGTCGGAGAACAGCGCGGAAAGCGCCTGGTCGAGCCGCGGCAGGCAAAACCCCATGCCGTAGGAACCGTTACCGAAGGCATTGCCCATGCCCATGTTGCCGCCGTGCATGTCCCAACTGCTGCTAGGCGGGCCAGCCGTGTCATGGGGCGCCTGGCCGGTCCAGCCGTTGACGGTAACGAACCGCACGCCGGCCTCGACCATGCGCCGGGCCAGTAGCAGGTTTTGTCCAAGTGGATGGCGGCCGTATCTGTCTCGCACCTTCGCCGGTTCGTGATCCAATCTAAACGCATCGCGGCCCTCGGGACGCGTCATGGCGTCGTAGCCCTTCTCGCGCAGGTCCGCCCAATCCGCCCCGCGAGCGTCCTTGGCCAGCGCGTCGCTCTCAATCTTGTTAAGCAACACGCGGCGCTGGGCGAGCCGAGCCGGATCGCCAAGATCGTAAATCTCCGGCGGTTGGAAATTGTCCATCGCCGGGTGATTCTGGGCCGAGCCAATGAACACCGGCGCATACGCGGAGCCGAGGTACCCGCCAATGCCAATATTCGGTGCGCAAAAGACCGGCGGGCCGACGCACTTGATGAGCCAGGCATTCGAGACGATGTTCCGTTTACTCGGCCTGTGCTTGGCCACGAAGGAACCCAGGTAGGGCTGGTCATCAGGTACGCCCTCAGCCACGCGCTTCGCAGATTGGCCGCTGAGCAGGTTGTGCATCGCATCGAAGTGATTGCTGATGGCGCCCGGATGCGTCATCGAGTTGATGAGCGTGAACTGGTCGGTCAACTTCGCCAGCTCAGTGTGCATCTCATTGATGCGCATGCCCGGAGTCTTGGTGGCGATGGGCAGATAAGGGCCCCGGATCGTGTCGGGCGCGTCGGGCTTCATGTCCCACGTATCGACGTGGCTCGGCCCGCCGCAGAGCAACACAAAGATGCAGGACTTCTCGGCGGCAACGGCGTTTCCGCCCGCGTCCACTTTGTCGCTGCCCATCACTACGCCAGGCATGCCAAGCGAAAGCGCCCCCATGCCTCCGACCAAGAGAGCCTGCCGTCGGTTCAACTCAAAGGCATTCATAAAAGTACCTGCATATGTCCGGGTTCGGGCAGTATGCCGGTTCACCGCGCGAATTGCAACCAGTTTTTTTGTCCACGTGCGGCAATATTTTTCGGCGTAGCCGGCGTGGACGTGGTGAAGCGGGGGGAAGTTGGCGTCTGGCAGACGAGGCCCACAGGCCGGAACAGCCGCCGCCCCGGGGATGCGCTATCGATACGGCGTGGAAACGCAGCGCCGCCACACAGCCGTCAATCACGTATTGGGCGAACTCGTTCCCGAGGCGCCGCTAAGCGCCGGCCGCCAGACGAGAATCTCGCCTTTACCGGGAATGGCCATGTCGCCCGCGTAAATTCGATAGGCGCCTTCCTCGGTCGCATGAGGCAGGCGCACGCCGAATTGCTGTAAGTGCCTGGCGTAGAGGTTTATGAAGGTCGGCGTCACGTCGGCGGAGTGTACGAAGGTGGGCATCATGGGGAGCGGCTTCATCGAAATGATCACGCCCCGGTTCATCCAGGCGCCGGTGCGCAGCTCCGCGCCGCTTAAGAGGATGATCGTGCCGCCTTTCATTTGTAGCCCCGTGAAGTCCTTGGCCGGGCCGCCCAGCACGATCGTCCCCCGGCGCATGCGCATGCCGACCTCCAGGCCCGCCGATCCATCGACGATGATCGTGCCGTTTCGCATGCCGGACATCGCGCCCCGGTACGCGGCGCCGATTTGTCCGCCGGCGTTGCCGTGGACGCGGATGAAGCCATTTTTCATTTCGGCGCCGATCCAATCGCCCGCGTCTCCATATACTTCGATACGCCCGCCTTTCATGTAAGCGCCCAGGTGCATGCCCGCGGAGCCGTGCACAGTGATGCTGCCTTGCGACATCCCTCGCCCGATCCACCGCACCTTGTTCAAGGCGCCGTGGAGTTCGATGTCGTCGCTCCGTTCACCTTCCACGTCAAAGAACTCGCCCAGGGGCAACTGTCGCTTGCCGTGATAGACGGTCAGCGAACGAATTTCGGCGTTTGACAGAGTAGCGAAGGTATCGGGCGTAATCACCTCGGCTTCCAAGGGAACCGTAGGTTGCCGCCGGAGATGCAAAACGACAGACATGTTAATATCGTTCAAGGTCGCAAGTGCGATCGCGGAGTGTTGGGGCGTGCAATTTAACGTGAAACCCGCTTACGCGAAACTCGGCGGGATTGGCGTAACTGGGAGAGAAGCTGCGAGGGAAACCTGATGTGGTACTGTGCCCATGCCATTCTTTATTGGAATTACGTCGGCGAATGTAAACCCGACGACGATGTTCTCATTTGGGAACACTTATATTTGATTGAAGCGGATGACGCCGCCGACGCTCACGTGAAGGCGCAGAGACGCGCGATCGAGGATGAGTCTACGGATGACAGCTTCACGCTCAACGACCGGCCCGCCCGACTTAAATTCGCGGGCGTCAGGAAAGTCGTCGAATGCCAAAACACGTATGTCACTCACGACGACCCGATTGATGGTACAGAACTTTCCTATAACACGTTAACGGTCAAGAACCTGGATGACCTGAAGCTGCTTTTTGCTGGCGAACCAGTTCAAGTTGAGTACCTGGATTAGGTCGCGTCGCGAATTCACACGCCGTCAGGTCGGCACTCACGCAGTTCGGCGTGCTCGATGCGTTCGATTTCCACGGGATAGTTTTCGAATGACATGGTGTAGCACTCTTCAAAGAGCGGGCGCATGAAGGCGTCGGTCTCGGGGTCCAGGGCGGGTTTGACCAGAAATTCGCGGCCTTCGGGCGTTTCGCGAATGTCGCCTTCTTCGATCACGATTTCGCCGGCTTTGATCACGTACCGGGGATGGCCGAACATGCGGGCCACGTCCTCGTCTTCCTCGTAGATCGCCAGGTCGGCGTCGGCGCCAATTCCCAAGTTGCCCTTATGCGGTAGTCCCAGCGCCCGGGCTGGTCCGGCGGACATGGCCGTGGCGATTTCATAGAGGGTGTATTCGCGATCGATTTCGGGCAGGTGGATGCGGCTGAGCGCCTTGGCCGGTAGCCGTTTGATCCAATCCCGGCGGAAGTCGGCGCACATCAGCAGCTTGATGATTTCCGGGTATCGCCAGAAACAGCCGCCGTTGGGATGGTCGGTCGAAAGAAACACCTGCCAGGGGCTTTGAATCAACAGCAGAAGCTCCAAACCGCAGGCCCACTGCACCGCGTTTACCAGGTTGCTCGGCCGGTAGGTGTAGGGCACGATTCCGCAGCCGGTTTCGTTCTCCACGTCAAGATTGCCCCACTTGCGCCCGGTGAGCTTGTAGAGCAGGTGCTGCCAGGGGCCGTCGGCAGTGATGGTCACCGTGTCGCCAAACAACACGGCGCCCGCGTCGGTCGTGATGTTGGGGTGTGCGTTGAAATAATCGGCCAGTTGAACGGTGTCGGAACGCATGGTGTCCCAGTCATCGCCACCGTAAGCATGGTACTGGGAATGGGCGATGTGCGCTCGCGAGCCTTCCAGGTGCTTGAGCGTGTCGAGTGTCGTGGAAATGTTGCCCGGCGCCCCCAGGTTGTTGCAATGCAGATGTATCGGGTGCGGTAGTCCCAGATCGTCGCAAATGCGGGCCAGTTGCGTGACGATGCCGCCAGGGGTCAAGTTGGGGTAGCCTGCAATGGGCGACGTCAATTGCTTGGCGTCTTTCCCCCACTTCCACGCCGCCACACCTCCTGGGTTGACCGCTTTCACGCCATAGGACTTGGCCGCCCAGAGATACCACGCGACGACTTGCCTGGCGCGCTCATACTCGCCCTTCTCCAACTGGTCGAGCATGATCTCGTTGTTGGCCATGAGCGTAAGCGACGACTTATCGACGATCGGAACGTCGGCCAACTCTTCGTGCGTGTGCCGAGCCGAGAGCACCGGCACGGCGGCTTCGTTCACGGTGGTCCAGCCCATGCCGGCGTAAAGATACCCGGTGGCAAAGGTCGTGGGCGCCATGCCACCCAGCCCGCTGCGCCGCGTCTTGGTGCGAATGAACGCTTGCGTGCGACGATGATCCTCGGGCGTCATGGCGCGGGCGAAGTTGATGGCGCCGCCGGCCACGTGCGTGTGAACGTCCACGCCGCCGGGGAAGATGATCATCCCGGTGGCGTCAATCGTCCGCCCGCCTTCGATCGACTCGACCAAGCGACCGTGATCGTCAATGCACAGGTCCTTGATTTCGCCGTCAATGCCGTTCGCCGGATCGTAGACCTTGCCGCCTGTGATTCGAAGCATCGAGTCAGGAGTCTCCAACACCAACCCGAAGCGCAAGCGAGGGAGATCGGGACCGCCCTCGCTTGCGCGTCGGGTTTGTATTTCTGGCGTTAAACTTGCGCGTTCAGCATTTGGGGTTGGCTTCCGTCGGGAAGCCAGAACGGCTTGTTGGCGATGGCTTGATTGATCCGCCGAACGACCTCCTCGTCGGTCGGATACGGAGACTTTAACGCCGGTTTGAGCGGCAAAGGAATCTCGTCCATGCGATACGCCGTTCCCGGCGCGGCAATGCCCTGCGGCGCCGTAGTAATGTGGACGCGCGCCAGCCGGCTGGTGTGCGTCACGTGCGGGTCAAGCACGATGGTCGGAATGCGTTTGAGGTGATCAATGGCCGGCTGCGGCATCGTGGCGCCCGGGTCGGCGCCAATAATGAACGCCGCGTCGCAATCGCCGCGCACCAGCACGTCGACCGTGGAGAACTCGCCGGGGTTGTACCGCGGGTAGCCTCGGTTAAAAGTAATTCCGAATGGATACCCGGTCTGCCAGCGCATGATGACGTCGGCGCCGGTTACGTTGCCGTGGCCGCGCATCGGCATGGCTACAAACTTGGTGAACGCGTTCAACTCGGCGGCCAAGGTCAACAGCGCGGCGCTGTTCATGTGCTTGCCGCGCGTCATCGACAATCCCATGCCGAAGAACATGCAGCCGAATTTGGCCGCCTTCATGCGCTGCACCAGATCTTCCAACACCTGACGCGTCAGGCCCGTCTCGGTGATTTGTTCATCGCCAACGTGCTGGCCTTTCACCAAGGCGCGGAGGATGGTGATAAGTTCAAAGTCCTTGCCGGGCCTGACCTGAAGGAAAATGTCGGCGGCTTTGACGCTCTTGGTTTCCCGAATATCGACTAACACCATCGTGCGGTCCTTGCGGCCGCGCGGCAGAAACTTGCTTTTCTGCATGATGGTGTATTTGGTGAAGTGCCGCGGGTGACATTCGGCCGGATTTCCCCCCCAGTACACGATGAAATCGGCTCGTTGCTTGACTTCGCCGAGCGTGCAAGTAACCTTACCACCCAACTGGGCGGCTATTTCGGTTGGGCCGTGTCACAAAGAGGTGTGACTATCGAGCAGCCCTCCCAGTTGATCGGCCAGGGCGGCGCACTCTTTTTGCGCCTCGCAAGTGGTGTTGCTCATGCCATACACCAGCGGCATGTCGGCCTGGTGCAGTAGCGTGGCCGCCATTTCAATGGCTTCGTCCAGGGTCGCCTCATGGCCGTCAACAATGGCGTCGGGATATTTCTTTTCGGCAGTGTGGTTCAAAAACCAAGCCGTGCCAAGAACACAGGCTTTTTTCGCTTCGTGAATTCGAACGTCATCGTGGTGGATTTGGATGTCGTCGCAAACGCAACCACAGAACGTACAAGTCGCGTTGTTGATTACCTGCAAAGTCATGGGAGGCAGCCGGGGTAGGCGCGGAACGCGGCAGGAAAGGCCGCGGTTCCACGAGGCGAGTCGTCGCGATCCGCAGTGGGCAACGGTAGGTTGCCGGCAGTAAGCCTGGGACCACAACGGAAAACCCGGCATGGTTACTTAGCCGAGCTTACCAATCACGATTCCTGACAAGGGGTGTCATCCGAACCGGACGACGGAACAGTAAACGTTCACCCCAGAGCACGACCGAGACAACTTCCGCGAATGCGGCGCGGCATAAATCGGCCTTCATCAATCTCGGTCCACGCGGCAACGTCCTCGGCTTTGCCGTCATCGGCAAAATGAGGACTTTCGGGACCAGTAAACTTTTCGTGAGTGTTCGACACGATATGGAAACCTAGAGCGGAATCACTTCGACTTCCCATCCTTTGGACATTGGCATTCCCGTTCCGTCGGTGTTGCCTCCCATTAGTTTACACGTGGGAGGGCCGTAAGCAATAAAGATCATGCCCTCCGGAACCTTGCCGGCCTCGCACTTGAACGGAGCTTCGCCGAATTCAGTGCGAACCAGCGCCATTTGGCCCACGGCCAAGCCGATCTCGGCCATGTCTGCTGCTGCCATCGTCATTGTGTTGGTCAACGCTTGATATTCTTCGGAATCCTTACCCACGTTGATCAACGCTCCCTGCTTGGAAGAGCGCGAGGCGTTCAGAATAAACCGTTTTGTCGTCATACCTTACGCCTTTCGCACCCGCGCATTCCAACCGACCGCATTTTACTGGCGCCAATTTTCACCCGCAATCCCCGGCGTAGCGGCGCCGCGCTTGGTCTAAGCTGTCACTTGGATTTTGCCCGCGCCGACACCCACGATCCGGCCGACAACCGCGGCGGCCGGCGTACCCGCCGCTGCGAGCGCCGCGACAACGTCTTGCGCGACATGGTTGGGGACGGCGGCAAGCAGTCCGCCGGACGTCTGCGCATCGCATAAGAGCCATTGCTCCTCGGTCGAGAGCGATCCGTCATAGGTGACCCAATCGGCCAGAAAGCGATGATTGGCGCGCGTGCCGCCCGGCGCCGTTCCCGCCATCGCGTACTCGCGGGCCGCGGGCAGGATCGGAACCTGATTGGCCCAAACCTCGGCGGTGACTTCGCTGGCGGCGGTGACATTCCGCAGATGCCCCAGCAGCCCGAAGCCGGTCACGTCGGTCAACGCATGCACCTCGAAGTCAGCCAGAACCTCGGCGGCCGCTCGATTGAGCGTGGTCATCACGCGAATCGCGTCTCCGATGGCGTCCTGAAAGTCTCCATCGTTCTTGGCGGCCGTCGTGATGATTCCCAAGCCCAGCGGCTTGGTCAGCACCAGCGCGTCGCCCGGCCTGGCGCCCGTATTGCTCAAGACGCGTTGGGGATGAATCGTCCCCACGACGGCCAGGCCGAAGATCGGCTCTTCGCTTTTGATCGTGTGTCCGCCAATAATCGCCGCGCCGGCTTCGGACGCGATCTCGGCGGCGCCCGCTAGGATCTCAGCCAAGGTGTTCGCTGGGAGACTGTCGGGGAACCCGACAATGCTTAAGGCCGCGGTGGGTTTGCCCCCCATCGCGTACACGTCCGACAAGGCATTGGCGGCGGCGACGCGGCCAAAGTCACGCGGGCCATCGACAATCGGCGTAAAGAAATCGGTGGTCAGCACCAACGCCAGTTCGTCCGAAATGCGGTACACGGCCGCATCATCGGCGGTGGCGCTTCCCACGAGCACGTTGGGATCGGCTACCTTCGGCAACAAGCCAAGCAGGGGCAACAGGAATCCCGGCGGATGCTTGGCAGCGCACCCAGCCCGCTTGGCAAGTTTCGTCAGGCGAAGGGGAGTGGCGGAATCCATAAATGCTCGTATCAGTCAGGCAGCGCATGTGGCCGGCGAAATCAGCAACGGTGCCGGTCCCCACGTGGTTGGCCGCGCGTTTCGTTCGTTTACTCCAGCGCAATCCGAAACTCACGCGAGATCGGGGATGAAGGCTGGCGTAATTTCGACATATCGAGTTACGTGCGCGACGGTTTTAGCCGGCGTCGGCAGGCCCATTCACCGTATCGACGCCGGTGCACGGCGTCAACCAAACACACTGTTCGCGTGCGGCAAGATTCTCTGGCGAGCGGAGGCGCGTGAACCGGCCGATGGCGCCACGATTGGGTTCCCTTTCATGATTCCAAGCGGGCACGTTACCCGCCCTTGACGGCGCCGTCGCCGTCGGGACGAACCAGGATCAGGAAATCAAATAGCTCGCCGCGACGCTGCTCATCAAGCGTGATATTCAAGGGGATCATTTGGAGTCCCTCAGGCGCACGCGCGGGATCGGCGGTGAGCTTGACCTTGAACGCCTTACGTGACTTCGGCTCCACGCTCCCTTCAAGGATGGCAGGCTCGGCCGTAACGCCCGGTGGAAGACGCAGTTGGATGTGATGGCGCTGTGGCGTATCGCGGAAGTTGCGCACGGTGATCGTCACTTCCTGGGGGCGCCGCGGTCGCAGGTCCACGCGATACGGGTACGCCGAAACCCAAAAGGGATCGAACTGGTACTCATAGTCTCGATCGGGAAGCAGTTCATTGTAGTGGGCGATAATCCGCTTCGACCACGCGTGGTAACGATCCAGGAACGCGGCCGGGTTCCCCATCAGGACGTTGTGAGCGCCCATGATGATGTCGGGCTTCAAATCGCGCAGATAGCGGCTGCCCAGCAAATAGCCCTCTTCAAAGATGGCGCTGTTGCGCGCCACCACGGCTTCATGGCCGTTCTGCATGGGGTCCGAAGGATCGCCAAACAAGTTGTCGCCTGTGAAGGCAATCCGTTTTCCGTCCAACTCCAGCCACAGGCAGTTTCCGAACTCGGTTTGCCCTGGCATCCAGTCGATGTGGAGCTTCAGCCCTTCCCAATCGACCACTTCCCCATCGCGCAGCGGGCGATCCACTTTCAGTCCTTCATACTCCGGGTTGTATGACGTGATCAGCGCACAGTAATCGTAGTACAATGGGTTTTCGACCTTGTCGACGATCCGGTCAAGCGTCCAGATTTTCACGCCATACCGTTTCTTGAGCACCGAGCCGAGCGTGAAATGGTCACCGTGCATGTGATTGATCCACAACGCGTCGATTTCCTTTAAACCGAGGTGCGTCTGCATCTCTCGGATGAGGTCGTGCAACAAGAGTTCGGGAAAGAGACCGCAGTCAAGCAACAGTCCGCGCCCGCTGTCGGCGATGATGATCGAGAAGTTCTTCCCGGCCAGTTCGTCGCTGAACTTGTAGAGATGCGGCGTCACTTGCACGATCTGCGGGATGGCCGTGGGTTTCACGTTCGGGTCTGGCTTAGCCCGTTGGGTGAGATTCTTCACTGGATACCCGCGGAGATAATCCGGACGAAACGCGACCAACTTGCGGTGATAGCTCTCGAATTGTTCGGTTGCGTTGTGAATCACCGGTCCCTGCGAGGGGAACGCCCGCGCGAGGTTTAAGGCGCGAAGACGCTCCACGGAATCGATCAGTGCATCAAGCCCTTTGCCAAAACCGTAGTCCCACTCGCTGTCATACCAGTTGCATAGGCGCGCGCCGTCGTGCATCACGCCCCCTGTGAACGCGCAGGCCCGATCGCCTTTGCGCAGCACATAACACATGCCTCCGGGAGAATGCCCCGGCGTGCTAACGCAGGTGATCTCGTGCCCACGCCAGGTGAACGCGTCGCCGTTGGAAAACGCGCGGTCGAGCCGGATAGGGGCCGCGGGCGGTCGGACGTAGCTGGCGCCGTGAACGGTGTGTGCATCGCCGAGCGAAGGACGCCACTTGCGAAATTGCAGCGGCGTTTCCAACAGCGCTTGTTCCTCCTTCGGCGCCGCAATTCGTGTTTTCGCACGATCGATGCGGTCGATCCCCTGGCATTGCTCGCGGTGATGATCGGTAAACACGATCCACTCCAGGTTCTTGACGCCGATTTCCCCCAGGTGTTCCAGAATCCCGCCGTCGCCAAGGTTGAACAAAATCGCCGAGTCGCCCTCGCGGAGTAGGTAAGCATTGCAGGTGTCTTGGTGGACGAAGACATTCGGCCAAGCGTCCGACACCGGCTGGAGCGTGGACGAATTCGTGTCGGACTTGGCGGGTTCGGCGGCCCCCAAGGTTCCCAGTGCTGCAGGCAACAGGGTGGTCAGGAGCGCAAGAGCATATCGCATCGAGGGATCCTTTCAGACAAAGGAAACGGCGCCGATTATTTTGGCTTCGCGGTTCTTTATACTCTACCGCGGCCCGTTTGGGAGAATGGAACGACCTTGGTTGAGTCAAAGAGTCCGCTTGTTTCCCAAGCAGTTGGTTACTCGCGGAGAGGGTGTGAATGTTTTGTCAAATCGTCGTAGCGGCGGCGTTCACGCCGGCGCTACGGAAAGATCCACAACCTCGGAGCGAGTAACGCACACTCAAGACCCTTCACGGTGCAATGCACACGATCGCCAAGCTAGGGACGGGTCTTTTGGACCTGCTGTTTGAACTCCTCGATAGCGTCCAGCACGGTCGTGGCGTCGGTTTGCCAGGATACCTTAACCGTCTTACCGTCGCGGTTAATCTTGGTGGCGTCGGCAATGCGCGTCAGGTTCTCCTGGCCGTTGGCCCAGAGTTTCACCAGGGCCGTGGCGCCGTGCAATACTTCCTCCACCTCCATGGCCACTTCTTCCGACTGGCCGACGAACGTGGCGGTTTCAAATAGTTCGCCTTCTCGCTCGCCGAACGCCCAGACGACGCGCTCATGCTGCCGCAGAATGGGAAAGAAATGTTCCTGCCGGGCGATCTGGCCCAAATCGATGGCTGCGCCGTACATTGCGGCGCCTTCGGGAACGGCATTCGTGCTAACCGCGGCCGCGAGTGGAGACGACTTTCCCGCCAGCGAGGAATCTTCGTCGCCCAGCAACGTGACGGCCGCCTTAGCGCGCTCGGGCGAGGAAGCGAACACCGCCTTCGTTCCATCGACCAGCACCACGCTCACCTGACGATTTCCTCCTTTGTGGTCCTGCACATTCCAGGTGTAGAGTGTGTAATCTTGCCACTTGGTTTCCGCGGCGGCCTGCGTTCCTATTTTGGCCTGCACTTTGTCTCTGTCGTACGCGGCATACAAGATGACGACGCCGGTGTGTTCTTCGTAAGTGTCGCTAAACGCGGTTAGCCCTTTCAGGTCCTCGCGGGGATGAATTCCGTATTCCTTCTGGAGCCATTCAATAGCTTTCCCCACGGCCTGCGGCTGGTCCTCGCGCAGCTTTTCCGCCAGCGAAGTATCGCGCAACGTTTCGAAATCGATGTGGACTACCCACTTCGCGTCTGCCGACACGTGCTCCGATTGAAGCGGAGCGGCCAAGGCAAAGGACGAAAACGCCATCCATGCCAACACGGGATACGAGATCCGGTTCATGATGCGCACCTTTCAAGTCTGCAAGGGAACGAAAAACCCAAGCGGAAAAGGTGTGCAAACCAGGCGCCGCTCTACGTGGAAGGCGCCGGGTCGATGTTGTTTGCTTCCGGCCTGCGTGGCTTGCGGCGCGACTGTCAAATCGATGAACAGAAAATCGCCGTCGTGTAACCGACTCGGCCCGACGTGACCGAGTCGGCGATAACCAAGCATGCCAGGCGTCCTATTAAGGCGACTTGGGAGGCGCGGTCTTGTCGCCCGCCAGGTGCTTTTTGAAAAACGCCACCGTACGCTTCCAGGCCAGCTTTGCTGCGGCGTCGTCGTAGCGCGGCGTCGTGTCGTTGTGGAAACCGTGGTTCGTCCCTTCGTACACAAAGGCCTCGAAAGTTTTGTCATGCTCTTTCAAGGCCTTCTCCAGCGGAGCGGCGCCTGCCATGATGCGCTGATCAAGCGAGGCGTTGTGAATCTGCAGCGGGGCCTTGATCTTCGGCACGTCGGCCAGGTCCGGCTGGCGTCCATAAAACGCCACGCCCGCGTCAAGAACGTCGGGAATGCGCACGGCCAGTTGGTGCACGATGCCGCCGCCAAAGCAGAACCCCACGGCGCCGACCTTGCCGGTGGACAACCGATGGGAATCCAGCCACTTGGCGCCCGCAATGAAGTCCTGCGTCATTTCCTGGGGATCGCGCTTCGCTTGCATTGTGCGGCCTTCATCGTCGCTGCCGGGATAGCCGCCCAATGGCGTCAACATATCGGGCGCCAGCGTCAGGAATCCTTCCACCGCGAGCCGGCGGGCCACGTCCTCGATGTAGGGGTTCAGCCCCCGATTTTCGTGAATCACCAACACCGACGGAAAATTTTGGTTTTGCCCTTCCGCCGGATGTGCCAACAAACCTTTCATCTCGCCGCCTCCCTCGGGCGACGAATAGGTGACCATCTCCGTCTTGATGCGCGGATCATCCGGCTTGATCTGTTGCGCCCACGCGTAGTTGGGAGTAAGGCTGGCCAGCAACGTTTCCACAGTCACCCCGCCGACCGCAAAGGCGCCTAGCCGCTTGATGTACTCTCGCCGGTTGATCCGCCCATGCGCGTAGTCGTCGTACAAGTCCAGAACTTGCTGCTCAAACTGCGAAGGTTGCTTACGTTCCATGAAGGGCGCCTTTCGTGCTAAAGGTGCTGAAGCAAAGTTCAAGGTTCGGAAAGCCCCATCCTAGCCCGTTGCGAAAGCCAGGAAAACCAAGAGGACGCGCCGCTCTGGGGCGTTTCGAATTTGCGTGCTACTCCTTTCTTAGCGGCGAAGCCGCGATAGCAGGGAGCCACAGGCGCAAGCCCGTGAAGGGCTGCCGCCGCTTCGCGGCTGGGGCTTACGACAACTCACGTCGCAAGTAGCCCAACGCCCAAACGGCGCGCTAAGAAGACTTGCACTTTGGGCTTGTGTCGGTTCCGGCAGGGCGTGTTCCTGCGTCCCCAGTGCGCCGACTCTCGGCGGAAAAGATCACGTTGCCTAGCAGCTGGGGGGCGAATTCAGCCGGCGCCCGCCTCAGTCTAGTAGAGCAAACCAAGCCAACATAAAATGGCGTCAGTTTCGCGAGTATGCTTTGGCGACAGCTAAGGACAATCTTCCGTTGCCCTCTCCCTCCTACGGCCAAAAGAACGGCTTGCTTCGGATCGGCCAGGACGTTCACGCCCACCTTCGAGAAAACAACGTCCCCACGTTTGCCGCGTCGATGACTAGGCCCACGATCCTCTGCACGGGAAAAATACGCGAGGACGCTTCATGCAGCGCATCTTCCGCGACGAGGTTGACGAGCATGCCGTCACGCAATGATTTATGCCGCGTCCTAGGAAGCGTGATGGCTCTCGTGGGATTGGCGACGAGCCTGGGCGGAACGCCCCCGGGCGCGTCCAGACGCAAGACCTGCAAGCTACTCCGCCGGCCGCCTCAGCGGTCGCACAACCCGGACGGGCCTCGCGGGGCGAGCGACCGCTCAAAGAGACTTTCAAGAACGCATTTCTCATCGCCATCGCCCTGGATTATCCTCGGCGGCATGAGGGACAAGCCCTCATCGAAATCACCCTCGCCACGATACATTTCAACGCGATCACGCCGGAGAACAGTATGAAGCCGATGGCCCTCCAGCCCCGGGAGGGTCGTTTCCACTTCGCCGAGGCGGACCGTCTCGTGGAATTCGCCGAACATAACAACGCCATACCCATCGGCCACTGCCTGGTCTGGCACTCGCAAACGCCGCCGTGGTTCTTCGAAGGCCCTGACATGCAACCTGCCGGTCGCAAGCTGGCCCATCGCCCGCCTGCGCAAACATATTGCGACGGTCGTTGGGCGCTATCTGGGCCGCATCCAACAAGGGGACGTCGTCAACGAAGCGATCAGCGATGCGCTGGGGCAATGGCTGCGGCCGTCCCCCTGGCTCAAAAGCATTTGCGAAGACGACATCGCCCTGGCGTTTCGCGCCGCCCACGAGGCAGACCCCAGGCCGTGCTGATCTATAACGACTACGGCCTGGAGCAACGCGACAAGCGTCGCAAAGCGCTCCGGCTGCTCGGCATGCTCCTCGAGCAAAACGCTCCGGTTCACGCTGTGGGCATCCAAGGCCACTGGCGAATGGACCACCCCGATTTAGCCGAAGTTGAAGAAGCGATCCAGCAATTCGCCGGTCTAGGCTTAAAGGTCATGATTACCGAGTTGGACATCGGCGTGCTGCCCACCAACTATCTCGGCGCCGACATCGCACAAATCGAATCGATGACGCGGGGCCAACGCGCAGCGCTGAATCCCTACCCCAAGAGCCTGCCCGAGGCCGTGGCACAGCAGCACGCCGAACGTTATCGCCAGGCCTTCGCCCTGTTCCTGCGTCACCAGGACAAGATCGACCGAGTCACCTTTTGGGGTGTCCACGACGGCCGCTCATGGCTGAACCATTTCCCCATTCGCGGCCGCACCGACTATCCCCTGTTGTTCGACCGGCAAGGCAAACCGGAACCCGCCTTCTACGCGGTCGAGAACGCCGCGGGAGAAGCCGCCATACCCCCTTCCCAACCGTAAGCGGAAGCGCGCCGGCCCTTTGCCGTCGTCTCCTCGCGGACGGCTGATCTACTCAAAACGAGCGTCTTGGGCTTGTGGGAGATTTTTACGCAGGGCGAAAAGCCGGCAAACTGTGCCGCAACCCGCTCGCCTCGGGAGTCGCAATGCGGCTGGATTTGAGCCACAATAGCGGCATCGTTCAGAACCTCGAACTAGGAGCTTTGCCATGAGCGAAACATTGCGCAGGGTCGGATGGGTCCTTCTGCTGGTTGTGGGCGCCGCGGCGCCGCTGGCGGCGCAGGAGAAGGCGAAGGAGGAGAAGATCAAGACGTTGATCGTCACCGGCTTTGACGCCGGCGCGCACCCCTGGCGCGACACCACGCACCAGGCCGTCGCCACGCTGGAAGGCGCTGGGAAGTTCGAGGTCAAGGTGGCCGAGGATATCGGCATTCTCGAATCTTCGTCGCTCGACGATTACGACGTGGTGGTGCTCAACTACGGCTTCTGGAACGAGCCGGAGCCAAGCGACGAGGCGAAAACAGCGCTCCTCAACTACGTCAAGTCGGGCAAGGGGCTGGTGTCGCTCCACTTCGCTTGCAGCTCGTTCCAAGAATGGGACGAGTACCGAGAATTGCTCGGCCGCGTGTGGGTCAAGGGGACCGGCGGCCACGGCCCGCGCGGCGAGTTCACGGTCAAGATCGACGACCAAGAGCACCCGGTGACCGCGGGCATGGCGGACTTTAAGACCGACGACGAGCTATACGCCAGACTCAGCGGCGACGCCGAGATTGAAGTCCTCGCGTCGGCCTACTCCGACTGGAGCGATAAAGTGGAGCCGATCGTATTCGTCAAACCGTACGGCAAAGGTCGCGTGGTGCACAACGTCCTCGGCCATGACACTCGCGCCCGCGAAAATCCCGCCTTCGGGAAACTCCTCATCCGCAGCGTGGAATGGGCCGCCACGGGCAAGGTCGCGCCGAAGTAGCCCTTGCCGACAACCAGACGCAGTTGCGTGTTTACGCGGCTGCGCCGTCAGGTTAGTTGCGATACGCCTCGTGGCACTTCTTACACGTGAGGCCAACCGCCTGAAAATCCTCGTTGGCCGCGGCGTGGTTCGATTCTCGCAGCGCGGCTTCCAGCCATCCCGCAGCCGCGGCCGCTTCATCCATCCAATCGCGAAACGTTTGGTCATATCCGTCCGAGAGGTTCCGCCCCGCTTCCACGAATCCCTCTTTGAGCAAGAGCGCCTCTTGGGCTGGGGAAACATCGGGATGATCTTGCGGCGCCTGCCACTCGGCCGCGGCGCATAGCTTCAAGCGGTCGCTGCTGCGATCGATCTTGGACATTGCGGCGGTCATCGAATCGACTTCGGCCACCGACACAAGTTCGGGCAGCGGCGCATTGGGCGGCGGAGTGCGGTAGTTCTCCACGTCACGCCATAAGCCCGGGTAGTCTTTGCTCGTGCCGGCAAGCTGCAGGATTTCCAACGCCTGCTTGCCGTCGCGCTCGCCCGAAGCGATACACGCCACCGCCGCCCCCGCCGGGCCACGATGTTTCCCGTGGTGGCAATGAACGTAAATGGGCGTTTCGGCCGTGCGCGCTAACTGGGCGAACGCTTCGCCCGCTTCTTGCGATACGCCATCATAGCCGACGGGGATGTGAACGTACCGCAAGCCGTATTTCGCCGCCGCCTCGACATGGGGCCGGGCGCCATCTACGCTCACAACGGTTTTCACCCCCAGTCTGGCCAATTCCGCGAAAGACGCATCCCCTTCCGGCTCGCCTCCTGAATAAATCGTGTCGGAAACCTGGAGCAAATTGTGAAGGTGCGGAAAGGCGTGCTCATCAATCTTCTTCAACGCGTTTTCGGCGGTTGCAAGCCGCGCCGGGGATGATTGCGGCGGTTCGGCCTCGGCATGGTCGAATTGGCTGGTCACCGATGGAGCATCCTTGGAATGATCGTTCTCGTGCACGCCACAACCCATTGCGGCGATGAACAGCACAACCGCAAACCACGACCGGATCATCATGTCTTTCCCCCTGAAGTTGGTGGAAGCGATTTTACGTCATGCCTGGTGAGGCGACCACACACTCCCGCGAATATGATCGACCGCCGCAAGATCGTCCCAAGGCTTACTAATTCCTTAGTTTTGGTTTCATAGTAGCAATATCCCCTTTGAGATCAAGCCAATTCGCCTCAAGAACCTGGCGCACCGATGCGCTGTCCAAGCATGTCGCGGCTTCGCAGGTCCGAACCTCTTTGGAGAGCAGTTCGCGTTAAAGCAGGCGAATTACAGTGAATTTACCGCCTGTCGTATGATCGCTTTCGCATGTTTACTAATGAACCAAACAATAAATTTGCGGAAAATGCCGATAAATCTGGTGAGTCGCTCAAAAGCGGCTTGAACGTTTATACGCAAGCATCTCACTACAGCACGAATGACGCCCGTGAGGAATGCGCTACTTTTGACGGTCTTGACGCTTTCCATTGGCTTGGATGGCGGTCGCTTGGCGCAAGGCGCGGAGCTTTCGCCCTTCCAGCGACTTCCCGTCGCCGAAGTCAAACACGCCGAGGAGCCGACGCTCGAAGAACGCTTTGACGAATTGGAAAAGCAGGTCAAGGAACAGCAACAAGAAATTGACGAGTTGAACTCGGACCTGAAGAAAGTCGTTCATCCCGGCCATTCCAAAGCCACGATGAAAGTGGTGGGTCGCGTCCAAGTCTCGTACTGGACCTTTCCCGACACGGACCCCGGGATCAATCTCATCGAGACGGGCGACCCGGCGATCAGCCCCCAAGACGAACTGGGATTTCGCCGCTTGCGATTCGGCGTTCGCGGCGAGCTGCCCTCGAATATGGAATACCGCATTGAAATGGAGTGGGCGGGCGGCAACGCGGTCGAGTTCCGTGACGCCTGGCTAGGGTGGAACGACTTGCCCGTGTTCCAAAAACTCCTGGTCGGCAATCAGAAACGTCCTTACGGTTTGGACGCCTGGAACAGCGGCCGTTACAACGTGTTCATGGAGCGGCCGTTCGTGATCGACGCCTTGAACGCCGACATTCGCCGCTTTGGGATTCAAAGCTGGGCGCACAGCGATGATTTGCGTTTCAACTGGCAGTACGGCGTCTTCAACCAACGCAATATCCAGGACGAAGGCATTTACATTAGCGATCACCTCCAGCCGGAATATGCCGGTCGCTTTGCCTCGACATGGTGGTTCGACGAGACCTCAAACGGCCGCGGCTACGGGCACTGGGCGATTTCCGGAACCCTGGCCCATCCCGATGGTTCGGCGGGCGCCGACCCCGATCCGCTCGGTTCCGATCGAGCGCAGAACGAGGCTCGCTTCCGCGCCCGGCCCGAAGCGCGTACGGTCCAGCGCTGGCTCGACACGGAACGGATCAACGGCGCCGACTGGTATGAACTTCTGGGGTTGGAAGGTGTTTTCAATGTCGGTCCAGTGCAACTTGTGGCCGAGTATCAGGGACTTTGGCTGCAACGGGAAGAAGGTTTTGGCGAGGACCTTCTTTTTCATGGTGGATACGCCTACGTCTCTTACTTTCTCACGGGCGAACACATGCCTTGGGACCGCGCCACCGGGCAACTCGGCAAGCCCGTCCCCTTTGAGAACTTCTTCCTGGTCGATCGGTGTCATGGAGGCGTGGGCCACGGTCTTGGCGCCTGGCAAGCGGCGCTGCGGTATTCCTACGGAGATCTCTCGGACCAGAACATCCTTGGCGGCGTTGGCGAAAGCGTCACGCTAGGAGTGAACTGGTTCTGGACCGACTGCGCGCGGATGCAGTTCAATTACGTCGTCGGGCACATTGACGAGCACCGCTTGGACGCCGACAACGCCGCCTCGCCAATTGTGGCGGGCGATTACCAGTCACTCGGAACAACCTTCATGGTCGATTTTTGAAACGCACAAACAGATTCCTACAAGGATGGCCCCGGCGCCTCGAACTCCTGCTCCTGCACGCGGTCACTCGTGACTTCGCCGATTGCGCGCCGCTACACGGCCTCGTTCGCAAGGCGTTGGATTTCCGTCCATTGCTCTTCGGTCACGGGCATGACCGATAGCCGCGAGATGCGCACCAATGCGAAGTCGGCGAATTGTGGATGCGCCTTGATCTCGCCCAGCGACACGGCCCGCGGGAAACGACGGACCGGTTTCACGTCCACCACCACCAGCCGCTCCTCATCACGCGCGGGATCGGGGTACGGTCCTTTGACCACTTCCATCTCGCCGACCACGGCTTTCTCTTTGCCGGTGTGATAATAGAGCACCCGGTCTCCCTTCTTCACCGACCGCAGGTGCTTGAGCGCCAGGTTATTCTCCACCCCGTCCCACACCGTCCGCTTGTCGCGGAACAAATCATCCAAGGCGTAGTGCCCCGGTTCTTCTTTGAACAACCAATACGCCATGGGATCGATCAATCCTCCAATTCCTTGATCGTGATGTTGCGAAACTGGACCAGCGCGGGGGGACTCGTCCATTCGCCGTTCCGCTTGCCGCCGTGATGTTGCAGGGCAAGGGGGCCGCGGGCGGGAATGCCGGGTAACTGTGCGTTTTCAATCACCTGTTCTCCGTTAAGCTTCACCCACAAGCGATCCCCCTTCATCGTGATTTCAAAAGTATTCCACTCGCCAATGTCCTTGTCCGCCAGCAGTCGGGGCGTAACGCCGGCGCGCACTTCGGGCGGCAGGCTCTTATCCATGCGGTAGCCGTAAACTTCTCCCGACCCGACCGGCCAACACCAGATGTTGATCTGCGACTTGGCTTGCCCCCGCAGAAAGATCCCCGAATCCGTGTCGGGCACGACAATGCGAATCTCTTCGCCTTGGGCGTCAAGTTTGTGCGTGCCGTCGGGCTTGACGATCGGCACGCGCGGATTCAGGTACGGCGTCTCCTTGATCCGCCAATCGACGCGCAAGGTAAAGTCGCCATACTCCTTCTCGCTCCACAGGTTCTTATCGCCAGGGGCTTCGCTCTGCGCATCGTAATCGATCACTCCGTCCACCACCTTCCAGTGGCCGTTATCGCCCGCGGGAACCTTCCACCCCTCAAGATTCTTCCCGTTAAACAACGACGTAAACCCTTCCACCGCCTGCTTCCCCTTATCATCGCCCCCAACCGGCGATGCAGTCCCTAAAGCAACAACCAGCAAGCCAACGGGCAAAGCAAAGAAGCGTCTCATCGGCGCAAACTCCCTACGTCAAGGCAAGCAGGAACCAACAACCCGATCACTATAAAAGACCGCACGCGGAAATTCCACCTGGAAGAACCGACGTGTGCAGCAAGGTCGCATGGCGAGCGGCTAGCGAGCGCCATTAATCGGGGACATGCTACTTTTTCGGCGAAGTGTGGCATGCCTGCTTCGCATTCCCACTCGTTTGAATTGGTCGTCGTGACGTGATCCAAACCTTAGGCGCCGAAGTACTTCTGCCACGGGTGACTTTTTTGACCATGCGCGACGTCGGCCGCGATTGCGGAAAGCCAAAGATCGCTCTCCTCCCATTCGTCATCGTCGGCGGCGGCGTTATGCGGATCGTAGGGAAATAGCGTGGTCGGCGCGGGGACGAGGTTTGCGTGCGAAGGCCGTGAAATGTCCACCGCCTGGCGTTCGCCTTCGCCGGGAGCGGTGCTCAACTGGTTGCGGAGCGCGCGAACCACGGGCAACAGGTCGGCAACGCTGCTAATACCGTCGCCGTTGACGTCGATATACAACGTCGGGAAAGAGGTCGCTGGCAGGCGGTCGGGCAAAACATGGGTCACGCCGTGGTCGCGAATGTACCTCACGGCGATCAAGAGGTCTTGAATACTTACCACGCCGTTGTCATCCACATCGGGCGCCGCCCAGGGGTTCCGCCAAGCCGCCGTGTCGAACTCGGTCGCTCCGATATCGATGCGCCCGTTCATCACGCGCGGCACGCCGCGCTGGTCGAACTTCAGCGGCGGCGTCAGATCGTCGGGGGCGAAGTTCGGATCGCCCGCGTCAATCGCCGCGCTTCCGACGGCCAGCGCGAAGGCGAGCGTCGGCCCTCCGTAGTCCAGCAGGTCGTAGGCGTCGATCTGGCGGTCGCCGTTCGCGTTGAGGAGGACGGTCGTCAGGTCAATCACCCCGCTTCCGCCATCGCCAACCAGGTTACCGACTTCCGGATCGAGGGTGCGGTCTTGAATCCCTCCCGCGCTCGCCGCGTCGCCAATGAGCGAATAGGAAGCCGTCAAATCATTTTCCCCACGGTCAAGGTGAATCGAGTCCAAGACCATATCGCCCGCCTCACGGTCGGGTCCCGCGTAGTTCCCTGCGACGTTCGTGTGCGAGAGCGCCACGTGGCCCAGGTGGACATACAGCCCGGCGGGTGGGGCTTCCCAGGAGGCGTATTCTCCGTCAGAGCGGTTGCCCGCGATCGTAGTGTGGGCCAGGGTCAGGTCGCCGTGGTTGCCGCTGGCGAACACCGCGCTGCCGTAGCCGTTTGTCCGGTTCCCGACGAACGTGCTATTGAGGACGGAGGTCCGATCGCCGCTGTAAAGGGCGCCGCCGCGATCCAGGGCGACATTCTCGGCGAAGGTGCTGCCGACGATCGTCAGAGGACTACCACCGTCGTTGGAGATCGCTCCGCCCCAGTCGTTCGCCTGGTTGCCGCGGAACGTGCTGTTGAGGATCGTGCCCTCGCCTCCGAACTCGAATTGAACCGCGCCGCCGCTGCCGTAGCCGATGTCATCCCGCAAGGCACGTTTCCCGTGAACACCGAGTCGCTGAGGTGCAGCCTGCTGTCCTCCACGATGCTGACGGCGCCGCCGCCGTCGGCTCGGTTATCGGCGAACGTGCTGGCTTCGATCGTGACGTCGACTACTCTGTGGACGTAAATCGCACCTCCCTGGGCGCTGCTCGTTTGAGCGGCCAGATTCTCCAGGAACGTGCTGCGCCGGACAATCAGTTCGTCATTCCTGGTGCTATAGATGCCGGCCCCATGATTTCCGGAAATATTGCCTTCAAACCGACTGTCGGCGACGGTCAGGCGCCCCTGGCCTCCGAAGTCGCCTCGGCTATGGATGGCGCCGCCGGAGCTGCCCTCGGCGGTGCTGTTGCCGAGGAACTCGGAGTTGGCGATGTCGGCAATGCCCCGGTTGTAAATCGCGCCGCCCCCTCGCGCCCGGTTGTTCTCGAACGTGGCGCCGGTCACGGTGAGTGTGGCGTCCGCCTCATTGAAAATGACGCCTCCCAACGCGTGGGTGGGATTCGGATCCAAGGCGGTGTTGTTCGCCAGCCGCACGTCGGCGACGTGCAGCGTGCCGTAGTTTAGAATGGCGCCGCCTAGACCGCCCGCCATCGATGACGCGCCGCTGCCCCCGGTGAGCGTCATGCCGGAAAGCGACAGTCGCCGATCCGCCAGCACTTCGAAGAGCCGGGTTTGGCCGGCGCCGTCGATCGTGATCTGTTCGATCCCCAAGCCGCGGATTGTCAGGTCCGTCGGCGCACGATTGCCCGCGTGCCCAACCAGACCCTGGATCGACGGAGATTCTTCCGAAGCCGTCAGGCCGGCGAACAAGGGCGTTACTCCAGGGTCGGGGTGACTCCCTCCGATAACCAGGGGGATTCCAAGATGATTGTCGCGCCGGTAAGGGCCGGATCGAACGCGACATAATGTACTCCTCCCTCGGCGTTGGCATGATCGACGACCGCACGGAGCGACGTTCGGCCGCCCGCGTCGAGCGGGACAAAATCACCAACAATGGCGTCGTGGGTATATCGTCGGTCGTATTGACGGTATAGACGGGGGGCGCCTCAAACGCGCCGATATCCACGTGCCTCTCGGGGTTCATCCCGCCGCTGTGTCACCGCGGCTGGCCGCGCTGATCGGTTGGCAAGGGATTGCCGTCTGGATCCAGCGCCAGAAGGTCGGCGCCGGCGTCGATCGCCGGGCTGTTCATCGCCAGAGCGAACGTTTGCGTCGGACCGCCGTGATCGGCCAAGTCGCCCGCGTTGAGGATCCGGTCGCCGTTCTTGTCGATCAGCACGGTGAGAATCGGAATCGCATCGCTCCCCTGGTTACCGACGATGTTGCCATTGACGCCGTGAGTCAGCCCCCCGCCGCCCTGGTCTGCCCAATCAGGTTGTGGGCGCTGGCGGGGTTGACCATTCCGGCAATGTCGTCGCGGTGCGGCTCCATGTAGTTTTCGGCCACGATCGTGTTGGAGAGCGTCGTGGACCCTGTATCGCCCTGATAAATCCCGCCTCCTTTGCCTGCCGCAGGCCAGGGGCTGGTTCGTGGCTCGGGCCAATCTTCCCGTAGCGGGCTGCTCACCCAATCGGCCCAGTTGGCCGCCAGCGTGCTGTTGGTGATAACCAGTTCGCCTTGGTTTCCGATGGCGCCGCCGTGATGCCAACTGAGATTGCCGCTGAACGTGCTGTTCACGACATCCATCTGCCCCTCATTGAAGATGGCGCCCCCGGCAAACGCGGCTTCGTGGTTGATGTTGGCGAAGAAAGTGCTGCCCATCACGACGGCGGTATCGCCCACGCCGTTGTAGATGGCCCGCCCCTGATTGAAGCTGAACGTGCTATCGATCACGGTCAGGTCGCCGCGCTCGTTGTACACCGCGCCTGAAAGGTCCTCGTTGGCGGTGACCAGGCTGTTGATGATGGACAGGGTTCCTGCCTGGGTCTGGTCACCGTTCGTAATGGCGCCCCCTTTGGTCGCAGCGAAGTTGCCGCGCAGGACGCTTGATCGGACCGTCAGGTCGCCAAAGTTGAGAATCGCGCCGCCGGCATTCTCGCCAAAGAGCGGATCGCTGGTTTCCACCTTGCCTCCGACGATGTTCAGGTCGGCCAGTTCGGCGGCTACGCCCGCGGCCACAAAGAACGCTCGTCCTTGCTGGTTAGCGTCGAGGGTCAACTGATCGGCGCCCAAGCCCTGGATGGTTACATTGTCGGTCAAGTCGAGCTGCCCGCCGGTCAGCACGATCGACCCGCCAGCCAGGTCCTCGGCGAAGCCAATCACCTCGGCGCCAGGGGTGGCGTTGGCCAGTTCGACCGCCTCGCGGAGCGTGGTTCCGCCCGAGCCGTCGTCGGCCAGGCTGTCGACCAGGATCGTTGGCTCGGCGTCGCCCGCCAGCAAGAGGCGACTCTCCAGAACCTGGGCGCCGGCAAGCGAGCCAAATGTCCGGCGCGAGTGACGCTTCCGCGCGGCAGGGCGACGGCGGGGGAACTTCGTTCGGCCGAAGCAAGAAATGGGCGATACGGGCAACCAGTCTGCAAACATTGGGAATCTCCAAGAGAAAACGCGCCGGGAGCCGCGCCTGGCGGAAGCGCGCCAAGCCGGTCATGGACCACAACGAGCGACGAAGAAGGGACCAGGACTACACCTGCCCGGTCACGAAGAACGGCGGCCCAGCGCCCGTCAACGCGAGAAGATCGCGAGAGTTACTGTGCGAACGGCGGACGCCGACGTGTTGGTGTGAGCCAGTTCGATCCAACATTGGCTGTTTCCACGCAACTTCGGCTGCGCGAACTCCAGCAAAGAAGAACGGGAGAATCCCCCGAAACCGATGGACAATTCAGTGCGACATCCCTCACTACCAGCGCATTTTATCACACTGCGTACGGCTGTTCCACCTAAAATGGTGTATTTATTCAGAAATACGACATAAATGTCCGCATCCTAGCGGGTCCACACGATGCACCGAGAGTTTGTCGTTTCCTTGCGTCTTTGCTCCTTCGCATCTTTGTGTTTCGAGTCAGGTAGATGAAGTGAACGGAACGGAGGGTGGCAGGAATTATGGGTCGGAACGTCAGAATATTTGGGCAGACACCGAATGACGAAGTCGTGGAACGCAATTGAGACTCGTGATAGACTCGGGCGCAAGGCCGCGGGAAGCGTTCCAATCACAGGAGAAGCAGCATGCCCGAATCGAAAGACAAGCAGACTGTGGACTCGACGATGAGCACGGGCGCACCGGCCCCCAGTGATCGGAACTCGCTGACCGTCGGCCCGGATGGGCCAATCCTGCTCCACGATGTTCACTTTCTCGAGCAGATGGCGCACTTCAATCGTGAAAAAGTGCCTGAACGCCAGCCGCACGCCAAAGGCTCGGGCGCGTTCGGCGTTTTTGAAACCACCGAGGATGTCTCAGCCTTTACCCGGGCGGCGCTGTTTCAGAAGGGCGCCGCCACCGAGATGCTGGCGCGGTTCTCTACGGTGGCGGGCGAACAGGGAAGCCCCGACACCTGGCGCGATGTGCGCGGCTTTTCGCTCAAGTTCTACACGGCCGAAGGCAACTACGATCTGGTGGGCAACAACACGCCCGTCTTCTTCGTCCGCGACCCGATGAAGTTTCCCCACTTCATCCGCAGCCAGAAGCGGCTTCCCGATTCGGGACTCCGCGACAACCACATGCAGTGGGACTTCTGGACGAGCAACCCCGAAACCGCGCATCAGGTGACTTACCTAATGGGAGAGCGCGGCTTGCCGCGCACTTGGCGGAATATGAACGGCTACGGCTCGCATACCTTTATGTGGATCAACGCCGGCGGCGAAAAGTTCTGGGTGAAATACCACTTTCATACGAACCAGGGCATGGAGTTCTTCACCAACGCCGAAGCCATGGAGATGGCGGGCCGGGACGCCGACTTCCATCGCCGCGACCTGTTTGAAACGATTGCCCGCGGCGATCATCCCAGTTGGACGCTTTCGGTGCAGATCATGCCTTACGCCGAGGCCAAATCGTACCGCATCAACCCGTTCGACCTGACCAAGACCTGGCCGCATGCCGACTATCCCTTGGTCAAAGTCGGCACGATGACGCTCAACCGCAATCCCGAAAACTTCTTTGCCCAGATCGAGCAGGCGGCCTTCTCGCCGGGCAACACCGTGCCGGGCATCGGCTTGTCGCCCGACAAGATGCTGCTCGGCCGGGCCTTCGCCTACAACGATGCACAGCGCAACCGCATCGGCACAAACTTCCATCAACTGCCAGTGAATCGTCCGAAATGCCCGGTCAACACCTACATGATGGACGGGCAGATGTGCTACCACCACACAGGCAATGCGCCGGTTTACGCGCCCAACAGTGAAGGTCGCACATGGGCCGACGCGACCGGCCCGGTGGCCGACGGCTGGGACGCCGATGGTGAAATGGTGCGAGCCGCCTACACGCTGCGTGCCGACGACGATGATTTCTCTCAGCCGGGCGCGCTGGTGCGCGACGTTTTCAATGACGAACAGCGGGCGAAGCTTGTAGACCAGGTGTCTGGCAGCTTGCTAGGGGGCGTGCACGGCGAGGTGCTCGAGCGGGCTTTCCAGTACTGGAAGAATATCGATGCCGACGTGGGCGAGCAGATCGAGCAAAAGGTGCGCAAGGGAAGCACGTCCGAACCCGCCGCTGGCATGGGCGAAAGCTGAGAGGTTGTGAACGTTTGGTTAAATTGTCGTAACGGTGGCGTCTCGCCGCCGAATGCTTCGTTAAATGCCGCATTATTCGGCGGCGCTCGCGCCGCCGCTGCGGGAAGATTCACAACCTCGGAAGTTCCGACGTACCGGCCGCAATCGGATCGCAGCGGTATTCGACTGGAGCCTTTGATGCGCGTCGTGGTGACTCAGCCTGGCATTCCTGCGGCCGTGTAAAACCTTGTTTTGGCGGCATCCAATATCCGGCGCCGCCAACCATAGGCCCTCGTTATTCGCCCAGCTTGCTTAGGCGGCGCTTCACATCTGGGCGGGTCAGCCGATCAGGAAGCAATTTCGTGCCCAAGCCCGCGCCCAGGAGCGGATAGACCGACCCATTGCGGACCTCGGGAATCGCGGTGACCAGTTCTTGATACCAGCCCGTATAGAATGCGCGCACGACTTCCTGAATAGGCGTGTTGGGCGCATGAATCGAGAGGTGGACGGCAACGGCGAACGACACCGGCCCCACACAGTCGTGCGCGGTGGCGGGGAGTTGATACGCCTCGGCCATGCTGGCGATCTTCTTGCTCTCGGTGATTCCACCGCACCAGGTGGGATCGTAGATGACCATGCCCGCGGCGCGGCGTTCGAGCAAATCTCGGTACGACCAGCGCGTAGCAAAAGTTTCGCTGGCCGCCGTGGGCACGCGAGTCGAGTCGGCGAACTTCGCCAGCGCTCCCAGGTCGTCCATCTTGATTGGGTCCTCGTACCAGGCCGGCTCGAATTCCTCCAGCGCGCGGGCGATCTTCATGGCCGAGGGTAGGTCCCACAACGAGTGCAGTTCAACCATGATCTCCATTTTGTCGCCAACGGCCGCGCGGATCTTACGAAACGGCTCCAAACCGTGGCGAAGATCTTCGTTGGAAATCGCGTGACCGCCGGAGCGTTCGGCGTAGGGGTCAAGCGGCCAGATCTTCATGCCGCGGATGCCTTCCGCGAGAAGGCTTTCGGCCAGTTCGTCGGCGCGCTGGAGAAAAGCATCCAGGTCTTCGTAGGGTCCTGGCGGACGCGCCGATGGCGCCGAGCCGATGCCCCAGTTGCCGACAGGCAGCCCGCCGCCCGGCGGCGTCCCGCGTACATAGCGATAACCAGCACAGGTGTTGTACACGGGGACGCTGTCGCGCACGGCGCCCCCGAGCAGTTGATGAATGGGCTGCCCACAAACCTGCCCCAGGAGGTCCCACAAGGCGACGTCCACGGCCGAGCGGGCTCGCATTTCGACGCCCGTGCAATTGAAGCCTACAAATCCGTTCAGCCCCTGCCAGTGCTGCTCGATCCGCAGCGGGTCTTTGCCGAGAAGATAGGGCGCGGCGACCGAGTGGACCCAACTGGCGACCGCCTCGGCGGCGAAGAAAGTTTCGCCCAAGCCCACCAGGCCTTCGTCGGTGTGAACCTGCACGTAAGCCAGGTTGGGAAACTCGGCGAACAGAATCGTTTCAATCGCGTTAATGCGCATGGGAAAATGACGCCGGCCAGGGACGATCACGCCACGCAGCATACGATTGCTGAAGCTCCGTCGCGCTCAGCGCGGCGCGGTGAATAAGCAAGCGATATCGGCAGGCGATGGTATCCGTCGGTTCGAGCGTGAATGGCTCGCTTCCGGGCCAGCCGACGCCCAGAAAGCCGTAATGCCGAGTGATCCACGTCGGTGGAAAATCGGGATGGTCGCCCCTCACCAAGATCGCGGCGCCGCTGGCGTTCGATCGACCGCCGAACCTTCCCGTCAAGTCGGCCCACGCGAGTCGAGCCAGGTTGAGATCGTCCGATTGGGGGCCGGCCGCAGTGACAATGTTCGTGTCTTGACGCGGCGCGAAGCGCAGGCTGAGTCCGCCATAGCTCTTGTCGGCGGCGCCCCATAAGGTCACTGGCTCTCCGACGGCGGTCAGCTGCAACTCAATGTCAATCGCCCGTTCACTTTCGGTGGCCCAGTGGACGTGGAAGCGAATTTGCTCCCGTAGGCGCCGCTGCTCTCCGACATACCAACCGTTCTCGACCGCCAGCACCGCGCCGGCAGGCGTCACGGTCCGTTCCTCCCAGCCCTCGAACTGTTGGCGGATTCCGCGCAACATCCACAAGTCGTACTCCTGCCCGCCGATGCGCACGTGTGGCCAGGCCCAAAACAGGCCGCGGTGGTGGTAGTGGTCTTCCGGGAAATCGTCGGTCAGCACCTCGCCGTCCAGGCCGTACACGGGATGGACGTAGCAGGCCCGCGCTCGATCCGTAGGCACACCCGCCTTATGCTGAACGCCATGGTTGTAGACGAACACCGGCCGATCGCCTTCGCTCAATCTGAGCCGGCCCGGGGATTCGGAAAAACAAAAGCCGTCGCCGGCTTCTCCCGCAAAAGAGTCCGCAAAGGACCACGAAGCGATCGTGAAGCCCACGAACATCGTACATGCGGCGCGAAAAACCGGGCGCCAATGGCGGTCAGCGTTCATCAGAGTTCCTCAACCAACGGCGAAATTTAATCGAGGCTCTTGAGAACCAGGGCCTCCAGTTTATTCTCGTCCACCTGCACGCCGAGTCCTGGTCCCGCGGGTACGGCAAGCTGACCATCCACAACGTCCAACGGCTGTTGCAAAATGCTCGATGCGAGAAACTGCGGTCCATTGAGCGCGGCGGGGAAGTTCAACTCGTAGGCGCCATACAACGCTAGCGCCCCCGCGAGCGAGAGATCAGGGTCAGTCAAGCCGCTTCCTAGAAACATCAACCCGCGGCGCTGGAGAATTTCGATCATGCGCCGCGCCTCGGTCAGTCCGCCGCAGCGGGCGTGCTTCATGGCGACGCCATCCATTAAGTCCAGTTGTACGAACTCCTCCAGGTCCACCGACGAAACGACGCCCTCGTCGAGGATGATCGGCAACGCTCCCTGCTTCTTGAGACGCCGAAAACCGCTCAGACGATTAGCGGCGACCGGCTGCTCAAACACGGCCACGCCAAGATCGGCCAGCTTGGGAGCGACGGCCAGCGCGGTTTCCACATCGTAGCCGCCATTGGCGTCGGCCCAGAGGAACCCTTTGGGCGCAAGTCGCTTGACGATGCGGCACATCTCCAGATCGAACTTGGGATCCGGCGCCACCTTGACGTTAAAGTGCTGGAAGCCTCGCCGGCGGCCTTCCTCCATGAGCGGCTCGATCTCATCGAGCGAGCGCGGGTTGAGGGTCCAACTGAGCGTAATCCGGTCTTTCCCGCGGTGGTCCCATAGATCGGCCAACGAGCGTCCCGCCCGCCTGCCCGCAAGGTCCCACAGCGCCAGGTCGATCCCTGCTTTGCAGATCGGCTGGCCGGTGGAAAAGGAAGACGCGATGGCGCGGTTCATGTGCGCATGAATGGCGTCAATGTTCGACGCATCGCAGCCGATGAGCACTGGCCCCAGATAATTCTGGATGGTCGTGTAAACCGACTCCAGCGTCTCGTAGCTCCACCGCTGGCTCGGCACGCTTTGACCCCAACCGAAGCCGCCGTCTTCCGTGGTAATTTTCACCACCACGGCCGGTCTGCCCTCGGGGCGGCCTTTCACGGCTTCAAAGAATTTAAAGTGGCCCGCCACGGGGTAGTTGATCGGCCATGCCTGGACGCGAACAATTTTGGCGGTCATGGGAGAGGCCCCCCGTGCATGCGATGCAAGGCAACCCGCCCCGAACCATGCGGCGGAGCGGCCGAGGAACTGTCGGCGAGTCCAGGCGTTCATCCGGCGTGGATCTCCCGCTCTTGAGGATCATACTTTTGCCGGCGACCAGTTTCCAGGGCCGTGGCGGCCATGATCGTGGCCACGGCATGCTGATGGCCAAACTGAATGTCGGCGTTGGGCCGCTCTCGGCTGCGCAGGCACGTCACCCAGTTGGCCATGTGGTCCTGGCCTGGATCCGGTTGAAGGGAATGCGTGGCGACGTCCGATCCCCGAACGGCGCCTTCGCCCGAGACGATAACATTCTTCGGAGTCGCGTACTCGCGGCCCAGATCGAGCGTCCCCCGCGTACCGAATACCTGAAACTCCGTGCCTTGGGAGTTGCCCAGGCACATCGACCAGTCGAAGAGAAAGCCCTCGGGGTACTCCAAAACAGCATGAAAAGTGTCGCTATGCTCGCGGCCGTCTTGCCACACGTAAACGCCGCCAAGCGCCACGACGCTGGCCGGGTATGCGGCGCCCGTGAGCAAATGCACGGCGTCAACGTAATGGCTCATCCACAAACCGGCCAGGCCGTTGGTGGTTTCGCGATAGAGTTGCCAGCGCCGCAGCAGCTTGGGATCGAACGGCCGCAGGGGAAGGTCCAGCAGATACGCCTTCCAGTCCACGTCCTCCTGCCGACAGTCCGCGCAGGAGCGCAACCACCTGGCCTCACGGAAATTCGCCGAGGCATGGATGCGATGAATCGTGCCTAGCACGCCCGTGGCCAACTCCCGCGCCGCCGCCGTGTAGCCGCCGTGACTGCGGTACTGTGTGCCCGCTTGAACGACGCGCGCATTGGCGCGGGCCAGGTCGAGGGCCTGGTTGGCGAGAGCCAGGTCGATCGCCATCGGCTTCTCGACGTACACGTCTTTTCCCGCCTGGAGCGACGCGACCAGGATGGGCGCATGGGCGAAATCGGGCGTCGCGATCACCACCGCATCGACTTCCGGCAGCGCCAGCAATTCCTCGTAGCGCGTGAAGGCCCGCGGCGGGCGGCCCGAAGCCTTGGCCGTGCGTTCAACCGCTCGCGTCAAGTTCTTTTGCCAGACGTCGCACACCGCAGTAATCTGCACATTATGCTCTGCGGCCAGCCCGAGAATCTGCCCCATCAGCGACGAGCCGCGGTCCCCGCACCCAATGACCCCCAGCGAAATCGCGGAGTTAGCCGCCGAGCCAATCGCCAACGACGGGTTCAGCGCCAAGACCGCAGCTGCGCCCGCTAGAAAGTCACGACGACGCGGCTGGGGCAAGCGAGGGTCGCTAATGGGGCCGTTGCCGCACGCGTGGGGCGCGGGCCGTTGCGGGCCGCCACCGCGACGTTTTTCCGACATGGCCTTGTCTCCCAAATTGACGAAGCACCGTCACGTCAGACACTCGACCGATGACCACTTCACCAAGGCACATCGATGCCGCGGAAATTGGGCGCGACCTGATTCCGTGGGAATGGTATGACCGTGTTTCCTTGATCAACAGGCTTCAGACGAAACAAAAGTTAAAAAACTCATATTATTGTGATTAACTTAAGCCTGATGGAGTAGCATGTCAAGTTCTGACGGCTGGCGTTGCTGCCGCCGTAGCGCCATGATCCCGAGGAACGTGCGTTTTTTTTGAAAAAAGTGCCAACCGACAGGGGGCCGCGCTTGATTGACGAAATAATAGGCAATAAACTGGCTTCATTTCAATTTGATTTGGTCACGTGCGTTCCAATCCCCCTAGGGGAGAATCAGCCATGCCGATCCACAATCGCCGCGAGTTTCTCCAACAGTCCACGGTGGCTTCGGCGGCCGCTGGCATGATGATCTTCGCCAAACCCTCGCTGGTCCGGGGAACCCAGGCTAATGGATCCGTCTCGCTGGGCATGGTCGGATGCGGCGGTCGCGGCGCCTGGATCGCCAACTTGTTTCTCAAATCAGGCAAGTACCGAATCGCCGCCTGCGCCGACTATTTTCCCGAGCGCGCCGAGACGTTCGGCGATAAGTTTGGCGTCAATCCCCAGCGGCGATTCAGCACGCTCTCGGGATACAAACGTCTGCTGGACGAGCCGCTCGACGCCGTAGTGATCGAGACGCCCCCCTACTTTCACCCCGAGCAGGCACAGGCCGCGGTGGATGCGGGCAAACATGTGTTCCTCTCTAAGCCGATTGCCGTGGACGTGCCAGGGTGCCAGACGATCGCCGCGTCTGGGCGCAAGGCGACGGATGATCGGCTCGTCTTTCTGGTTGATTTCCAGACCCGCGCCAATAATGTTTTTCAAGAGACGGTGCGCCGCGTCCACGAGGGCGCGATCGGCAAGCTCATTAGCGGCGACGCGCATTACCCCTGGTCGGGCAACGTTCATGACCAACCGGCGACGACCCCCGAAGAACGGCTGCGTTACTGGTATCAAACCTTAGCCTTGTGTGGTGATGTGATCGTCGAACAGGACATCCACGCCCTGGACGTGGCCACTTGGTTTGCCGATGCGGATCCGCTGTGGGCCGTCGGCGCCGGCGGACGCGCCATCCGCAAGCACGGCGACATCTGGGACCATTTCAGCGTGAACTTCCAGTTCCCGAACGACTTTGTGCTCTCGTTTACTTCGCAAAAGGCCGTGCCTGGGGTACGTGACGAAATCCGTTGCCGCGTCTTCGGCGTCGAGGGCGTGGCCGACACGGATTACCTGGGCGAGGTGTCGATTCGCGGCAAGCATCCCTATCTCGGCGGCGCCATGACCAATCTCTACACGAGCGGCGCGGAGCAGAACATCGAAAAATTTCACCAGTGCATCACCAAGGGCGTGTACAACAACCCTACGGTCGCATCCTCCGTGCGATCGAACCTGACTTGCGTTCTGGGCCGCACCGCCGCCTACCGCGGCCGCCAGGTGACGTGGAAAGAAGTCATCGAGGCCTGCGAACCGCTCTCGCCGGACCTGAAGGGACTAAAGAGTTAGCTCTCTTGGGCCGCGACTTAAGCGCCATGCTCCTTCGTAGTGAGGGCTAATAGCGATGTGTTCGACAATAAGGCGCATCTCACGGGCGATTGTGTTTCTGGTTCTGGCGGGGTTCGTCGGGTCCGCGGCGGCCCAACCGGACGCGTACCTCAGCGACGCGGCGAGTCGGGGAGCGCTGAAACACCATCAATCTTGGGGAGACTTCGGCTGGGACACGAGCGCCGCCGCGCCGGGCGCGAAGGGGGTGCCCTTGCGCATCGGCGAAACGATCTTCGCACGCGGTCTGGGACATCACGCCAACGGCGAGATCACGCTCGACCTTCGCGGCCAATTCCGCGAATTCCGCGCCTCGGTGGGAGTCCAGTGGCAAGGCGGAAGCAAGGGAAGCGTGGTCTTCCAGGTCGTCGTCGACGGCCGCCTTGCCTTTGAATGTGGCCCCATGTCTGATAGCGACCCCGCCTGCGACGTGCTGGTCTCCGTCGAGCAGGCGCGCGAACTTCGCCTGATCGCCTTGGACGCGGGAGACGGAATCGCCTGCGACATGGCGAACTGGGTCCAAGCCCGCTTGGTCCGCGATCCGCGGCTCCCCATCATTGGCGAGGCGACCGGCGTATTGGCGGGCGAACCAGCGCCCCCGGCCAGCCGCGACGTGTGCGGCTTTTCGCTGATCGCCCGAGACGCGGGACCGCAAATCGCCGTCATGGGGCCCGCCAAGGCGTTCACCGTCAGCGTGCAAGGCGATGAAGCGACGCAAGTGGCCATTCCTGTCACGAACCTGACTGCGCCGCTGCGAATCATGGCCGAGGTCGTCGTAGTTTACGGAGAGCAGGCCGAGGTGGAGCTTGAGTGGGGCGGAAAACGCGTCACGCAAGTCGTTCGCGGCTCCGACCCGCGGACCCTGAAAACGGAATTTGTCGCCCTGGAAGGTGCATCGGCCCTCGTGGCGAGCGTGCGCGGCGTTGGAGGCGAGGCGGGCGTCCGCTGGCGTCGACTCCAAGGCGAGTTCGCGGACCGGTCGTTCGACATTCCGCTCGTCTTCGCGCAGGCGCCGGAGCAGTTTCCTCCGCGCGCGTTGCCTCGCCTACGGCCCCCCATCGAACAAGAGCTGGTTGAGTGGGACTGGCGCATGCAAGATGGGATCGGCACGGAGCGTGAAGCGCGGTCTTGGATTACGGCTATCGAGGAAACGTTGCGGCGGGGCGACGAACTGCTTCACGACCTTGTCGCGGCGAAGACACCGCTGGACGATCTGCCGGTCTTATGGGAAGCGGCTCGCCGCGAGTGGAAGACCCTGGCCGAGAGCGCTCCCGCCGAGGAGTCCCGGAAAGAGGCCCTCTGGCGCCGCACGCACCAATTGCGCCGCCGCATTGCGCTCAAGAATCCCCTGGCCAACGTCGGACCGCTCCTATTCGTGAAGCACGTTCCGAGCAACTTCAGCCATCAATTGACGCAATACTACGGCCGGGACGCGCGGCCGGGAGGTGGAGTCTTCGTGCTTGATGCGCCGGGCAAGTCGATGGAATGCCGGCAACTGGCCCAGCTTCCCAGCGGGAGTTATCTGCATCCCGAGGTGTCGTGGGATGGGCAACGCGTGCTGTTCGCCTACTGCAATGCCGACTCGGCGCCCATCGGCCGAGAATCCCACCCCGAGCGACAATACCATTTGTACGAAATGACCGCCGATGGCTCAGGTCTCCGGCAGCTTACCGAGGGGCCTTACGACGACTTCTCGCCGCGCTATTTGCCCGACGGAAAGATCCTCTTCCTCTCGACGCGGCGAGGCGGCTTTCATCGATGCGGCCGGGGACCTTGTCCCGTCTACACGCTGACAGTCGCCGAAGCCGACGGCTCGCATCCCCGCACGATCTCGTTCCACGAAACCCACGAATGGGACCCGGCCGTGCTTCACGACGGCCGCATCATCTACACGCGCTGGGACTATGTGGATCGGAACGCCGTTTACTACCAGCAGCTTTGGAGTGCGCGACCAGATGGGAGCGATGTCCGCGCCTATTACGGAAACAACACCTTCAATCCGGTTGGAATCTGGGAGGCCCGTCCCGTGCCGGACTCACATCTGGTGATGGCCACCGCGGGCGCCCATCATGCGATGACGGCGGGTTCGATCATCTTGCTCGACAGAGAGCGCGGCGGCGATGGCCTGGAGCCGATCTCGCGACTCACTCCCGACGCGCTGTTTCCCGAGAGCGAGATTCCCGTTCAAGGCTGGAACGCGCCGGCGGGGGTTCCCTCGCCGCCGAGCGCGCCGCCGGAGGCGCGCCGCTGGCCCGGCCACTGTTACCGCACTCCCTACCCACTTTCGGATCGTTACTTTCTTGCCGCGTACAGCTTTGCTCCGTTGATCGGAGAGCCACACGCCAACGCGGCCAACATGTTTGGGATTTACTGGGTGGACCGTTTCGGAAACAAGGAGCTTCTGTATCGGGACCTCAATATTAGTAGTCTTTGGCCGACGCCGCTACGAGCCAAGCCGCGCCCGCCCCAGTTGGCCTCCACGCGAAGGGAAACCGAGAAAGCCGAAGGGACCTTCTTCGTCCAGAACGTGTACGAAAGCTGGCCAAAGCTTCCGGCCGACGCCACGGTCGAGCGGCTTCGCATCGTGCAGGTGCTGCTGAAGACGACGCCCCACGCCAATTTGCCCAAGGTCGGGCTGGCGAACGCCTCGCCGGGCAAGCAGATTTTGGGATCCGTTCCGGTTGAAGCCGATGGCTCGGCCTACTTCCGCGCTCCGGCGGGAGTTCCCCTTCTCTTTCAGGCGCTCGACGAGCGCGGGATGGCGGTGCAGACCATGCGGAGTCTGACGTACCTTCAGCCGGGCGAGCAAGCCACCTGCGTGGGTTGTCACGCTTATCCCTCGCGCGCGCCAAGCCCGGGACTCTCGGCGCTCGCCAGCGCGCGGCCGCCTTCCGCGATCGCCGCTGGGCCGGACGGCTCCTGGCCCCTGAGTTACCCGCTGTTGGTTCAACCCGTGCTCGACAAGCACTGCGTCCGGTGTCACGGCGGCGACCAACCGGCCGCCAACGTCGTCTTGACTGGTGAACCCCAAGGAGAGTTTTCAGCTTCGTACCGCGCCTTGGCGCCGCTCACCTCTTATTCTCAGTGGAACGGACCTCCCGCGGCCAACGCCGAACCGCGGACGCGCCCCGGCGTCTTCGGCGCGCGGGGTAGCCGGCTCATGCAACTACTGTTGGAAGGCCACCAGGGCGTAAGTCTCTCGGCCGAGGACATCGAACGGCTGGCCGCTTGGATGGACGCCAACTCGCTCTTTTACGGCACGTTCGATCTCCATGACCAGAAACGGCAGCAACAAGGCGAACGCATCGCCAAACCCGCCCTGCCGTAGCCTCGGGACCACAATGCGAGGGACGAAGAAGGACTCGCGGCGCAAGGTCCAGCATCGATGACACAACCAAGACTCCAAGGAAAGGCTACCGCATGGCACATTCCCCTCCGCTGCTTGCAGGAAAAACGGCGCTCGTAACCGGCGCTGGGCGCGGGTTGGGACGGGCATTCGCCGAGTGCCTTGCCGCGCTGGGTTGCGCCGTGGGCGTCCACGGGATGCGCGAGCACGGTCCAGCCGAGTATGGGGAAGGCACGACCCTCTCGGATACCGCGGCGCAAATCGCGGCGCAGTTTGGCGTAAGAACGATGCGGGTGCTGGGCGACTTGACGCAGAGCGATCACGTGGAACGCGTGGTAGAAACGGTTACCCGCGAACTGGGACCGGTCGACATTTTGGTCCACAACGCCGGAGGCGATATTGCCGCCGCTGGTGGAAAGCCCGATCCCAACGATGCCATCATGATTCAGGAAGCCGACGTTCGCGCCGTGCTGGATCGCAACCTGTTGAGCACGATCCTGGTCTGCCAGCAGGTGGCACGGGGAATGACCGAGCGCCGCGCGGGCCGGATCATCACCATCAGCTCGATCATGGCCTTTCAAGGAACCGCCCACGGCGCCATCTACGCGACCGCCAAGGCGGGTGTCGTTGCCTATACGCGCTGCCTGGCGGACCAGTTGCGGCCCTACAATGTGACCGCCAACAGCTTGGCGCCCGGCGAGACGCGGACGGGGCGTTATCTGGCGACCCGCCCCGTCGATCCGCAGCGCCTGGTAACCGAGGGAACGCTCAATCGCATCGGGCTGGTGGACGAAGTCGCCCGCGTCGTCGAGTTCTTCGCCGGGCCGCTGGGCGCGTTTGTGACGGGCCAGGCGCTGCGCGTCGATGGGGGAGCGCAACTCTGGCCCGCATGAGGTTGCGGGTCCGGTCGCTCATAACGCCGCCGTCGCCCGCCTCGGCCTTGCTCCGGCGATGATGGAGGAGATTTGCGAGTCGTGCGTCCACGGCGTCGATACCCACTTCGACGATTCATCCGCCCCTTCTGCGGCTTGAGCCAGACGCGGCCGTGTCATACGATGCGTCGATGGACTACGACTGGAAACAGAAACAACTCATCATCCCGATGCACAACAACGCCGTTGCTTTCATTAAGCTGACGGACTGATCGTAGTTCGGCTTCTCCTCACGACACCACAATTCCTCCGCAGATTCAAAGGACAATTTTATGGCGACCGCTACTCCCGAAATCCGGCCTCTCACCGCTGCGGCGTTTCGCACTCCCGAAAAGTTCACCGAATTCTGTCGCAATGGCGGCCAGCCGCTGGGCGGCGTCGTTGACGGCGAGCAGATCGCCGGTTCGATGAATGTAACGTTCCAGACGATCGATCCCGGTTCCCAGGAAGTGCTCGCGACCGTGAGTGAAATGGGAGAAGCCGAGGTCGCGCGGGCCGTTGCCGCCGCCCAGCGGGCCTTCGATGGATTGGGGGCCAAGTCCTGGCGCAACGCCGACGTTGAGGAGCGGATCAAGCTGGTCAACCGGCTCGTGGAGCTATGCGATCGTGACCGGGACGTGCTGCTGGCCTGCGAAATTCGGGACGGCGGCAAAGTGTCGGAACTGGCGGAGGGCGACTTCACGCAGATCCGAGAGTGTGCCGAGTATTTCAGCGGCGTGGCCCGGCGGACAAAGATGGGCGACGGGGCGTCAATGAACGTCGCCCCCGGTGTCGAGGGCTTCACTTTCCGCGAGCCGTGGGGCGTGGTCGCCGGGATCATCCCTTGGAACTACCCCATCGTGCTGACCTCCTGGTTCATGTTCCCGGCCCTGCTCGCCGGCAACACGATCCTGATCAAGCCGGCGGAAGACACGCCGCTCTCGGCCCTGTACATCGGCAAGCTGGCGCAGGAAGCGGGCTTCCCGCCGGGAGTGATCAATGTGCTGCCCGGCCGCGGCGAGATCACGGGCCACTCGATCGCCGAGCATCCTGGTGTGCGCTACATCTCTTTTACCGGCTCGCCGGGCGTCGGCCAGGCGATCCTCCGCACCTGCGATCGCCACGGCACGCGAATGAAGCGCGAACTGGGCGGTAACGGCGCGGCGATCGTGCTGGACGATGCCGATCCCGAACTGGTCGCCCGGCTAATTGGCAAGTATACCAACCAGCACTACGGCCAGACCTGCTGCACGATTCATCGCATCTTCGTGGACAAGAAGATCGCCAACGACTTCATCGATGCCCAGGTGGAATTCTTTAAAGGGCTTAAGATTGGGTACCAGGCCGATGAAGGCACTCAGCTTGGGGCCGTCATCAACCCGACGCAGCGCCGCCGAATCCTCCAGGCCGAGCAGGAAACCGTCGCCCGCGGGGCCACGGCGCTGCTCCCGGGCGGCGACGCCACGGTTGCCGGAAAGAACGGCTTCTATCTCAAGCCCTCGCTCTATCGCACCGAGCCGGGCCTCAACGTGAATCCTGCCGAAGTGTTCCACACCTACGCCACAATCTGCCCGGTTTCTTCCGCCGAAGAAGCGCTCCAGTTGGCGAACAGTTCGCCCTACGGCCTGGGATCGAGCGTTTGGACGAAGGACATCAAGCGCGGCGTGGCTCTTGCCAAGCAATTCCGCGACGGCACGGCACAGATCAATTGCCACAACTCGATTGCCTATGGGCTTCCCTACGGCGGGCAGGGTATCTCCGGCGGCCCCGGCGGCGGCGTCAACTGCGAAGAGACGTTCCTGGACTATACGCAGGTGAAGGCGGTGTACGTTGCGGATTATCCAGGAGCGTAAAACGGCTGCAGCGCAAGGGATTGGGAAAACCTAATCCCTTGCGAAAGGTTTTGTCATTTTCAGTATTTGTGACTGGACTTGGCCGCGCGCGAGTTGCGTGCGGTAGACGTCCAGCGAGAGCATCGGCGGGCGGAACAATAGTCGCTCTGCGGGAGTTCAAAATGCGCTCATGCGTCGCAACCGTGCTGGCACTTGCTGGGTTGATTTTCGCTCCCGGTGCTTTCGCTGAGCCGCCCGATCTGATTCTGCACCACGGCAAGCTCGCTACGGTTGATAAGCAGTTTACGCTTGCAGAGGCGATTGCGATTCGCGGCGATCGGATCGTCCAGGTGGGTACGAACGAGGAGGTTCTGAAAAACAAGGGGGAGGGAACCAGGCTAATCGACCTGGCAGGCCAACTGGTGCTGCCAGGCCTGATCGACAGCCATGTCCACCCGACCGGCGCCGCGATGCACGAGTTCGACCATCCAATTCCCGACATGGAGTCGATGGCCGATGTTCTGGCCTACATCAAATCGCGAGCACAGGCCCTGCCAGCGGGAAGCTGGATCAGCGTCCGACAGATCTTTATCACACGCCTGCGCGAGCAGCGTTATCCGACGAAGGCCGAGCTTGACGCCGCCGCGCCCTTGCATCCCGTGATCTTTTCGACGGGACCAGACGCGATGCTCAATTCGTTGGCCCTGAAAGAGGCTGGGATCGATAAAGACTACCGACCGGCGGGGGAGGGCATCGTCGATAAAGACCCACAGACCGGCGAGCCGACCGGCCTCTTGCGGTCGGTGAGCGTTAATACGAAATCGTCCGGCAAATCCGCCACGGCGGCTGAGAGGCTCGACCGCCTGGAGCAACTGTTCCGCGACTACAACGCGGTGGGTTTGACGACGGTTGCCGACCGCAACAGTTCGCCGGGAGCGCTCGAGCAATACGCAAAGCTGAAGGCCGCGAATCGCTTAAGCGTGCGAATGCGCGTCTCGCACGGCGTGGACGTGGGCGGCCGGATCAGCGCAATCCAGGACAAGATTCGTGAAGTCGCCCGCCATCCGTTGCGAAAGAGCGATCCCTTGCTGCAAATCGTCGGCATCAAGTGCTTTCTCGACGGCGGCATGCTCACTGGCAGCGCCTACATGCGCCAGCCCTGGGGAGTGAGCGACATCTATCTCATCCGCGATCCGCAGTACCGCGGAGTCCTGAAGATCGAGCCAGACAAGCTCAGCGCCATCGTGAAGACCACCGTCGAGGAAGGGCTGCAGTTCACGGCTCACAGCGTGGGCGACGGCGCCGTGCATGCGCTGCTCGATGCCTATGAAGAGACAAACAAGACGACATCCGTTCGCCCGACGCGCCCCTGCATCACCCATTGCAACTTCATGAGCGCCGAGGCGATCGAGCGAATGGCCCGCCTGGGCGTGGTGGCCGATATCCAGCCCGCCTGGCTTTATCTCGACGCTCGCACGCTGTCAGCACAGTTCGGCAACGACCGGTTGCGGTATTTCCAGCCGCTCAAGTCGGTTTTTGAGGCCAACGTGATCGTCGGGGGTGGATCGGACCACATGCAGAAAATTGGCTCGCTGCGCAGCATCAATCCCTACAATCCGTTCCTGGGCATGAGCACCACGCTCACCCGCACTGCCCGCTGGTTCGGCAGGCCATTGCATCCCGAAGAAGCTCTCAGTCGCGAGCAGGCGATTCGCTTCTACACGGTTAACAATGCCTACATCCTCGGGATCGAGGACCAGGTCGGCTCGCTCGAACCTGGCAAACTGGCTGACTTGATCGTGTTGGATCGGGATCTGCTGACATGTCCGGTTGAAGACGTCAAGGACGCGCAGGTCGTCGCGACGTACCTGGGAGGCAAGCTGGTGCACCCTCAACCCAAGCCGTAGTTGATGCCTGAGCCACCCCCGCGGCGCCTCTCCATCAGCAACGTCGGAAGCCCTTCCAGATGAGCGACATCGAAGCACGGGACGAGCACGAGCCTGGCGCCAACCCCGAGTCCGCGCCACCTTGTGCTTTGCTCGCCGTGCGTAAAAAGGCGACGCCCTGGATGAAGCGCGCGGGCAGGAAGCGTTCGCGGAGCATGAGGTCGATTTCGGTAAGGAGAAGCGCGCGGTGTACACTCTGCCATCACGCTCTGGGCGCTGGTTTCCCGAGTCTTCTTTGCGGCGGAGCAGCGCAGCGGCAAGGCGGCCATGCTGCGCGTCGCGGCGCTGTGGGCTTTGTTTTCATTCCCGAGTCCTGCGGATTCAAGGCGGTCAGGAAAACTGCCAGGATGTGGAGACGACTGTCGTCACGACGAGATTCAATCGGCTTGCAACTCGCCTGCTTGTTCGGCCCGCGACAGTTCCTTGCCGAATAGTGCGCGCTCGGCTTCGCGCCGCAAGAGTTCGTTTTCCATCCACGGGGACCACCAGGCCGGCGGCGGATCGCCTTCACCGGGAAAACTGTCGTGAACGATCCGCAGCCCGGCCAGGTACGCCAGACGCGCCGCGGCCCGGTCTCCGCGGTACACCTCGTTGATCGCCTGGCCAAAGTAAACTAGCGTGCGCAACCACGGGTTCCTCGGAGGCCCCGTAGTGAGATCCAAGGCCTGTTGGAAGTGGGCTTCGGCTTCTTCATAAAGCCCTAGGCGCATCGCCAAGAGCCCCTGAGTTTTATGAAAGAGCGACTGCGAATGTGGTCTGTCGCCGAGCTTCTCCAGGTAGGATTTGGGCATCACGTCCCGGATTCTGGCCCAGTCTTTATCGGACGGATGGGGAGACAGCAGCAAGGTCGTATCGGCTTGAGGGCCGAAATAATGCGTCGGCGCACGGAACCGCTCCAACATCGACTGGCACTGTGCCGCATATTCCTCTTGCCGGTCGAGGTACAGGTAGAGAGTGGCCAGATTCCGCGCGGCCACAATATCGCCCGGCGAGTTTTTCTGGCACTCTGTTAATTCTGCGATCGCTTCATCCCAACGCTGAAGAACTGCCAGGCAATCAGCGCGAACCACGCGCAAACGAGCAAATTCCGGCGACGGATTAGCGGCCAGTTCAATCTCGAGCTTCGCCAGGGCCTCATCCGGTTTGCCGCCCGCATACAATTTTATCGACTCTTGCCATATCTGAGTTGCCCGTGTCTGCCGTTCTAATTGTTGGCGCTGTTTCTCCTTGGCGGCGGCCTGGGCTTCGCGTTGCTGGTCTTCCGCGGTGATGATCCGCAGCCGCGGCGGCAGCGGGTCATCGGGCGGATCGCTCAGCGGGGGCCAGTCCCAGTCGAGGCCCAGACGTTTCAGTTCGCGGCGCAGGCCGCCGAGTTCGACCATGCACACCACGAGTTGATCTTCCGACCAGCAGATGACGCGACTGCCATCGGGCGAAAAGCACCAGGGATGAATGAGTTGAAAGTCGGGCAACTCCAACCGCCCTACTTCGCGCCACGTTCCGGCTTCCAGGAACCGCAAGACACCGGAGTCGTCGCACGCCACGGCCAACCGGCCGTCGGGAGAGACAATTAGGAAGTCGGCCTGTACTCCGCGGACGATGCTCCAATCGGCCGTCTGGAACAGCGTGCCGCCGCGGCTTAACGTAGTGACGAACAACCAGCGCCCATCGGGGCTGAACCTGGGCATGCCGCCGTCATTCATCAGATCGCGAACCTTTTGCAGCGTCCTTCCATCGTAGAGCGTCACCGTTCCGTTGCCGTGATCGCCGCAGACGATCCAGCGGCCATCGGGACTTACCGCGCAGTGCCGGATGTCGTTCTGTGCTTTGAGTTGGACCGTTTCGTACGTCTCTCTGCGTCGCAGAACCTGGAACCCCGCATTACTGAGCGGGATAACGATCGTTTTGCAGTCTGCCGAAGCGCCGGCGAAGTCGCCAGCCGAAACGCCGCCAATCGCTTGAAAAGGCTCGAGCCGCCATGGTTCTCCGTCCTGCTTGGGCCGCTTGAGTGGCCAACGCAGCAAGCCCGAGCGCCCGTAAGTAATCAGTGCTTGGTCGTCCGGCTCGAACGCCAGCGGACGGCACAGGCCACCGGGAGGATTCAGCCGCGCCACGCGAACACCGGAGGGCGCGTGAACCAACGAAAATCCCTGAATCTCGGCAGCCGCCAGCCAGGTTCCATCGTGACTGGCCGCCACGAAGCCCGTGGCTTTCGGGCCAAACTCCCGCAGGTAATGGGGCGACAATCGCCAGCGGCGAAGCATTTCTCCATCCGTGCCAAAGGACAGGAATCGTCCCGTTTCGTCCAGGTTCATCGTCACATCGGAAGCCTTGCTCATGACCTTCAGCAGCTCCCGCTGCGAGCCAAGCGACCACAGCATGACTAAACCGGTCCAATCCGTGCCCATGATCAATCGGCTGTCCGGAGTAAACCACTGACTCACCCCCAGATCGGTGAAGCCCGCGTAGCGGGCCAGCGGCGCCGGATCGTCGTCACGATAAAGCGTAACGCCTTTCCTTTGGTCGCTCACGGCAAACAGCCGGCCGCCGGGGTGCCAGGTCACCGATTCGATCGGCGATGCCTGGGGATATTCTCGTTGGACATCGCCAGTTTCCCAGTTCACCAACTGAATTTTGCCATCGACGCTGCCGAGCATCCAAGGATTGGCGGAAGAAACGCAACCGTTGTGGTACAACGTCAGAGGCCCTTGGCGCCGCTTTTGTACGGCGCCGTCCGCGACATGCCGTACTTCCCAACCCTGGGTCTGGCCAAGAGAGACGATTAATTTGCGGCCCCGATCAGCGAACTCTGCATAGCGTGCGCCTTGCATGCTCCAGAGTTGCCGCACCGGCCTCGCGTCAAGGTCCCACAGTTGCAGTTCGCCGTTGACCAGCAGTCGGGATAAGTAGCGACCGTCCGGGCTGAATTTGGAGCCGCCGAAGGCGGGCCGAGCGGCCGGGGGCAACTCGGCAATTCGCTGATCGTCCTCCATGCGGTACACGCGCATGGCGTTGCCGTGAGCGCTATTCACGTGTGCATAGCGAGTCTGCCGGGCATTGGACGTGGCCTGACTGCTCCCCGGAGGCCAACCGGGCCAACTGCGGTCCACAGTCAAGTCGGGCACCAGCAAAGCGCTGGCAGCTTCGGACCGCAACTCCGCCAGCAGCGCTGGGTCAATCGCACGCCCCTGTTGTTGGAGCTTGTCGAAGATCTGCTGGGCGTGCTGAATCTTGGCCAGCGCATCCACTTGTTGACCACTGCGACGGCTGCGGCGCGTCATGCGGGCATCGCTGATCAGCGCGCGAGCCAGCTCCAACTGCGCATCGAACTGAGCATTGCGAGCGAGTTCGGCCTTACTCGTAGCATCGGACTCCGCCATCACGGCCCGCGCGCCAATGTTTCGATAAACCACGGCAGCCACGAGGGAGCCTATCGTGGATATCAGCAACAGCGCCGCCACCGCGCCCGAGAGCATGGCAATGGTGCGATTGCGCCGGCACCACCGCCAGGCAAGCTCGGTGCGTGTCACGGGTCTGGCCGAGATGGGCTGATCCGTGAGATACCGCTCTAAGTCATCGGCCAGCGCTGCGGCGGATTCGTACCTCTTTTGCGACTCCTTCTCCAGACACTTCAGGGCGATCGTTTCCAGATCGGCGGGCGTTGTATTGACCAGCCGCCGCGGCGCCAGCGGCTCGTCGAATTGCACCTTGCGAAACAGTTCCGCCAGGCTGCTAGCGTGAAACGGAGGTCGGCCTGTCAACAATTCATAAAGAATGGCGCCCAGAGCATATACATCGACGGCCGGACCGGCGTCCCGCGAGCGGCCCTCGGCCTGCTCCGGCGCCATGTACTGTGGCGTCCCCAAAATCATGCCGGTAGCCGTCGCACCCTGATCGACCTCCTGCCGTTTGGCCAATCCAAAGTCTGTGATCTTGGGTGCGCCCCCAGGCGTCAGGAGGATATTGGCCGGCTTAAGATCCCGGTGCACGACGCCACGCTGATGCGCATACTGCACCGCCCGCGCCAAGGTCTCCACCATTCGGGCAGCGTCGCGGGGCGGTTGCGGCACACCCGCGATTTGCTGCGCCAAGGTCCCGCCCTCGATGTATTCCAGGCAGAAATACGGAAGCCCTTCATGCTCTCCCACGGCGTGGATCTGCACAATATTCGGGTGCTGTAGCTGCGCGACGGCCTGGGCCTCGGAGAGAAATCGCGTGACCGCCATCTCGCTCGCATGCTGACCCGCGAGGATCATCTTCAGCGCCACCGTTCGGCCAAGCCCGTCCTGAAGCGCCTTGTAGACGACGCCCATCCCGCCGCGGCCAAGTTCTCCAAGAATCTGGTAACCCGCAATGTTGACCGCAGAATCGCTCTTTGCGGGATTGCGTTCCGCAACAGCGATTGTTTCCCCCAGCCGGCCTGCTTCACTCGCCGACTCTTCGGTAGGGAACGGAGATGGCGTGAATGTGGCCGTTGCGGGCGCGGTACTGGCAGGAGTCGCCTCGGATAAGGAATTGCGCTGCCGAGGTTCGAGGACCGTAGGATCAAGATTCTCGGACGTCATAAAGCTCCGACCTCCCTCGTCCGCTGACTTTGAGGGTCCGAAACATCGCTACGCCAAACCGATTATCACCCGCACAATTCCCCCCGGAAAGACATAAACGCCAGTGTATTGATTAAAAGTTGCCTACCGACGAAGTCGCTGCCTTACAACACGGACAAGGCGCTCATTCTCATGCCGCCCGATCCGCCGCGCGTCGAAGTGAAAATCCACGAGTACCTCGATTCGCAGAGTGTCCTGGGTGGGAAAATTACTAAAGTCCCAGCGCGGGCCAGGTTGAGCCAGAGCGTCATGACAGGCTTGTTGCACCCTTCCGTAGGGGCGGGCACGTTGCAGATCGACGAGGCCAGTCTGCAAATCATGTCGTGCCGCCTAGTTAGCCAACCACGGCGCCCCGTGCGCAACGTGCGCAACGTGCGTTGGTTCATGCGACTAATTCGCTGCGAATTCCGAACGATCCTGCGGAAGTAACAATCGTAAACCACCCCGCGCAACTCTAAAAAACAACCGAGAGTTTCCGGCGAGAACCTACCGGCGGGCGTGAGCGGGGCAGCCAACGGGCAACGCGTGTCGCGCGGAGAGTGAGACTTTGAGACTGGTTGCAAGCGGGTCCGCAGTTGCAACTTCGTGCCAGAACCGGCGATAGAACGCAAAAAAGGCCGGCGCCCCAGACGCTGGCCTCTCGTATAACCCGTGGGTAGCCAATTTCGCTACCGAGAAAACAAGTTGTGTGCCGGCAACCCTCTTCTATCTGTACGTGGGCGTAGTCGAGAGCAAAGATTGGACCGTTCTGATTCGCAATCGCCGGCTTCGGCCCTCGGCAAAGGTGATGGATGAAGCGCCAAGCAAATTCCCGAGGATCGGAAGCGTCTACTTCGGGCGTCAGGGACGTCAACTGCTGCATTGCGCATCCCGTTTCGCCCTGCTTGTAAAAGGAATAGGCCGCCGCGACGGTTCATGCATATGCCATTTCCTTGGCGGATTTTTCGCTGGCTAGCGCCCGCGCCTCTCTGCTTCTTGAGCCTTGGCATCGTTCGCCTCGGCCGCCAATCTCCCACGACCAAAAAGAAGTTTTTGCTTGCCATTTTTGGGGCCTGCGGTAAGATGGGCGTTTGCAACCGCGGGTTGATTGAGGCCACCACACAACCATTGCGGTAAGGAGTCCATACCTCGGGGTGAAGTATTCTACTTGGTCCGAGTTGAAAGGAGTTCTCGCGATGAAAGAGTTGAACCAGGGTTGGAGCGCCGATGTTGACCGCGGTCCCGATTGGTTGCTTGTCCGGCTCCATGCACCCAACCAGGAACTTGAAAAAGACGCGCATTTGGCGGAGGGGTTGCTATCGCTGCTCAAAAAACACCTGGTGCGGCGCATGGTGCTGGAGCTAGACGATATTGAACGCCTACAAGGCGATTTGGTGGACGAACTAGTGGACCTGCACGACCGCGTTAATCGCGAAGGGGGCGTGCTTCGAATTTGCGGGCTTTCGGATGAGAGCCAACAAGCATTGCGGGGCGGCCAACACAACGCGCAGTTCCCTGTCTATCGTGATCGGCGCGAAGCCGTAATGGCGCCCCGCGTGCGCTTTGACAAAGCGCATAGCTGAAGCATTTTCCGGCAAGCCAGATACTCGCGCCAGGCGCCGAAGCAGTTTGGGAGTACGCGGCGACGGTGCCACGCCCCACGAATTCCTTATCTCCACGCGACGCTCGCCCCCGCATTCGCGACCTGAGCCTGATGGGCGTCTTCACGCCTTGCCAGGTCGCTTCGCGCATTCGTTCGGCTTGTTGCGTGCACCAAGGGCCTTCGACTTTGGCCCAATCTTTGCAAACTATTGTCCGTCGCGTCTAACGGGGAGTGTGTATGGTGGAACATTGGATCGTGATTAGCCGCTTGCTGTTGGCCGCTTTGTGTGGCGCCGCCGTGGGTTGGGAGCGCGAATGGCACAAGAAGTCAGCGGGGTTGCGCACCCATATGCTGGTCGCGCTGGGGGCCGCGTCGTTCACGCTCGGCGCGGTGCGGTTCGTGGAAAATCCACCCGACGGGGCGGACAGTCTTGACCTCGACCCCACGCGGGTCGTGCAAGGCATTGTCGGGGGCATTGGTTTCTTGGGCGCCGGGGCGATCATGCAGTCGCGCGGCTCGGTGGAAGGACTGACCACCGCCGCGGGCATCTGGGTCATGGGCGCCATTGGCGTGGCCTGCGGATTGGGCTACTACGCCATCGCCCTGGAAACAACGGTGCTCACCGTGTTTATTGTGGCCGGACTGGGGTACTTCTCGAACAAGTTTCCTCACTCTCCCAACGCCCAGAACCCCGACTGACCTTGCTCGCCGCAGGCACTCTGCGGTATAAGGCCGCGGGGTCAGCGCTTTCGATTCGGGACAGAGCTTGGCATGGGCGCGAGAATTCGCAAGACTGCGTGGGCGCGGGCATTTGGACTTGCATTCATTCTTGTCGGGATTCCGCACGCCTGGGGGCAGTATCCGCCAGCGCCGCCTTCATATCCACCGCCCCAACCAGTCGCCAACGTGTACGATCCGCACGTCCACGCGGGTCCGTGGGACCCCCGGATGAATTATCCGCCTCCGCCCGCATACAACGTCCTTCCGCCACCTCAACCCGAGGCGCTATTCACGCCGCCTCCGCCAGAGCTTGTTCCCTCGGACAGCCCGGCGCCGCTCAACGAAATCTTGGCGCCGGGCGAACTGCCGCCGCCGGCCGCGGAGTACCATTTCTTCGACGCGGGCTACTGGTTCCCGACGGACGGGTGGAGCAACAGCTTTGAAATTGGCATCAACGGCAGCACGGGCAACGCCGACACGTTTAGCATGCGCACCGGCGCCCACCTGCAACGCACGGTCAACGTTTCCACCTTTACGCTGGACGCCAAGTACGCCAAGACTTTGTCGCATGGATTCGAGACGCAACACAATGCGCTGCTGAATTCCAACGTGGAATCGGACTTGGGCGACTCGCCTTTCACCACCTTCTTCAAGACCAGCCTGGAATACGACGAATTCAAGGCGTTCGATTTGCGGACGGCCATGAACGTGGGTATCGGTCTCTACCTGGTCAAGGCGGAAGACGCCAAATTCATTGTGCGGTTTGGTTCCGGTGTCTCGCGCGAGCTAGGCGGGCCGGAAGACCGCTACGTTCCGGAAGCGGTGTATGGGATGGAGTTTGACCGCCGCCTGACCAAGCGGCAAAAACTCTATGCCACGTTCGACTACTTTCCCGACTGGACCGACTACGGCGACTACCGCCTGGTAACCAACGCCGGTTGGGAGTTTCTGCTGGACGCGGAATCCAACCTGAGCCTCAAGCTGGGCGCCATTGATCGCTACGACAGCACGCCGCACGGCCGCAAACCCAACGATCTTGACTACTCGCTCCTGCTGCTATGGAAACAGTAGGGTGGGTCAAGCCGTGCGCCGACCCACCATCTGCACATCGTCGGCGCACGGCTTGACCCACCGTACGAAATTACGAAACGACTAAAACTTACGGCGCGGGGTAGAGATTGGCGAATAGTTCGCGGTCGTCGGCTTGATCGAACTGGCCGACGCAAGCCTGGGCTTGAGCATACAGCGCGGAAGCTCGGGCGTGTTCCCCCAGCAAAGCATACGCGCGGGCGGCGCATCCGTAGGCAGTGGCGCGGTCGAACGGGGTTTGCTCGTCGCCCGTTTCCTGACCCAGTGCCAGGCAGCGCTCGGCATGGCGGACTGCCGCCTCGGGGAAATTGGCGACCGCATAGGCCGTGGCCAGCAGGCATTGCGCTCGCTGATGGTTTAACGGCGCCCCCACGCGCAGCCAATGGTGGCACGACGCATGGGCGGCGTGGATCATGCGCTCCAGGTCTTCCGCCGTGTGCGACTCCGCCTCGATCAGGTCCCACGCCAGATTATTGCACTCGATGGCGAACCAGCGGTGCGCTGGCAACGGATCGAAGGGGGGTGGTTTCATGGGCATAACTTCAAAAAAGGAGCTGCTGCTTGGGGGAATGGCTCGTTTCCGCCTCCCCGGGCCATGCGGGCAACACCGCGACGCGCGGTACCTGGCGTCGTAGCTCGGCGTGAAATCGCCGCGCCACTTCGGGTGCGAAAGTGTCGTCGGGGGTGTGGGTAAAGAAGAACGGCGTCAGACCGCTCTCGATCCAACCCGCCACCACGACCGCCCATTCTAGGATCCAAGGAGTGATCGCGTCCACATCGTTCCGTCCGATGAGCCGCACCAGCGGGTTTTGCCCTGTCGCGGTGAGGCGGTGCGGCGACTGCGGTTTGCGACGTTGCGCCCCGGCCTCGGCCTCATCGTTGGGCGCGGCGGAAAACAACGGCCGACTGTCGAGCAGCACTCGGTCGATGGCCAAGTCCCGCAAGAGCGCATCCAGGCGTTGCTCCGTGTCGCCTTGATCGAAGAAGTCGCGATGACGCACTTCCAGTGCGTAAGGGAACTCACGCGGCAGGCCGCGCAAATAACGTTCCAGCGCGGGCCATTCGTCGCGGCCAAAATTCGGCGGCAATTGCAGGAACGACGGCCCCAATCGGCCGGCCTCGGCCAGGACCGAGAGCACGCCGAAAAACTCCCGCGTTTCCGCTTCGGCGCCTGTCAGACAATGTTCATGGCTGATCGCGCGGGGGAATTTCAGGGCGAAACGAAAACCGTCCGCCGAGTCTTCGGCCCAGCGCTGGATGGTCTCGCGACCGGGCAGTCCGTAGAAGGTGCTGTTACCCTCGACGGTGTTGAACACCCGTGAGTATTGCCGCAGCCAATCCTGGCGCGGCGCCCGCGCCGTGAAGAGGGTCCCTTTCCAACGCTTGGAAGCCCAGACCGGGCAGCCGAGATAATAGGACGTGTTACGGTTGAATTCATTGGCTGGCACGGCCTGCGCGCGCATGGGTCGGTGCTACTCCTCGCGATCGCGCCGGCGGCGGTCGAAAAGTCGGCGTAGCGGTCCGCGGCGTCGGTCCGGCTCTACTCCTTCTTCGTCCTGGTTCTTGGCGCGCATGTCGTTTGACGTTTCGTCGTCGTGCGGCGGTGGGGGCGGAAGCGCCTCGCCCGTATCGCCCAGGCCGTCGTCAAACCGCTCCAAACTCCCCGGGCTTCGCGCAGCGCGGCGTTCGGCGCGCCGGTCGCGAATGCGCGCCAGTGTATCCGAGAGCGTCTCGGCCAACTCTTGCGTCGTATCGCGCGCCAGCGGTAGAAAGTCCTGCGCAAGATCGACCATGCCGCCCTCCACGACACCGCCGGTTTGTTCCGGATTCTCGCTCACTAGATTCGCAAATTGCCGCACCAGTCCTTGCTCGGGAGGAAAGGCCACCTTGGGGTCGTCCAGCGTGCCCGTCACCGCCAGCGCGATCGACTTGCCCGAAAGCCGCTGCGCCACGGGGCCGTCAAACGCCACATCCAGCGCCATCGGCACATCGACCCGCAGATCCAGGCTCTTGTCCAACCCCACGTAGCCCGAGGTGCGAATCAACAGCGTCGGCGACACTTCCGGCAACCCAAATGCCAAACCCTCGTGGTACACGCGCCGGTCGCGTAGCTCAAACTGCACCCGCGACTCGTCGGCAATGCGCACGCGAGTCGGCATTTTTGAGCCAAGCAGACTCGCCACTTTGTCGGCAATCGCTTGCAATAGTTGGTTCTTAAGTCCCGTCTCGACCGAGTGCATATCCAAATGGCCCGCAACAAAAGCCGTGGGCGTGCCGGGGGCTTGCGCCGCGTCGCGGTCCAGCGGAAGGCGGAACTCGTGGATTGCCAGCGACGCCTCGCCTTGGACCCAGGCGGAATTCGCGAGAATGGGAGCGATCAACTGCAAGCCGTTGTCGCACATGCCCGGTGTTAGTTGCTTGTGGTCCAGCGGTTGAAACGGTTGAACCAAAAGCCACCGCGCGTCATCGACATACTTGATGTCCACCGTCGCATTCACGCCGTCGATGTCCACCAGCGGATCTTCGACACCGGCGCGGCGCAGCACCACCGCGGCGTCGTGCAACTCGGCGGTCAGTTCGGGCTTGCGGGCCGGGTCCTCACGTTCCCCGGTCGCGGTCGGTTTCTTGGTTGCGCCCGGCTCCTCGGAACCAATGCCTTCGAAATTCCAACCACTGGGAGAGGCCACCAACGTGACGTGAGGCTGGTCGATAATGAACCGCCCCAGCCGTTTCGTGGAGAGCGCGATCTCCCACCAGGGTCGCGCGGCGCGGATGCGGTCTACCGTCAGCAGTGGCCCCCCTTGGGGAGCATCAACGCGCACCTGGCGCAGCTCCAGCGGCGCGAACCAGCCGAACGAGGCACCGCCCACGTCGGCCCGCACGTTCTCGCGCTCGGCGACGGTGTTCACCAGCCAGTCCCGCACGGGCGGATTCTGAGCGACATAAGGCGCAGCGGCCACGATGGCCAATATCATGACAAGGACCGCCACCACGGCGCGGCGCCAACGGCGTGGGCGGTTTTTTTTTGACGAGGCGGTAGGTTGAGCAGCGTCGGACATGCGCACAGGTGTGAATCAAAAGAGGGACGCGGACCAATGTCTTTCTATTATAGGACCCGAGCCACCCGCGTTGGCCAAAGGTTTGCCGTCGAAGTTCGACAATTTTTTCGGTCCCAATCCTGCTCTACTTCGGAACCTCGCCAATAAATGCAGTCGTGCGAAATCCGCGTCAACAAAAAACATGAAGACAGGGCGCCAGAAAAAAGAAGTGCGTTCGCCGCTAGGCGTAAATATTTCGGCAAGTGGGCGCCGTCTGGCGGACGGAACCTTCCGCCAGCGCCGCGTCATGGAGGTTCGACGCAAAGAACGTCCCGCTCGGCCAGCGAGACCTATCAACGGTTCACAATCTTGGGATGAAGGGCGGCCGCGATCGTCCGTCAGGTCGGCCTGAATGGCGCGCTACAGCCATTTGGCCTCGCGGTACCAGGCGGCGGTCTGGCGCAGACGTTCCTGTAAGGAGACCGTGGGCGTGAATTCCAGATCTCGGAAGGTTTCGCTCGGCGAACAAGCCCACGAGGCAGCGGCCGCCTCAGCCACTTTATCAAGGCTCAGCAGCGGGATTCCCAGCCCCAGGCGCGCCATCCCCTGATTCGTCGCCGCCACCGCCATTGCCGCGGGCTTGGGAATGGGCAGCACTGGTGCGAACGGTCGATTAATTTCTCGCCGCACCATGCGGCCGAGTTCGGCATACGTCGGATATTGGTCCAGGCAGGCAAAATAACAACCCCGCCCCGGCTCGCTGGAATCCGGCTCGGGCGAAACGCGGCGGCCTTGCCGCGCCGCGCGAATCAGCAATTCGACGAGGTCGGCCACATGGATGACCGAGAGTGGCGGCGTGCGAAGCCCCAGCACCGGATGAAACCGCCAGTACCGGATCGTCTTAAAGATCGCCAGCGAAGCGCGGTCGCGCTCTCCTAGCACTACGCCCGGCCGGACAATGGTCACCGGCATGTTCGCGGCATGCGCGGCAACGTGCTTTTCGCCTTCGTACTTGCTGCGGCCGTACTGGGAAATGGGATTGGGCGGATCGGCCGGTTGCCGCACTTCGCCGCGGCGCGTGGGACCAGCCGCGGCCACGGACGAGACAAGGACGAAGGTGGGCGGCGATTCGCGCGAGGCGCACGCCAGGGCCAGGTTGCTGGTCAACTGCGCGTTAACGCGGTGCAACTCGCCGGGTCGGCGCTCGGCGAGCGCCCCCGCCACGTGGTACACCGCGTCGATCCCGTGCAGCGCCCGATGGACGGCGTCGCCATCGTCCAAGCCCGCGCGAACGATTTCAACCTGGGCTTGCTCCAAGAGCGCTGTCGCCGACGTCGAGCGAACCAGGCAGCGGACGCGATTGCCGCGGGCGACCAGCGCCTCGGCCAAGTGTCCGCCGACAAACCCCGTCGCTCCGGTAATAAGTACATTCGCCATAGCACACTATTTTAGGCGCCCAGGTCTCGCGGCGCCACGAATGGTTTAGCGGTTCAAGAGCGAAATAAACGTGGGGCAGGCAACCTGCCTACCATTCTTCTGTTTTTTTGGCCGGCGGGATCAGCAATTCCAACGTCGGACGTTCGTCTCCTGATAGTTTGGGAAGCGGCGAAACCGCACGCGATATCGCTTGCGGTTTCGCTGCACCATACCTCGAATGTGATCCGTTACCTCAAAGTTTGGAACCACTGAGGATGCCTGCCTGCGGGAATCCAACCCGCTACGGTTCAGGATCATGGCTTGTAAAACGGCGCGAGATGAAACAGGATGTGGAGCATTGTTTCTCGCTTCGCAATTCTCTCTTACACGCCTTTCGCCATGCCTAGGAAGAACGTTTACGGTTTCGTCTTGCTGTTGTGTGGTGTCCTCGGGGCGGGGGTCTTGCCCGCCGAAGAGAATCGCGCCGCCAAACGTAATGCGAAAACGGCATTCCTCGATGCGGCCGAAGCTGGCGCCGATTTTATCTACCAAGGCGAATATGGCGGGTTCCAGGGCCTTTGGGGCTATGGGCCGGAGGTTGGCTTGCAGGTCATCGCACGTGGCGACGGTCAGTTTGAGGCCGCTCTCTATGGCGGCGGCTTGCCCGGCGCCGCCTGGGACGGCAAGACCGTCAGCCAACTTGCTGGCGAGCGCGACGGCCAGACTCTGACGCTGAAGAACGAGCAGGCCCGGATTGTATTGACCCCCGGACGCGGCGTGATTTACGACGCGTCGGGCCGCGAGACAACAAGGCTGATCAAAGTGCGGCGCGTCAGCCGCACGTTGGGCGCGTTGCCGCCGTATGGCGCGACGGTGCTGTTTGACGGAAAGCACGCGGAGCGGTTCGACTCGGGCGCCAAGATCGACGGCGGCCTGCTGGCGGAAGGCGCCCGCACCAAGGAGCCGGTCGGAGACTTCTATCTCCATTTGGAGTTTCGGTTGCCGTTCATGCCTTACGCGCGCGGTCAAGGACGGGCGAACAGCGGCGTTTACATTCAACAGCGGTACGAAGTGCAAATCCTCGATTCCTTCGGATTGGCGGGAGAAGTGAACGAGTGCGCCGCGCTGTATCGTCAAACGGGGCCGCGGGTCAACATGTGCCTGCCGCCCCTGACGTGGCAAACGTACGACATTTTCTTCCATGCCGCGCGCTGGGACTCCCAGGGCGAGAAAATTCGCAAAGCCCGCATTACCGTGCTGCACAACGGCGTGGCGGTTCACAAACAGCACGAGATCGAAAACAAGACCGGAGCGGGCAAGGCCGAGTCCGCCGAGCGGTTGCCGATTTTGCTTCAGAACCACGGCGACCCGGTGCGTTTCCGCAACCTTTGGATGACCGCCGTGGCGCCGGAGCCAGTCCCGACTTACGTCGCGCCGCCCGCGTGGCGCCCGGTGCGTTCGGTCCCGTTTTCGTCGTGGGTACGGTGAACGCGCGGTGATTTGCGAGGATCGGCCAGTTTTTACGCGCTCGGGGTCTTGGATGAAGTATGCTTCTTGAAGGGGCGCCCCCGTTGCCGGCGCCGCCGAAACGCACTTCCGCGAGTTCCTCGTGCTGTTCCTCGCATTCTTTGTGACCGTCGCCATGGGGAATGCGGGCCTGGGCTATGCCTCGTTTGTCGTGCTGCGCCGGCGCCTGGCTCAGGACGCGGGAACGCAGAGGCTGCAACCGTCCAACGACGCTCGTCCGAACCGGGGCGCCGGGGAATAAGTCGATATACTTGGGAACGGCCGAATACCATGCCAGCGGCTGATTTGCGGGAATCGCTTGATGGCTCGTTCCCGGCGTCGCACGAAAACGCGACCCTGGCGCCCGGCGCCGGACGCACCAAGCAAAGACAATCCACACTGGCGCAAATCGCCCGCGATAGTTTTGCCGCAACGTCGGTCGAAGCGTTGTTCTTTCACGCTGCGCGCCTCCTGGCGCAAAACCTGGATCACGAATACGCCGCAACTGCGTATTGCCAGAATGGCGGGTTTTCGCTTCGGTGGCAATGTTGCGATCACCTTGCCGATACCTTGCCCAAAGTTGAATACAGCACGCGGTCTCACGACCCGGCGGCGTCCCTCTGGGCATACGCGATGGCGCAGGATCAGCCCTTCGTGCTGGTGGACCTTGACCACGATGCACGCCCGGACGCCGCGGCGCTGCGCGAGGCAGGGGCAGCGTCCGGGGTGATTGCGCCGGTCCTGGCCCGATCGTCGCCGCGCGGCGCCATCGGAATGTTTAGCACGCGCGCCAGGTCGTTCACCCAAGAGGATTTGACGGTTCTCGATTCCGCGGCGGTGCTGTTGGCTTCGTCCGCGGCCCGTTGCGACGCCGAGCAAGCGCTGGCCGAGCAGACGCGATTCCTGGCCGAAGTCGATAATCTCGACGGTCTGGTGGCGGTAGTTTCTCCCGTGGGGATCGTGGAGAACATCAACGAAGCGTGCCGCTGGCTCACCGGCTTCGCCGACCACGAGGTGCGAGGGAAACCCTTTTGGCAATCGCTGCTTTCCGAGCCGTGGGCCGCGGAAGTTCAAGACGCCTTGGATCGCTTGCGGCAGGGCGAAGCAGCGACCCGGCTGGTTGCGCCGCTCCGCACGCGTGGGCGGCCAACTCGGAAAGTCGCCTGGACCTTTACCATCGTCCAGCATGAAGACGGACGAATGAGAGCGGCCGTCGCGCATGGAATCGAAAGGCCAGCCGATGGACGGGAGCTTAACCCGGCCTTATCGTCCCCGGCGCTTGCCGAGAAGAATCGGGTCGTGCTGTCGCGTTTGGAGCAATGCCTGCGCGATGGCTGCCTGCCGTCGCGGGAGCTGTTGGACGAACTACTGGAGTTGCGGCAGATCGAAGAAAATACGCCGCTCACGGGGCCGGAACGTCGATCACGGGTTCGGCGGCCTTACCCGTATGTGCAACAAATCGCGCCGTGGAACGGCCATCGATTGCCCCACGGTCGCGCGTTCTTCGACGTGCGCTGCCGCGATATTGCGGCGAGCGGGTTTTCGTTCTTCCTGCCGCGCAAGCCGCACTTCGAGCGGCTGGTGGTCGCGCTGGGCGCCGATCAACATAAGGCGCACGTACTGGCCGAAGTGCGTCACGTGACTCCCTTCGACGCCGACGGCCACAAGACCTACCTGGTCGGCTGCGAGTTTCTGGCGCGGGTGTACTACTAGCGCCGCGTCAAGCGTCTGGTGGTGCAATGCGACTTCCGCATGGCGGCCGGGGCCCGCGCGCCGTGAAGCTGTGTCGCCGCTCCATTACGTTGCATTGCCGGGGCAAGGCGAGTACCTTGACGGACGTCGTGTTGTCGTCTCCATTTGCCGTTGCCGTGTATGGACCCTCGCTCCGAGCCGCCCTTTGCCGACCCCTACGTCTCTCCCCAGGCGCCGCCCAAACCTTCGGCGCCGTCGCGTGAATTACAGTATCTGCGCGCGTGGCAGTACGTGTTTGATAGCTCGCAGTGGGCGTTGAACCTGCTATTCGGCGTAATCGCGATGATCGTGCCCGTCATCGGCCCGATACTCGTGAACGGCTATCAGTTCGAGGTGCTCGAGGGGCTGCACCGCAGCGGTGGCAGAACTTACCCCGACTTCAACTTGGAGCGATTTGCCGATTACCTGGTCCGCGGCGTGTGGGTGTTCCTGGTTGCTTTGCTTGCGAGCCTGGTGTTGGCGCCGTTCTTTTTGGCGCTGTACTTTGGCGGTTTCCTGGCGATGGCGCTGGCGGCTTCGGCCGCGGGCGACGAAGAGGCGGCCGGCGTCGTGTTCGCGGTTGGGACGCCTCTATTGATCTTGGCGATCGTGGTGTTGGCCTCGCCTTTGGCCGTGTTGCTGAACCCGGTTATGATCCGCGCCGGGTTGGCGCAGGACTTCGCGACGGCGTTGAACTTCGACTGGATCAAAAGCTTCATTTCCAAGACCTGGAAGGAAATGCTAGTGGGCACGCTGTTTGTGGCCATTACCGGCGCCCTGGCGACGATGGTGGGGCTGCTGCTCTGCTGCGTCGGCACGTATCCGGCGGCCGTCCTGGCGATGTTGGCCCAGGCGCACTTGAATTACCAATACTATGAATTGTTCCTTCAGCGCGGCGGCGAGCCGATCCCGCTCAAGAGCGACACGACGCAAGGCTGGTAAGGCTTCGTGATGTGTGCGGCGGACTTTTCAGTGAGGGTTACGCGCCCGCGGTTGTGAACTTTAGGTAGGTTCCGCATGCCGCGCGGGACTTTCTTCCCGCCGAACCACTAAACGCGGCGCTGGCGGAAGGTCCCGTCCGGCAGACGGGATCTACTTGCCGAAACATACACCGCCTCTGGCGCGAGTAACCCACATTACGACGCTTCGCCGTCGTGCGAGTCGTTCTCGGGCAGACACGCTTCCAGGCGTTGCTCGAGTTGCGTCTGGCCAGAGAGTATCTCAATTCCGATCTCTAGCGCCCACAGAGGAAGAGGACCAAGCGACGTCTGGCGGACTTTCACCAGGTCTTTGTGCGTGCAGACCACCATGTGGGCGTCGGCCTGCGCCGCGGCCCACTTTGCCAGGTGGTCGATGTCTTCCGAGGCGTAGGCGTGATGGTCGGGAAACTCCCGCAGCCCGGTCACGCGGCAGCCACAGCCTTCCAACGTGCGACGAAAGCCCGCTGGGTTGCCGATCCCGCAAAACGCGGCGATTGGCGCGTCGCGTAGAACATCGAGCGGTTCCTCGCGGCCGTCGGCCGAACGCAAGCGGCGCGGCCGGTGGCGCATCTCGATCCAACCTGCCTGGGGCGCGTAGTGCGCCACGCGCCGCTTGATCGCGTAGCGTTCCTCGGCGGAAATCAGATCAGCGCGCGAGAGCGCGATCACCTGGGCGCGACGCAGCCCCGCAAGCGGCTCGCGCAGCCCGCCGCGCGGGAAAACCCGATCGAAGCCGAATGGCTCGGTCGCATCAAGAACCACGATGTCCAGGTCGCGGTGAATTCGGCGATGCTGGAAGGCGTCGTCCAGTAGGATCAATTGGCCGCCCAACTCATTGATGGCGACGTTGGCCGCCGCCACGCGGTCAGGGTTTTGGATGTGCGGGGTGTCAGGAAGCTTTTGTTCCAACTCTAACGCTTCATCATTGTGCGTGCCGGCTTTGCCGCCGTAACCACGGCTCACCAGGGCGACGCGCACCCCGCGCTCCCGGAACCAGCGCGCCAACCATTCCACCAGAGGCGTCTTTCCCACGCCGCCCAGCGTGATGTTTCCGACGCTGATCACCGGGACCGACACGCGGCGCACCTGGGATGGGCGGTGATCGTACCGTCGATTGCGCCACCGCATGGCCGCCGCGTAGGGCTTTTCGGCCAGCGCCAGCGCGCCGCGCCACATCGCCGCCCGGACGCCGCGCCGACGCCCGCTAACGATTTCGCGAAACTCGGCAGGAGAGGGCAGCAATGGGCTACGGTTGGGGAGCTTCGTAGGGTGGGTCAAACCTTCGCGCCCCACCATGACTTGTGTCTCGATGAAGGTGGGTCGCAAAGACTTGCCCACCCTGCGTTTGCCGCCGGCGTGCTTAGGATGCGTCTTCCAACTTCGATTGCATGAGCGCACAGGCGTAGCCGAACAGGTCCTCGCGATTGCGGCTGTGCTCCAGCAGTCGGTCATAACGGTGCGCGCGGCGAGACAATTCGAAGAGCGGCGGCGCGAACCCATGCGTGGGCATGTCGTGCGGCAGCAGGGCCACCGAAGCTTCGACGGCGTCGCCATGGCGACCGAGCCGGGCCAGAAGATCGATATACACTTCGACCGACATCGTCCCTTGTTGCCGTGGATCAACCGTTTCGGCCTTCTCGCGAAAGTAGGCCACCGCCTCGTCCACGTTCTCGCCCAACACCGCCTGGAAATAGAGCGCATGGGCCGGGTAGAAATCGGCGAACGGCTCGTCGTGGCGGTATTGGAACTGCGAGCCAAGCTTCCGTCCGTACTCAGTCAGGTCCAACGCCAGGCGCAACAACTGAGGATCATCCAACAAGCGGGCGAACCGCGTCACCGCCGTCAGATGGGTCGTGTCGATGTGGTACGCGCCTTCCGCGAACAGCCAGTCGCGATCGGCCACCAGTTCAGCCAGCGTGTCGGCCCCCGGCTCGGCGTGTTCCTGATTGGCAATGTCGGCCTTGACCGAGGCCAATAACTCCTTGTGGAGATGACGCAGCAACTGGGAAGCGGCGACTTGCTGCACGTCGAGCGGGCGGCCGGGCATCACCTGCTCGAAGGTGGTGATCGCGTTGCACGTGCCGTAATGGCTCAGCACCAGCGAGAAGCCCAACTCCGGATCGACGCCCGCGTTCAGGGCCACATCCACAATTTCATCCAAGTTATCATCGTCCACGTCCAAGGCCCGCAGCGCTTCGGAGGCCGCGGCGGTGTCGCCGACCGGTTGGAGGAACATCCAGCCGTCGCGCACCTGGCCGCTTTCCAGCAGCAACAGGCCTACTTCGCGACATGCCTCGACCAGTCCATCTTCGTACCGGTCGCGCAGTTGCGGATCCAACTGTTCGCCGGGCGTATGCTCCCAGAGCGGCAGCCCCATGCGATGGCGCAGACGCAACTTGAGCGCCTCAAATAAGTGGTGGTATTTCTTCTTTTCTCGCAATTGCACGATTAAGCGTTCGATCACGGCCGGAACGCCTTGGTCGAGCGCCGCTTCAAGCTGTTCGAACTCACTCGCATTGGTGGTGGACACAGGCTGCCTCCCAAAGAATGGTCGTTTGGGTCCATCGTAGCAAGACACGGCCTAAGATAGTAGGCGTAGAATGACGCCCTCCGGTTGTCAGGCACGGATCGAACACGGATTGTACGGAGAGTGTCTATGCAGCTTCGACATAGTCGCTATTTCCTTATCCGTGCTCCTTCCGTGTGTCATCCGTGGCTCCGTGTTTTTACGGCTACACCTTTTCGCTCAAGCGCGCCGCAAGACGTTGGAGGGCGCCGCTTGCGTCTTCGCGGCTTAGATGCACTTGGATCAGGCTCATCTCGCCGCGGTGGCGCCAGGCGTCGCTGAGCGCCTGGTCGAACTCGCCTTCGGTGCGCACTTCAAAGCCACGGCCGCCGCCGAGCAACTCGGGCAACTTGTGGTAATGCCAGGGATGGATTTCGTTATACTTCCAATCGCCAGGATGCAAGAACCGCTCGGTGCCGTAGCCCGCGTTATCCAGCACGATGATGATCGGGTCGAACTGATGCCGCACCACGGTCGAAAGCTCCATGCCGGTCATCTGGAACGCGCCGTCGCCCACCAGCACCACCACGCGCCGCTGCGGCTGCGCGATCTGCGCCCCCAGCGCCGCCGGGACCGAGAAACCCATCGACGTGTAATACGCGGGGCTGATGAACTCGGTCCGGCCGTGAATGGTTAACTCGGTGGCGCCAAACAGCGCGTCGCCAATGTCGGCGATCACAATCGTGTCTTCGTCCAGTTGTTCGTTCAGCCGGGCGATGGCGCGGCTGATGGTCAACGGCGCCTCGGGTTGCAATTCATACTTCCGAGGCGGTCGCTTGATCGAAGCAGGAATCTCACGAGCCGTGACCGTGGGGCTGCGTTCGATCAGGGCCGAGAGAAAATCGCTCAGCAGTACGTCGTGGAAGTGATGGTGGCGAATCCGCAAAGTTTCGCTGGTCACGTACACGCACCGGGCCGGGTCCAGGTTGGCGGTGAAGATGCCCAGGTTGATGTCGGTCATAAAAGCGCCCAGCAGGAGGATGCAATCGCTGTCCTCCACAAAGTGCGTCACGTCCTCGCGGCCCATCGCGCCTTCGTACACACCCACGTACAGCGGGTGCCGCTCGCCGATCACGCTCTTGCCGAGCAGAGTGGCGGCAATGGGAATGCGCAGCTTCTCGGCCAGTTCCAGCAAGCGGTCTTGCAGACCAAAGCGATGGATCTCAACGCCGGCCACGATCAACGGCCGTTCACATCGGGACAGCAATTGAGCGGTTTCTTCGGCCGATTCGGCCACGGCGGCGGGGTCGCTCGCGGCCACCGGATGGTGGAAGCTATGCCCAATGTGCGGCGTGACGTTGACCATGTCGCGCGGTATCTCCAGGTAGACCGGCCGCTTGTAGCGGGCCGCGGCGTGCAACACGCGGTCGATTTCGCGGAAGGCCGTTACCGGGTCGGTCAATTCGGCGCCGGCCACGCACAATTTCTCGAACACTTCGAGTTGCGTGCGGAAGTCGCGCACCTTGTGGTGCAGCAGGGGATTGTTCACCCGCTCGTTCAGGCCCGGCGAACCACTGATGACCACCACGGGCGATTTCTCGGCGTATGCCCCGGCAACCGAATTACAGACAGAAAGTCCACCCACGCAATACGTGACGCACACCGCCCCCATACCGTGAATGCGGGCGTAGGCGTCGGCCGCGAACCCGGCGCAGTCCTCGCGCGTGCAACCGATCACGCGGATCGGGCTTTGTTCCAACATGCTGTAAAACGACAGCACGTAGTCGCCGGGGATGCCGAACACGTCATGGACGCCGTACTCCCGCAACCGGCGGATCAAGTATTGCCCGATCGAAAGCGAGGCGGTCGCGGCGTATGGATCGTGATTCATGTTCTTATCGGGTGAAATGACCGGCCCCAGACCGCGCACCCCGCGGCAACGGCCCCGCGCCGACCTCTACAAGAAAGATACGCGAATCTTCTTCCCAAGGCATCCCGAATCGACGGGACTCTTCTTGACTCGCGTAGACGATTCAAACTTGTGAAGGAATCGCCAGCAGCGTTGCACGCACTTCTCAGTCCAACAGCTTCCCTACAAGCGGCGCCAGGCGAGACCAGAGCGTCCAGCCGCCAGCCACCAACATCCCTGCCGCCGAGACCCACAAGAACGCATCCCACAAGCGGCTCGGCGCCAGGCGGTGGTCGATGCGTCGATAACGGAAGTACAGCGCGGCCGCCGCCAGCATGGGCAACATGATCGCCTGCATCACGCCCGAAAGCAGCACCAGCGCCGCCGGGTCCTCTTCGTACACCAGCGAGAACAACACAAAGAACAGCAGGCACACCATCGGGAACAACCCGCTTAGCAGGGTAATCAACCGCCGATGGCCGGCCTCGGTCTTGGCCCCCACGCCGAGCACTCGCAGGGCGTCGGAGCAGGTGCGCGCATGGCTGGCGTTGGCCACAAAGTACGTCGAGTACAACACGGCAAACGCACCGAACAGAAACAACGGCTGCGCCAACTTGCCGAATACGGGCACATACATTTCGGAGAGCGTGCGCACCATGTCGGAGCTGCCTGGATTCAACCCCGAGCGGCCCAGGATCGACGCGCCCAGCAGATAAAACGCCAGCGTGGCGAAGGTGTAAACGACCATAGACAACCAGGCGTCCCAGCGCATCACGCGCAGCCAGCCTTGTGCGCGCTCGACCCAGGCGGGGCTGTCGCTCCGCGGACCCGTATACCGCGCATAGCCCTTTTCCAGGCACCAATACGGATAGACCACCAGTTCGCTCGCGCCCACGCCGATGATGCCAAACGTGGCCAGGGCGGTCGCCATCGCCAGCCGCCAATCATCGGTGGGCGGCAAGCGAAACTGCATTCCTTGAATAATCTCGGTCGCCGAGACGGCCCAAACCGGATTGTTCTGCAACATCACGAGGTTCACGACGCTGACCAGCGTGAATGCCGCAACCAGCACCGTGGAGAACCATTGGATAAACCCATAGCGGCCGATCATCAGCAGCCCGGCGGTCGCCACGGCGATAATCGCCGCCCAGATTTGTGCGTCGTAGGCTTTGGGCGGCGCAGGGCCGAGCCGCCCGGCATTCGCTTCAAGCCGCACTGCCTCAGCTTCCATCGTTTGAAGCTGCACCGCGAGCCGTTCATTGGGGCGGCTGGCCTGCACGGCGCGCAGGCGGCGCACTTCCGCTTGTCGGACCTGGGAACGCGTTTGCACGTCCACGTATTCATTAAAGGCACGGCCATTGTCGGTCAACGGCATGCTAATCGCCATCGCCTGGCCCACGCCGCCCACGATGCCGCCTAGTTGTCCCAAGCTGGCCAGGAACATCAGGAACCAATACCAGACCAGCCAGTTGCCGCGACCGGCAATGCGCGGGCCGGGCACTTCGTCCATGGCGGCCATAGTGGTCCTGCCGGTCGAAATAGCGTACCGGCCGAACTCGACCTGCACAAAGACCTTGATGACGCAACCAATAAGGATTAGCCATAGCAGCCAGAAGCCCGCCTCGGCGCCGGTCTTGGTAGTGGCGATCAGTTCGCCCGACCCGACGATCGAGCCAGCCACGATCAACCCCGGCCCCAACTGGCGTAATATGCCCAGCGGCGAGTGCGGCGGCGGTTGCACGTGCTGCAACTCGTCGGCGTGCGCGGCGCGCTCCTCGACGGCGGGTTCGTGGGCGGCAGGGGCCGTTTCGGTCATCGGGCTTCTTTCCGGCAAGCGGGAAGTACAATAGTCAGAGTGGACCAATGGGGCACATTGTCCGGCAAACGCCGTTCTCCTTCAACCAATTTGTGAGCATTTTCATGCGGAACCATGTGCTGACCTGGGGATTACTCCTGACGTGCGCCACCGGAGCGTGGGGGCAAGAGTCGGCCGGCGTGAAACTCGTCAATCCGCACGTGGAACGCTGGCAATTTGGCATCACCATTACCGCCGCCGACGCGCCGGCCCTGGCCATCGTGGCCGCGGCCCCCGTTCCCAGCGACTGGCCCGAGCAGAAAGTCCGCGTGGTCGAGGAGGAAGTATCGGAGAGCGTCCGCCGGGTGCGGTTTCGCAACGTGGGCGAAGGCGCCCGGCAAATGGTCGTCGAAATTCCTCGATTGGCCGCGGGCGAGACGGCGCGGGCGGTCCTGACCTTTGAGATCGAGAAGCGCGAGATTGAGGAGCCCGAGCAAACGTCGCTGCTGTTACAACCCGCGCGACCCGCACGCGACGTACGACCGTACCTGGCGCCGAGTCCGCAAATCGAAAGCGAACATCGCGAGATCACCGCCGTTGCCGGGCAACTTGCCAGCGGCGGGCAAAGCGGCTGGGAGTTAGCCGAGGCGATTTACGACTGGGTGCGCGAAAACGTCGAATACCGGGAAGGCGACCTCAAAGGAGCGCTGGCGGCCCTGCGCGACGGCGACGGCGATTGCGAGGAGTTGACCTCGCTGTTCATCGCCTTGTGCCGCGCCAACAAGATTCCCGCCCGCACCGTCTGGGTGCCTGGCCACTGTTACCCCGAGTTCTACCTGGAAGACGGCCAAGGCGCGGGCCATTGGTTTCCTTGCCAGGCGGCGGGCGATCGGCACTTCGGGCGCATGGACGAGACGCGCCCCATCCTGCAAAAAGGAGACAATTTCCGTCTGCCCGAAGAGCGCCAACCCGTCCGGTACGCGCGCCCCATCCTGCAGAGCAATCCCCGCCCCGGCTACGCGCATCCTCAAATTACGGTCCTACAACAGCGAGTCGAACCATAACGCGAATTCAAACCGTCGCTCGC